>Ga0196964_10000704_pt1 | contig 18768 bp, 11 predicted proteins | sample S1_10metaG_FD_148615 | JGI IMG/M metagenome (GOLD analysis project Ga0196964, IMG submission 148615) | Soil microbial communities from Anza Borrego desert, Southern California, United States - S1_10 | ecosystem: Environmental > Terrestrial > Soil > Desert | place: USA: California | collected... | reverse complement strand
TGATGCAGGCAGACGATAGCCTGGAAGATTATCTGAAGGCAAATAATATCGTTGCCATCTATGATGTGGACACGAGGGCGCTGGTACAGCATATCAGGAACAAGGGCGCGATGAACGCGATCGTAACAACGGAGATCGCCGATCCGGACGCCCTGAAAGCGGAACTGGCTAAGGTGCCCGATATGAAAGGGCTGGACCTTTCCTCTGAAGTAAGCACCCGTGAGCCATATACAGTAGGCGATCCTGAAGCCCGGTATCGCATCGCTGTCCTGGACTTCGGCGTTAAGCAAAGCATGCTGCGGTTCCTTTCCGGCAAGAATGCCTTCCTGAAAGTGTTTCCTGCCCGTACAAGCTATGACGAGATCATGGCGTTCAATCCGCATGGTGTGTTCGTCTCCAATGGCCCCGGCGATCCCGGGTCTATGGACTATGCGGTAACGACACTGAAACAGGTGCTCGCCGCTGAAAAGCCAATGTTCGGTATCTGCCTGGGGCACCAGCTTCTTGCCCGTGCCAACGACCTGCCGACATTCAAGATGCACCATGGTCACCGTGGATTAAACCATCCCGTAAAAAACCTGATCACAGGGAAGTCTGAGATCACGACCCAGAATCACGGATTCGGTGTGGATGTTGAAGCTGCTCATAAAGCCGGCCATATAGAAGTGACCCATGTCAACCTTAATGACGGTTCCATCGAAGGCATCAGGGTAAAAGGCAAGCCGGCGTTTTCGGTCCAGTACCACCCGGAAAGCACGCCCGGCCCTCATGATTCCAGATACCTGTTCGATGATTTTATCGGACTCATAGAAAAACATCTGAAGTAACAGGGGTTTGGTTTTTGATCTTCCTTACTTTTAGACCTAATAATGCAGAACGACAGAATATTAATCATAGGTGCCTGCGGACAGATCGGAGTCGAGCTCACGCTCGCGCTGCGCAGGCTGTACGGGAATGATAATGTCATTGCTTCCGACATCCGGGAAGAGCATCCGCTCCTGAAAGGCTCCGGACCTTACCTGACCCTCAACGCCATGGATGCTGCGGGTATTCATGATGCAGTTAAGAAGGAAAGGATCACCCAGATCTATCTGCTCGCGGCGCTTCTTTCCGCAACCGGGGAGAAGAATCCGGGAAAGGCCTGGGATATCAACATGCAAAGCCTGCTGCAGGTGCTGGAGCTTGGTGTACAGGAAAAGCTGCATAAGATCTATTGGCCCAGTTCTATCGCTGTGTTCGGACCTACCACCCCCCGGCAGGAGACGCCGCAGCAAACGACCGTTGAGCCGAAGACAGTTTATGGTATCAGTAAGTATGCAGGAGAACTTTGGTGCCAGTACTATCATCAGCGCTGGGGACTCGACGTCCGCAGCCTGCGTTATCCCGGACTGATTTCCTGGAAATCAGAACCGGGTGGCGGCACCACCGATTATGCGGTGGAGATCTATCACCAGGCGCTGAAGCAGGGAAAGTACACCAGCTTCCTCGACAAAGGCACTTACCTGCCTATGATGTATATGGACGACGCCATACGGGGCACCATCGAACTGATGGAAGCACCGGCTGAACATATCAGAACCCGGATGTCTTACAATATCTCCGCGATGAGCTTCGATCCCGAAGAGATTGCAGCTTCTATCCGGAAGCATATTCCTTCTTTTGAATTAAGCTATGCACCCGATTTCCGCCAGGAGATCGCCAACGGCTGGCCGCAAAGTATCGATGACAGCGCTGCCCGGGAGCATTGGGGCTGGAAGCACCGGTTTGATCTTGATACGATGACCGGCGATATGCTGCAGCACCTGCGGGAAACGATCGCTGTAACAAATGCCTGAGAATAGTACTCGGTTATTAAAACAAGCGGGACCGGAAAGGTCCCGCTTGTTTTTCCTTTCTATTTAAAGCCTTATTGTTTATTCTTGTGGTCATGAACGGCAACGACCGTGATACCAGCTTGTTACAATGGAAGACCAGAGATTTCCTGTTTCCCCTGGTCATTGCCATTGCTGCAGGCATCAGCTTTTATAAGAACTATTTTATTTCCCTGGACGCTGTCAGGGACGGGATCATCAGCATTGCCACCTACGAAGGCGTTGACATCAATGCCCGTATCCGCCGTTTCTATGGAAGCGGAGCGGCAGCAGCAACGGCATTCCTGCTGGCATTATGGCTGTATCGTTTCTTCATCCGCCGGCTCCGGTTTTCTATGCGTGAGCGCATTATCCTTTCCGGGATATCATTGTCTGCCATCGCGGTCAGCGGCTTCAGCGCCCTGATATATCCGGAATGGCATTCGTTAGGAAAGATATTTACCGGGTTTACGGTAGCCGCCTTTTTGCTGGTTACCTCTTTTCGTCTGGCAGGTCGTATTCTGAATGTTTCGTGGGACAGGACCTGGGTTGCCGGGTCGGGCGCTTTTGTGGCCCTGGCCTTCTTCACTTATTTGGCTACGCTCTTCAACCAACCGCTTTCGTCGGAACGAAACGAGCTGATAGTCATATCTGGGTTTGCCATTCTGTTTTGTCTGACCGGGATCCTGGGGGAGCCGCTGTTTAAGCGTGTATTCCGGGCGGTCGTCCCGCTGGCTGCCCTGCCACTTTTATATTTTTTGACCAACGAGCTCTTTCTGGCTGGGGTCCGAAGGGGAGTGCAGTGGTCACCAAGAGGTCTGTTCTTAATCTTATGCGCGGTGTTGCTCTTTTGGACTGTATCCCGTTATTGGCGCAGTCGAAGGCAGATCCGTATTCAAAGAACAAGAGCAGTCTACTGTTTCCTGCTGGTAGGCTCCTTCATGGTAACCTTGCTATACCAGGTGCGGGATACCGATTGGTTCGTCGAAGATTTTGAGCTCGCCAACCAGGCGAACGCCCTGATGAGTATTTTCCGGTTTGGGCAGCTGCCGGTAGTGGAGTTCGGTTCCTCCCATCTGTTCTCTGATTTTCTTCATGGCGTTTTTTATTTCCTGCTCCATGGATATGACGGCAGCGGTGACTTCCTGATCTATGTGTTTCTTCCTTCGCTCATTGGCATCATTGCCGCTTATCTTTTGCTGAATGTCTTGTTCCGCAAACCCTGGTTCAGCCTTTTCTTTGTGGCACTCGTCCCGATCCTGTACGAGGTCCAGTTTCCCTCCCGGTTCAGTGCGACGATCCTTTGTTTTCTGCTGCTGCATTATTTTCTGAAACATCCCCGCCGCTCTTCTTTTTTCTGGCTCATTGCCGGCTGTGCTTTTACGTTGTTGTGGCGGGTAGATAACGCAGTGGTCACCCTGCCTGCTGTCGTCACTGCACTAATTCTCTGGGCCCGGGAAAAGAAACAGTTCCAGACCTTATCGCGTTTTAGCCGGCAGTCCTGTTTGCTATTTGGCATTCCGGCATTGGTTCTGTTCCTGGTATTGGCTGTTCGTTACCCGCTGTTCGATAATATCAACGATCTGCTCGGTTATATCGGCGCATCACAGGCGCACGGTTTCCCTGATATTATACGCGGTAACCCGATGCCGGTGAATACTGTCAATTTCGTGCTTCCGCTTGCTGTCATTTTTCTCAGCCTGTACTGCCTGCACCGTTACAGCAAGGGGAGGATGCGGCTATCAGATGCGCTGATCGTTCTTTTTTTCGCTATTGTTTATCTGCTCAATTTTCAGCGGGGCATTGTGCGTCATGCGCCGGGCGATAAGGGCAATGATGTATTTCTTTCTTCCACCGTTTATTTTCTCCTGCCGTTCGCTTTCCTGGCGCTGGCCAGGATAAGGCGGCACCGCCACTGGCTGTTTTTATCGGTCAGCTGGCTGTTTGTGATGGCATTCAAAACGTCGCATCCGCAGGAAGGGAATATACTGTTGGCCGATGCATTAGGTAAACTGGACGGGCATAGTTTCGCGACAAAGGAAGACGCGGTTTCGGGCAGAATGAAATCATACAGGGAACACGTCCGAAAATACGATTCCCTGAAAGTATTTATGGAGCGTAACTTCCCGGCTTCCTCCAGCTTCATTGATCTGTCCAACACCCCAATGCTTTACTATTACCTGCAGCGGCCGGTACCTGGTTATTTCTGCCAGTATGCGCAGAATATGGTAACCGCGCCGATCCAGGAAAGAAATCTCCGGAAACTGCAGTCATTGGACCTTCCGGTGGCCATATTTTCGTCTTTTCCCAGGGACGATTTCTTTGACCGGACGGATGGTGTTGAAAATACATTGCGCTATCACAAGCTGTCTGCATACCTGTTCTCCCATTATCAGCCCCTGGGAGCCATATCCGGCAAAATGATCTGGCTGAAAAAAGGTACGGCGCTCCGTTATAATAATGCGGATACGATGCCGGTACATTCAGCCAGGGAACCGCAGCAGTTCAACATCGGGAAAACAGCCTATCTCTGGGCGAAAGGGAGGAGAATATCCGGTCCGGCTTTTCCGTTGGTGAGGGATCCGGATGGTCGGTGGCGTTTCCCGCAGGAGATAGACCGTACGAAGGGTAATTACATCATCCTGACAATTGACAACAGCAGCGGGGAACCCCAGTGGATGCAAACGAATTTATTGACCGGTGCGCAGGTAACGGGTAGCTTCGGGTTCTGGATATCACCGGATTCTTCCGCAACCTATCTTGTACCTTTGAGCACTCAGTATAACTGGTATGCCCTGCCGCCCGCTCATCTGAAGGCAGAGGGCGGGAACGGGCTGAGCATCAGAACCATTAGCTTGTATAACGATCTGTAATGAAGACGAACCGGCAGATTCTCCTGGACCATACGATCATCAAATGGTTTGCCTGGGTGCTGAACCTGCTGGTGATGGCAGCCGGAAAGATCGCTCCTAAAAACCATGATCTTTCCCTGCCCGTAAAAAGAATCGCGGTATGCAAGTTTAAAGGGCTGGGCAGTGTGATACAGGCAACGCCGCTGCTGCATGCACTCAGGGAAAAGTATCCGGATGCAACCATCATCTTTGTCAGCTCTGTTTCCAACCGGTCGCTCCTGCAGCGTATATCACTGATCGACGAGATACTGATCCTCGATGACAGTAGTTTGGGTAGCCTTGTTCGGAGCTTCTTCTCCCTGATCGTAGCCATCTTCAGGCGGCAGATAGATGTCTATATCGACCTGGAGGTATATTCCAATTTCAGCTCCGTTGTTGCGGCCTTGTCCAATGCCCGCAACCGCTTCGGTTATTACCTGAAAGAAAGTAACTACCGTATGGGTATCTATACCCATATGATGTATTATAACAGTGCGGTTCCTATCTCACAGGCTTACCTTCAATGGGCAAGACTGCTGGGTTGCGCGGAGAAGGATTGGCCATTGTATGGATTTGATCCCCTGGGATCACGGTTCCTGCTTTCGGACAAGGAGACCGATCTTGAGAAGATGCGCTACCTGGTCATCAATCCCAATGCTTCCGACCTCAGGATCGAGCGGCGTTGGCCGGCAGCATCGTTTGTCAGCCTGATACAGCAGCTTGCAGACAGATATCCGGAGTACCGGATCCTGCTCATCGGTTCAGCGACAGAAAGGGAATATGTATCCGGGATCAGGCAACAGGTGAGTGCCGCCAATGTTGTCAGTGTCGCGGGCGAAACTTCGATGGATGATCTGATCCGGGTGATCCGCTATGCCGGTGTTGTGGTCACCAATGATACGGGTCCGATGCACCTTTCTTTTTCCATGAAAGTGCCTACCGTGGCCCTGTTTGGACCCTGCTCGCCCGCGCAATATGGCGCGGCCCCGAACTCGGCAGTGATTTATAAACAGGTGTATTGCAGTCCCTGCGTGCACGAGTTCCGTATCCCGCCCTGCATGGGCAACAACCAATGCATGAAGCAGATAGAGGTGGCGGAGGTGCTTTCCGCTGTGGATTTACTGTTACGGGGAGCGATTGCTCCTTCAGCGTCTTTGTCCCGGGCGCCGCATGTGCTCAAAGGAACAGCGGGAGAGGTACTGGGCATTATCAGCAGGAAGACGTATTGACAGCGCCGAAACTGAAGCAGGTTCCATAATTTGGTGATACCATGTTCAGAAAAAAGTTAGTAGTGCTTACCGGCGCCGGCGTAAGTGCCGAAAGCGGCATAAAGACCTTCAGAGACAGCGACGGGCTGTGGGAAAACTACAGGATAGAGGATGTAGCCACGCCCCGCGCGTGGAGGCGCGATCCCGAGCTGGTGCTTCAGTTCTATAACCTTCGCAGGCAGAATATCCGTAATGCGGTGCCGAACGCCGCTCACACCGGTCTGGCAGCGCTGGAGCGGGATTTCGATGTTCATATCGTCACGCAGAATATTGATGATCTGCATGAACGTGCCGGTTCGTCGAATGTGATGCATCTGCACGGAGAGATACTGAAGATGCGGAGCGAAAACAATCCGGAGCTCATCTATCCGGTTTCGGGCGATATTCACCTGGGCGACCGGGCAGAAGATGGGTCCCAGCTCCGTCCGCATATTGTCTGGTTCGAGGAGGAAGTACCTATGATCGGCGAGGCGATTCCCCTGATGCGTGCTGCTGATGTCTTTGTGCTGGTAGGCACCTCGCTTGCCGTTTATCCTGCCGCCGGGCTGGTCGACTACGTCCGTCCGGAAGTACCAAAGTACATCATAGACAAAGTGATACCGCCCGTGCACCATTACCGTAACATTATCCCAATTGAGATGCCCGCTACGGAGGGTGTGGCTTACCTGCAACGGCTGCTCCGCCAATAAAAAAAGCCGCCCTGGGGCGGCTTCCATATGAATATTGTGCTCATCGTTCCAGGCTGAACAGGCTGTCCACGAATTCCGCCTTATTGAAGATCTGCAGGTCCTCCATTTTCTCACCTACACCGATGTACTTCACCGGTATCTTGAACTGGTTGGCGATCGCCAGCACCACGCCGCCTTTTGCAGTGCCATCCAGCTTGGTCACGGCAATGGCCGTAACCTCCGTGGCTGCCGTAAACTGCTTTGCCTGCTCAATAGCATTCTGACCGGTGCTTCCGTCCAGTACAAGGAGTACTTCATGCGGCGCATCCGGCATTTTTTTGCTGATGACCCTTCTGATCTTTCCCAGTTCATCCATCAGGTAAGCCTTGTTGTGCAGCCTTCCTGCAGTGTCTATGATCACTACATCCGCCTCCCTGGCGATGCCGCTGGATACCGCGTCGAAGGCTACAGAGCTCGGGTCGCTGCCCATTTCCTTTTTGACGATAGGCACGCCAACACGCTCGCTCCAGATGGTGAGCTGATCTACCGCGGCCGCCCTGAAAGTATCAGCGGCGCCGAGCAGGACTGATTTGCCGTTTTTCTTGAAATTATGCGCGAGCTTGCCGATGGTAGTCGTTTTACCTACGCCGTTCACACCGACTACCAGGATCACATAGGGCTTTTTGTCTGCCGGGGTACCAAAAGTTTCAAACTCTTTGGAAGCAGCATCGGTAAGCATCGCCATGATCTCCTCCTGGAGTATCTGGTTCAGCTGTCCGGTGCCGACATATTTATCCCGGGCAACCCGCTCCTCGATGCGGTTGATGATAGCTACCGTCGTATCAATGCCTACATCCGCGCTGACAAGGGCATTCTCCAGCTCGTCAAGCACTTCCTCGTCCACCCGGTCCTTCCCAGCGATCGCCTTGGTGATCTTGCTGAAAAAGTTGTCCTTGGTTTTCTGCAGTCCCTGGTCCAGCGCTTCTTTCTGCTCCTGCTGCTCTTTGTTCCTCTTGAAGAGTTTGTCGAATAAACCCATTAATACCAGTATTTATAGCGCTGCGAAGTTAGGGAATTCTTCTATCTGAGTGTGTAGGACCTGAGTGTGACGTACCTGCGCATCAGCAACAACGGCTGACAGGCGGCCGTCAGTCATCTTCAATCCTTTTGAGTGATACCTCCGCAGCGGAGTGGACGATGATCGGATATTTTTCCAGCGTTACATCGGAAGGGTCCAGACCAAAGCCGCGCTCTTCCGAAAGGCTGATCTTTTTAAGCAGGAAATATCCCCGCATCATGATGGCATCCCAGAACGGGAGCTGGTTATCGCGGGAAAGAAATTTTTCCATGACGATGAACCGGAAGTCTCCCATCACATTATTCCTGCTCAGGGATTCATACCGGCTCACGATGTTTACTTCCTTGTTGTTTACCATTTCTTCCACCACCTTCCGGAACATCATCTGTATCCGGTGTTCTACCCTGAACCCGAGGCGGAACTCGACACGTACGATCTCGTTGGGGACGATGGTCTGTACTACATATTCCATCGTATACGGGTCATCCAGCACGTCTACATGCACAAACCAGTAGATATCTGCCCTTTTGGGCTTACGGTACAGGATAGAGTAAATGATCTTATGCTCGATCTCCTTGGGGTTATTGGCGCTGGTAAGATATACCAGGTGCGTGGCATACTTGGGAATGCTGCGGTCATTGCTCAGCTCCTGGAGGATCGGCACGTAATCTTCCAGCCTCACAAACTCCACATAACGGTTCTTGATCTTGCGGGAGCGGAACCATACCAGCATCACCAGGAAAATGGCAGTGCCGATGATCAGGGTCACATAACCGCCGTGCGGGAACTTTTCCAGGTTGGCGACCAGGAAAGACATCTCAATCGTCAGGAACACTGCGAGGTAGCTGACAATGCCGATAACCGGCACCCGCTTGATGAACATGAAGTAGGCAAACAGGCAGGAAGTCATGATCATCGTGAACACGATTGCCAGTCCGTATGCCGCTTCCATCTCTGAAGATTTCCGGAATATGAGGATGACTGTCACACAGCCCACGAACAGCAGCAGGTTGATGCCCGGAATAAAGATCTGTCCGCGCTCTATCGTAGGGTAGTTGATCTTCATTCTTGGCCAAAGGTTCAGTTTGATGGCCTCACTGATCAGGGTAAAGGAAGCGGAGATCATTGCCTGGCTCGCAACGATCGCTGCCAGGGTAGCGATAAGGATACCGACGATCAGGAACCAGTCCGGCATCAGCCTGTAAAAAGGGTTTGCCACATCGGCATTCCAGACCACGCCCTGCTGTCCCAGCAGGTAGGCTCCCTGCCCGAGGTAGTTCAGCAAGAGGCAGAGCTTTACAAAGATCCAGGTATACCTGATGTTTGCACGGCCGCAGTGTCCCATATCGGAATAAAGCGCTTCGGCACCGGTTGTGCAGAGAAACACGCCGCCAAGTATCCAGAAACCGGAGGGATAAGCGGTCAGGAGCTGTATCGCATACCATGGATTAAAAGCTTTGAGCACCGAGATGTTGTCGCCTATATGCAGTCCGCCGAGCACGCCCAGCATCGTAAACCAGATGGTCATGATCGGACCGAAGGACTTTCCTATGGACGCAGTGCCGAACTGCTGCAGGAAGAACAGGGCGGTGAGGATCACCAGTACGATGTTCAGGATCGTGATATCACCCGCTGAATGGAACAGGGGAATGTTCCGCAGCCCTTCGATTGCCGAAGATACCGAGATCGGCGGGGTGATCATGCCGTCCGCCAGGATCGTGGCACCCCCCAGCATGGCCGGGAAGACCGTCCATTTGGCATGCCTCCTGATCAGCGCAAAAAGGGAGAAGATGCCGCCTTCCCCCTTATTGTCCGCTTTCAGCGTCAGGATCACGTATTTGACCGTAGTCTGAAGGGTGAGTGTCCAGATAATGCAAGAAAGCGCCCCGATGATCAGCGTTTCGCTGATCACCTTTTTATTGCAGATCGCATTCATTACATAGAGAGGAGAAGTACCAATATCACCGTAAATAATACCAAGGGCTACCAGGAGTCCGGCTAAGGTAACTTTGTTCGTATGTTTTCCCACAACTTGGGTCTTTTAAAGAAAGACCGGCAAATTTAGTATTTAGGTCAGGAAAAATACACATTTATAAAAGAAATGGTAAATGGTCGCCGCAGGGCGCGAACGGAGGGGAAAGCAGTCATTTCTATCGTATCTTTGCGGGCTTTATGGTGAAGATCGCGAATATTGAGCTGGGTGAGTTTCCGCTGCTGCTGGCGCCGATGGAGGATGTCAGCGATCCTCCTTTCCGTGCAGTGTGCAAGGAACAGGGCGCAGATCTGATGTATACGGAGTTCATCTCCTCGGAAGGACTGATCCGCGATGCGATCAAAAGCCGGCAGAAACTGGATATTTTCGATTATGAACGTCCCATCGGCATCCAGATCTTCGGTGGCGATGAGGAAGCACTGGCGCTGTCGGCCAGGATCATAGATGCAACCAGCCCCGATATACTCGACATCAACTTTGGCTGTCCGGTTAAGAAGGTGGTCTGCAAGGGCGCCGGCGCTGGTGTGCTGAAGGACGTTGACCTGATGGTGCGCCTCACCGATGCGGTGGTGAAGAATACCAGTCTTCCGGTTACCGTGAAGACGAGGCTTGGCTGGGATGAGCAATCAAAGAATATCGAAGAGGTAGCGGAAAGGCTGCAGGACGTTGGCATCAAAGCGCTTTCCATCCATGGCCGCACCCGGGCACAGATGTACAAAGGCGAGGCCGACTGGACGCTCATCGCTAAAGTAAAGAACAATCCCCGCATCCATATACCCATCTTCGGTAACGGAGATATCGACTCCCCCCAGAAGGCGCTGGAATACCGCAACCGCTACGGGGTGGATGGAATCATGATCGGCAGGGCGGCGATCGGCTATCCCTGGATATTCCGGGAGATCAAGCATTATTTTGATACCGGCAAGACCATGGCGCCGCCTACGGTGGAAGAAAGGATCGCTGCCTGCCGCAGGCACCTTCAGGGCTCCGTGCAATGGAAAGGGGAGCGCCTTGGGCTGCTGGAGATGCGCCGGCATTATGCCAACTACCTGAAAGGACTGCCGCATATAAAGGACTTCCGCACCCGGCTGGTCACCGCTGAGACAGTGGCTGCCATCGAAGAGGTGTTCGAAGAGCTGCGTGAGACTTATACCACGGTGCAGGCATAAAAAAGACCTGCCGTTCCGTTCATCACTTCCTGGCAGGTCCTTAGGCAATCATATTTACTTACTGGATCGAGTTCCTGAACCCGATCGCTGTCCGTTCCTGGATTTTGTAGCTTCTTTCCTTCTGGTTCACGATCTCGGTCAGCGTCATCGGCTGGGAGATACCTGTACCGTAGCCGAGGTGCCGGCTGAGCTGATCTGCTTTGGACGGTGAAAGCTTACGAAACTCATAGCTCGCGATCAACCGTCCTTTGCGAAGCAGAGCCTGGTCTACCAGGCTGGCACTGCTGTTGAAGGTGCAGATGATCTGCACATTCAGGAAGTCCGAAAGCAATCCGTCCGATATGTTCAGCAGGTTGCTCACTGCCGAGTCCATACCGGCATGCCGCTGCATGATGATATTCTCGGCATCTTCAATCACCAGCACGCTGTTCGGGTAGTCTACCAGCAGCTTTACCAGTTCGGGATTGGCGATCTGTCCCGCCATATCCGGGGGAATGAACAGCACCCTTTTTCTGATCTTCCCTACCAGGTAGCGTAGGTAGGTGGTTTTACCCGTTCCCGGCAAACCATGCAGGAGCACAATACCCTTGTCTTCTTTTTTGTTCAGCCTCGAAAGAATGGTCTGGTGCACATCCAGGAAGTCGTCCTCGTAAAACAGGTCCAGCTTCAGCTTTGTGCGCTTAACATCCATCTTCGTCAGCTCCAGGCCATAGTCGCCCCTGGTGATCAGGTTGATCTCCTGCGGCTTGCTGCGCTGGCTGCCGCGCAGCGCGGTCACTCTTTGCAACAGCTGCTGTAACAGCTTTCCATCCGGGTTGCTGAAATAAAACTCGCAATACCCGTCGCCCAGTTCCAGCACCATCTCTTCCTCCATCAGCAGGATGGATTCTTCCTTCTCTATCTTACCCCGCTTTTTTGCAACGGCACTGTAGTGATAGGCTTCGATGACGGCGCTTCCAAAATCTTTCTCCAGCATCCGCCAGACCTTTTCATGGTCTACATTACGGACCACGGTAATGCTGGGTAGCTTTTTGAAGTGAAAAAGGAACAGCGATTTGCTGTCAATAAAATGTTTGGAGAACAAGCCTCCCCGAAATTCGATCTCCCTCGGTAACGTTTGATTATCCATACTGTCTGCACCAAATTTTCCTGTCAACGTTAAAAAATACCTTTTCCGGTACATAGTGACAGACATCGGCAAAAGCCTCATGGAGCCTTAAGCCTGGTCTGAAATGCCCTGAAATAAAGGATTGTGAATTACGATGGGATGTGCAAATTTACCCCCGGAGGGGTATGCGCCCAAAAGATAATTAAAGATATATTTGGATAATACATTACCCGGTTGAGCCCGGGGAGGGTAGCATGAAGAAGCCTGAAACGGATGAGCAGATCAGCACATATTGCTCATTTCCCTGATGGTGGCGTTGATCCCGTAGCTCTGCACTGCTTTTTCTACATTATAGGGAGAGATATAAAGGGAAATCGATTGAGATTGAGTCTGAGCCTGCTCCGCCTGATGGGCCTGGTGCAGTTTGGGAATGAAAAAGCAACAGCACATGAGAAATACAAACCGGCACATATAGATCATTTTACACCTAAATAGTGTAAAACATTGTGCCACCAGTGCTTCTTTTACTGGTAGGCTTTCACAATGTTTTTCAGCTCGTTAAGCTTCAGAAGCGCCTCAACCGGGGTCAACCGGTTCACATCTGTCTCTTCCAGTATCTGCTGCACTTTCCGGAGGTCTTCGGTGACCCCGTCGAATATATTAAGCTGGAAGCTGGGTGTTGCCGGTATTTTTTTGACTTTCTGACCTGTAGTATCCTCGCTCCCGTGCTTCGCTTCCAGCATGCCGAGGATCTCTTCGGCCCTTTTCAGCAGGGTCTGCGGCATACCCGCCATCCGCGCCACCTGGATACCGAAGCTGTGCCGGCTGCCGCCAGGGGCCAGCTTCCTGAGGAAGATTACCTTATTGCCGGTCTCTTTATGGGTGATATGGAAGTTGCGCACCCGGGGAAGCTGATGCTCCAGTTCGTTGATCTCGTGATAGTGCGTCGCAAACAATGTTTTCGGCCGGGCAGGGTGGTTATGCAGATGCTCTACGATGCTCCAGGCAAGCGAGATCCCGTCGTAGGTGCTGGTGCCCCTGCCGATCTCATCCAGCAGTACCAGGCTGCGTTCGCTCAGGTTATTGATGATGCTGGCGGTCTCGTTCATCTCAACCATAAACGTGCTTTCCCCGCCGCTGAGGTTGTCGGAGGCACCTACCCGGGTAAAGATCTTGTCGGTCAGCCCTACATTCGCTGCCGAGGCCGGCACAAAGCTGCCCATATGCGCCATGATGGTGACGATGGCCGTTTGCCGGAGCAGGGCGCTCTTACCGCTCATGTTCGGTCCGGTCAGGATGATGACCTGCTGGTCTTCTTTGTCCAGCAGGATGTCATTGGCCACATAGCTTTCCCCCGGCGGCAGCCCCTGCTCGATCACCGGGTGGCGGCCGTCCTGTATGTCCAGCTCTGCTGTCTGCATCAGCCTTGGGCGCCGGTAATTATACTGCTTTGCATTGGCGGCAAAGCAGAGCAGGCAGTCGAGCTGGGCAATGATCTGCGCATTGGTCTGGATGGTGGCGATGAACGGCTCCAGGAAGGCGAGGAGCTCCTGATACAGCATCGCTTCCAGCGCCAGTATCTTTTCTTCGGCGCCCAGTATCTTCTCTTCATATTCCTTCAGCTCGGGGGTTACATACCGCTCCGCGTTGGTCAGGGTCTGCTTCCGGATCCAGTCGCCCGGCACCTTATCCTTATGCGCATGGGTCACCTCCAGGTAGTAGCCGAATACATTATTGTAGGCGATCTTCAGCGAAGAGATGCCGGTGCGCTGCGCCTCCTGTTGCTGGATGCGCAGGAGGTAATCCTTACCGCTCCTGGAAATGCTGCGCAGGTCGTCGAGCTCGGGGTGCACGCCTTCCCGGATCACATTTCCCTTGTTGATCTGTACGGGCGCATCTTCGCAGAGCACCGTGCCGATCCTTTGCTGCAGCTCATTCAGCGGCAGCAGGGAAGCTACCAGCTGGCACAGCGGCTCATGGGCGGAGGCGCCGCAGTATTCTTTCATCTGCTCCATGAAGCGCAGGCTGCGTCCCAGCTGCTGCACCTCGCGCGGGTTCGCTTTCTTCAGCGGTATCTTGCCGATCAGCCGTTCCACATCGCCGATCTGGCGGATAAGATTGACCAGCTGGTGGTTCAGCTCCGTGTCCCTGATGAAATGGCTCACCAGGTCCAGCCGCTGCTCGATGCGGTGGATATCATAAAGCGGGAAAATCAGCCAGCGCTTCAGCAGGCGGGCGCCCATAGGGGTATGGGTCCGGTCAATGGCCTGGAGCAGGCTTTTTCCCTGCTCATGCGCCGTATGTATCAGCTCCAGGTTCCGGATGGTGAACCGGTCCATCCAGAGGAACTCATTCGCTATGATGCGCTGGATGCTGTTGATATGCTGCAGGTTCGGGTGCTCTGTATCTTTCAGGTAGTGCAGGGCGGCGCCGGCGGCGATGATCGCGGCTTTCAGGTCTTCGATGCCATAGCCCTTGAGCGACTGGGTGCCGAAATGCTGCAGGAGGAGGTCGTAGGTATACTGCTCCTGGAAGATCCACTCCTCCAGGTGAAAGGTATAGACCTTCGTATCCAGGAACTCCCGGAACTTTTTTACCTGGCTTTTGCTCAGGACCACTTCAGAAGGCTGGAAGCTCTGGAGTAGCTTATCCATATACTCCATGCTGCCCTGTGCGGCATAGAACTCGCCGGTGGAAATGTCCAGGAAGGCGACCCCGCTCTGCTCATCGCCGAGGAAGAGTGCTGCCAGGAAATTGTTGCTTCGGTTGTCCAGCAGCTTATCAGAGGTAGCTACTCCCGGTGTCACCAGCTCGGTGACCCCGCGCTTCACGATGCCCTTGGCTGCCTTCGGATCTTCGAGCTGATCGCAGATGGCCACCCGGTAGCCGGCCTTTACCAGCTTGTGCAGGTAGGTATCCAGGGCATGATGCGGAAAGCCTGCCAGCTCCGTAGCGGCTGCGGCCCCGTTGCTTCTTTTGGTAAGGGTAATGCCCAGGACCCGGGAAGCGATCAGCGCGTCCTCTGAAAAGGTCTCATAAAAATCTCCTACGCGAAATAACAGGACAGCATCGGGATACTTTGCCTTTATCTCCCGGTGCTGCTTCATCAATGGGGTCTCTGCCGCTTCTTTCTTTGCCATGCTCCTTGCCACCGCTCCTGTAGGGAGCGTTGGCGGACAAAGATAAAAACCCCTGACGCAAAATAGGGTGCGGGTCAGGGATGGTGGATAAGCATGGGGATAAGCCCGTTATGAAGATTTTCTCTCAATCCGGACGGTGTTCATAATAAGGCAACAGTCTGTTCTGTCAAACGGGCGGCTTTTATTGCCCCTGTTGCCCTAGCTTTGCCATACATACATTGTTTTTATGCTGAGAAAACTACGTAATCAGATCAGACTGGCAGGCTTAACCGGGATACTTTCCCTGTTTGCTGTCAACACAGTCTTTGCCCAGTTCACAAACGGCAATATCGTTGTGCTCCAGGTAGGCGACGGATCCGGCTCCCTGAGCTCTGCGGCCACCGCTTCTTTCCTGCAGGAGTACAACACAACCACCGCCAACCAGACCGTTCCGCTTTATTCCGTGCCTCTGCCCACGACAGGCGCAGCACGGCTGACCAATGCCGGTTCGTCCACCTCGGAAGGCTACATCAGCCGCTCGGCTGACAGTCTGCGCCTGGTAGTAGCGGGTTATGATGCCGCTACGGGTACCGCTTCTGTGGCGGGTACTGCTTCTGCCACCGTCAACCGGGTGGTGGATACGGTCAATGCCGCCGGCGCGGTCGGCAGGGCGGCTTCCACTGCCACCCAGTTTACCGGGGGCAATATCCGCAGCGCCTATAGCGCCAATGGCGATAACTACTGGGCTTCGGGGTCCAATACCGGCACTTACTACCTGGGAAATACCGCCACACCTGCCGTGGTGCAGTCGGTCAACGCCAATACCCGGGTGCTGAAAGGATATAACGGGAATCTGTATTATACTTCCGCTTCTGCGGGTACTTTCGGACTGAACCGTATCTCCGGTTATCCTACTTCCTCGTCCACGCCAACCCTGCTGGTCAATACCGCCACCGGCAGCTCGCCCTATGGCTTTGCGGTAAATGATGCGGAAACCGTCGTTTACATAGCCGACGACCGTACCAATGGCTCCGGGGGCATTCAGAAATGGGTGCTGGGACTCGTTGGATGGGCGCATGCTTATACTTTGTCGGTGGGCACCAACATAGGAGCGCGCGGACTGGAGGTTGATTTCTCCGGTACTGACCCGGTGCTTTATGCGACCACTACCGATAACAAGCTGGTAAAGATCACCGATAACGGATCAGCAGCGGCATTTACCGTCCTGGCAACCGCGCCGGCCAATACGGCATTCAGGGGCGTTGCTTTTGCTCCGAAGGTGATGCTTAACTGCGTTCCGCCTACGCTGACCTCGGTGTCGACGGACGTTACCTGCGGTAATACGGCAGACGGAACGATCTCCCTTGGCGTCAGCGGCGGGAGCGGGCCGTTTACCTATTCCTGGACGGGTCCGGGCGGTTATACAGCCACCACGGAGAATATCACAGGACTTGCTCCCAGCATCTACACAGTAGTGGTGAACGGCGGCGGCTGCACAGCCACCCTTACCGATACCATCAATGCGCCTGTAACGCTATCTGTCAGCACAACGCCCATGGGCAGCACGCAGTTCTGCGAGGGCGACAGTCTGACACTGACTGCCACAGCAACGGGCAGCAATATCAGTTACACCTGGCTGATGGATGGCGCCCCTGTGAATAATGCAACCGGCAACACCCTTGTCGTTACCGAAGATGGCACCTACGAGACCATTGTGACGGCGCCGGGCAGTTGTCCGGATACGTCCGCGGCTATCGTCGTGACCACGAATCCCGCACCGGTGTTTACGGTCGCTCCTTCCGGGGCGCTCGGTATCTGTGCGGGCGATTCTGCCATCTTCGATGCAGACTATGACCCCGCTTACAGCTACCAGTGGTATATGAACGGCATGCCATTGTCCAATGCGGATTCCTCCTCGCTTGTTGCGGCAGCGGCTGGCAGTTATTATGTAGTGGTTACAGATACGAATACCAGCTGCGCGGCTACCGGTGACACGATCGCGCTGACGGTCAATCCGCTCCCGGTGCCCGTGATCTCGGTGATCTCTGTGGGCGGCGTGCAGACAGTGACCACGAATACCCCATTCAATAGCTACCAGTGGTACTATAACAACCAGATCGTGGTGGACAGCACCAGCCAGTACATGGCGACGATCGGGCAGGGCAACTACTATGTGGTGGTGACAGACAGCAACGGCTGCTCCGATACCTCGAACGTACTGTCCATCTTCCTGGACGTAACGGATGTCGATGCCGCTGCCATCAGTGTTTATCCGAACCCTGCACAGGATTTGCTTCATGTCATGGCACCTGCGACCGTAAACGTAACGATCGCGGATATGCAGGGCAGGGTCCTTATACAGGAACGTTCCGGGAAGATCTTGCTGAAAGGACTGGCATCCGGTATGTACGTCATTACGATCACCCGTACCGATGGTGCTTTACTGAGGGCGGAAAAGCTGATCATCCGATAGTGTCGTTAATGAAATAATTGGAAAAAGCTGCTCTTACCGGGCAGCTTTTTTTATTGGTCAGGTTCTAACCTTGGGGAAGGGTACCCCTGATCCGATTTACTCAATCCTGTTCCGGAGCTATCGTACATCCATCGGCTAACACTTATCCTATATACGAAAGCTAATTATAGGTACCGGATTGTTTGGGCCGGGTACCTGTTTCTACTGTTCCGATGCCTGTTTTTCATAACCAGGTACCTGTTTATTTCAAAAAGATGCCTGTTTCCCGTAAACTGCTACCTGTTTGTTGCAAACAGACACCTGTTTGCCTATACCCGGTATCTGTTTGTCCCTTCCAGATATCTGTTTGTGTAAATCAGATACCTGTTGATCCCTTCCGGATACCTGTTTGCCTCTTCCGGATACTTGTTTGCCTCTTCCGGATACCTGTTTGTCTCTTCCGGATACCTGTTTGTCTCTTCCAGGTACCTGTTTGTTTTTTCCAGGTACCTGTTTGCTGCTATCAGGTATATGGTTGCTGGTTTCAGACACCAGTTTCCTCCTTTCAGCTTTCTGTTTGTTCCCGGCAGGTAACGGTTTGTCCCTTTCAGATGTTTGCTTTTTCCTTCCCGATCTCAGGCTACCGTTTGCAGATGTCAGAATGTCCTTCCCGGAATGTTTGTTACCTGCTGCCAACCTGATCTTCTGCCCCCTGCCGCTCTGCCTTCTGAAATCTCTAAACTAAAAAGTCCCGGGTCGATACCGGGACTCTTGTTTATATAAAACAAAACAAAACCATAGTTAGAGTCGTAAGTCGTAAGCGGTAAGTCGTAAGTGTGTTTTCGTCTTACCATACGCGTGTCTACGACATGATACTTGATACTTGATACTTGATACTCTTACTGCTGAGTAGCGGTGAACACTACATCAGTAGCGTAAGTACCTGCAGGGTAAGCGAAGCCTGGGGTAGCCTTATACTGTACGGTAAAAGTCTGGTTGCCGCCATTGGCTGCATTGGTGATCAGGTTGGCTGCAGTAGCAGAAAGATCGGTGTAGTTGGCGAAGCTGCCTGCTATCTGTCCGCCTGTATTGTTGTTTACCACTTTTACATCCAGTACGGAAGCGGGCATGGAAGAGGTAGCTGTATTGCCATTATTGGTAACCGAGAAGTT
>Ga0196964_10000703_pt1 | contig 18770 bp, 16 predicted proteins | sample S1_10metaG_FD_148615 | JGI IMG/M metagenome (GOLD analysis project Ga0196964, IMG submission 148615) | Soil microbial communities from Anza Borrego desert, Southern California, United States - S1_10 | ecosystem: Environmental > Terrestrial > Soil > Desert | place: USA: California | collected... | reverse complement strand
AATAGCGGCCTCGCGCAGGGTCTTATTCTCCTTATGTGCCTTTTTAGCGATTTTAGCAGCATTCTCATACCCAATATGCGGGTTAAGGGCCGTTACCAGCATCAATGAATTTTCCATGTGACGTTTGATAATGTCCTTATTGGGTTCAATTCCTTCAGCACATTTATCATTAAATGATACGCAGGCATCGCCAATTAACCGCGCACTTTGCAATACATTGGCGGCAATAACCGGCTTGAACACATTCAATTCAAAATGCCCGTTTGAACCGCCAACCGACACAGCCACATCGTTACCCATAACCTGTGCGGCCACCATGGTCATGGCCTCAGGTTGGGTAGGATTAACCTTGCCTGGCATAATGGACGATCCGGGTTCATTGTCAGGAATTATGATTTCACCGATACCCGAGCGCGGACCTGAACTTAAAATGCGTATATCATTGGCAATTTTCATCATGGAAACCGCGCAGCGCTTTAGCGCCCCGCTCAGTTCAACCATGGCATCGTGGGCAGCGAGGGCCTCAAATTTGTTGGGTGCGGTTATGAATGGATGGCCGGTAAATTCGGCAATTTTTTTAGCAACTAAAACATCGTATCCCCCAGGGGCATTCAAACCGGTGCCAACGGCCGTACCACCCAGGGCCAGTTCACGCACCATTTCAAGCGCATTTTTAAGCGCGCGTATGCCGTTTTCAAGTTGCTGTACATAACCTGAAAATTCCTGTCCCAATGTTAAAGGCGTGGCATCCATGAAATGCGTACGGCCTGTTTTTACAATGCTGTTCCAGGCAGCGGCTTTTTTCTGTAACGTGTTTTTCAGTTTTTCAATGCCTGGAATGGTTACTTCGGCAACCATTTTGTACGCTGCAATGTGCATGGCGGTAGGAAACGTATCGTTACTTGATTGGGATTTATTCACATCATCATTGGGGTGAAGCACTTTTTTTTCATCGGTCAATTTTCCACCGCTGAGCACATGCGCGCGGTAAGCAATCACTTCGTTGCAATTCATGTTGCTTTGCGTACCTGAACCGGTTTGCCAGATCACCAGGGGAAATTCGCTGTCAAGTTTCCCTGTAAGTATTTCATCGCATACCTTTGAAATTAAGTCGCGCTTTTCAGCCGGCAGTACGCCCAACTCGGTATTGGCATGCGCTGCCGCTTTTTTCAGGTAAGCAAACGCATAAATAATTTCCTTTGGCATGCTGCCTTCAGCACCAATTTTAAAGTTGTTGCGGCTGCGCTCGGTTTGTGCGCCCCAGTATTTGTCGGCAGGTACCTTTACCTCGCCCATGGTGTCTTTTTCAATGCGAAAATCCATAGATGTTTTGTTTAATTCGGCTATCATAGTAAGGGCTAAATTACGATATTGTCACTGCCATTGGAAACGGGAACTGAAAAAAAGTTTTTTTCCCTTTAATTGCCACAAATAACACAGATTAGCACAGTTCTCACCCTTTTTGCCACGAAGTTCACGCATAATGAATTTGGCTACCCTGGTTTTCTATCACGAATACGCACGAATGCTGAACCGGGAAACCATTCGCACGCATTCATGACAGACACGCCTGCTGATCTGTTTCTATTCGAGCAATTGGTCTAATTGTGGCGGTTTTAGGCAGATAGTACTGATTTGCACAGATTTTACTTTATAAAAAAGGACTAATTACGGGTTATAAACAACCTTCAATGAGCATATTTTTTTACCATAATTTTAGCCCATGGTAACTATGGAAACTTTACGCAATACAAATTTTAAACTGCCCGGACAAACCAATTTTTACAAGGGCAAGGTACGCGATGTGTACACCATCAATAACAATAAGCTTGTAATGGTTATAAGTGACCGCATATCGGCTTTTGATGTGGTGTTGCCAGCAGGTATTCCGTACAAGGGACAGGTGTTAAACCAAATTGCCGTAAAATTCCTTGAAGCTACAAAAGACATTGTGCCCAACTGGCTTGAGGCAAGTCCTGACCCGAATGTTGCCATTGGAAAAATGTGCGCCCCCATAGCGGTTGAAATGGTTATACGCGGTTACCTGGCCGGACATGCTGCCCGTGAATACAACAGCGGCAAACGTACGCTTTGCGGAGTTACATTGCCCGAAGGGTTAAAAGAAAACGACAAACTTCCACAGGCCATTATTACCCCCACAACCAAAGCGGCTGTTGGACACGATGAAGACATTTCGCGCGGGGAAATCTTAAAACGCGGTATAGTCAGCGAAACTGATTATAAAAAAATGGAAGACATCACGCATAAATTGTTTGAACGCGGAACCAAACTGGCTGCCGAACGCGGGTTAATACTGGTTGATACCAAATTTGAATTTGGAAAAATTGGCAGCACCATTTATTTGATGGATGAAATTCTGACACCTGACAGTTCACGCTACTTTTATGCCGATGGGTATGCCGAAAGACAAAAAAAAGGCGAACCGCAAAAACAATTGTCAAAAGAATTTGTGAGGCAATGGCTTATTACAAACAATTTCCAGGGAAAGGAAGGACAGGTGGTGCCTGAAATGACCGAAGAAATTGTGAACGGCATAAGTGAACGTTACATTGAGTTATATGAAAACATTACCGGTGAGAAATTTGTAAAAAGCAAACAGGACGATATCTTAAACCGGGTGCATACAGCAATTTTGGATTACCTTTCTGTGAATTGAAAATTATTAATTTGAAGTAAAGGCATTTTTGATCAGCAACGTGTGTTAACAATCATCAATTTAGGTTTTGTACCGCTGTGAATGGAAAAATATTACGTATTGCAATCTCGTTGCCAATACCCAATAAATACCAGGTTTAAAGAGGAATGGCTTCAAGGACTCCAGCGCATTGATAATGCCAAATGATAATTAAAAAGCCTCATCTCCGAAGGGCGACAAGGCTTTGCTTTATTAGAAGGAACACTATTTTTTATAATTCCTGGACTGCAATAAGGTTGAATGGAATTTCAATGATTGACTGGTAGTCTTCACCGGCTTCCTGCATGTCCTCATCATCTTCTTCATAATGCCAGTGAACCGATACTTTGGTTTTACCACCCTTGGAAAGTGTTTCCAGTTTTTTGAAAAAATCAAGAATACACTTTGATGAACTGGTATTAAAATATTCCAGCCTGATGTTAACCCTGGTTTCAGGTTTCGGATTTGCCGAATATCCTTCAATCCAATCAAGGATTGGCTTATAGAACTCAATTGAATTTTCAGGGATTGAACGTCCTGATAATTCCAATAGACCCTGCTGCTCATCCAGCATAATTGTAGGTGTTTTGGGAGTTCCCTCTTGCGTCAGGTTTGCCATATACGTTAAAATTGTGTTGCTAATATATGCATTATACCCTAAAATAAGGCTGTGTCACTTAAATTTTATTTTTTTGAGCCGATAGTAAATGGCTAAAAAGGATAATATCAATGATAATGTGTAAAATAATGCATATGTAAATACCTCCAAATGCCATAACGTAGCCTACCCCTATGAAAATTACGCTCAACACGAACCCGTAAAGGGTAATCCTGAGGTCAAACGGATTTAAATACCCGTGCATGCCCACAAAAATAAGGGCCGTTGGAACAATGCCTGCATAGAACTGAATACAGCCACGGAACAAAATTTCTTCACCAACACCGGCACATACCGATAAGAAAATGTATTCAGACCGGTTCAGTTCAAAATTCCCGAGTAGGCCTGCGTATTTGTGCGTCAATTCTGCAAAAGGCTTGGTTTTGAGCATTTCACGTAAGCCCAGGCCAATGGTTATACCCAACACGATACCAGCCGGTACCTGGTAATACAGTGGCCAGCCATGTTGAAAAATAAATTGCCAGCTGCCGCTTACAAAATGCAACACAAGCAATGCTATTAGCGGAAAAAGAATGAGTGTAATATACCCCATAGTTATTATGAGGGAACGGTTACTCATAATCGGGATATAGCAGGTATTTTTTACGTTTTTGTTTAAAGTCGGCCAGGGCTGTTTGCCAACGGTAGGTAATGTCTTCGCCCGAAACGGCAGAAGCAATGATGTCCCATTTTAACATTTTGTCGCCTGCCAATATATCAAAACTGCCTTTCTGGATAAAAAACTGGCGCTTATCGGCCGCATGTTTGTACATAAAAATCCATAAATGCGTATCAAGGGCTGGTTTTTTCAGAAATGCATTTACCATTGAGTCGGATATAAAAATTCCGCGGCATTTTTTGCCCATGTATTTAGGGTCTTTAGCTCCTGCTGCTGGGTTGGGGGTAAAATACGTTGAACCGGTTTTAAAACCGGGCATGCCTATGTTGCGAAAGGCGTGTTTGGTGCCGCGGCCCACGCTAAGTGCGGTGCCTTCAAAAAGACATGTTGTTGGATAATAATAAATGGCCTGCATGCTGGTTAAGTTGGGCGATGGAGGAACGGGTAATTCATAATAATCCTTATGCGAATAATTCACACAGGGTACAACACTTAAATTCAGCTTGTCGGCATTTTTAATCCATTTTTCACCTTTGATCATTTTTGCATATTCACCCATTGTCATACCGTGTACGATTGGTACAGGATGCATGCCCACAAATGATTTTAAACTTGTATCGAGAACGGGCCCATCAACATAAAAACCGTTAGGATTCGGCCTGTCAAGCACCATAATCGGGATATTGTTTTCGGCACAGGCTTCCATTACGTAGTGGAGGGTTGATATATAGGTATAAAAGCGCGCACCAACGTCCTGCAGGTCAAAAATCACCTGGTCAATTCCTTTTAACTGATCAGCTGTAGGTTTTTTATTGTTGCCATAAAGTGAAATAACCGGGAGCCCGGTTTTTTTATCAATGGAATTTGCAATTTTTTCACCCGCATCGGCTGTTCCACGCAATCCATGTTCCGGAGTAAAGATTTTAATGACGCTTATTTTCCTGGCAAGAAGCGTGTCAACCAGGTGTATTTTATTCCTGGTAATGGACGTTTGATTGGCAACTATAGCAATGTTTCCTTTAATGTAAATTCCATCAATGGGCTGCGCAAGCTGATCGGCACCGGTTAAAATGGTTTTATTGAACTTTATATCAAGTTGTGCAGAAGCACTTGCGTATAAAAAAACACAAAACAGGAACGTAAAGCAATACTTTGCATATTTTAGTTGGATGAAAATTGAACGGTTCATAGCAGCGCGGTTAATCAGGGGCGGTTCGCACATGAGCGGGTACGCAAGACCGGTGCTGCTGGTTTCGGTAACCAGCACGGCACTGGGTGTGGCTGTAATGTTGCTGTCAGTTTTCATTTCTTATGGGTTCAGGAACCAAATCCGTACCAAAGTTATTGGTTTTGGTTCACATATACAGGTTATGCCTTACCTTGACGATGCCCAGGTTGGTGCCGAGTGGATGCTCATTGACCAGGAGTTTTATAAAAATTACAAAAGCTATGAGCAAATAAGCAGCATGCAACCCATTGCCTATAAACCGGGTATCATTCAACGCGTGCAAAAAAACACCGAAGGCAACCGCGAGATTCAGGGCGTTTTGTTTAAAGGGATCAATAAGGATTTTGATAAAAAATTTTTGAAGGACAACCTGAAGGAGGGTAAGCTCATTCAATTTGAGGGGGAGCCTTCAAGAGACATGCTTATTTCGCGCAAAATTGCCAATAACCTTTCGGTAGGGGTTGGCGATACGCTGGCCAGCGTACTGATTGCAAAAAAAGCGCATTTCAGTGTGTCGCCTGAGTTCAGGAAATTCAGGGTATGCGGCATTTATGAAACCGGGCTGGAAGAGTTTGACAACGAATGGGCCTTTATTGACATGGCCCACATTCAAAGGGCTAACGGTTGGGGAATAAACGCAGTTTTAGATGTGAATGATACGTTAAAAGGCGGGCAGGTGGAAATAGGCCTGGCAGCGGTTACCACAGCCGGTAAAATTAACTGGACCATTAACGGCCGGCCTTATGCGGGGTCCTTGCTGCGCCTGCCTGCCGTAAACGGTCAATACACCGTTGTGGCCGGTGATGATGCTAAAAAACTGGTGAGCGATACGGTGTATATAAATGTTAGCGAAACCGATAACCTGGGCACTGGTAATTTGGACAGTTATTTAAAAGTGGTTAGCAATGGTAAAAATGCCGTAGGCGTACTGGTAAGTGATTTAAAAGGATCAAGCGGATTGTATGCTGGCGGGTTTGAAATCAATTTGAAAAAATGGGAAGACTTAAAAAGCACCGATGCCTGGTTGTACAAACTGATTGGACCCCATTACAGCACTAAAACCATTGTAGAACAACAACCGCAAATATTCAACTGGCTTGACCTTGTTGACCTGAATGTGGGCATTATCATTACACTCATGCTGGTTGTAGCCATCATTAACCTGGTTTCGGCAATCCTGGTTTTAATATTGGAGCGGTCCAAGATGATAGGTTTACTTAAGTCGATGGGGGCCGAAAACATGACCGTTGGGTATATATTTTTATATTTTACCATTAACATTCTTGTACGCGGACTGATTATTGGAAACATGCTGGTGTTCATTATTTTTGCCATCCAGCATTATACAGGTATCTTCAAATTAAATCCCGAAACATATTTTGTAACCACTGTTCCCATGGAATTTGACTGGGTTGGGTTCATGTTTGTAAATTGCCTGACCATGACAGTATGCATGCTGGCATTTTTCCTGCCGGTTATGCTTGTTACACGCATTGATCCTGTGAAAGCAATAAAGATTGAATAACAATGGCAGTAGCGCAAAACATAGCTTTCATTAAAAATAAAATTGGAAATGCCGTTACCCTGGTTGCCGTATCAAAAACCAAACCCGCCACTTTGATTCGTGAAGCCTATGAGGCCGGCCACCGCGACTTTGGTGAAAATTATGCGCAGGAATTGCTTGAAAAACAGGAAATGCTTCCGCACGACATACGGTGGCACATGATTGGCCATTTGCAAAGTAACAAAGTAAAATACATTGCACCGTTTGTGTATTTGATACACGGGGTTGACAGCCTGAAATTATTGAAAGAAATTAATAAACAGGGCGCAAAAAATAACCGTGTCATCGGCTGCCTGCTGCAGGTGCACATTGCACAGGAAGAAACCAAGTTTGGGTTTGATCCCGATGAAATTATTGCATTGATAAAAAATCCTGAACTGGGTTCCATGCATCACATTGAAATACGCGGGTTAATGACCATGGGAAGCAACACCCAGGATATGGCGCAGGTTGAAAGGGAATTTAAACAGGTAAAAGAATTGTTTGATAAAGTAAGAAGTTTGATTTACGGCCTTCAAAATTCAACGTCCAATGTGGCCGAAAACTCCGTTTCAGAAGTCTTAAATCAAAAATCTGAAACCCAATTAACAGAGCAATCCCCAACCACACCCATTTCACCAAACCCGCGCCAGCCTCAAACCTCAAATTTCAAACCCCAAATCCTTTCAATGGGCATGAGTGGCGACTATGAATTGGCCATTCAATGCGGCAGCAACATGGTTCGCATCGGGAACCTTATTTTCGGGGAACGGCATTCATACCGTTAGAAATGCAGCGCGGTGTTATTTATATTGTTTTAGCAGCCGTATGTTGCTTATCTGCTTTTGTAATGTACCAGGTTGGCAGCCATAACGGGCATTTGACCGAATTCCGCGATTACTATTATGTACCTTTACCGCTGGCCGTAGTTTGCACAGGGGCCGGAATTGTTCATTTAACACGCAAAGAATAATTTTTATCCATTTTATGGCCCAATTCTTGCAATTTGGTGGATCAAAAATTGTACTTTTATATAAAATCAATATTCATGAATAAATATTTACTTTTTGCTACACTAATGTTTGCGGGCTTAAGCCAGGTTGCATATGCCCAAACACGCGCCACCCGCACTTCGGTTATGAATGGAAACGCCACCAATCCATTTACCTGGGATTGTACCTGCATACCGGTGCCAGGCGATAACATTATTATTAACCACACTGTTGTGCTTGATGCCGATTTTGGGTACACAAGCGGATCGGTTACCATTAATGCTGCAGGAGCCCTGAATGGCGATATACCTACACGTGCGTTTGCATACACGGGCGGTTCGTTTACAAACAATGGCATTGTTAATCTGGGTGATTTTTACCATGGCGGTGGAACGTTCAGCAATACCGGACTGTTCACCATTCAGAATGCTTACGCTGTTGACCTTACTGCCAATACGGTAAATTCGGGGACATTTAATGTTAGCGATACGCTTTACATTAATGTCAATGCAATCTTTACAAATTCTGGCACGGTAAATGCGCCTGTTATTGCAACTGCCGGTACCCTTACCAATATGGGCACCGTTAATGCCACTGATATTTTTAACTCGGGAACATTAAATAACAACGGGGGACCTGGATTCACAATGGACAATTTGTATACCTCAGGAAACGTTATCAATAACGCTGAAATGCAAATTGATTTCGATTTGTGGAACAGTGAAACATTTACGAACGATAATTTAATTGTAATTGACAACAACTTTTGGAATGGCGATACCATTGCAGGCACCGCAACGTTTACCAATAACGGGACTATTTCCATTGCGGTGGATTTAAACAATTCAGAAACAATGGATGGAAGCGGTGATTATTGCGTAGCCGGTGTTAGCTCCAACGTGGGTACGGTAACCGGCACGCTGGATGTATGCGACTTATCAGGCACTGATTTTGACAATAACTTTGGTACAATTGCAGGGACCGTTACTTTTTGTTCAGCCGGATCGTGCGCTATTGGTATTGCTGAAAACGCGTTGTTTGAGCACACCGTTTATCCGAACCCGTTTAACAGCGCAGTAAATTTTGAAACGAAAGAAAACGGAAGTTATTCATTGGTAGTAATGAATTCAATTGGCGAAACGGTGTTCACAACTTCGTTTACCGGGAACCGTTATGCATTGGATGCATCAGCATTCACTTCGGGCATGTATTTTTACAGGTTGACTGGAAATACCGCTATAGTAAGCGGTACCCTGGTGAAATAAGCTTTTTTAATTATATTCCAAGCCTTGGGACAACATCCGGGTTTTTTTATGGATCAGAACTAAAACCAGCGTGAGTCGTTTGTTAAAACAGCGGCTCTCCGTCAGCATTTGTCGTCAATGTTTCACTCATAAAATCGAGAAAAGGCCTTGCTTTTTTGAATACATCATTGACTTTTACTACGAAATCATTGCTTAGTACTTCTTTATCAGTGAATGCATGTTTGAGCAGGTACTGTTTGTATTTCAATAATTCTATTGCCGGATGATTTTTTTCATACCCGCGTGGGGCCGAACTTAATTTTTCGCCCTGCATTTTTCCAAATGTGCTTTTAAATGTCTTATTGTTCAACACCTTTTCCCATCCTTCGGGGTTTAAATGCATTTCTTTTCGTATTCGGATCATATCATCCGGATTGGGGCCCCAGAACCCGATGATGACATATGAATCTCCCGGCTTTAAATGAAAATAATAGCTACCCCTCCGTTTTTTGGTGGCACGTTTAAAGAATCCGCTCCAATGGGTATTGTAGGGCGTTTTGTCCTTTGAAAAGCGCACGTCCTTATAAATCCTGAACAAACTTTTCTTTCCTGATTCAGTTTCAATCTTGTCGTGCTGGTTCATTTTAAACAATAAAGCATCGGCAAAATCAATTAAATTTTCCCGGTGAATCAAATATTCTTCTTTGTGTTTATTGAACCAGTCGCGGTTATTATTTTTGGAAAGTTTTTTAAGAAAATCGAATGATTGCTTTTGAATGGCCGGTGATTTCATTCATTGAAGATAGCAATTTTTTATTTTTCCAGATCAAGCCAGATCCTTTGCTTCGATCAGGAAAGAGGTCTGATTTAAAAAAACAAAATCCCCGGCTGTTGACCGGGGACTTCCATTTGTAACCACACAAATTTTATTGATACATTAACTCAGCATTTGCTTTACAATGGCTGAAATCAATTTCCCTTCGGCTTTGCCACTGAGTTTTTGCATAACAGGGCCCATTACCTTGGGCATATCAGCAGCTGTTTTGGCACCCACCTGGTCAATTATTTCTTTCACCGCTGCCTTAATCTGCTCCTCGTTTAACTGCTCTGGCAAATAGGTTTTAATGATATCAGCCTGGAACATTTCTGCATCGGCCAAATCATTCCGGCTTTGTTGCTTAAATATATCGGCCGACTCAACCCGTTGCTTGTACAGTTTATGCAGGATTTTGACTTCAATTTCAGGTGTAATTTGCGTACTCCCGCCTTTGGTTGATTCCAGCAATAAAGCTGCTTTTATGGCACGTAATGCTTCCAGTTTGTCCTTTTCCTTGGCAAGCATGGCCGTTTTTATGTCAGCGTTTATTTTATCTGTTAAACTCATACTAAAATAATTTACAGTTTAAGGTCCTGACGAAGCAAGGCTTATCAGGGATACTGACACCGCTGTATTAAGCCGCGGTTGTCAGCTTTAATGTTCAACGGGCAAGGGTGTGTTTAACAGGCATAAGTGTTAAACCAAAGTTACAAAATTTAAGATTCATCTGGCGTATTCAAAATCAAGCGGTATCAACCTTAACCTTAAATTTTAAACCATGAATTTCCTTAATCTACATTGTCGTGCAAAAACGAGTTGTTGGTGCGTATATCACCGCTCTTTCCATCACCGTCAACAGTAAACTTTGACATTTGCGATTCCGATGAATGCGTAATGTTTGTCAGATTGATGTTCCTTCTCTTATAAGCCGGCTCATTTTCCAGGTCGTTCAAACCATTGGCGGTTTTTAATTTTGCGTTGAGTTCGCGAATGCGGGCCAACCGTTCCAGGTTTAATTTTTGCTGGTCCTCGGCCGAATAATTTTTCTCGTTATTAGCCTCCACCGAATTTTCCATTTCAGTTTCAACCGGGTTTACTGTTTTATTTTCTGTTTTGCTTTCAATTTTATCTTCAAATGAATCGGTCAGTATAAAATACTTTTTCGAATCGTCTACCGGAGCGTTTTTTATTTCCTCAACGGTTTTTTCATTGGTAACAGGATTGTTCCAGGTAAACTCATTCGTTTTTTCGCTTACCGTTTCTTCTGTTTCAGAGTTTGAAAACAAATCAACACGTGTAATTTCCTGCTTTTCTTCAACCGGTTTAAGGGTTTCGGTTTTGTTGGTTGTTTCCCAGGTATTGGTTGTGTTGGTAATGGTTTCAGGTGTAAATGTATTTACAGGCTGCTCTACCGGTTTTTCTGCTACAGGCTCTACTGTTTTCACATACATTTCAGGTTCGGCAGTGACTGAAGAATTGGTAGGGTTTGAAATAGGTTGTGTAATTTCATTGGCCGTTTCATCCAGCTTCAGTACGGTACGCTTTTCATCCTTCATTTTCGCTTCCGGAATAGGTTGTTGATTGTAGCCGGTAGCAATAATGGTCACATTAACACGGTCACCAAGCGATGGGTCCACATCGTATCCAATTTTAATATCGGCACTCATACCGGTTGAATCCTGTAGGAAATCGGTAATCTCACCCAACTCGTCCATGGTAATTTCATCGGTACCGCTGGTTAAATCAAGCAATACATAACGGGCACCGGTTATATCGTTATCATTCAGCAATGGTGAATTGAGCGCCTGCTCAACTGCTTTAATGGCACGGTTTTCACCAGTGGCGCTTCCCGAACTCATTAAGGCAACCCCGCTGTTTTTCATAGCGGTGCTCACATCGTTAAAGTCAACATTCATTTTCTTGGTAATGCTAATTAACTCGGCAATGCTTTTTGCAGCGCTGGTCAATACATTATCGGCCTGGGCAAACGATTCGGAAATACTGAGGTTGCCATAGATCTCGCGCAATTTATCGTTGGCAATTACCAACAGGCAATCCACGTTCTTTTTCATTTCTTCAATCCCGATTTCTGCTTGCTGACGTTTGCGTTTTCCTTCAAACGCGAATGGAATTGTAACGATTCCAACAGTTAAAATATCCATGTCGCGCGCTGCCTGCGCAATTACAGGTGCTGCACCGGTACCGGTACCTCCACCCATACCAGCGGTAATAAATACCATTTTGGTATGTTCGGCAAGAATGCTTTTGATATGGTCAATGGATTCAATGGCTGAATTTTTTCCCACCTCGGGCACTGACCCGGCACCGAGTCCCTGCGTTAGCGTGCCGCCCAATTGCAATTTCATTGGAACAGGGCTTTTTTCAAGCGCTTGTTTGTCGGTATTGCATACTAAAAAATCGACACCCTTAATACCCAGGGTGTACATGTGGTTCACAGCGTTGCTGCCACCACCACCCACTCCTATCACCTTGATGATGGATGAGTTTTCTTTTGGTAAATCAAAACGTATCATAGTTGTTTGTGTTGGTTCTTGTTTAGTTAATTAGTTTACAGTTTGTAGTTGCTGTTTGAAGAGATGTTTCGCCTCCTGTCCGATGTCTAACGTCTAATTCACCTCATCGTCATCAAAGAATTTTTTTCCGCGGCTGAAAATGGCCTCAAAAAACCTTCCCTTTGTTTTTTCAGTGTGTGTTTTAACTGAAGTTGTTTTGGTTGGTTGTTGACGGGCATATTTTTCAAAACCTTTTATCACCAATCCAACGCCCGTGGCATACATGGGAGAAGTAACCAGTTCCGCTCCTTTTCCCAGGTGTTCATTGGGAAAGCCAATGCGGGTATCCATGCCGGTAATGTACTCAAATAACTGCGTAATGTGTTTTAACTGGGAACCACCACCCGTTACAACAATACCGCCAATCAGTTTTTTCTCGTACCCTGAATTTTTAATTTCATAGTATACATGCTCAATTATTTCTTCCATGCGGGCCTGAATTATGTGTGAAACATTTTTCACCGATATTTCTTTTTGTTTCTGACCTTTAAGCCCCGGAATAACCACAATCTCATTGGCCTGGCTTTCGCTGGCAAGGGCACAACCGAATTTCACTTTCAGCAACTCGGCATGCTTGCCTATTATGGTACATCCTTCTTTTATATCATCGGTAATTACATTACCACCCAATGGAATTACCGCTGTATGCCTGATGATGCCGTCCTGGAAAATAGCAATATCAGTTGTTCCACCGCCTATATCAACCAATACTACGCCCGCTTCCTTTTCTTCCTCGCTTAATACAGCTTCAGAAGATGCCAACGGTTCAAGAATTAAATCTTCAACCTCGAGCCCTGCTTTTGCAACACATTTGTGTATGTTTTTGGCAGCCGCAATTTGCCCTGTAATAATGTGGAAATTGGCCTCAAGCCGCACCCCGGCCATACCAATGGGATTTTTGATTCCCTGCTCATTGTCCACAATGTATTCCTGCGGCAACACGTGAATGATCTCCTCTCCCGGTAACATCACCAACTTATACATATCTTCAATCAAGGCATCAATGTCCTTTTGCGAAATTTCATCGTCCATGGTAACACGCGTACGTATTCCACGGTGCTGGAGGCTTTTGATGTGCTGCCCGGCAATGCCTACATTTACCACGCCTATTTCAACCCCTGATTTAGCCTCGGCTTCGGCAATTACATTTTTAATGGATTGAACGGTTTGGTCAATGTTGGAAACAACACCGCGTCTAACACCAAGCGATTCGGTACGCGCCATTCCCAATATTTCAATTTTGCCGTGTTCGTTTTTACGGCCAACCAGACATGCGATTTTGGTGGTTCCGATGTCAAGTCCTACGATGATCTCTGGTGATTCCATAATTTATATTGTTGTGGTTATTTACTTTTTTGTACAAATTACCTGGTTTCTGAATTTTATATTTATTGTATCATACCGGTTCCAATCCAAATGGTTGAGACCTTCAGTATAAAAGATTTTCAGTTTATTGAATTTTTCTTCCATGTGCTCAAGATCGCCAAACACCACCAGGTGGTTACCCAATGTGGGGATCAATTCGAGGTCGTTGTTGCGATTAAAATTGATTTGCTGTATTTGGGCATTCCAAAATTTATCTTTTGTTATGTACTTTACCAATGTGTATACCTCATCTGACTTAACTGTTTTCGACAGGGTCTCGTTTTTCATAATTTCTGGCACGCTTCGTTCAGTCAGGGGTTCATTAATGCGCCCGGTAACCACAGGCACCCTTGGCGTATACGTATCTGATAAAGGCATTTGGTATCCCTCCTCGTCAAGGTAAAACTGCGACCCATCAGAATTCATTACACGCACAATTGGTTTACGTTGTTCAATCCAGATAGAAACAGTTCCATTCAAATTTTTATACACACTTGCTTTTTTTACTTCGGCTATCCTATCAAGGCTGGTTTCAATTTCATTTAAATCAATGTAGCCAATTTTTTTACCCACGGGATAAAGGTTGCTCTCACGTAACTTCACTTCAATTTCGTTTTTATCAACAAACCGGCATCCGTTTGACTGGTCAACAATTACAACCAGCTTATCGCACAGGCGGTCATTTTGTTCCGATGAAGTAAAACCCCATAGTACAATAAACACCAGCCCCAGCGCCACCCATGTACCTATACCAATTATTTTCTTCATGCCATCAACTCCTTTCGAATGGGTTCAACCAATTTATCAATATCGCCAGCGCCCAGTGTTACTACAACATCCATTTTGCACAAACGAACATATGCAGGAATTTCTTCACGTGTTTTAATGCTTTTGTTCCGGTTGTGCATTTTATCCAGCAGCATTTTTGCATTTACGCCTTCAATGGGCAGTTCACGTGCCGGATAAATTTCCATGAGCACCGCCTCATCCAACAAGTCAAGGGATTTTGCAAAAGCATCGGCAAAATCACGCGTGCGGGTATACAGGTGGGGCTGAAATATACCCAGTATCTTTTTGCCTGGATACATTTCCCTTACACTCGAAATGCAGGCCCGCAGTTCTTCAGGGTGGTGCGCATAATCGTCAATAAAAACCAAATCATTTTCCTTAATTACATACTCGAACCTGCGTTTTGCTCCCTTATATGTTTTAATACCTTCTTTTATTTTATCAATTTCAATATTTTCGTGCATTGAAACGGCAAAAGCTGCTGCTGCATTTTCTACATTGTGCCGCCCCGGCAAGCCCACACCAATATTGCTTATGTGTTGTGATGGGGTTTTCAAATCAAACGTATATGCGCCATTTACAATTTTAATGTTATGCGCATAATAATCGGCCTTTTCATCAAACCCATAGGTAAAGGCGTGTTTTGCACCCTGTACCGGCAACCCGTATTTGTAAAACAATACACCTCCCGGTTTTACCTGTGTTGCAAATTCGTTGTACGATTTTATCATTTCAGCCTCGGTCCCGTAAATGTCAAGGTGATCCGGGTCCATTGACGTAATCACAGCCACGTTGGGAAACAACCGTAAGAAAGAACGATCGTATTCATCGGCTTCAACCACGGTTTGGTTTGCATTCCCAGCCAGCAGTAAATTGGTATTGTAATTTCCTGAAATTCCTCCCAGGAAAGCATTCACATTTTGACCCGCATGTTTTAATATGTGAGCCACCAGCGTGGAAGTAGTGGTTTTGCCATGTGTACCGGCTATTGCAATGCTATTTGCATTTTTCGTTATCTCACCCAAAACTTCTGACCGCTTCAACAATTTAAAGCCTTTTTCAATTAAATAATTATACTGCGTATTGTTTTTCGGTATAGCGGGTGTATATATAATTAATATCTCATCGCCTGCTTTTCCTTCACGCAATTGAGGCGGCAACAAATCAATTGAATCTTCAAAATGAATGTTGATCCCCTCGGTCAGTAATTTATCGGTAAGCGCTGTCGGTGTTTTGTCGTAACCTGATACCAAACAACCGAAATGATTGAAATAGCGTGCCAGGGCGCTCATGCCAATGCCACCAATACCCAGCAAATACACTATTTTCACTTTGTTCATCATTTCACCAATTGTTCAATTACACCAACAATTGCACTGGTTGCATTTGTCAGTCCGAGTTTTCCTATATTTAATTTAAGCTGTTCCTGTTTTTTGGTACTGCCCATTATTTCATCCACGCAGTTCCCCAGCTTTTCAATCGCCTCGGCATCCTTTATTAAAACAGCCGCACCATGGTTCACAAGGGCCATAGCATTTTTGGTTTGGTGGTCTTCAGCCACATTTGGCGAAGGAATAAGCACAACCGGTTTTTGTACAAGGCACAGTTCTGAAATAGCAATGGCACCAGCGCGGGAAATCACCGCATCGGCCATGGCATAAGCCAGGTCCATTTTCGCAATGAAATCATATACTTTGACATTGTTCAATTTGTTCTCATCAACATGTTTTATGGCTTCCTCGTAAAACGGCTTTCCCGTTTGCCATATCACCTGGTAGTTCCGGTTCCACTCGGTTGCAAATTTTTTAACCGCATGATTAATGGTACGTGCTCCAAGGCTGCCTCCAACAATTAATATCGTGGGTTTGCTTTCATCCAATGCAAAAAATTCTGCTGCTCTTGGACGTTTGCCTTGTAATTTCACCACCTCACTTCGCACCGGGTTTCCTGTCAAAACTATTTTTTCTTTCGGAAAATATTTTTCCAATCCATCAAACGCCACACAAATTTTATTAACCCGCTTTGCAAGTATTTTATTCGTTAATCCCGGAAAAGAATTTTGTTCCTGTATAACGGTTGGTATACCTTTTTTAGCGGCAGCGCGCAACATAGGCCCTGAGGCAAATCCCCCGGTTCCAATCACGATATCTGGTTTAAACGCTTTCAAAATTTTTTTCGCCTTTAACGTGCTTCCTATAATTTTAAACGGAACTGCAAAATTTTTCAATGTCAGTTTCCGCTGTATTCCACTTATATTTAACCCTTCAATTTTGTATCCTGCGGCCGGAACTTTTTCCATTTCCATACGCCCTATGGCACCTACAAACAAAATATCAATATCATTATATCTTTCTTTCAGCGCATTGGCTATGGCCACTGCAGGAAAAATATGCCCGCCCGTGCCGCCACCGCTTATAATGACCTTACGCAACGGCATAACCCTCTGCATTTTTTTCATCAGTCTTTTCTTCTGATGTTTTTGGTTTCACTTTTTCCGTTTCGCCCACTTCAACGGTAACCGACCTTGATACGCTGAGTATTATTCCAATGGACAAACAGGTGAACCATGTTGATGTTCCTCCCATGGATAACAACGGCATATTTTGACCTGTTACCGGAACAAGACCTGTACAAACCATCATATTAATAAAAGCCTGTACCAATAAATGCATTCCCAATCCTGCAACCATAAAGGTGCCAAACACTTTTTCGCTTTTTGAAGCAATGCGTATGGCCCTGTAAAATAAAATGAGATACAACAATACCAGTATTACACCGCCTATAATTCCAAACTCTTCAATAAATGAAGCGAAAATAAAGTCGGCATAGGCCTGCGGTAATATCGTTTTCAATGTTCCGTTACCCGGTCCTACCCCCGTTAGTCCTCCATGGTATATGGCCCCTTTTGCATTATTTATCTGCCATGCTTCAGCCGGGTTACTTTCGCTCCAGTTGAAAAAGCGGTTGATCCATGTTTCAAGTCGCGGCAGTAAATCGGGAAACACTTTTGCCAGTAAAACAAGGAATAAAAATCCTGCAACTGCAACTGCCACAATCAATCCCAGGTGTTTCAATTGTACTCTTCCAAAAAACATCATGACAAAACACAATGCAAACAACATAGCAGCTGTTGAAAAGTTACCAGGAAGAATTAATGCGCAAATTACAATAACCGGAATAAGGATGGGAAGTACTCCTTTTTTAAATTCGTGAATAAACGGCTGGTTAATGGCCAGCATGCGTGCAACGTATATAATGAGTACCAATTTGGCAAAATCCGATGTCTGGAAATTAATGCCTAAAAAAGGTATAACTATCCAACGGTCGGCCGAGTTGATTGATACACCAATAAACATGGTAAGCAGCAACAATATAGCCGCCAGCCAAATGGCCAGTTTCGACAGTTTTGAATAATAGGTAAACTTCAAATTGTGCGCGTAATACATCAGCAAAATTCCCGTAACAAGCATAACAACATGTTTGAACAAGTAATCTTCGGTTGATACATTTTTATGCTGGCTCGTAAGAATGCTGGTGAAACTATACACCGATACCAATGACAACAAACCGAGCAATATGGTTATCATCCATATTACACGGTCGCCTTTAAGGTATGTAAAAAACGTTTTCACTATCTGTTTATATAAGGCCCTACCAAACTGTTAAAATAGGTACCGCTCACTATAAAATCATCAAATTTGTTGCTCACTGCTCCGGGACTAAACAACAACGTTTCACCGGGCTTGAGCCAATTCACCATCTGCAAAAAAACATCGTCAAGTTTTTTACTGTAAACAGTTCTATCAACCAAATTTGAAACTTCGAACCGTTTTGTAAAATCGGTTGCACCGTACACACCAAGCGTTACAACCTTTAGCTTGATTTCGGAAGCCAGGTGCTGCATCAGTTGCTGCACATCGGCATCACCCATAATAAGGTGCACAGGCGTATTTGTTACCGTAAGCGAATCAAGGGTACCTTCAAGGTCAGTTGAACGGCTATCATTAATAACCATGCAGCCGTTGAGAAGGCCCACCTGCTCATACCTGAACTCAACGCCAGTGAAAAAGTCAAGGCTACTTTGCCTTGTCTCCACCATTTTATTGCGGTAAGATCTTAACTTATTTTGCTTTTTTGTTTGCATTCATTACAGGGCCTTGACAGCACGCTTGAATTTTTGTCCGCGGTCTTCATAATTTTCAAACAGGTCAAAACTTGCGCAAGCCGGTGATAACAACACGGCCTGG
>Ga0196964_10000702_pt1 | contig 18785 bp, 17 predicted proteins | sample S1_10metaG_FD_148615 | JGI IMG/M metagenome (GOLD analysis project Ga0196964, IMG submission 148615) | Soil microbial communities from Anza Borrego desert, Southern California, United States - S1_10 | ecosystem: Environmental > Terrestrial > Soil > Desert | place: USA: California | collected... | reverse complement strand
CGATCGCGCGCCCGTCACTGCGCCACAGGCGAGAGAGACTCGCGAACAGGCTCAGAGAAATTTGCGCCTTGCGCCAGGCTAAGCCCATGCGCCAGCTTCATCACGCAAAATCACTTGGGGCCTCTGCGTCCAGACAACCGGACGAGTTCGCGCGTAACCTATTCGCCCACAAAAGCGGTCTCGGCATCCACAAAACAGAGCATGTTTCCGAACGGGTCCTCGACATAGAAGCTGAGTTCGCCCCATGGACGCCGCATTGGCGTGCCGAGCGGTCCCACGTCTGGCGGCGCTTCAACCGGAAACCGCGCGCCCACCGCCGCGCAGCGCTCCACCATCGCTGAGATATCCGAGACTGCGAAATAGAGCGGCTCGGCATGCCTGTAATCCTGAACTGCATCGCCGTCCGCCGCTGCGTCATAACAAGCGAGGACGAGGTCCCCGCAGCGAAAGTACCAACGGCCTGGAGAGACCTGCGTCCCGGGGGCCCCCAATATTTCACGGTAAAACGCGGCCGCTCGTTGAAGGTCATTGACTGGGACGATGACGCGAAAGAGTCGCACGTGCAAAGGAGTGATCGCCGTCATGAAGCCTATTCATCTACTCTATGCCGTGCCTCTCGTCCAATCGCTCACCGCGCAGAGACGGCCGACGCTTTGCCTTCGATTCCATTTCTTGACAGACACTGACGCCTCTCTCGTCGTCGCCCGCGTGCTGTAGGGCGCAACGGCCTACGGGTCGGTCGGGCGACGCCCGCCTACGCTGATGTCCATCAACGTGCGCCTATGCCCAATCTCGAGAACATGAAGAAGCGAGCGAAGCGCTATCTGCGCTGGCACCGTGACCGGTATTATCCCGTCGCGGCGCGCATCCGCACGCTCCTTCCACGTTATCGCGAGCTTACTGACGATGAGGTGCTCGCCGCTGGCTTCGAGCTGGCGGACGCCCAGGAACTCGTCGCCAGAGCAGCGGGGTTCGAGACTTGGGAGACGCTCCGCAAAGGAATTCAAACGATGACAGCCGATCAGGCAAGACCTCTCGCCAAGCCCTTTTACACGCCGCCGAACCTCAGCTGTTCGTCGCCGATATCGCGCGAGCAGGCGAATTCTACGGAGGCAAGCTCGGTTTTGCGCAGGCGTTGATTTGGGGCGAGCCGCCTTTTTACGCGCAAGTCTTTCGCGACGGCGCCCGGCTCAACCTAGGGCAACTGGACAGGCCCTTTCTCGACGCTGCGCTTCGCGATCGCGAGCACTTGCTCGCAGCCTCGATCAGGCTCGACGACTTAAAGGCGACGTTCCTGGAGTATCAGGCTGCGGGCGTCGAGTTCGTGCAAGGGATGAAGGCCGAGCCCAGGGGCGCGCGCACCTTCATCGTGCGCGATCCGGATGGCAATCTCCTCCTGTTCGCCGGTCGGGACGAGTAATCCTGCCGTATCCCAGCGGCGATCGCTGCTGCATGTCTCCGACACCCATTGGTGCGCGCGTGGCGGTGCTTTTCTTGCTTTCCCGAAGGATCAGGTACGCCGAGTGCGGGTAGAACTCGCCAACCACCTGCAATAGTTCAGAGGTTCACGCCGAGGCGCTCCGTCCATCGTGGCGTGAGCAAAGCATGGTGCTCCTTGGTGGAGTCACCACTTCCACCCATATCGGGGACGCGCGCCTTGTACTCGCGATACATCTCGCCGAATCTAGCTTCGAGATAGGCCTCTTCGCGTTTGACCACGCAAAAATGCAAAACAATCGCGTAGCCGCGACCGGTGACGATCATCCAGTCCGAACCGACAGCCAGGGCAACGCCGGCCAGCACAAAAATGAAAGCGACATAGATTGGATTGCGCACGATGCGGTCCGCCATCCTGCAAGCGCCGTGCACGGACACTGGGCGGATCGGACCCCATCCTCACTCCTGCATCACCGATCGCGTTATCTAGGCGCCGCTCAGTCCAAAAAGGTCTCGACCAGCGCGGCGTCGCCGTCGAACAGATGACATTCGTAGAGCAAACCGTCCCTCAATGTGTAGACCAGGACGCGCTCGACGTTGATGCGCGCCTCACCTGTCGACCAGCGCTCTATGACATGCAGCGCGCCTTCGTGCGCGCCCGCCATGATGTCGACGACCGCGACCAGCTCGCGCCGCGTGCGCCGCGCGATTTCCTGCAGAGCCGCAAGTGCGGCGCTCTTTCCTCTGTGCACGCCGGCAAGCGCGTGGCGTCCAGGATAGAAGAGCGTGAAATTGTCATGATAGGCGCTGACAAGCGCGCCGGTGTCTCGACGCGCCCAATCATCGGCGTAGGCTGCCAGCACGTCACGCGTTCCTGCGCCTTCGCACGCCTGCGCATCCGCTGACATGAGGGGGACAGCCAGAGGCACGAGCGCTGCGATGAGCGTTCTCCGGTTCAAGTCCGTCATAGCGCGATATTAGCGCTATCGCCGTCGCTCGCGCTTTCAAGAAGAGGCTGGTGCGCCGCTACTCGGCGCGGGGCGGCAGGTAGCGACGCTCCAATCCTGCACGAAGAAGTCGGGACGGTTCCATTCCGAACATGTCCCGGAACGCGGCGCTGAAATGGGCGGAGGATGAAAAGCCCGCTTCGTGAGCCGCTTCGGTCAGGGATTTTGAGCGTGCGGCGGCGCGCATCGCCGTTCCCATCGCCACCCACAAGCGATAGCGCTTGAGCGACACGCCCGTCGCCTGTTTGAAGACGCGCCTGAAGCGCGAGGGCGAAAGGCAGGCGATGGCGCTCAATTCCTCGAGCGAAGGCCTCGCCGCTCCGTTCCGGTTGAGGTGCTCGATAGCGCGGCGCACGCCGGGAGCGATGCCTCGTTCGGCTTGGCCGAGGATCTCGATTTCGAGAACGGGACGCGCGGCGATGAAGCCGGCGGGGCCTTCGTCCATCCGCGCAAGCAACCCAAGCAGGCGGTCCTCGCAAGCAAGGGCGAAGCCCGCGCCGTTGCCCCACTTGCCGACGCTGGCCTTCAGCCGCTCAAGGTCGGCGCTGAGGGCGTCGACATAGAGGAACGCCATTCGTCCACCGCTCGAAGAGTGATGATGAAGCGTATCAGGGAGGATGAGCGCCATCCGGCAGAGGTGCGCGCCTGCGCCGGGCGCGCGCGGATCGCGCGCGATCGCGAACCGCTCGTCAAGTCCTGCCGCGACAACGGCGACGGCGTTGCGATGGGCCGAAAGTCCGAGCGCCGGACCCAGATAAAGCGCCCGCGCGCCCCATTGGTAGAGTTGCGGTGCAGCCGCCATTAGCCGCTTCCTGAAAGCCCGAGGCGGACGCGTATGCTAGCGCAAGCGCACAAGCTGCCACAACAGGCGAGGCGACGCGTGGGCGAGATGGACAATCTGATCGCCGCAGCGCTCACGATCGCCGGCGCGCTCTTCTACGGCTTCATAGGCGTATCTGCCATGGCGCGACCGCGGCGCCTCCTGCGCGCCTTTGATCTTATCGCGGAGAGCGCCGGCGCGCGAAATGAAGTGCGCGCTGTTTATGGAGGTCTGCCGCTTGCGCTCTCAGGTGCGCTCCTGATGAGCCTGTGGCTGCTCGCGGAGGCGCGCTCCGTACTCGTAACGGTCGGCTTTCTGACGCTCGCCATGGCCGCGGCCCGCCTTGCATCGGCTCTCATCGATCGCGCGTTCGGCGCGTCGCCGCGGCTGTGGACGATGCTCGAACTGGCGGTGGCGGCAGCGTTGTTGTGGGGAGGCGCCCTGCGGTGAACTGCACTGAACGGGTCCCATAGGACACCGACTCCCTGGACCGGCGCTACGCTCGCCTTGGCGTAACCTTCCCAGTAGTCAAACTCGCTCAAGGCGAACCGGGATAGAAAAAGCCGATGACGCGAAGATCGAGTGAAAGCCGCTCTTCAGAGACTTTGGCGCCAATCGTTCGTTTTGACGAACTATTCGGTTTGCGCGAACCATTCCGGGCATGAGCGAACTCGACGAGCAAGCGCGCAAAGTCCTGCGCCACTATCCGCGCATCTATAGACGACGGGGCATCGCGGCTACGCCGCACACGTCTTTGTCGGTCAAAGTCTGGTTCAAACGGGGGGCCAGGAATCCGGTTGCAACATTGGCGCGGTTTTGCTTAGCCTTGTCGCCGGCTCACCGAGGTCCAACCTGTCCGCGCAAAGGGCATAGCCCGCTCGGTTGCACTCGATAGTGATGACTTCCTGCCCAATCGCGGACATGGGCGTGGAGGAGGGCGTCATGACCGAGCCAATAGGGCCGGTGAGCGCGTTGCCGGCGCGCGCCAGCTTAGAACATCTCAAGAAGACTGCGAAGCGACTGCATCGCGAGATGCTCAGGGAGAATGCCGCCGCACCTTTGTCGGCTGCACAGACCGAGATTGCGCGCCGCTATGGATTTGCCAACTGGCGCCTGCTGAAGGCCTATGTGCTTGCGCTTGCTACGCATGGTCCAGACCTGGTGCTCGCGGTGCAGAACGGCGATGCGGAGAAGGTCTCTGCTCTGCTGGCGACGCATCCCGGGCTCGTGAATGCGCCCGTCGATCTCGATCCGCACGTGCTGCGGCCGAGCGACGCTCGAGCAATGCGCCTGTTGCACCTGGCCGTGGCCGCGGATCAACGTGAAATCTTGAAGCTCTTGATCGAGCGCGGCGCGAACATGAATGCGCGCAACGCAGACGGGCGCAAACCGCTGCACGATTGCTTCGAACTGGGCCGAGACGACCTCGCCCAGATTCTTCTCGGCGCCGGCGCTGAGCCGGACGTTTGTCTCGCCGCGGCCTGGGGGATGCACGCTCAACTGACCGAGCTGCTGAAGCATGATCCCGATCAGGCGAACGATCTTGAGACCGGCATGTCGCCGTTGGGCTGGTGCGCCTATGGCGGCGATCAGTCGAGCAGCGCAGAGATCTTGTTTGGCCATGGCGCTGTCGTTGACCGTGCGCCATTCGATTGGGCTGCCTGGGGCCCGGCAACCCATGTGGCCAATACAGCGGTCGCGCGGGTCTTCCTCGCCCACGGGGCCGATCCGAACGCAAGGAGCCAAGTGGGCGGCGACACGCCGTTGCACCGGGTCATAACAAGTCGGCTGGTAGAGGACCCGAGCGATTTCGTCGCCATGCTGCTCTCGGCCGGCGCCGATCCGTCAATCGCAAACGATGCTGGCCAGACCCCCTTGGACGAGGCGCTGGCCCAGCAAGTGGCGAAGGTAGAAACTTACTTTCCTGCTCGACCGGTGCGGGGAAAGCAGGTCGAGCGAACGATTGCGTTGCTCAGATCGGCCACCGCTCTGCACTAGAGGAATAGCCGATGCCGTGATGAAGCGAAGGCCTTGCTCGCGAGACGGCATGTCCGCGCACGCAACGACACAAATTGGCAAGGGTCTGAAAAGATCACGGCAATGGGCGGACACAAGTCTGAATCATGGTCGCCTGCAAGGCGCAAAGCGTCTTGAGAAGAGGGGGATCGAATGGCTGTACGTTCGCTCGCCGCGGCGTTCCTCGCCGCATGGCTCAGTGTCGCCCCTGCCTCGGCCCAGGAGGCTGCGGCGCCGGCCCCGCCAGCCGCTCCGCTGGCGCCGGTTTTCACGAACTTCTCGTATTATGATCACCACTGGATTCAATGGCTGCCGGATCACCCCGTTTACGAGGCGATTGAGGCACAGGTCTACGAAGGTCCGGGCGCTCAGCGTTTCGTGCGCGTGTTTCTGACCGAGCGCGCGCCGCCTAAGCGACAGACCTATTATTTCAGCGACGCGGACACCGCTGCGCGCTGGTCGAGCGGGCGCGCGTTCGCGCGCGAGATCAGTTTGGATTCCAGCCCCAATGCCGGCGGCGCCCGCAATTTGGCGCTCCGACTGACGGACGCCGAGGGCGCGGCGCTGGAGTGGCTCGTTGAATTTGACGCGACTGATGTTCTGAATTCGTCTGGCGCGGGCTCGCGCCCATCTCAGGGCCATGCTGGGGACACCGCATACATCTTCCACTATTACGGCAACAGCGCCGTCGCGCGGCGCGCACGCCTGACAATTGCCGGGCAGGTCTATCAGTATGATCGCCGCGAAGGCGACGCGGTGCGCCGCGGACCGAAAACCGGATACACAGCCGGGTCGTACACCCCTGTCATCCGGCTCGGCGAGTTCGCTTGCGAAGCCGCCGACGCAGGGCTGAGCTGCAGCCAGGGACGCCTGTTCGAAAGGACTGATGAAAACGAACTGCGGACCGGGAGGTTCGGCTATGCGGGCCTGAACCAGATCACTCTAACGCTAGACGCCGAGGCCAACGTCACATCGTACACGCACGCGTTCGGCGAGCATGCCTTCCGTTTCGAGTTCGAGCCGGCGCTGCCCTCGGCAGATTCCCTGCGCGGTGGGGAGCGCTTCGGCTATGCAGTGTCGCTGGATGGCGCGCGTGTCGTCACGGGCGCCATCACGGCCGTGCGCGAAAACGGGGGCGTAGCGCTGCGCTGGACGCCGGAGAACCCTTCTTGGATGTCCGCGCATCCGATGACCACGATGCTCGCCTCCGACCGCGGCGGATACCGACTTACGCTGCGCGCGGGGAGCTCGTGAACGTTTCATCTGGTCATATTCGATGGGGCAGCGCTAATCGTCAGCGTCGGCATGCATATGTTGAGCCCGAGCCACTCTAGCAGGGCAATCGACGCTGTCGCCATCACGTCCAGCGAAGCAAGGCCAAGCGCCGGTATCCAATCGGCCGAGAGGCGCCGAGTTCGCAGATCGCTAAGTCGGTTCGCCCGGCGCTACGAGAACGACGAACCACAGCTCTTCCCCGGCTGCGCGGCCGACGACTTCCCAACAGCCCGCTGCGGGAAAGCGCACCGCTGAGGATTGAAAGCGGGTCCGATAGCAACAGGGAATAGTGGCCTCCAACGGTCCTGCCGCCCCATCCAATCGCCTGCCTGTGATCTCAAGGGCTGCGCCTGGCGGTCGAAACCACGGGATTTTGTGTTCGCCGCCGCCGGCCGAGAGCGCCGTTGGGGCTGCCGCCCAGATCGTGCGGTTTGCGTTGACATGATAGTAAGCTTCCACCGGCGGCCCTTGCACTGCTTCATCGTCAGGCGGCGTGGCGAGCACGGCCGGGGTAACAGCGCAAGAGCCCTGTTGCGGACCCGCATGCGTGCAAGAGGCAAGCACGAGTGTGCATAGAGCGATGGCGACAAACTTGGTCATGCAAAGAAGGTGCGCACCTGTTCGCCGTGGTCAAGCGCAACACGCCAGACGAGGACAGAGTGCGCAAAGCATGGCGCCGACTGATGTGATTGAAAGATGCGAAATTCAAGATCAAGCATGACCGGGCGGGCAATGTTGTTCGCTTTGGCTGGACATGTCGACGTAACTTGGCGCAAGCGCGGCCTTTGCGGCTCAGAGATCAAGACAGGCGCCGCACCCTCTCGCTGGAATACAATTGAAGGGGTAAAAGGAAAACACAACCAGCAGGCGGGCGGTGAAGTCTTGCGAAGCGGCGAGGCCTCCTTTGTCGGTGTGTGGGATCTCGATCCGGAAACGTTTGAATACGAGCATGGTCGGCCCCGGCAGGCGGGCGAGCTATGAAATCAGCATTGAGGGCGCGGGCCTCGTCTTCAAGCTCGATGGCGAGGACGCCGATGGCCGGCCGGTTAAGGTCTCCTATGGCGGGCCGCTGGATGGCGCCGAACAGCGTCTTCCGCCTGGCTCACCGGTGGGCGCCATCACGCTGAGCTGGTTGAATGAGCGCACGATTGTCAGTTGTGCGCTGAAGGATGGACGCGTGGTCGACCGCTGGACGCGCGAGCTGTTGGCCGATGGCGACACGATGCTCATCATCCAGCACGGCGTCAAAGCTGACGGCGAGTCGTTTCAAAACAGGTCGATGCATAAACGGCGTGATCCGAAATAGCGCCGCCGCGTCCGGAGCCTTTCCGCCGACCTTGATTTGTGGCCACCCTCGCGGCCGGCGGAGCTTGCCTCTTCAACGCCAGCGGAGTTCTGCGTGCGCAGGTCCGAGGCGATTGAGCAAGGCAAAGACGCGAACGCCCGAGGCAAGGGACGCTTCCGGAGCGTGTTGCCGACGTTGCTTGTCGATCGTCTCTATGAGCTTCGGCAGGGAGCAGCCGCGTGATCGCGCCTGCGCCTCAAGCTCGGACCAAAACTGAGGCTCCAGTGCGAGCGAAGTGCGGCGCCCGGCGATGCGCATCGACCGTTTGACGAGGCCGCCCAGCTCAGCCAATCCGCCCATGGCGCACGTCTAACCTGAGTCGCGCTCAACCAAACCGCGCCGTTCGCGAGAAGCGCCGCGGCCGAGGCGAAACCAGTGGTGGGCGTGTTGCCCAAGTTCCGCCTCAGCCTCGGCGCTAGCACGGAGCGCTGCGCAATTTCCGTTTCATTCCTCGTCGCAAGCGTGGCGGGATCAGCGTCGCGCTCCGCTCGCGCGCTTTCTGACGCAACGCTTGTGATCCGGTCGGCGGCTTCAAGCGGAAAGCGCGGCCCGATCGACGCGCAAAGCCTCAGAATGCGGCTCAATCCCTTCGGCTTTCGGCCCGGGCGCAGGACATCCGAGCAGGTAGCCCTGCCCGCGTTCGCAGCCGAGGCCGAACAGCTCCTTGGCTTGTTCTTCGGTCTCGATGCCTTCCGCGGTGACCGCGAGGCCCAAACTCTGCGCCAACTGCACGATTGTTCTCACAATGGCGGCGGCTTCGGCGCTGTCGCTCATGGTGCACACGAAACTTCTGTCGATCTTCAGCACATCGAACGGGAGTTCGCGCAGATGTTTCAGGCTCGAATAGCCGGTGCCGAAATCGTCGAGCGCGATCCGAACCCCGACATTCTTGAGCGACATAAGCACCGCGCGCGCGCCGGCATAGTCGCCGACGAGGGCATCCTCGGTAATCTCGACTTCAAGTCGCGCGGGCGGAAAACCGCATTCGACCAGAATCTGCAAGATCTTTTGCGGCAGCGTCGCGTCGCGCAATTGCACTGCTGCGATGTTGATCGATATACGCGGCGCGCCGGCCCAGCTGAGCGTCTCCAGGCAGGCCTGTCGCAAGAGGCTGAAGGTGAGCTCCTCGATGAGACCGGTCTCGACCACGATGGGAATGAACTGATCGGGTTGAACAAGGCCTCGCGTGGGATGGCGCCAGCGCGCCAATACTTCATAGCCCGTAACCTCGCCGGTCTTGAGGCGCACAAGCGGCTGAAAGTAGGGCGCCATCTCACCGCGATGGATGGCCATGCGCAAGTCTTGCTCGAGGGCGGCGCGCTCGTGCAGGCGCGCATCCATGCCCGCCTCGAAGAAGGCGAAGCGCCCGCGTCCCTCGGCCTTGGCCCGATAGAGCGCGACATCGGCGCGTCGCAGCAGCACGTCGGGGTCTTTGCCATCATTGGGTACGACAGCGACGCCGAGCGTGGCGCCGACAGAAACGTCGTTGCGCGCCAATCGCATTGGGCGCGTAAAGCGAGCGGCGATAGACGAAAGGCGCCGCATCAGTTCCTCTTCGTTCGCATAGGGAATGGCGAGCAGGAATTCATCGCCGCCAAGCCGCGCGGCGAAGCCTTCGCCACACTCCTCGCGCAAGAGATTGCCGACACTGACGAGAAGTTCGTCGCCGACGCCGTGGCCGTAGAGATCGTTCACTGGCTTGAATCGATCGAGGTCGATGGCGATGACGGCGAAACGCTGATCGCTGTGCGGCCCGAGCAATGCATCCATCCGCTCTCGGAGGCCGCGCCGGTTAAGCAGGCCGGTCAGGGCGTCGTGTCGCGCGAGTTCTGCGGCGTGTTGGGCCATGGTGAGCTCGCTTGCGGCGACGCGCCGATCGGCGAGCGCCAGGATGACACCGATGAGGAGCGTTGCGGCCGCGCCCGTCGCGACCGTGATGGCGAGCATGTTCCTGTCGAGCGCCTGCTCCGGCAGCGCGACGGTCGGGTCGGGCGCAAGCGTGAGCGCGCCCATGGCGGTGAAGTGCAGCGACACGATCGCGCCCACCAAGAGCGCGGGCGCGGCGAGATAACGCATTCTAAAACGAGAATATACATCGAATGCAGCGATGGCGAAGGCGACGGCGAACAAGAGGGAAGGGACGACAAGGTCGATCGCCCAGATTTGCTGCGCCTCGGCCTGTACGCCGGCCATGCCGATATAGTGAAGGGCGACGATGGAGCCCCCGAGCAGCACCCCCGATGCGATGCGCCCGAAATTGTTGGTCATCCGGTCATTGACTTCGAACGCCGCCCATGCGCCGGCAACACCCGTAGCCGCCGACAGTAATGTAAGGCCGAGATGATAGACCACCGGCAATCCTGGCTCGTAGCCCAGCATCGCAACAAAGTGGGTGGCCCAGGTCCCTCCGCCCGCGAGCAACCCGGCTAGAAAGAGCCAACGCCGCCACCCCTTGCCGCCAACCCGCTTGGACTCAAGCACGTAAAAGACGCCGGCGGAGGCGCTGACGCAGATCAGGGCTGCGAGCAGGACGAGCCAAAGATTGTGCTGCTCAAACACGCAGGCCAGGACCCGGACCATGACGTTTACGCTCTCGTAGTAACCGGCCGCCCGCTGCAGCGCGCGCGAGCTTATACGGCATCACGGCTTACCGACGCTTACCAAGGCTGCATTAGTTATGGTCAATGAAATGCTGTCGCGATGGACGCCTTGCGCGCCTGCCAGGTCGAACGCCTTGCGGAAACGTTGCCGAGCACTCGGCGTGCTTTGCACGCGCAGCGCCTGCCACGATGCGACTAAGATTGCGTCTGATCGCCCTCGGGCGGCGATCAGCCGAACGCTGCGATGCACTCGACGATGGCGCGCCCCCGCACAGGCTTCGGCAGAAAGGCGTCGGCGCCCAGCGCCATCGCATCTGGGCCGAGCTGGTGATCGCCTGACATGGCGATGATTGGGAGTGTTGGAAAACGCCGCAGTTTCAGATGCGCGCTCGCTCAGTTTTCCGACTGGTCAATCGCATCTCGCACGCGCCGTTCGAGGACGGTGAGCGGGACAGGTCCGCCGAGCAGCACCAGGTCGTGAAACCGCCGGATGTCGAAGCGCGGCCCCAGCCGCCGCTGCGATTGTGCGCGAAGCTCTGCGATCACGGTCTGGCCGATCTTGTAGGCGCAGGCCTGGCCCGGCCAGACGCCATAGCGCTCAACCTCGCGGATGGTCAGGCTCTCGGGTTGGGCGGCCACCTCGATCATGTAGCGGATCGCCCGCTCGCGGCTCCAGCGTTTCTGGTTGAGGCCAGTATCGACGACGAGCCGCGCTGCACGAAACAGATAGAAATAGAGAAACCCAATGCGCCCGAGCGGATCGTCGGCATAGACGCCGAGTTCATCGGCCACTTGCTCGGCATAGACGCCCCAGCCCTCGCCATAGCCCGGAAAGCTCAGCGTCCGGCGGTAGAGCGGCAGCGACACGGTCTCCCGCACCAGTGCGATCTGCAAATGATGGCCAGGCATCGCCTCGTGATACGTGAACGAGGGAAGGCTGTGCCTTGGCCACTCGGCGGTGTCGCGCAGATTGATGTAGAAGGCGCCCGGCCGCGAGCCGTCTAGTGAGGGCGGGGAATAATAGCCGAACGGCGCGCCAACTTCGATTGCCGGAGGCACGCGGCGAATGACGACGTGTGCGCGCGGCAAAGTATTGAACATGCGCGGCAACAATGGCGCGAGATCGGCCATCTGGCGCTCGAGGCTGGCGAGAATCTCGGCGCGGCCCGCTTCCGTATTTGGGTACAAAAAGCGCGGGTCGCGCGCGAGCGCGTTGAGACGCTGGCCCACCGTTCCCCTGGTAAAGCCTTGAGCGCGCAGCATCGGCTCAAGCTGGCCTTGGAGGTCGGCGACCTGTGCGAGGCCCATGCGATGGATTTCCTCGGCGTCGAGGACCGCGGTGGTATGAGACCTCAGCGCCAGCGCGTAGAACGCTTCGCCGTCCGGGAGGCGCCACACTCCTGGATCGCTCGCTGCGCTCGGACGCAAGCGCTCCAGCGTTTCTATTTGGCCGTCGAGCGCCGCAGCGATCGGGCCCGCGACGATGCGCAGGGCGCGCGCCTCCCAATCACCTGCAAGTCCTCGTTCACGCGTCTTGCGCCCCAATGCGCGCACGAGCGGGCTTTCGGCCGGCGCAATCGCCCGCATCGCGCGCAGATTGCCGAGCGTCCTGTCGAGCACGAAATCCGGCGGGATGACGCCGATCGCGGCATCGTGGTCGATCCGCTCGGATTCTTCGCTGAGGACCCCTGCGAGGGCTTCGAGGCGAGCAATGTAGGCCTCCGCATCGCCCAGCGTCGCGACCGGATGCTGGTTTTCAATGAAGTCCGGCGACCAGTAATAATTGCCGCCAAGCTGGCTCACGACATACGGGTAAGCCACGCCGCGGCCATATGGGAAACGGGCCCCCTCGGCCCTGACGGACCAACGAAACTCGGCCACGTCATAATTGAGTTGTCCTTCAGCGCTCAGCCCCTCGCGGCCGAAGGCGCCCAGCTCGTCGCGCCTTTTAATCGCCCGCCGGCCTTCATCCTGCGCTGCCGCTATGGAGGCGCTAGAAAGCCGATAACGGAGCGGCGCCCGTTCGCCCACATCGATGCCAAGACTGGTCGCCTGCTCGGGATAGCCGGTGAGGTCGGCTTCAAACCACGCCGAGAGCAAAGCGTCGAGCGCGCGATCTCTATCCGGTGCAGCTGTCGCGGCTGCTTGCGCCGCCGCGCCCGAAGCGAAGGGCGAGAGCGCAGCTCCGCCAAGGCCGACCAAGACAGCGCGGCGATCACTCAGTGCGTTCAACATCGCCGGTCCATTGCCAAGAGACATGCGGCGCGTGCTCAGATCGGCGTAATGCGACTGGCGCGGCGGGCGGTCCAGGCAAAGAGGAGCGCAGCAATCGCGAGCCAAAACCACATGCTCGAAGCGTTGCGCGGGACGGCGCTTTCATCCATGGCAAATCGCGCCGCGGCGTCGGCGTCAGCGCGCGTGAGCGAGCGTGCGCTGAGCGCCGCATCTGTCAGCATGCCTTGGAGGTCCGCCTTGAACGCTTGCGCTTGGCGGCGGAAGGCGCGGTGGCGCGCCTCGCCCGTGCCAGCGGCGTCGGCTAGGGCGCGATTGGCGGCGAGCGCGGGCGTGGCGAATTCAGCGAGCCGTGCGATGGCGTCCTGGCTTTGCAGCGCGGTTTCGAATTCCTGCGCGGGATCTCTGAGCGCCGCCTCCACGCGCATGCGGATCATGGCGTTGCTGCGCATCCAATCGGCGATGTCGGCGTCGCCCTGCGCTTGCAGCTCAGGATGGTCGTGCATGAAGCGGATGAGATCTTCCGGCGCGCTTTCACGGCCCCGGGCCTCAGCGGCGCGCAAGTCCGCAACGAGGCCGGCGCGCGACGGAGGGGGATGAAGCGCCGCCGCGGTTGCGGAGGTGACCGCGGGGATCAGGAATATCCATATGGCCCATACGGCGATGAGCCCGACGCTGGCTGCGTCCGCGCGCACGCGCAACGTGTTGGCGAAGGCGATGAGGCCCTGCCAGAGCGCCAAGTAGATGAGCGCCCCGCCGGTCCAAAGGGCCAGGTCCGCCAACGGCGGAGCCCTGTCGGAAAGGTGCGCCGCGATGATGGCCGCGGCGAAGACTGGAACAACGACGATGCTGGCGCGCAACAGCGAGCGTGCGAGCAGGATCGTGGCCGGCGAGGCCGGGCTCGCCATCATCATGCGCAAGCGTGCGCTGTCGCGGTCGCTCAGCACCATGCCGGCGCCGAGGGCGATCATCAGGAGCGGGGCGATCACGATGACGACGAACGAAAGATCGAACGCGCCCGCGCGCAACGCGAAGGGGCTGGCGATCTGATAGTCGCGGAACATGAGATCGAGCCGCGAGAAGAACGAGACCTCGGCTTGCGCGGGATCAAGACGCGTCCGGCCCAGGGAAAGCACCGAGAGCGGCGATGGTTCGAGCGTGGCCGGGCGCCGAATCTGAGTTGGGCCAACAGGTTCTTCGAGCTCTGCTTGCCGCTGCCAGATTCTGGCTTCCTCTTGGGCGAGCCCTGCGGCGTGTGCGCCGGCGATCTCGCGCGCGCTCATCACCGCAAACACGAGCGCGGCAAGGAGCGCGGCGAGCACGGCGAGCGCGAGGCCATCGCGAGAGAGGAGCCGCAGGTCTTGGCGGATGATGGTGGCAAACATGCGCCCGCCCCTTACGCCTTGGCCCAACGCCGCACGCCGACGAAAGCGAGCAGCAGGGCCAGTAGGGTCCAGCAGGAAAGTACGATCAGCGCGTGGCTCACGTGCGCTCTCGCGCGCGCGTCGAGCGCAGGCGGCGCGTAAGCGAAGTCCGGAACGGCGGCCCAGAGCGCGGGGTCCGCCAGATAGTCGAAATCGAGTCCGCGAGCGTTGACGATCATGTCTTCATTCAACTGACGGATGATGGTGCGGCGATGGCTCTCGGCCGCGGCGGTGAAATGGCGGTGATGGATATCGTCGGCGCCTGCAAGCGTGATGGACGCATCGGACAGCGCCAGGGACGGGCTGATCCAGGACCAGGCGCGCGCGATCGCGCGCTGACGCGCATAGGCGTCATAGAGCGCGCTGAAGTGATGGTCGAACACCGTGTTCGCGTGCTCTTCGCCGGCCTGCAGCGAAATGCCGGCAAAGCTCACCGGCAGATCCTCGACGCGGGCGACGCCGTACTGGGCGAGCACGCGCTGTTCGAGCGCCTCGGCGCGCGCGTCGGCGGAGTTGTGGCCATCGATGCCAGCCTCGAGGCCTTCGCGAAGGCCCGCCTCAAAAACCTGGGGCGCGGGCGCAGGAGAGGCCAGATCCGCCGCGCTCGTGATCGCGCGCGGAGCGATCAGCGCGATGGCGATGATAAGCCCGGAAAGGATGGCGAGCGAAAACCTCGCCGTCCGCGCCCAGGCCGAGACAGCAAGCGTGATCGCGATGACCGCAAGGAGATAGAGCGCGTAAAGGCCAATGAGCCAGCCCGCGCGAACCGTTTGATCCGGCGCAGCCGGCGCATCAGCTGCGATCGGCGTCCAGAAGGCGGCGACGATCAGCGGGAAGAGCGCCAGCAGCGAGAGCAGCAGAAGCGAAGCGAATTTCGCCGTCAGCAAAGCGGCGGCAGAAACCCCGCTTGCGGCGAGGCTCCGCCACAAGCCGCTCTCTCGCGCGCGCGCGAAGAGCGGAAATCCGAGCGCCACGATCACGAGCGGCGCAATGATTTGCAGCGTCCAAGCCGGCGTCAGATCCGCGAAACGCTGCGCCTCCAACGTGTCCTCGGCAGCGCGATTGTTGGCGGGGTTCTGCCAATGCGCTTCCATCCAGATGGTGGCGCCCAGTTCGGCGTTGACGCCCGGGTCGAAGGCGGCGAGGTGCGTCGCAGGTTTCATCGCCACTTGGCTGAAATGAGCAATCGTGTGCGGGTTGGCCATGCCTTGGCCGAGCCAGGTTTCGCGGTCCTGCGCATGCGCGGCGGCGCGCTCGGCCTCAAGCCGCGTCACCCGATCGACGCTCGTCCAGGCGGCCACGAAAGCAAGCACAAGAGACAGAGCGGCGAGAACAGGCAGACGAAAGTCGCGCCATGCGTCCTTGAAGTCGGCGGCGGCGATGGCGAAGACCGCGCTCATCAGGCGGCCTTCTCTTCGCGCATGTGATCGACGTAGAGCGCTTCCAGCGCCGCGTGATCGAGTGTTTTGGGATCGATCAACTGCACCAGACGGCCGTGCTTCATGATGCCGATGCGCATGGCGAGGTCGCGCGCGCGAAAGATGTCGTGCGTGGCCATGAGGATAGCGACGCCGCTCGCTGCGGCATGACGCAGAGCCGCGCTCAATTCATTGGCGGCGTGCGGATCAAGCCCTGAGGTCGGTTCATCCAGGAGCCACGCCTTTGCGCTGCGCGCGAACGCCGCCGCGAGCGCCACTTTTTGGCGCATGCCTTTAGAGTAAGAGCTCACTCGACGGTTGGCCGCGCGCTCGTCGAGCCCGGCGGCTTGAAGCAGAAGCAAAGAATCCGTCCGGCCGAGCTTCGGCTGCCCCGAAAGCGCATGCAGGAACTGGAAGTTCTCGACACCGGTGAGCTGGGGGTAGAGCGCCACGTCCTCGGGCACGTATGCGAGCGCGTTGCGCGCCGCCCGCGGCGCCCGACAGGCGGGCGCGCCAAGCACTAGCGCCTCGCCTGAACTCGGCGTGAGAAAGCCAAGGAAGAGATTGATCGTCGTGGTCTTGCCGGCGCCGTTTGCGCCCAGAAGGCAGACGATCTCTCCCTCCGCTACTGAAAGATCGAGCTTTGAGAGCGCCTCTACCGGCCCGAAGTTCTTGCTCAGCTCCCTGGCTTCCAAGACCGCGCCCATCGCTTCCCCTCAGGCGGTTCGTCGCAGGAAGCTTGATAGACCGGATGTTATACCATAACAATGCCGCTGGTCGCATTTTAGGGGCGGTCGAATGGAAAGGCGGGATTTTCTGGCCGGCGGCGGCGCGCTCGTCACTGCGGGCTCGCTCGCAAGCGTCGTCGCCTCGATCGCAGAGGCGAGCGCGCAGATCCGCGGGCGGAGCGATGAGGACGTTGCGCGCGACGAGGACTACTGGCTCGCGGTGCGGCAAGCTTACAATGTCGACGCGCGCTACATCCTGCTGAATGCCGGCGGGTCCAATCCATGCCCGCGCACGGTGCACGAGACACGCCAGCGGCTCACCGATTTCGTCAACGCCTCGCCCAACATCAACACCAACCGTTCCGACATCTATCCGACCATCCGCACGGTGAAGCGGCGCCTCGCGCAGCATCTGGGATGCGATGTCGCTGAAGTTGCGCTGACGCGCAACACGACCGAAGGCTTAAGCATTTTCATCGCCTCGCTCGAGCTTCAGCCGGGCGATGAGATTTTATGCAGCAACGAAGAGTATCACGTCACCGAAGCGGCGATGCGGCTGCGCGAACGGCGCGATGGCGCGCGCATCGTACGCGTCGGCTGGTCGACGCCGGCGCGTTCGAAACAGGAAATTGTCGAGGCCTTCCGCGCCGACTTCACGGACCGGACCAAGGCCGTCATCATGTGCCAAGTGCATCACGTCGGCGGCCAGATCATGCCGGTCGCCGAAATATGCGCCGAGGCGCGCCGGCGCGGCGTCGTGAGTTGTGTCGACGGCGCGCTGGGCTTTGGGCACATCCTCACCAATGTGCGCGAGATGGGCTGCGACTATTATGCGTCGTCGCTGCACAAATATCTGTCGGCGCCATTAGGCACGGGCGTCTTTTATGTGCGCCAGCCGCTCATCGCCTCGACTTGGCCGCTCTACGGCATCGATGACCCCGAGAACGAAGACAAGATCTGGAAGTTCGAGGCGGTCGGCACGCGGCCGATGGCCGATTTTGCCGCGGTCGCCTCTGCGATTGACTTCTACGAAGCGGTCGGCCCGAGCCGCAAGCAGGCGCGGCTGCATTACCTCAAGCGTTACTGGATGGATCGTCTGCGCGGCGAGCCGAAGGTTCGCTTCTCCGTGTCGCCGGAGCCCGAGCACAGTTGCGCGACCGTTATCGTGGCGGTCGACGGCGTCGGCGGACGCGAGCTCAACCAGCATCTCGCCGAAGCGCATCGCGTCTGGTGCTACGGGCCGGTAAAAGCCGGGCCTTATGAGGGCGTCTATGTCGCACCCAACCTGTTCACGCGCCCGGCCGATCTCGACGTGTTCGTCGCCGCCATTCGGCAGACGGCTCGCGAGGGCGTCGCGCGGCCGGCGTGAAGCAAATCCGGTGTTGCGTCAGACCTCGCCTCCAACGGCGCTTCTCAGTCTCAATTGGAGCCCGGCGCCGCTCGAGGGCTTATCATTCAACTTGAACGCGACCCATTCGGACGATGTTGTCGCCACACGCGACAATCAGGTCGAGATTCCCGCGCGCATGCTGCTTAGCGTCGGGGCGCGATACCGTTTCAACTTCGGCCAAAATGCCGCAACGCTCCGCGCGCAGGTGACGAACCTGACTGACGAATATGGTTGGGAGCTGCGCGGCAGCGGGGCATATGACTTCATCGCGGGACGCGTCGCCAGCGTCGGCATCGCGGCGGACTTTTGATGGGTGGAATGATGAAAAAGCATCTGATGGCGGGCGCATTGCTACTCTTGCTCTCAAGCGGCGCGTATGCGGAAGAAGGGATGTGGCTGCCGAGTCAAACGCCCAGCTTGGCGCCCGCATTGCGCGCTGCTGGACTCGAACTCGATCCCGCAAGGCTGGGCGATCTCAACAGCCCGCCCTGGAACGCGATCGTCTCGCTCGGCGGCTGTTCGGCCGCGTTCGTGAGCGCCCAGGGCCTCATCGCCACCAACCACCACTGCGTGGCGGGGTCGATCCAATATAATTCCAGCACCGAGCACAATTACCTGCGCGACGGCTTCCTGGCGGCGACGCTCGGCGATGAATTGCCTGCCGCGCCCGGGTCGCGCGTCTATGTAATCGAGGATTTGCGCGACGTGACGCGGGAGATGAACCAGGGCGTCGGCGCCCGGCTCAATGGCCTTGCGCGCTACAACCGCCTGGAAGCCAATCGCGTGCGCCTTATCGATGCGTGCGAGCGCCAGCCAAATCGGCGCTGCGACGTGCGGGCCTATTATGGCGGCGCGCAGTATTTTCTTCAGCAGCAGCTTGAGATCCGTGACGTGCGTCTCGTCTACGCGCCCGCCGAAGGCATCGGCAATTTCGGCGGCGAGACCGACAATTGGCAATGGCCGCGCCATACCGGCGATTTCGGTTTCTATCGCGCCTATGTCGCGCCCGACGGGTCCTCGGCGACCTACTCGGAGAGCAACGTGCCGTACCGGCCGCGCAGCTGGCTGCGCATCGCGCGCGAAGGCCTGAGCG
>Ga0196964_10000701_pt1 | contig 18785 bp, 22 predicted proteins | sample S1_10metaG_FD_148615 | JGI IMG/M metagenome (GOLD analysis project Ga0196964, IMG submission 148615) | Soil microbial communities from Anza Borrego desert, Southern California, United States - S1_10 | ecosystem: Environmental > Terrestrial > Soil > Desert | place: USA: California | collected... | reverse complement strand
TAGCCAGGCATGTGCGCGAAGCTCTGGCAGGAGCGGCAACCGTACTGAACGTAGGCGCAGGCGCAGGCTCCTACGAGCCGGAAGACCGGTATGTGGTCGCTGTCGAGCCCTCCGCCGTGATGCGCGTGCAGCGGAAGGGAAAGGTGCCGGCCATCAATGGCACCGCGGACGCCCTGCCCTTCGATGCGGGCGCCTTCGATGCCTCGATGGCAATGGTGACCGTCCACCACTGGCCAGATATGGCAAAAGGACTGAAAGAAATGCGGAGAGTGACGAAGCACCAGGTCATTATCATGAGCTTCGACCCCGCGGCGCTGGACGAATTCTGGATAGCGGAATACGCACCGGAGCTGATCGCCGTCGAAAAGCAGCGCTACCCGGCCATGGACTTCCTGGCAGCGGCCCTCGGCGGTAATGTGGAGATAAAAAAAATCCCCGTCACCCTTCACTGTACCGACGGCTTCCAGGAAGCATTTTACGGCAGACCGGAAGCTTTCCTGCAGAAAGAAGTAAGACAGTCGCAATCAGCCTGGGGCTTTCTGAGCGGGGAAACGGAACAGGCAATCGTAAAACGCCTGGAGGATGACCTGAAGTCGGGCGAATGGGACAGGAAGTACGGGCATCTGCGGACACAGGACAGTATGACCTGCGCGTTGCGGCTGGTTATTGCGAAGCCTTAGTGAAGATCAGGAGCACGCGCCGTTTCCGGCCCGGCATGTGCTGGCGCCTCATCGCAAACAAAGACCGGCCGGACTGAACCTGCGGACCCCATTCCTCTCCCCTGCTATCCGGTGCATGGCACATCCGCCCCAATAAACAAACAAGGCTCCGCAATTGCGGAGCCTTGTTATCTCTCTGAGTAGCGAAGACGGGAGTTGAACCCGTGACCTCAGGGTTATGAATCCTGCGCTCTAACCATCTGAGCTACCTCGCCGTTTGGGAGTGCAAAACTAAAACAAGATTTTCAAAAATCCATACCCTGAAGCCGGGATTTTAGTTCAGGGCTGATCAACGTCACTTTTCTTGCCTCGTAATCAAAGCACACCATCCCTGTTTTCCCATGGGCTATGTCCCGGGGCTCCCCTTCCCTATTGGTTGTAATATGGTACAACAGGTCGAAAGAGCGGTCAGAGAGCTCGTCTATATATATGCTGATCTTTAATTCCTCACCATAGTACGCCTCACCCCGGTACGCGATCATCACATCCCCCATGATCAGGCTCACGCCGCCTGCCCGCAGCTCATCATAGCCCCATTGCGCCAGGAGCTGCATCCTGGCTTCATGGATAATGGACAGCACAGAATCATTGCCCAGGTGGTTGCCGTAGTTGATATCGCTGATCCGCACCGGGATCGTGCAGCGGAACAAAGGATTATCGGGAGGAAACTTTATTTTTACACGTGCCATGGAATGAATTGATTGAAACGACAGACAGGAATTGATACCCCTTTTATTTCAGGCAACATAAATCATTTTCATCTAAAACGGCAAAAACAAAAAGCATGAAAATTATTTGCGTTGGCAGGAACTATGCAGAGCATGCAAAGGAACTGGGAAACGAGGCACCGGAAGCGCCGGTCATCTTTATGAAGCCCAAGAATGCGCTGCTCATACCCGATAAACCGCTTTACTACCCGGAGTTTACCGACGACCTGCACTACGAATGCGAGCTGGTGGTGAAGGTGAATAAGAACGGCAAGTACATCCAGGAAAAATTCGCCCGCAAATACTATAACGAGGTAACGGTGGGACTGGACTTCACCGCCCGCGACCTGCAGCAGAAGCAAAAGGAAAAAGGTCTGCCCTGGGAGATTGCCAAGGCCTTCGACGCCAGCGCCGCAGTTGGCAGGTTCGTGCCGCTGACACCGGAGATGAATATGAAAAACCTGGACTTCCGCCTGGACCTGAACGAAAAAACAGTGCAGCAGGGCAACTCGAAGGACATGTTGTTTTCTGTAGACAAGATCATCGAATATGTGAGCCAGTACTTTACCATCAATATCGGAGACCTGATATTTACGGGCACACCCGCAGGTGTGGGACCGGTAAATGTCTATGACAAGCTGGAAGGCTACCTGGGTGAGGAAAAGCTGCTGGAAGTAAACATCAGATAAATAATTCCGCTTGAGGATCTATAATCCAAAGCACTGGTTCGGCATCCTGTTCCAGTTCCACAAATCGGACACGCTGCGCAAGCTGGGTCCGCTCATTCTGCTCATGGGTGCCTATGCCGCAGGGGTGGTTTATTTCGAGTACCATTACATTGACGAGGAGGCGCACCCTTTCCTGAAAAATCTCTCCGCCCTGCACACCTTGCTGGGCTTTGCGCTCTCCCTGCTCCTGGTGTTCCGCACCAACACGGCTTACGACCGCTGGTGGGAAGGACGCAAGCAATGGGGTGCGCTGGTCAACAACAGCCGCAACCTGGCCATCAAGCTGCAGGCGATCCTGCCGCCGACGGATGACCATAACCGGGACTTTTTCAAAAAAGTGATTCCGCTTTATGCCCGGGTGCTCAAAGACCATCTGCAGCAGGAGCGCACACGCTATGCGCTGGACGAAGGCGAGCATCCGGAGTTTCTTACCCTGGATCATAACAAGCATACGCCCAACCAGGTGGCCCGCCTGCTGCTGGACAGGATCATGCTCCTGAACCGCAAAGGCATTATTACCGGCGAGCAGCTCCTGTTCCTGAACAACGAGCTGATGTCATTCACCGATATCTGCGGCGCCTGCGAACGGATCAAGAATACACCCATCCCTTACAGCTATAGCGCCTTCATCAAGAAATTCATCTTTATCTACATCATGACGCTGCCCTTCGGCTATGTATTCAACCTGGGTTATTGGGTGGTGCCGGTGGTGGCTATTGTTTTTTATGTACTGGGCAGCCTGGAACTCATCGCCGAGGAGATCGAAGACCCCTTCGGCAGGGACAGCAACGACCTGCCGATGGATAAGATGAGCGAGAACATCAGAAGGCATGTCACTGAAATACTTTAACCACTACAAGCCATGAATGTCAAAATAGAAGATAGCTGGAAGGAGGTGCTGAGCGAGGAGTTCAAGCAGCCTTATTTCAAGGAGATAGCAGCCTTTCTGAAAAAGGAAAAAGCGGAAGGTAAGACCATCTACCCCGCCGGTCCGAACATATTCAGCGCGTTCAACAGCACCCCCTTCGATCATGTAAAAGTGGTGATCCTGGGACAGGATCCCTATCATAACCCCAACCAGGCGCACGGACTGGCCTTCTCCGTGCAGAAAAGCGTGGCGCCCCCGCCTTCGCTCGTCAATATCTATAAGGAGCTGCATACCGATCTTGGTCTCGACATTCCGAAATCAGGCAACCTGCAGCACTGGGCCGAGCAGGGCGTACTGCTCCTGAATGCCGCACTTACCGTGGAGGCCCACAAGCCGATGTCGCATAGCAAGATCGGCTGGCATCATTTCACCGACGATGTGATCCGGATCATCTCGGAACGAAAGGAGCATGTCGTGTTCATGTTATGGGGCGGCTTCGCCAAATCCAAAACGGCGCTGATTGATAAAAGAAAGCACTTAATTTTGACCGCCGCACACCCCTCTCCGCTCTCCGCGCACAACGGCTTTTTTGGCTGCAGGCATTTCAGCAAGGCAAACAAATGGCTGGAGGAGCATGGGATAGATCCGGTGGACTGGTCCGTAACATGAAGCCGCTGAAAAAATTCCTGGGTACCGTTTTCTTTATTTATGCCATGCTGGTCTTTGTGATCACGATGCTTGTCGTGTTCATCCCCATCTGGCTTACCACCTTATTTCCCGAACCCAGGCGTTCCCGGCTGCTGCACCCGATATTCAAAGGCTGGATGAGCGTGTACCTGCCGCTGGTATTCTGTCCGGTAAGAAGAAAAGGAAAGGAGCATTTCAGAAAAGGAGAGAACTATGTGGTGGTCATCAATCACAACAGCCTGTTCGATATTCCCGTCTCTTCGCCCTGGATACCGGGCCCCAACAAAACCCTGGCAAAAGTGGAGATGGCGAAGATCCCGCTGTTCGGTGTCATCTACAGCGCAGGCTCCATCCTCGTAGACCGGAAAAAGGACAGCAGCCGACGGGAGAGCTTTGTACGCATGCAGCAGGCGCTGGACCGGGGGCTGCACCTCTGCCTTTACCCCGAAGGCACCAGGAACAAGACGGAGAAGCCCCTGCAGCAATTTTATGATGGCGCATTCATAGCTGCCATTAAAGCCCAAAAAGCCATTGTGCCGGGACTTATCTTCAACACACGCTATATTTACCCTGCGAACAGCAAGACCTGGGGCTCGCCCCGGACCATCCATATTCATTTCCTGGAGCCGGTAAGCACCAGCGGACTGACACTGAACGACACAGCTGTATTAAAGGAGCGGGTACATCGCCTGATGGAGGAATATTATGTGGCCCACAAAGACAGATTATGACGTATACCATTATTGGTACCGGTAACATGGCCTGGTTTCTTACCCAGCGGCTGCATGCCGCCGGTTGCCGCTGTATGGGGGTTTACGGCAGGGATAAGACCGAAGCAATGGCCCTGTCGGAAGCCGTCAGCGCTCCGCTCATCCACCAGCTCCAGCACATCCGCGAAGGCATGGCAGACTGCTGCATCATTGCCGTCACCGACACGGCCATCGCGGAAGTAGCCTCGAAGCTGCCGCTTTCCGAGACGGTGATCATCCATACTGCCGGTTCCGTGCCGCTTGATGCGATACCCACCCTGAACTCCGCTGCGCTCTGGTGCGTTTACTCCATACTGCGCCGGGACCTGCCCGATCACCGTAACATCCCGGTGATCTGCGAAGCGGGGACGGAACGGGCAATGAACATTGTGCTGGAAGCGGCGCACGCCATCACCGATATTGTGCATAAGGCTACCTGGCAGCAGCGGCAGTTTCTGCACCTGACCGCAGTGCTGAGCAATAATTTCGTGAACCATCTTATCGCTATCTCCCAGAAGATCTGCGGCGATCACCAAATACCTTTTTCCCTGCTCAACCCGATCATCCAGCAAACCTTTGAGCGGGTGCACCACGGCGGCGATCCGGCCGAGCTGCAGAGCGGACCGGCAAGAAGGGGGGACAGGAATACGATCCAGCGCCATATGCTCCTGCTTCAGAATCAGCCACATTGGAAGTATATGTATGAGTGCATCTCTGCCTCGATAGAAAACATGTATAAATTCCGGGACCGCAAGAAAGACTGATGGATTAACTTTGCGCAGAAATCATCTGACCGATACCAACAATATGTATACGATACAATTCAAGTTTGAGCAGAAAGGACTGGAGCCGGTAACGCTGGAAAATATAGAACCTGGTCAAAGCATACTCGAAGTAGCACTGGATCATAATATAGAGCTGCACCATAACTGCGGTATGGTCTGCGCCTGCAGCACCTGCCATATCTACCTGGAGAAAGGAGAAGACTTCGTGCCGGAGATCACCGACCGCGAGGAAGATTTTATCGATCGCGCGCGCAACCCGAAGCTGAACAGCCGCCTGGGCTGCCAGTGTATCCTGGAAGCAGGAAGCGGCACGCTGGAAGTAACGGTGCCGGACCAAAGCCTCATACATGGGGAATAAGAGAGGCCGATCACTTAAGTCGAAACAATAACCACTAACAATTTTATTACTGACGATATGTCGCATTTTGAGCCGCCGATCCACTGGAATGATTATGAAGATATCGCCCTGAAGCTGTACGAGCGCTTCGGCGACGAGTTTGGTGAAAGCCAGATCTACAGGATCCGTTTTACCGACCTCCTGGAATGGGTGTTGCAGATACCGAACTTTGAAGGCAAGCGCGAAGAATCCAGCGAAGGGCACCTGGAAATGATCCAGAGCTCATGGGTCTACGAATGGCGCGATAACCAGAAATAGAAAGGAGAATTTGTTAAGGGCCGCATTGCATGCGGCTTTTTTGTCCCCGGCCAACTAATGGTATCCGCTTCGATGCTGCTCCACGCAGCCGGCCGGAAGGACAAGAATCAAAAACCTGGCGGTACCGGCACCTGCATTGATACCCTCACCGGCAATTGCACGGGTCACCAGTCCTCCGGGTTGCCGTTTCAGGCGGACATATCGGCAGTTGCTTCTGCTACCGACAGAATTTGATGACCAATATTGCAGGAAACGGCTGGGCGGCACCGGGCACCATCGCCTTTGATTCCGGGAAAATCGAGATCGGTCATTTCCCGGCTGGCATGGGTTATGGCACAGGGCATGCAATTGTTTCCGGCTACTCGTTGCGGATACACCTGGCAATCAGCGGAACCACCCGGCATGGCACCTGCGGCTACTGGCCCTAAAACATTAAAGGCTGATAATCAGAAAGATAAATGATCCGGATTCATCCTTACTTTGAGCGGGGCCGTTCATAGCTCATCCATGATATATATCATGAATTCCATCTTTTAATTGGCTGGTACCGATTCTTTCCGTAACTATGCGGCCGTAAAAAACAGTCAGCGACCGGTAACGTATGATCATTATTCTATTCTTTATAGCTCATTGGTATCTTTCTCTTTTCTGCCAGACGTTCTTTCATCACAGGTATGCCGCTCATGCCGCCTTCACCATGAGCAAGGGCTGGGAAAGATTCTTTTTTATTCTGTCTTTTATCTTCCAGGGCAGCTCTTACCTGAGCGTGCGCGCTTATGCAGTGATGCACCGGATGCACCATGCCTATGCCGACACGGAACTGGATCCCCACTCTCCTGCCTACAGCAAAAACATCTTTGACATGATGTGGCGCACGTATAAGATCTATTCCGGGATCTACAACCGCACCATCGCCACCGACGAAAAATTTAACAAGAATGTCCCTGATTGGCCGGTATTTGAGAAAATTGCGGGCTCAAACCTGGCGCGCCTGTTCTGGGTGGTTGCCTATACCTGGTTTTATGTGGCTTATGCCTCCAGTCCCTGGCTGTTCCTTTTGCTTCCGGTGCAGATTCTGATGAGTCCTGTACACGGGGCGGTCATCAACTGGTACGCGCATAAGTACGGCTATAAGAATTTTGAGATGAAGAATACGGCAGAAAACCTGCTGCATGTTGATTTCCTGATGCTCGGCGAGTCTTATCATAATAACCACCACAAGCACGCTTCTTCTGTAAACTTCGGTTTCAAGTGGCATGAGATCGACCCGGTATATATCGTTATACTCGGGCTTTCTAAACTGGGTGTTATCAGAATCCCGAAGCAAAGGCCGGTGCCAATCGTAACGGTAGCGGGCGAAATGAATACGGTGGAAAACCAGGAGAAAGAAAACGTTTATTAGTCGCTTTTCCAATTCATACAACACGGAAACCGCCTTCAGGCGGTTTTTTTGTTTGGCAGCATCTCCTGAAGCGCCGTTAGCCTGGTTCATCCAGGGGTAACATCCTGCAAAAAAACAGAGAAGCCGGTCGAAAGACCGGCTTCTCTTATTTTAAGCTATGATCACGCTTATTGCTTCTGGATCCGTACCGTGCCTGTGGTCTCGCTGTCCACATATTTCAGGATATACATACCCGGAGCGAGGTTTGCCGTCTCCAGCCTGGAATTGTCGGCTGTGATCGTCCTCTCTGCTACCAGTTTTCCGGACATATCATACAGCATGACCTTTGCTTCCCCGCGGATCTGACCGTGGATCTCCATGTTCAGCATATCGCGGACAGGGTTCGGATAGACTGCCACGCTGAAGCCTCCGTTGCCAGGCTCACCGATGGAAAGCGGGTTGGTGGTGAACTGGAGGGTCTGCCAGGCAGAGATATCGGTACCGCTGCAGACTGCCCTCAGGTGGAAATAATAAACCGAGTTCGGCGTCAGTGAATTGTTCGTGTAGGTAGTGGCATTCACGGTAGTACCAGCCAGAGGAGGTACCGGACTGTTATCAATGGCTGCCTCATAGTGCATGGCGCCTGGCACTGCCGCCCAGTCAAGCGTTACCATATTCGGTCCTATTGCCGAGATTACCGGCATATTCGGCTGCGCGCAGACAGTAACGGTCGTGAACGAATCAACTACCCAGGGAGAGTACTCATTGGTATCGCAATTGGTGCGTATGAACACATAATACTTGGTTCCGCTCAGCAGGTTAATAGGCGCTGCCGCATGGTAATTGGTAGGATAACCTGAAGTTGGCGGCGTGTTGTTAAGTCCGATGAAATATTCATAACCAAGGATGCCGGGATAATAGTTCCACTCGATATATGCGCTGGACGCCGTAATGTTCGAGATCACCGGCGTCAGTGGGCCCTGGCAGGTCGCGGTGGTCATGAACGAATCGAGCTTCCAGGAGGAGAAATTCGTCGTACCGCAGTGCGTGCGCAGGTGTACATAATACTTTGTATTCGGCGTCAGATTGACAGCTTCGAGCGTCGTATCGGTGGTTGTAGTGCCGGAAGCCGGTGGTGTCGGGGAGGTGTTGACCGCGTACCGGAAACCGATCCAGTTAAGACCTGTATTCCAGCGAATCAGCGCACCCTGGGTGTTGATGTTGCTGATCGTGATGTTGGACGGCTCGTAGCAGGGGGGGAAAGGATTGACAAAAGAAACATTCGCCCAGCCTGCCGTGGTATTGGTACAATTGGTACGAACGTGCGCATAATAGGTAACACCCGGTGTCAGCCCGGTAACGTTTGCAGTGGTGAGCGTGGTATTTGTCCAGCCGGAGGATGGAGGTGCTGCATTTGTGGTAACCGCATACTGGTAGCCGGCTACACCGGAGGTGGTACTGCCCGGCCAGCTGATGGTAACTGATCCCGGTACATTATTGGAGAATGTTGGTGTGCCCGCACTCGGACATGGCAGTGTGGTAAAGCTTACCGTATTCCAGACAGAATAGCCGGAACCGCAGTTATTGCGGACATGCAGATAATAAGTGGTACCGACGTTCAGGTTAGAAAGACTCACCGAGTTGGTGGTTATAGCTGTTCCCGTAGCAGGGGGGGTGCTTGTGGTCGTAACCGCATACTGGTAGCCGGTAGTGGAAGCCGGGGCTGTCCAGGTTCCGTTGGCGCTTGTCGTCGTCACGGTGTTGGTCGTGATGTTCAGAGCCGGCACACAATCCTGATCATCTACTGTCACGGCCATGATATTCAGCTTGGAATTGGTAAGACCGCTGGTCTTCGTAACCGTAATATGGCTGATTGTCTTCGTATAGTTCGCGAGGTTCAGCGTCAGCTTCTTTTCATACAAACGCGGATTCGTGGCGGTACCGTCCTGGACGCCGCTGGTGCGATTGGCGCGGCCGATACCCTGGGCAGCCACCGGCGAACCGTTATACCAGTCCGGAAAGTTGACTCCGGTGAACACCTGGGTGGTATTATCGGTAAAATGGACGGTGATCGTAGCGTTGACACCATTCGTACCGGCGTCACCGGAAGAGCCCAGTACATATACATCGCCGACAAGCCCTGTTGTGCCGAAGGTGAGCACGCCCGAACCGGAGCCGGTAAGGCGCAGTGAATTGCTGCCGGTATAGCTTGCCAGCTGATAGTTGAGCCCCGGCGTATTGGCACTGCTGATGGTACCGCTGCTGGGCAGATAGTAAACCGCGGCCGGACTGCTTGCGGTCAGCAGGTAGTCTTGCGCAACGAGCACATAAGCCGTATTATCGAATGCAGTGGTGGTAGAGGTGGTGGGAGTTCCTGTGCCATTTGCCACCACATCCTGGGTAAAGCCGGTGAGGGTGACGGGTGTATATACTGCTGCTGCCCGGGTCATCGGGAACATCAGCATAACCGGTAACAAGAATCTGGAAAAAAAACGAGTAGAATTCCTTTTCATCGGAGCGCTTTGATTGGTGTTTGAAGCCTTAATTTACAAATTAATTATCCTTTAACAAAACCCTGGCCCCATATTTTTGATCTCATCACGGGTAATGACCGGCTGACAGCCCCCCTGCAAACCACAGAGGGGCATAAAAAAAGATCACCTCTCCCGAGGTGATCCGATTACTCCCTTCTCTCCATCGATTATTATTAGGACGATACCATATAATTGTGGAACGATGAATTAAAGCCAAGATAGAGCTTTTTCCGAAAAAAAGAAACGTTTCCGGGATATTCTGCCTCTCCCCTACCTGTTTCCCGCCGGATTCGGGCAAAAAACCGCCTATTTAAAATCTTTATACTATCTCTGCTACCGGTATGACCTGATCCCGTAATTTGCGTCCCCATGATACGTCAACTCCTCCTTTGCCTTTTATTGTCTGTGCCGGCCGCTGTAAACGGACAAGCCGGGGAACCGTTCAGTTTCCGCAACGGGGACCTGTTGTTCCAGGATCTGGACTGCGGAGATCTGTGTGATGCCATTGAAAAGGTAACGCCGGCCCTGGGTGACCGCCATTTCTCGCATGTAGGCATTGCTTATGTAACGGGAGATTCTACCTGGGTCATCGAAGCGATTGGCAAGGATGTGCATCTTACCAGTCTTAATAAGTTCCTCGACAGGCAAAAGGATGCGAACGGTAAGCCCAAGGTAGTGGTGGGCAGACTTCGTCCGGCTTATGAAAAACTATCGGCAAGGGCAGTAACCAATGCCCTTGCCCGTATCGGGAAGCCTTATGATGAGCTTTTCCTGTACGGAGACGACGCCTATTATTGCAGTGAGCTCGTTTACGATGCTTTTAAGGAAGCAAATGGGGGTGTGCCTTTTTTCAACCTGTACCCGATGACCTTCAAAGATCCCGCTACCGGTAAGACGTTCCCGGCCTGGAAGGAATATTACCGAAGCCTGAAACACAAGATCCCGGAAGGTCGGCAGGGCTGCAATCCCGGCTCTATTGCCATCAGCGATGCTGTGCTGATCGTGTCTTCGTTCTACTAGCAAAGTCCGGATCCTTTCACTTTTCTTTTTATCTGCGTTGTTAAAATACAGCCACTGGCACCGAAAACCGGTGTTCCGGTATGGCTTTTTTCCTCACTGATCGTGATCACAATAACTCATTGATTGTGATCAGGTACGGATGAATTATTTAACAATAGATTGGTAAAAGGTTATGAAAAGGATTTGGTTTGCAGTTTTACTCACGATCGGAACTATTAATGTAAATGCACAGGGATACGTAGACCAGGACCGGGTAGCCCCGATCCTCAACGCACAGTCGGGAGATGTGACCGGCGTTGAACCGGTTCAATGGGTCGTTTATGATTACCAGGCAATGGCGAAAGGAGAAAAGACAGGACCCTGGTCGAAACTGAAAGCACACCTCAACTCCCTGCCCGGCGGCATGGAGGGCTACAGGCTGGAGATCGTGGAGCTGGCCAACAGGGTGACCAGCGACCGGCTGAAGCCCGGAAGAAAACTGGTGGTACCTGCTTCATTCTCTTCCGACTACCGGGCATACTCTCCCTACCCGATGTACTATCCGGCAGCCGCAGACCTGAAAAAGCTGTTCATCATTGACAAATACACGCAGACATTCGGAGCTTATGAGCAGGGAAGGCTGGTACGGTGGGGACTTGTATCAACCGGCCGTAAAGACAACCTCACACCGAACGGCAAGTTCAATTTTAACTGGAAGGCGGAGTACCGTCAATCCTCCGCAGCGCCTCCGGGTGAGGTATGGGAAATGCGGTACCTGGTAAACTTCGAGCCTAAGGAAGGTATCCACGTACACCAGTACAGCCTCCCGATCGCCAGTCCCGCGTCGCATGGATGTGTACGCGTATCGATGGCAGACGCGATCTGGAACTATAACTGGGCAGATAATACCAAAGGAAAAGTAAAGGGAACGCCGGTATGGGTGATCAACCATAACCCCTCCGGACGTGCGGCACACTGGACCATCACGGAAGATGGCAAGGTACGTTCACTGGTGAAGCTGCCCAACTACAGCTCGCCATCACAGGATGATGTGGTAAGCAGATAATAATAAAGAGGGAGAAATCCTGGCAGATAACATAAAGTCCCGCATATCGCGGGACTTTATTTATGATTTCATGTTCGTGAACTGGAGCGGTATCTCAAGGTTGGACGAGCGGCAGAGCTGGATCACATCCTGCAGATCGTCGATCTTCTTGCCCGTAACGCGGATGGTATCATCCATGATGGCCGGCTGAACTTTCAGTCCGCTATCCTTGATCAGTTTCACGATCTTCTTAGCCATATCCTTATCGATACCGTTCTTCACGGGAATGGATTTTCGTACGAACTTGCCGGCACCCGTAAATTCCTTGCTCATATCAAAGGCGTTGCTCTCAAGTCCCTGGCGCATTGCCTTGGTCAGGAGCACATCCTCGATCTGCTTCAGCTTCATCTCACTTTCCACCTCGAGGTTGATGACCATATCTTTTTTGTTCAGCTCTATGTTCACGTGAGTGCCTTTAAAATCAAAACGGTTGTCGATTTCTTTCTTTGCAACATTCACGGCATTGTCCAGCGTCTGGACATCCACTTTGGAAACAATATCAAATGATGGCATAAATGGTTCGTTTGTTTTAGCAAGACCGGGATATCCGCAGTCGCCTGCAAAAATAAAAAAGAAGCATGTAACCGGAAGCGCCTGCCCGGCTTACCTCAGGATAATTATGTACCCGGTTAATAGCGGAGTTGCAGGTACAATAGCCTTGAATGCCCGGCATCGTCATCTATTACCGCGAGCAGCTTCCTCATACCTGTCTCTTTACCGGGCAGCAATTCCACCGACTCTACTTTCTCCGCGGCCGCGCTGCCGTCCTTCCTGCGGATCATCTCGAAAAACTTCAGCTTCCGCTCCCTGCGGTCGAAGATGCCGATCCCGCTGCCGATCACCGGACCATCCGTATACCAGTTGGGCGTGTCCTCGATGGAAGCGCAGAAAAGGATCTCATCCCCGCCGAGCACGCAGCCGCCCGACATCCGCGGAAAGAAGCCTTCCTGCTGCGGCAGGTCAATCGTATAATGAGCGATCTCCGGCAGCGAACCATCATGCAGGAAGCGGAGCAATCCTGAAAGGCTCAGTTCCATGATCCGGTTGTCGCCCCGGTTCATCAGCAGCAGCGTGTCCCCGGTGATCACCGCCCCTTCAAGGTTCCATTGTTCCGGCCTGATGCCTGTGATCTTCATCATATGCCGGTAAAGAGCGGTGAGCACAAATCTCTGCTGCACGGCAGGATTGGCGGCATTGATCAGTAGCAGCAAATCACGCTGCGGCGATACGCTGCCGGAGCCAAATGCAAACAGCGTCGGATGACCATTGTAGCTGCCCATGGCGGCGCACTCGAAATCAGGCTTTTTCTTCTTGGGTATCCGGTAGTCCTCCGAGCTGTAATCCCTCAGCGGAATGCTCTGGTACTGCTGTGTGCCGATATCCATCTTAAAGATAAAGGGGGCATCGTCCGAGACCAGGAACACAGAATCGCCCGAAAGCACCACGCCCGAAGCCGAAGGAAGCTTGCGGAGCAAAAGCTCTTTTTCTATCGTTAGCCTGGCGTTCTTATCCACAGTACGGCATTGCAGGTGGGCAATGGAAACAAAAAGGAAAAATAGGAGAAAACGCATAGTTGGCCGCATGGTATGCCGAAAATAAGGAGAATGTGCTGATTTGCTGATCTGCTGATGAAGACAAATGTATCAAAGGTGTGATGGCACGATGAAAACCAGAAAATAAGAGGACAAGAGACAGACTATAAAGAATAAGGCCAGCCGCGGCGTAGCAGTATATCAACAGTTAAATAATGGTAAAAACCCTGCTCCCTGAACAGAAAGCGCAATGAAAAACTGCAGGTGAACAGTAATCACCGCGCATGCAGATGACAAGCGACCTGCGCAACACAACCAAACACGCAGCATACCTTCCCAAAGCCCTCGGAGCGATTGGCTTTGGGGCTCTTTTCTTCTGTTAATTTCTTTGGAGAAGCAAAGAAAAGTAACAAACGATTACGGATGAATCGAAGATGAGATTTAGAGATTGGCACAACAGAGGACAGACCGATGACAGAGCCGGGTCCGCACGAAAAAACAAAACAGTTGTATTATAAAAACCGGCTAGGCTTTAGCTTTGTACCTTCCAAAACATTTCAATATGCAGATCCTTCCTCCTCAACCGGCAGATTTCGGATTCTACGCCGGCTATATCAGCAAAGCACCCGATACCGACCTGATCACCGCCCTGGAACAGACCATGAGCGACCTCCGCGAGCTGGCCGCCACACTGAGCCCTGAAGACCTGGAGCTGCGCTACGCCCCGGGCAAATGGAGCATCCAGGAAACCTACCAGCACCTCGTTGACGCGGAACGCAATTTCTGCTACCGTATCATGCGTATCTCCAGGGGCGATACCGGCACTATCGCCCCTTTCGATATTTACCCTTTCGTCGTCAACTCTGCTGCGTCGCAGCGCAGCTTCGGCAGCATCCTCGAAGAGCTTGAACACCTGCGCAGGGGCACTATCCTCATGTTTCAGGGAATGACGCCGGAGATGATTGACCGGGAAGGCCCGGCCCGAGATATCGTCATCTCCGTACGGGCACTTGGTTTCGCCATGACGGGGCATTGCCTGCACCATATAGCGCTGATCCGGGAGAAATACCTGAACCAGCCGGCAGCGGCAGCCGTCTAGTGCCTGCCCTTTCGCGATATCCCTTGTCCTGACCTTAGAGATCACACAACATGAAAAGATATTTTCTCTGCTGCATTATCCTCGCCTGCTCCTTAATGACAAAGGCGCAATCCTCACCGCAGTTTACGGTCGGGTTCTCCGAGCCGTTTGCCGTCTACCAGTTCCTGGCCCATCTCTCCCCGGCCTACCCTGACAATCCTTACCGAAAAGCCTTCGAAGCTTCGGGGTTTCATAACGAGCAATACCGCAGGCTCATCGCCAGGTTCGACAGCCTGGATCTGTACCAGTCATATGCTTACCAGTCCTATCCTTACGGACAAAAAGTGCATGGCTCTACCCTCGCACTGCTGAAACACTACCTGATCGAGAACAGCAACATCGAAGGGTTCCGCCGCCAGGCAATCGGCGTGATCCCCAACTCGGAGCTGATGAAGCTGAGCGAACTGCTTCAGGCATTCATACCCGTATACCGCCAGGTGATCTTCGAGCCCAGAAAGGATGCATTCGAAAAACAATTGTACGATATGCAGACCTACCTGGATCGTAAGGACGTGAGCGCCTATTTCCGGAAAGGACTTTATTTCTACAATGCTCCCTGGCCTGCCGACGTGCCCTTCCGCATGGCGCTGCTGCCGATGCCGGGCAAGGGGGGCTTCACGGCGGAGGCTTTCCTGAATAACGCCGCCAGCGAGGTACCCGAAGCGTTTAAAAGCTATGACGTGCTGATGGGCGTCCTCATGCACGAGATCTACCACATCCTCTACGATGAGCAGCCGCTGGAAGTAAAGAACCAGATCGCGCAGTGGTTTGGGGAAGGCAGGGGGAAAACCGCGCAATATGCCTACCTCCTGCTCAACGAAGCGCTGGCAACGGCGGCAGGCAACGGCTTTGTTTACGAATCGCTGACCGGCAAAAAAGACACGGCCGACTGGTACGATACCAAATACATCAACGGTATGGCAAAGGAGATCTATCCTATGGTAAAGGAATACCTGGCCGCCAACCGGCCTATTGACCGCGACTTCGTGAGCAGTTACGTGCAACGCTATGAACAGCGATTCCCGGTCTGGACCCGCGAGCTGGACAACCTGCTTAAATACCGGTTTATGGTGGCTGACAACGAAGATGATCTGGGCTACCTGCAGCGGCGCTATTTCCAGGCTTCTGCTTCCGAGACCGCTATTCCCCTCAGCGAAATGGTGCTGGAACGCATGCAGCGTACGCCTATCACAAAGCTGATCGTGCTGACTGATGAATCAAAGAACAAGCTGGGACTGGTCAGAAAATATTTCCCCGAAGTGCCCGCACTGGACCTCTCGGGAGAGTTTGTAAAGACATACTTCCTCGAAGACAAGACCTGGCTCATCCTCATCAACAGGAAAACAGGCAGCGTGGAAGAGCTGATGAAGCGCACCTTTCCCGATGGCGCCATCAAAGGTTAGGGATCAGGCGCCCAGAAGAAGGCACAATAATTATGCGTCCCCTTCCAAAAAGACTATATGCCTGGAAAACAGCATGATCATAACAATCCGGATGTGATCCTGATCGGTGCCGGCATCATGAGCGCAACGCTTGGCGTGATGCTGAAGGAACTTGACCCTGACCTTACCATCTCCGTATATGAAAGGCTGGACGTAATTGCCGGCGAAAGCTCCGATGCCTGGAACAATGCCGGTACCGGACACTCCGCCTTCTGTGAGCTCAACTACACCCCCCGTCTCGAAGATGGCTCCGTCAGCATAGCCAAGGCGGTAAAGATCGCCGATATGTTCGAAGTGTCCCGCGAGTTCTGGAGCTTCCTCGTAGAGAAAGGCTACCTGGACGATCCCGGAAAGTTCATTGCCACTGTGCCCCATATCAGCTTCGTTTCCGGCGACAGGGATGTAGACTTCCTCCGCCGCCGCTATGAGGCAATGTCGAAGCATCATCTCTTCGAAGGCATGCAGTACAGCGAGGACCGCGACCAGCTGACGCACTGGATGCCCCTGATGATGCAGGAGCGCGACAAGCGCGAGCCCGTTGCCGCCACGAAGATGGATATAGGCACCGATGTAAACTTCGGCTCGCTCACCCGCTGCCTGTTCAAGCACCTGGAGAAGATGGAAGGCGTGAAGATCTACCTGCACCATGAGGTGCGCGACCTGGAGCAGCAGGCAGACGGCAGGTGGGAGGTAGTCTTTAAGGACATGTGCTGCAAGCAGCGTTATACGGTCAATACAAAATTCATCTTCATCGGTGCAGGCGGCGGTGCGCTGCCACTGCTGGAAAAGTCGGGCATTCCGGAAGCGGAGGGCTACGGGGGCTTTCCCGTGAGCGGACAATGGCTGGTGTGCAACAATCCGGATCTTATCAGCCGGCACGCAGCGAAGGTCTATGGCAATGCGAAGACCGGCGCTCCGCCCATGTCGGTTCCGCACCTGGACACCCGGGTCATCAATGGCAGCAAATCACTCCTGTTCGGGCCGTATGCGGGGTTCAGCACCAAGTTCCTGAAGCATGGCAACTGGACCGATCTCCCCTTCTCCGTCAACCTGAGCAACATCGGTCCCATGCTGGCCGCGGGCTGGCATAATATGCAGCTGACAAGATACCTGATAGACCAGGTGATGCAGTCGAATGAAGACCGGATAGAAGCCCTGCGCGACTTCATCCCCAATGCCAGGATGGAAGACTGGGAGCTGGAGGTAGCCGGACAGCGAGTGCAGGTGATCAAGAAACATCCGGAGCACGGCGGCATCCTGGAGTTCGGCACAGAGGTGGTGAATTCGAAAGATGGCACTATTGCGGCCCTGCTCGGCGCATCGCCCGGAGCATCCACCTCCGTATCCATTATGATAGAGCTGCTGAAGCGCTGCTTCCCCGACCGTATGGCGAGCCAGCAATGGCAGGACGGCATGCGCAGGATGATCTGCTCATACGGCGAGTCCATCGCAACCGACCCCGAGCTCTGCCGCAGGTCGCGGGAATATACCGGGCGGACCCTGCAGCTGAATGAGCCGCATTACCAGCGTATCCCCGTATAGCAGATTGGCAGCGGAGCATAAAAAAATGGAAGGGAAACCCCTTCCATGCTCATGTGCCATTATCGTCAGCCTTAGCCATTCACCACCGGGTTGCTGCCGTCTTCCTGCTGGCGGCCTGCGCCCTTGCGGTTGCCACGGGTGGCGGCGTCCTTGCCGGGATCCATTACCCGCTGGTTCTCGGCCGCATTCCTGCCACGCTGCCTGTCCTGCTCGCGCTGCGATAGATTTTTGTTCTCGATCATGCCTTTGCCCGGCTGCTTATTTTTCTTAGACATACTGATAGGTTTTTATGCCCCAAAACGGCATAATTATCAGGCCAGTAGATGGCAGATACAGCGGCTGAGCTTTCCCTTTCACCTCTTCGCAGAATTCTTGAATCCCCGGGCGAATCAGTCAACCTGGTCCCGACGGCAATCATCACCTGCACCAAATCATTCAACTTCATGCCGACGACGATAAACACCTGCATCAGATCACTTAAAACCATATCGAAGACGATAAACACCTGCATCAAATTGAACGATTTACTGTCGACGACAATAAACACCTGTATCAAACCACTCAATTTGTTATCGAAGACGAAAAACACCTGCACCAAATTGAACGTGTTGATGCCGGCGACGACAAACACCTGCACCAAATCGTCCGATTTGATAGAGATGTAAACCGTCCCCGACCTTCCCGAGGCCGTTTCTGCCCGGATGTAAATCGTCTTACAGGTCCCGGTGAATGCGGATAAAAAAAGATCAGGATCTTCCTGCTTCCGGCAAACCGGGCGGCATCGGAAAATCCTGACCTGTATCTTTATTTACTTATCTCTTATGACAGGAATAACTACCCCAGCTTCTCCTCCAGCGCCATCACCTCCTCGAACAGGTTTTCATACTCGCTGTTCTTGCTGCTGATCCTGCTGTTCACCTGCTTGTACTGGTCGTCCAGGGTTTTGAACTTGTCTTTATATGCATATACCGAGGGATCGGCAAGCTGTGCTTCCAGTCCGGACAGCTCCGCCTTCAGCTTTTCGAGCTCCCCTTCCAGCTTCTGTAAGGTCTTTGATTTTGTCTGGTAGGTCTTGCGTAGCTGCTGCAGCTCCTGGTGCCCGATGGATGGCTGCACAGGCCTGGGTTCTTCCTTCTTGGGCTGCGGCGCCGGGGCAGCCTGTTTGGTCTGCGCATTACTGTTCTCCAGCGCAGCCTCGCGCTTTGCACGGTCCT
>Ga0196964_10000700_pt1 | contig 18791 bp, 9 predicted proteins | sample S1_10metaG_FD_148615 | JGI IMG/M metagenome (GOLD analysis project Ga0196964, IMG submission 148615) | Soil microbial communities from Anza Borrego desert, Southern California, United States - S1_10 | ecosystem: Environmental > Terrestrial > Soil > Desert | place: USA: California | collected... | reverse complement strand
TCGGGTGCATTGATGATGCATAACACGGTCGTCAAAGAGGGCCCGCCGCTGATCCTGATGACCGATGCAAAAGTCCGAAACTGCGTCCTGCGCAACAATCTCTATGTCGGCACAAAGGCTCCGTACGCATTCGAGTGCCAGCCTATGATGTTGGGCTGCGACTTCGATTACGACGCATTTGCAGGCGGACCGTTTTCCATCTTCCTGAAGTGGAACAAGCAGCGCTATCAGACCGCGGAATCCGTCAAAACTAAAGCGCCGGTTTACCGGAATCTTCTGGTCGTTGAGCCCGATTCGCTTTTCGAATCCAATGCCGCGCCTCCGGCCGATCCAAATGCTCAGGCACCCCTCAAAGCTAATGACCTGCGCCTGAAGAAAGACGCGCCCGTCATCGACACCGGCGCTATTCTTCCGGGAATAAACGATGGTTTTACCGGGAAAGCTCCCGACCGCGGTGCGTACGAGGCGGGTGCCGCACTTCCGCATTACGGTCCTCGTCCGGCAAAGTGATCAGGGCGTCAATCCCAGTCGCGTGTAATTCTCGAGCATCCGCGCGTAGCCGGCCTCGGGCGAAAATGTTTTCTCATATTTTGCGCGGGCAGCGCTTCCCATGGCGGAAGCGAGCTCTGGGTTTTCCCGCAGCTTGCGCATGCACGCAGCCAGCGCCTCGGCATTTCCGGGTTCAAAAAGCAAACCGTTTACGCCGTCGTCCACCAGTTCCACCGCGCCGGCGACGCGTGAAGCGATTACCGGTTTTCCAAGCGCGAATGCCTCGAGGATCGTCGACGGGCAGCCTTCCGGCCACAGAGATGGAAAGATCAGTGCACGCGCTCGGCTGAGCTGTGCCAGCGCTTCCTCCCGTGGCAACTGCCCCAAAAGTGCGCCGGCCTGTTCGGGGAACTCCTGCCGCAGTTCGTCGAGCATGGGTCCGCCGCCGATGATGCGCACGCTAGCGTCCGGAACTTTCTGCCGCGCCTGCAGGAGCGTCCGAACGCCTTTCTCTGGCGTGAGCCGCCCCAGGAAAACAAAATCTTCGCCGCTTGTTCCGCATGGCTCACCCGCGGCGACATAGTTGGGCTGAACCACGATGCGATCTGCCGGCACGATTCCCTTTGTTACGAGCAGCTCCCGCATGTAACCGTTCAGCGCGACAAAGAGATCCACTTTCTTGTGCCAGGTTTGCGCGCGGCGATGGCGGTCGAGCATGCGTGTCAAGCCCAGGGTTGCAAAGGTCGAGCCTGTCCAGCATCTGTGTTTAACGGCATGCTTGAGGCCGCCATCAACGCAGAGCGAGCACGGCTGCCCGTCGCGGAAGAGCGTGCCGGCCGGGCACGCCAGGCGGTAGTTGTGCAGGTACTGGATCACCTTCACGCCGGCATTTTTCAGCGGCGAATAAATGGCCGGGCTCAGCAGTGGAAGCGTATTGTGAATGTGCGCGACGAGGGGCTTGAAATCGTCGACGATTTTGCGGACTTCCTCCGCCGCCCCCGTGTTTTCAGACATCTTGAAGAACAGTGCTGCTTTTCCCAGCAGCCCATAACCGTCGATTTCCCGGTTGTCTTTTTCGAACAGCCGTACGTCGTGGCCGCGTTCGGTGAGCAGCCGCGCCTGCGCCGCGGCGGCGACATCTTCGCCGCCGGGCAGGCGGTAGCGGTTGTGCAGGATCAGAATGCGCAAAGCTTACTTTCACTTCGCCGCCGCGAGTGGTTCCTTCTTCGCGTACTTCGTGGCGACATAATCATCCACCAGCTTGCGGAACTGCACAGCCAGGTCCTTCGGCGTTCCCTGCAGCGTGGTGAAGTTCTTTCCATCGATGTAGACGGGGCAGTGCGGCGCTTCGCCGGTGCCGGGAAGGCTGATGCCTATGTTTGCGGCCTTTGATTCGCCCGGTCCGTTGACCACGCAGCCCATCACTGCCAGCGTCATGGTCTCGACGCCTTCGTACTGTTTTTTCCAGCTGGGCATCATGTCGCGCAGGTAGCCCTGGACTTCTTCAGCCAGCTCCTGGAACGTCGTGCTCGTCGTCCGTCCGCAGCCCGGGCACGCCGTCACCGCCGGCGCGAATGAGCGCAGGCTGAGGGATTGGAGCAGCTCGCACGCCGCATACACTTCCTGCCGACGGTCGCCGCCGGGGGTGGGGGTGAGCGAAACGCGGATGGTGTCGCCGATTCCGTCCGCCAGCAGAATGCCCATCGATGCTGCCGACCAGACGTGGCCCTTTAAACCCATGCCTGCTTCGGTCAATCCCAGGTGCAGCGGCTGATCGGTTTTCTTCGAGAGCTCGCGGTAGAGCGAAATGAGATGGATGGGCTTTGAGATTTTGCAGGAAATGATGATCTGGTCCTTGCGCAGGCCGCAATCCAAAGCCAGCTGCGTTGACTGCAGTGCCGAGATGATCATGCATTCATTGATGATCTCGTCGGGATCCTTGCCCAGGTCCTTGTCCGTGTTCTCCTGCATCTTCTCCATCACCAGGTCCTGGTTCAGCGACCCGGCATTCACGCCAATGCGGACCGGCTTGTTGTTGTCTTTGGCGATCTGGCAGATGGTGGAAAACTGAACGTCACGCGCCTTTCCGCGGCCGACGTTGCCGGGATTAATGCGGTATTTATCAAGGGCCTTCGCGCAATCAGGGTATTCGGTGAGCAGCTTGTGTCCGTTATAGTGAAAGTCTCCGACGAGCGGCACGTCCACGCCGGCATCGAGGCAGCGCTTTTTTATCTCGGCCACGGCTGCGGCCGCAGGCGGAAGATTGACGGTAATGCGGACCAGTTCCGAACCGGCATTGGCCAGCTCGATAATCTGCTTCGTGGTCGAAGCGATATCGGCCGTATCGGTGTTCGTCATGGACTGCACGACCACCGGCGCCTGTCCGCCGACTTTGACTTTTCCGACTGGAACCTGAACTGTATTGCGCCGCTGCGTCAGAACCATTTAAGCGTTTCCCTTAAAGCGTTTAACCAAGCAAGAACGCACCATTATAGAGAAATAACGCTGCCTTGTCCACAGGAGCCCCACAAGCAGAGGCGCCTGCAGGGCACGGAGTAGTTAGGGCGCTGACATAAGAGCGTGCCCAGCACAATCGGCTGGGCACTTCTGAACGGTTTAAAAGAGGAGGAAGGCTGGAGCACTGATCCTTCCTCCTCCGTAGCGCTCTCCGCCACACAGCGGAGAGGCCAACGTGAGTTTACGGCTTCTGCGGAACGTTGCCGTCGATCAGGTCGCGGATGTATTCGGAATAATCGACGGCCGCTTTGCCGCTGGGAGCGGCGGGAGCCACGCGAGCGGGCGCTCCGGCAGCGCGGGCTGCTGGCTCCGAAGAGCGGAGCGCGACGTAGCGATAATAAATTTCCAGATTCAGTGCACTCAAAGCCGTTGCGCCAACGCGGCCAAAGTGATCCTTCATCGGGCCTGCCGCGAGCCACGAGCCGCCCAGATCGCCTTGCTTTTCCTGATTGTTCAGCAGAGTCGGCTTCAAGGCATCGTTCCAGTTCTTCCACAGGTCCCGGCCCTGCTGGAACATGCACAGCGTCATGAAATACCACGTCTGCAGATCGCTCTGATCGTTCCACTCCGGCTTGGGAATCAACGTGCTGATGTGCTGCGCACTCGGGGTGAGTTCTGCTGACTTCCAGCCGAGGAGGCTGCGCGCGACAGTTCCCATCGCCGCAAGGCGGCCCGCCAGCCGAGGCTGTTCTTCACCTTCTGCGAAAGGATATAGCACCACGTCGCCAGCCTGCTTCTGCTGCACGCGGTCAAGATAGCTGATGATTCCATCGAAGTTCGCGGCGTCGATTTTGAGTCCAGCGACCTTTGCCGATTTCAGAGCCGAGGTGAACCACACTGTCGCGGGCAGATTGGGCTTGCCGCCTTCAGTGAAGCCGAAGCCGTCGAAGTCTTTTTCACGGCGCGACTGGAACTTCAGCGTGCAATAGTCCACCGCTTTCTGGGCCGCGGTGCGAGTCTGAGGCATGTTGGACATTGCTGCAGCTTCGGCGAGCGCCAGAGTCGAGAGCGCAACCGTCGGGATTGTCTCGTCTATCGTGGCGCGCTCCTCGTTGAGATCCAGGATGCGGCCGTCCGCGTTCTGCTGCGCGAGAAGCCAGGCCACGGCGCGCTGAACATTGGGGCTGTACTCGCCCACTTTTTCAGTGTGACCTGCGCCAAGGAATGCCAGCAGGGCCAATGACGTGACAGCCGTGTCGACCCGCTCTTTCGTGCCGTACTTTCGCGAATTCCAATGACCATCAGCTTCCTGGCAAGAGGCCAGCCAGCGCAGCGCCGCATCGGTGCCATTCTCCGTTGCGCGCGAACCGCCGTGGCGCTTCACCATCAGACGCCGTCCACCGCCGCTGCGCTGTCCGAATGTGCCATTACCGGCGGCCGTATCAACACCGGCGCCGTTTCCGGCGCTCCAGCCGCTGCCAGTTCCAGCTCCACCGGCTCCTACTATGTCCGAAGTGCCCGGATTGCCGAAGGCTCCCTCTTTATGAATCGTTTCGAAGTGGTCTGACGGCGACAGCCCGGCATTATTCTGGTTCAAGCGTTTGGATTCCGCGTCGAAACGGTCGCGATCGGGCCGCTCCAGAGCCAGATAGCTCGTGTAGGGCGTGACAATTCCATGCAGCGTTCCCAGGCGGATTACTTCGTCTTTCAGCTCTTTATTCTCGCCATTCAGCCGCATCTGATCGAGCAGGAAACCGACTTTGCGCAGCGCCCACTGCCGCGGCAGATACGAGGTCGCCTGAAGCGTTTTTTCCGGCAGATCAAGAGGCGCCTGGATGACGACGTCGTTGCCGTTGCGCTTGCCACGGACGATCACGCGGCCGGTCCCCGGCGACTTGTAGCGTGCCGCGATCACGGTCTGCCGGCCGAGATAAAGATCGCCCGGAACAGGCGGATAGACCTGATCCACCTGCAGGTTCGAACTGAACTCGACGGTTACATCGCTTAGCACCGGGGCGTTGATCTTGTCGCATAGCCGTGCAACTTTTGTTTCGATGTTCTCGTTCTCGCGGACGTACACGCGGTCGCCGCGCGTGCGTGTGGAGAGACGGTCGAGCAGCACCGTGTTGACATCGTAGCCAATGCCGAAGGTGAAGAAGCGCGCCTCTGCCTGCCCGTTTCCGCTCGAGACCAGATCAGACAGCGCGTTCACATTGGTGTTGCCGATGGTCGGCATGCCATCCGTAGCAAAGAGCACCTGCTTCAGGCGGCCGGGCTGAAGCGGATAGGACAATGCCGAGCGAATCCCCGCTTCAATGTTTGTTCCTCCGCCGGGAGCCAGCGCGGCAACGAACTGCCTGGCTTCTGCAATTTCTCCAGCGTTGACGTTGCTCCATGAAGTTCGGAAGCATGTCGTCACGTCTGAAAAGGTGACTATTGCAAAGCGGTCACCGGTTCGCAGTCGATCGAGCGCCTGCAAGAGGGCGTTGCGTGCCTGCACAATTTTAACCCCTTCCATTGAGCCGCTTGTGTCCATCACCAGCACGACATCCTTCGGCGGCAGCACTTCGCCCTCGGGAAGCTGCGGCGTGATGAACAGCATTACAGTGCCCTCTTCAGGGGCGTCACTGCTGCTTGTTACCGGGCGAAAGGCGAGTGAGGAGAGTGGTCCGGCGCGCTCTTTGAGTGTGATGTTCAAGGAGAAGTCGCGGTCGAGGCCGCTGTACGCTTCTTCGATCGATGCGTTGCCTTTGGCCGGCTCGCCGGGAGTGATTCGCTTCGAGATCGTGTGCGTCGGCGATTCAATGCTCGCGATCGCACCTTCCATCTCCATCGTCACTGCAACAACGAAATTGCGCGCCACGGTCTCCTTCGCGCCGCGCGGACTCTGATTCAGCAGTGGATAAGTGAACTGCAGAGAGTCGCCGGCCGTCGAGAGCGGCAGCACCTGGGAATATTCCATGCGGATCTTCTGATCTGACTGCGCCTTCACTGGAAAAATGCGGTACTGAAATACGCCCTCGGCAATCTGCTCGACCAGGCCGGGATCTTTCCCCCGGTTGACGATGCCTACGTATGTTCGCCGCGCGCGTTCTTTCTCGGCGACCTTGCCTTCAACGGGCTCGCCGTCCATCCACATCGTGAAGCGCTCGATGGTCGCGCCTTCGGGCAGGGGAAAAATGTAGGTGGCTTCGACATCGCGCGGCGTTGAGTTGTGATAGACCGATTCAGTGATCACGCGCGCAGTGCGGCCGTGGATTTCAACATTCACGCTGTGGCTGTTGAGATGAAGCGGCGGCAGCGTCGCGTCGCTGAGAACCATGGCCGCTCGAAGCGCCGGACGGGTGTTTGCAGTCGAAGGGGTTGCCCCGTGCGCTGCGATGGCGCAAAGCAGCAGAGGGATCGCCAGGGCACAGAGTATCTCCTGATCGCAGTGCGACCGCGTCGTTCGCATCGGTAATTCCCTCCGGAAAGCGAATAAGATGAAATAAGTTTTCTGCTGTAAACCTGAACGAAAGACGAGCGGGCGGCTTGCTGAAAATCTTTGAAGAAAATTTCTAATAGCGGATGAACACGTGCGTGTGGTGGATTGATCAGGGCTGGAATTCTATTGGCTCGTCTTCGCCGATTGCCGGCATCAACTGCAGCGTTGCGGCGCGCATCTTCGCGGCCTGCTGCAGCATGAAGTCGAACTGCGCCGGCGCAATTTCAAACGTGCAATCGCCAGCATCCACGACTTGGTCGTCATTCAGCGAAAGCGTTTTCAGCAGCACCATTTTTTCAGTGCCATCCTGAAGCTGCCAGTTCCAGCCGGTCCCATCGTAGGTGCAGAGCCGCGCGTAAAGCTTGTACGATCCGGCAGGCAGTGCTGTGAATTTAAACGCCCCTGGCACTCGTGCCGTGTAATTCGTTGGAGGCTGTCCGATTTCAGTTACCGAAAACGCGGGATCCACTTCCTCGGGAAGCGAATAGGTAAAACGCGCGCAAGCCTGCTCACCAATCAGCAGGAGACGCACGCTGCCGATACCCTGGTCGCCGGCGGGCCATTCACCCGGAATCTTAATGCTGAGACGGCCCTTTAGAACTCCCTTTGCCGGCGCAACGGTCACGCGTTTTTCTGGAAGGGTGGAAGCGTCCGCCGTCGTTTTCACCTCTCCCAAGACGAGTCCATCGCTGAATCGTGCTGCGCGTACTGTTGAGGTGGATGAGGCCATCACATCCACCGGTGGCTGCAGCAGCAGAGTATAGTTTCCTGCGCTATAGCCGTGCAGAACGCCTTCGCCGAGCGAATTACAGCTGCCCACCGTGCCGCTTCGCTCGTCAAGCAGCCGCGAAAGTTCTTCCGGACTGGCGCCTTTCCATTTAGCTTCCGGGACAAGCGAGAGCTCCGCGCCTGCACATTCAGGATTCAGCGCCAGACGCGTGCCGCCGAGCGGAACGAGCGCGGCCTTTAATTCGACGTCTCGGTCGGTGATCTGTAGTTTCTGCCTGTCTGGATGGATTCCCATTCCCGGATATTGCGCGATGATGAGATAGTCTCCGGGATGCAGTCCGCTGAAGTTGAACTGGCCCGTAGAATCTACAGTGGTCAGCTGGAACGCTCCAAGGCTTTCGCCCGAATGAGCGCGCTTGGTCTCCTGCAGCGCAAGCCGCACTTGCTTTGGATCAACTCCCGCCGGCATTTCCAGAGTCCCCTTGAGGCTGAATCCTTTTTTCAAGGTGATCGCGACGGGCGTTTCCTTGTCGGCAACAACGGCGACTTCCACTGGCTGTTCGAGAAAATATCCGTCGCAGGAGACGTGGAGGTAGCGCTTGCCCCAGGCGAGTCCTTTTAAGACGGCACGGCCGGCTTTGTCTGTGACCTGCTGACGCGGCGGCGCTTGCGTGACGAATCCCGCACGCGGATTATGGAGCGGTGAGACCTCAGCTCCCGACAGCGGCACGCCGGCGGTGTCGCGCACAGTCACCGCCAGTGAACCATAGGCTTGCTTTTCAAGCTGCAGCTTCAGGTTGTGAAGGTCCACGCCCGGACGGCTGACGTCGATGCTTACCGGCCGGTAACCGTCCAGCACGGCCATCACCGAGGCCGCTTTGCTGTCAAATACTTCGTTAAGGGCGAAGCCGCCATTGTCGCCGGAATTGACGCCGCTCGATATTCCGTCGCGGCTCATCAGCGTCACCGAGGCATTCTGCGCGGGGTTTCCGTCCGGAAGAAGCACAAAACCGCGCACGCTCACAGTGCTGAACTGGCAGCGGGCGGAAGTGATCCGGATCTCTGGCAGACGGTTGATTTTCTCCGCGCTGATCTCCACCGAATGAACCAGGCCGAGCAGGGTGGAACCGCGCAGCAGGCAGAGTGAATATCGTCCGGGCAGGAGATTCTTTACTTCGAAGCGGCCCTTCTCGTCGGTGAAGGACACGTCGCCAGAGACGCTTTCCCATTCGTCCACGAAATGATTGTAAAGCTGAATCTGGCTCAGAATCGACATCGCTCGCGGATTATCGTGTTTCAGCGGCCAGACTGTCAGCTGATTCAGCGGCGTTCCCGTGGCATTGGTCACGCTGCCCGTCATGCCGCCTGTTTTGGCGGGTGTGAGCTTGTCGATGTCGACCGTCACACCGGGTTTGACCTGAACGTCCGGCAACAGCCACGTTACCGCGCCGTCGTATTGCAGGACGATGTGATAGCGCCCGGCATGCAGCCCCTTCAGGTCCAGCACGCCGTCCTCGCTGGTCTGCAGTTGTTGTGCGTTCAGATCGGGGTGGTCCGCGCCGTTCAGAGCACCCAGATTCGGTAAAGCACGGTTCGCAGAACCTTGCGCCTCCGATGCGGGAACGTCAATGCGCTGAATAAAGATCTGCACCGGCTTTTGTTTCATATCGCCGGACGACTCTGCAAACCTGATGCTCAGGTTTCCCATGTCCTTTGCGGCAGGATGCAATTCTACCGCCTTGTCCAGTTTCATCGCACTGCCGGGCTTCACCGCCAGCGTTGTCGCGGTGCTGGTGCGGTAATCGGCGCAGGAGCCATACAGGAAGTAGCGCCCAGGCGGAACGTTCGAAATCGTGAACTCGCCCTTCGCATCCGCGCCGGCCCGAAGCGGCTCCTCCACCGCAACATCGTTACTGAAGAGGTCCACTGGTTTCAGGCCATTATCGGCGATTAGAACCGCACTTCCGGCCAGCGGCTGTCGCGACACGGCATCGATGATCGTCCCCGAAACCGATCCGCCGCTCTGCAGAACATAGCGCACGCGCGTGTCGCCGCGGGATATGCGGAGGAAGTAAGGAAAAATGTTGCCTGCTTCCGCGAGATGATGATTTTTCCAAATCACGTTCAGACAGACGATGCCGGGATTACAGCCGGGAAGTGCAAAGGTCCCGGATGCGTCCGTCTTCATGCTCTGTGGAGTAAACTCAACGGCTTCTGTGTAGATCGACGCGGCGGGCTGAATCACCACATCGGCCTCGGCATTGGGGATGGGTTTGCCCAGAATATCAACCGCCTCCACCAGCACGCGGGAGCGCTGCATCGCCGCGAGAATTTTCGTGATGGTGTCGCGTGTCTCGGGACTGTCGCTTTCCTTCAGCGCTTTCTCAAGCGCCGGACGGGCCTGTTCGCCGAGCGCGGTTAGTTTTTTTTCAGCGCCCTTGCGCTCGTCGAAGTCGCCGGTTTCAAGAACGTGGATCAGCTTTTCAGGCGTGTCTTCAGCCCATAGCGATTTCGTTCCGCATGCGGCAAGGCACAGCAGCAGCAGCAGGAAACCGCTGCTTGAACCGAGGCCTCGATGCATGCGCAATCCGCTCATAAGCGTTCTATGCACTCTGCCCTTTATTCGTTCTGCTCTGCCAGCGCCAGGCGTGCTCAACAATCGTTTTAATGTCGATGTACGCCGGCTTCCACCCAAGAACCTCAGCCGCTTTGCGTGCATCGGCGACCAGCGCGGGCGGATCGCCCGCGCGACGGCCTCCCTCCTTTACAGGGACTTTCCGGCCCGTGACGGACTCGACAGCCGAAATGACCTCGCGCACCGAGTTTCCTCGTCCCGTCCCAAGATTGAGCGCCAGATTTTCTTTCCCGGTAATAACGTGGTTAAGCGCGCGCAGGTGCGCGTCGGCCAGATCGGTAACGTGGATGTAATCGCGCACGGCCGTACCATCCGCCGTCGGGTAATCGGTGCCAAAAATGTCGATGTGCGAACGCTTGCCCAGCAGCGTGAAGAGAATCAGAGGAATCAGGTGCGTTTCGGGATCGTGGTCTTCACCTATTTCTCCTTCCGGATCGCTGCCTGCCGCATTGAAATAACGCAGCGCCGTCCAGCGCAGGCCATAGGCCTCGCCGTACCACTTGAGAATCTTTTCGACCATCAGCTTTGACTCGCCGTACGGATTCACAGGCGCCTGCGGATGCGATTCACTGATCGGCATCTGCACCGGCACGCCGTAAGTGGCACAGGTCGATGAAAAGACGATCGATGGGACGCCGTGGTCGATCATCGCGTTGAGCAAATTGAGCGTGTTCACGACATTGTTGCGGAAATACTTTCGCGGATCGGTGACCGATTCGCCGACAAACGCATTTGCGGCGAAATGAATGACCGCGTCAATCTTGTGTTTTTTCAGAACGCTGCGCACAAAATCCGCATCGGCCAGATCGCCAACTTCAAGCGGTCCCCACTTTACCGCGTAACGATGCCCGAATGAAAGATTATCCAGCGCGACGGGCGTGTGCCGCGCGCGAGCGAGCGCCTTTGCGGTATGACTGCCGATGTAGCCGGCGCCTCCGGTGACCAGTACGTTCATTTTTCCCCTCTCTTCGATTTACATCTTATGACGAGCTCGCCAGAGCGACGGGCATTTTACAGACGATTCATTCCTGGAATTTGAGGCGCAAAAATCCAAAAGCCTCTGCGCCGGGCGAGGAGCCGGAAAAAATATACGGCTTGTGGCCTCGCCTCTCCTGAAACGTTTTCGCTCGTTCCTCGATTTCGCTGCGGCCGTCTGCGCCGGTTAGCAGCGCTACCGTTCCGCCGCTGCCGCCCCCGGTAATCTTCGCGCCGAAGATCCGCGCAGTTCCGTTGCCAATGCGCAGCGGCCATGCCAGCTCATCCGTGGCCTCCGAGCCCAGCCCGCAAGAGGTGTAACTCTGATGCGACTGGCACATCAGTTCACCGAGCATCTTCAATCGCGCCGGAGTGATTTTCATGTTCAGCAGTTCAGCAAAGACATGAATGCGGAAGTTTTCGAACACAGGATGAGCAGTGAGTTTCCGCACGGGATAGATCCGTTCGGGATCAACGGTAGTGACGGGGTCTCCGGTATTTTTGTACGTCTTCAGGAAATCGCGCCCGCTGATCGCAGACGGCAGCTTGTTCTGAACGCGCATGAAATGTGCCGGCGAAACATTGGCCAGGTACGTGTCAAGACGCAGAATCTCGCGTCCCATAAAGGTGCCGCAGCGTACCGAGGAATAATCTGATCCGGACACGGCGTGCCGCACGCCTGAATCCAGGCCCCAGAATTCCACGCCTTCAGGGACGGGGACGAACCCCTGGATCTCCGCGGGCTGACAAAGCAGCGCCAGCAGCTTCCCGGCCTGACCGCACACCGAGGTCATCTGGTCCATCACGCCGCACGGCGCACCGACGATGAGGTTCTCCACTTTCTGGCAGAGCAGTGCCAGATCGCGCGGCGCAATCACAATATCGTTTGCCGCGCACGCCGCTTTCATGACGGACACTTCGAGTGCCGCCGAGGAGCTCACGCCTTTGCCTTCCGGCACCTGCGAGGAGATCAGGATCTTTGCGCCATGCTTGTAACGCGCGCCGCGCTCACGCATGAGCACCAGGAATGCGCCGGCCGCATACGCCGCCCAGCGGCTGCGCTCGTCGCGTTTAAATACCTGCCGAGCCTCTTCGTATGAGATGGGACTGCCGCCGTTCTCGAACTCGTCCAGATGCATGTGGAAAGATGTCGAGCGGTGCCGCGCGTCCGCTCCGAGGCTCACGATTTCGAGCTCTCGCGCGACAGTGGGCTGTAGCGCCACGATTGTCGCTTCGCGGGTGGGCAGTTGCAGCACCAGGGACCCGCTATAATCGGCGATGCCGCCCATTACGTCCAGCCGGCCCGGTGCGCGCGTGACGAATATTTCAGCGCCGCGATCAAACACGATCCCGCCTGTCGCGCCTCTCGTAAGCGCCTCGACAAAAGCGAGCACGTCCGGCAACTGCTGCGTATTGCCCTCGATAAGGCGGTACATGATTGCAAGCTAACCGAAAATTGCAGAATTTTCACCCACCGAGCGCCGCTGTGCGTTTGCGGGCGCGCGAGAAAAGCGCTACATCTACGCCATGCCGCCGCCTCCAATGCTCCGCTCGTTTATAGACAAGCAGCTCCCGCGTCTCATCAACGCCAGTGACGGAAACCGCGTCATCGCCGATATCAAGAGAATCATTCGCACCGAACGTTGGAACAGCTTTGACAGATTCCACGAGACATCGCGCACGCTCGCGAGCGCCTACGAGAAAGCCGGCGCGCGTGCCGAAATTTATTCCGCGCCAACGGGCGGCGGCGCGGGGAGTGGAAAATGGGTCATCCAGGAAGCGGCGGACATTCTCGAAGCCACGCTGGATATTGAAACGCCGGTGCGCAAGCGCGTGCTCGATTACGCGCGCAATCCATGGCATGTGGTCCAGTGGAGTGCCAGTACGCCGCGTGAAGGCCTGCGCGGGGAACTGCTGATTATTGATTCGCTGGAAGAGCTCGCTGCGCAAAAATCCCTCGCGGGAAAGATTGTATTAACGCGCCTGAGCGCCTGGAACACGCGCGCGGCGCTCGCGGCAAAAGGCGCCGGCGTGGTGATCTTCGACACGCCGGTAAAGGATTTACCTTCGGCCACGCCGTGGACGAAGTTCGGCTGGGGCGCATTACCGCTCGAATCAAGTGCCGCACGCATTGTCGGACTGGTGCTCTCTGAAAACGACGGGCAGAAGCTGCGCGAACTGCTGCGCCGTCATACCAAGCTGACTCTGTACGCAAAAGTACGCGTGGATTACCACGTGGCCTCGCATGACGTCGTCAGCGGAATCGTATCCGGCCGCGATGATCCCCAGAGTGAAGTGTGGGCGGTGGCGCACAGCGCCGAACCCGGCGCGCTCGACAATGCCTCTGGCGTCGCCGTGTGCATTGAAATCGCGCGCATTCTCAACGCACTGATTTCATCTGGGAAAATCAATCCGCCTCGCCGCTCGATCCGGCTGCTGCATGGCTACGAGTGCTACGGATTTTTTCATTATCTTGAGCATCAAAAGCGTTTTCAGACACCCCTTGCGGGCGTGTGCATCGACACGGTCGGCGCCGTCCCTGAATCCTGCGGCCGTTCTTTGAAGTGGCACGCAACCGTTCCGGGCTCGGCTGACTTCGTCGATGGAGTGGGGGAGGCGATACTGCGCGCCGCGCTCGCCGCATGCCCCGCCGGCTACGCGCTGCAGCGAAAAGAATTCGTCTCGACAGAAGACACGCTGCTGGGCGATCCGAAGTTCGGCTTTCCCTGTCCGTGGATAACCAATCATCCCTTCCGGGGCTATCACAGTTCCGCCGATACGCCGGAACTGCTGCACGCGCCCGGCCTGCGCCAGTGCGCCGCGGCCATGGCGGGCTATCTGTATTATCTTGCCGACGCGGGCACTGCTGAAGCGCTCGAACTTGCCGGCTGGCAAACGCGGCAGGCGCTTCAGCGCATCGGCAAGCTTCAAGCGCCGACAGCTCGAACGTGGGAAGCCGAAAAGCACGCCGCGAATCTGCAGCGCCTGCGCCGCTTCGTGTGGAGCGGGAAACACAGCGAGCTTACGCAGCAGTTCAGCACGCTCGAAGCAGAGGTTCAGTCCGCCATTCGCCTATCGCGAGCGGTTCCGGCACGCCGGGGCGGCGATGCCATGATCCCGCGCCGGCTGGCTCCGCTGGCTCCCATGCCCGACAACGCGCCCGGCGTGCTCTCCAAGGTGCTGGATTCGATTCCAAAGGCGGCGCTGTTTCTGGCTGATGGCCAGCGTTCACTGGCAGAGATCCGCGAGCGCCTGGATGTGGCGCATGGTTTGAAACTCGAACCTGCTGCATTGCTTGCATGGTTCCGCGCGCTTGAAAAAATTCGCTTTGTTGAGCTGCTGGATCCACAGGCGCAGTTTTCACGCGAACGTATCGTCCGTGATCTGAAGAAACTCGGGGTGCGGCCCGGCATGGACCTGATGGTCCACAGCGCCATGTCGAAACTGGGACCCGTGCACGGCGGCGCCGATACGGTCATCGACGCGCTCCTGGAAATTCTCGGGCCGGCGGGAACGCTGCTCGCGCCATCGTTCAATCATTTTGATGCGAAGCTGTTCAACGCGCTCACGACACCCACGACCAACGGCGCAATTCCCGATGCGCTTTGGCGCCGCAAGGATGCCATCCGCAGTGTTCATCCCAGCCACTCGGTGTGTGCGATAGGCGCTCGCGCGCGCAACTTATGTTCGGACCATCTGGAGAACGGAATCTGGGCAGCAAATAGTCCCATTGGCCGGCTGATTCACGGCGGCGGATACATTCTCTCGCTCGGTGTCGGGCACGAATCGAGCACCGCATACCACATCGCCGAGATCTCGCTCGGAAGTAAATGCCTTGATCAGTTCGGCAGCCGTGACCGCCTGGTCACACCGGAAGGCGCCGTGCTCACCGTGCGGGGGCTGGCCTGGCGCGCCGGTGAATGCCCCGTCGATCCGCGCAAGCTGAATGACATGCTCACACAGTGCAAACTTTCGCGCTGCGGAAAAGTCGGGTTAGCTGATGCGATGCTGACGAAGGCGGTGGATATCTGGCACGCCCGGCGCGAGCAGCTCAAAGGCGTTTGCGCGAACTGCTCGATCAAACCCGAAGTCAGAAATAATGCATGATGCATAATGCCTGACTGACTTCGACGGGCAGCACGGTTAGAAAAATCGATCTCGAAAAAAACAGGGGCGATACTTGCGATATCGCCCCTGTCCGGACAGCCCCTTATGCATCATGCATCATGCATGCATCATTGCGTGCACTAGAGCGACAGAATCTTGTCCATGCGCTCGGAGATGTCCTTTATCGCCGCACGGTCGCCGCCGCGAACCTCGGCTGTGGCCCAGCCGCTGTAGCCGATCTCCTTGAGCGCCTTGACCACTTCGGGCCAAACGATGTCTCCGCCGTCGCCAAGCTTCACGTCGAACTGTTTGGCGTTGCTGAACTCCTTGATATGCAGCCGGTAGATGCGCTTGCCCAGCGTGCGAATCCAGTGCTCGGGCTTGTTGTATTTCACATGATTGCCCACGTCGTAGTGCGCAACGATCCATTCGCTCTGGAATTCATCGATGTACTTCACCATCGTTTCCGGATCGTTGATAAAATTGTTCCAGACATTTTCGATGCCGATCTTTACGCCCAGCTCTTTGGCGTACGGAATGACTTTCTTGATCTCAGCCTGGCTGCGAGTCCAGCAATCTTCAAACTTCACGTTCGCGTTCACGACGCCGGGAACCAGGAGCACTTCGTCTGTGCCGAAGAATTTGGCATCTTCCAGCGAGGTGCGCAGCGCAGCGACGCCGCGAGCGCGCACTTCGTCATTGGGGCTGGAGAGGTGCTCCTTCCAGTGCAGACCGTCAATCACTTCCGAAATGCCCAGGCCGGTTGCTTCCAGGCCTTTCTTTAGCTCATCCTTGTCCACGCCGGTGGGGCTGTTGAGCTCGATGCCATGAAAGCCGAGGTCTTTGACGAGCTTGAGCTTGTCGATCAGCGGCAGCTTTTCACCGATCATGCCCAGGTGAAGCGCCTTCTTTATTTTTCCCGTCAGCTCGCCGCCGTTGGCCCGGCTGCTGCTCAGCGCGGTTGTGCCGAAGGCTGCCGCGGCAAGCGCGGTGGATTTCAGGAAGTCTCTGCGATTTGTCTGCTGGCTCATGTTCAGTGCGCCTCGATAGGTTGTAGGTTGTCGCTTATGTGCAACGATGATCTAGCACACTACACCATGACCGGCATTCTGCGCCAGTATTCAAAAAAAAAGACCGCAGCTCTGATTGGTCGGATGTCATGCTGTCATGACGCGTCAGCGTACGGTATCAAACGCGTGTGATTGCAACTTCGCAGCGAACTCTGCGCTTTTTTTGTCCCAATCGCGCCTGCGGATGCCAATGACCTATGAGGCCGCCAGAAGTGAAGCATGTATGGTTGTCAATACAAGATGACAAGTGAGCTCATCTTGTTTCTGTAAAGTTCACATGTTCATAGGGGCCTCCAGAAATTTAAGTTTAAAAACAAGTTTTCTGCAACAACGTTTTATAACCGGAGTATAGTACTTCAGGTTTACAAGTTAACCCCATTCAGGAGAGCCCGCCAATGAGCGACGCGCCGAAACCCACACCGTCCGCGGAGTCTTCACGCCGCGATTTTCTTTCTGCTTCGAGCGCCGCGGTGGCCGGCGCGGCGCTGGCCAGTTCCATCGCCAGTCGCGCCTATGCTGCCGGCGATGATGTCATCAAAGTCGGCCTCATTGGTTGCGGCGGTCGCGGTACGGGCGCTGCCGAGCAGGCACTGAATGCGGACAAGAACGTGAAGCTGGTTGCCATGGGCGACACCTTCAGCGATCGCCTCGAAGGCAGCCTGAGCAATCTGAAAAAGTGCAGCGCGGGCTCGAAGGTCGATGTCGCTCCTGACAAAAAGTTCGTCGGCTTCGATTGCTACAAGCAGGTCATTGACAGCGGAGTGGACGTGGTGCTGCTGGCCAGCCCGCCGCATTTCCGCCCGGCGCATCTGAAGTACGCCGTCGAAAAGGGCAAGCATGTGTTCGCTGAAAAGCCTGTCGCCGTGGACGGGCCCGGCGTGCGCTCGGTTCTGGCAACCTGCGAAGAAGCGAAGAAGAAGAATCTCTCGATTGTCTCCGGTCTGTGCTGGCGCTACCACAATCCCAAGCGCGAGACGATCGCGCGCTGCCAGGACGGCGCGATTGGCGACATTCTGATCATGCAGTGCACTTACAACAGCGGTCCGCTGTGGATGCATCCGCGCAAGCCGGACTGGAGCGACATGGAGTGGCAGGTCCGCAACTGGACCTACTTCACCTGGTTGGCGGGCGACCTGATCACCGAGCAGCACATTCACAGCATCGACAAGGCGGCGTGGGTGATGAAGGATACCTATCCGGTGAAGGCCACCGGCACCGGCGGCCGCCAGGTCCGCACAGGCAAGGAATACGGCCACATCTACGATCACTTCAGCACCGTATTCGAATTTGCCAACGGCGCCAAGTGCTTCAGCAACTGCCGTCAGATGGCCGGATGCGACAACGACATCACTGACCATTTCTACGGCACCAAGGGCCGCTGTGATGTGTTCAAGCATCAGATCATCGGCGAGAATGCGTGGAAGTACTCGGGCAAAGACAACAACATGTACCAGACCGAGCACGACGAACTGTTCGCTTCGATCCGCGCCGGCAAGCCGATCAACAACGGTGACTACATGGCCAAGAGCTCGCTAATGGCAATCATGGGACGCATGTCGGCATATACCGGCAAGACGATCACCTGGGACATGGCGCTCAATTCAAAGGAAGACCTCTCCCCGCCGAAGTACGAGTGGTGCAGCATCGAAACGCCGCCCGTGCCGATGCCGGGTCAGACCAAGTTCCTGTAAGCTTTTTGTTTCAGACATGAAAGAAAAACGCGGAGCCTGTGCGCTCCGCGTTTTTGTTTTTCGCATCTATTTAACAGACGCGTCCGCGCTCCGTGCTGTTGTATTCCCCTCCCCTTGCGGGAGGGGGTAGGGGGAGGGGTTAGCCGCGCGCATCGCTAGACGCATCCGCTTTAACTGAACTGAATTTTAAATTTGAAATTGTAGAGTTTAGATTTGAAAGTTAACAGCCTTGCGGAACTGCAGTTTATACCGAATTCAGCGCACGGACGCACACGCATCAACTCAGACGGAATTTGTCGTCTGGGACCTTTCATTTCTCATTCCTTAATCAACAGCCATTGAAATCAGAGCTGTCCAAATGAAATGACGAATGAGAACTTAGAAATGACAAATCTCCATTGCTGTTCGATCTAAAATCTAAATTTTAAACTTTCAAATCTAAAATTCTGTTCTGTTCGCACGCAACACAGTCAGCGCGAGCGCCTTACGGCGACGGCACGCTCGTGGCCGGCGAGGCCTTCGGCGGCAGCAAGCACTTCGATCGCTTCGGCCAATTCGCCTAGGCCCTCGGAGTCTGCTTCGATGATGCTCGTGCGCCGCAGGAACGTGTAGACGCTTACCCCCGAAAACGCGCGCGCGGTTCCGCCGGTCGGCAGCGCATGGCTGGGGCCGGCAATGTAATCGCCAAGCGGCTCAGTCGCGTGCGCGCCGACGAAGATCGCACCCGCCGTCTTCAGCTTGCGCGTCAGAGCCTGCGGCTTCTTCGTCATTACTTCAAGATGTTCCGGCGCCAGCGCGTTGGCCAGCATTACTGATTGTTCTTCGTCGCGCGTGATCAGAATCATGCCCCAGTCGCGCAACGCAGTGGCGGCGATTTCTTTGCGCGGCAGCGCCTCGAGCTGCCGGGCGAGTTCCGTAGCGACGGCGGATGCGAGCTTCTCGTTGTCGGTCAGCAGTACGCAGGAGGCCAGCACGTCGTGTTCGGCCTGCGCCAGCAGATCCGCGGCGACGAACGCGGGATTGGCGCTGCCGTCGGCGATGATCAGCACTTCGCTCGGACCGGCCAGCATGTCGATGTCAACATGTCCAAAGACGGCGCGCTTGGCCAGCATCACAAAAAGATTCCCGGGGCCGGCAATCTTGTCCACGGCGCG
>Ga0196964_10000699_pt1 | contig 18806 bp, 14 predicted proteins | sample S1_10metaG_FD_148615 | JGI IMG/M metagenome (GOLD analysis project Ga0196964, IMG submission 148615) | Soil microbial communities from Anza Borrego desert, Southern California, United States - S1_10 | ecosystem: Environmental > Terrestrial > Soil > Desert | place: USA: California | collected... | reverse complement strand
AAACAATCCTTGCGCCAGCCCGACAACAGCGAACTCCAACACGATCACGATGACAGTGAACGCGAACGTGACACCGTCAGTGAGCATAGCGGCAGCGCCGGGCAGCACTATTTGCGCGGGCACATCGGTAACCTTTACGGCCACGCCGACCAATGGCGGTACAACCCCATCATACCAGTGGAAGCTGAATGGAAGCAATGTGGGCACAAACAGTAATACCTATACCAACACATCGCTGGCCAATGGTGACCAGGTGCAGGTGGAGATGACATCCAACGCAACCTGCGCAAGTCCCGCAACTGTATCTTCCAATACAGTCACCATGACGGTGAATGCAAATGTTACCCCGTCGGTAAGTATTGCGGCAGCGCCGGGCAGCACTATTTGTACTGGCACATCGGTAACCTTTACAGCTACGCCGACCAATGGTGGTACAACCCCGTCATACCAGTGGAAGCTGAACGGAAGCAATGTGGGTACGAATAGTAATACCTATACCAACACATCACTCGCCAACGGCGACCAGGTGCAGGTGGAAATGACATCGAACGCTACCTGCGCAAGTCCTGCAACGGTATCTTCCAATACGGTCACGATGACGGTGAATGCAAATGTTACGCCGTCGGTAAGTATTGCGGCAGCACCGGGCAGCACTATTTGCGCGGGCACATCGGTGACCTTTACAGCCACGCCGACCAATGGCGGTACAACCCCATCATACCAGTGGAAACTGAACGGAAGCAATGTGGGTACGAACAGTAATACCTATACCAACACATCGCTTGCCAACAGCGACCAGGTGCAGGTGGAGATGACATCGAACGCGACCTGTGCAAGTCCTGCAACGGCTAATTCCAATACGATCACCATGACGGTCACAGCAACCGTGACCCCATCGGTAAGTATAGCGGCATCACCGGGCAGTACCATTTGTGCAGGGAGTACAGTAATCTTTACGGCTACGCCGACCAATGGTGGTACAACCCCGTCATACCAGTGGAAGCTGAATGGAAGCAATGTGGGTACCAACAGTAATACGTATACCAATTCATCGCTGGTCAACGGTAACCAGGTGCAGGTGGAGATGACATCGAACGCAAACTGTGCCAGCCCAGCAACGGCTAATTCCAATACGATCACCATGACGGTCACTGCCTTATCAGGTACACTGGCAGGAACTGCAGGTGGGGCACAAGTGTGCAAGAATATGGATGTGGGGACAGGCGCCACTTATTCTGATCCCAGTTGCAATGTGATCGCGAAAGTGGTTCCGTCGGGTGGAAGTCCTGTTTCCGGTTTGATAAACAGCTGTGTAAAAGTTGAAACCACCCCGGTTCAGGACCCGGCTACTCAACCGTATATTGCCCGTCATTTTGATATAACACCGGCAACAAATGCTTCCACAGCTACTGCAGCGGTTACATTGTATGCGAAACAATCGGAGTTTGATGATTATAACGCATTCCTGATTGCCAATTCGCTGGCATTTTCGCCAATGCCAACCAACCCGGGAGGAAGCACGACTGCCATCAGGGTACGTCAATACCATGGAAACTTTGCAGGTCCTGGATTATTTGACTATACCGGGAGCAATGAATTGCTGGTTCCTGTCTCCGTAACCTGGAACAGTACCTTCAATTGGTGGGAAATCACCGTAAATGCAAATGGCTTCAGCGGCTTCTTTGTAACAACGCAGGCCAGTACGCCAACACCGGTAACATTGCTGAGCTTCAGCGGTTACAAGCAAGGCAGCGTTAATATTCTTCGCTGGACAACCTCCAGCGAGCAAAATAACGTGGGTTTTGAAGTGCAGCGTTCTGCCGATGGCATCAATTATTCAGCAATAGGATTTGTCAATTCACAGGCGCCGGGTGGCATTAGCCAAAGCGATTTGCATTATACATTCACGGATAATAATCCCGCATCAAAACAATTCTATCGTTTGCGCCAGGTGGATATAGACGGTCGTAGCAAACTCAGCAATATCGTTTTGATCAAGGAAGACCAGCCATTGACATTTGCAATCGGTGGATTATTCCCCAACCCGGCCAGTTCACAGGTTCATGTGATCGTGAATGCACCATCCCGAAACAGGGTAACACTGGTGATGACGGATATTGCAGGCAGGATAGTGCTGACGCAAAAAGCCACTGTGGAAACCGGCAGCAATACCATAACGGTTGGCATCGGTCATCTGGCTCAGGGATCTTATCTGGTGAAACTTGTATGTGATAATGGATGCGATGCAACGGTAAATAAGTTCATAAAAGAATAACCCCACTCACAAGCCACTCTTCTCATGTTATGAAGAGTGGCCGGAGAGAAGCTGAAAAACCACTTTAAAAATCGTCCCGATTTATCGGGACGATTTTTTCTTTAGAAGTGTATCGTGCGAAGCAATCTGTATGGATAACCAGGCTCATGAATTAATTAATAAACCAAAACCAACTTTTCGGCCCGGTGCACGAACCTGCTCCTGGCCCTGACCCGCAAGCCCGGCGTGCTGAGTTTCGAGGGCCGAAGGAACCGAAGGGTAGGTCGGATCGCACAGAATATTTTCTGAGAGCTACGGGAAAGTGACCGGGACAATTTTTCCACAATGCGAAATGCTGATAAACATTTAGCTGCCAGAGCTATCTAATTTCTTAATTTTCCTGAGCCTACCTTAAAATTCAAACATAATAATCCATAGCCCCCTGAATTTACTTTATCCAAATAGGGTATGATAAAATTTTACTTGGTTTGTGGATTGGTCATCATAGTCCAAAATTCTATAGCTCAATTTTCACTTGTAAGCACACCTTATGTGCAAAATTTTGATAATCTCGGTTTGACAGGTGGTACTGCTGCAGGTGGCGATTTGAATCTAATCTCATCCGGGCTCAATGGGTGGTATTTTTTGGAAACTGGCACCAATGCGAATACAACTTTTAGCGCTGGTACCGGAACCTCAACGACGGGTGATACCTATAATTTCGGTTTGGGTGGAAATAATAACAGGACACTCGGGGGTCTTCAATCAGGCGCCTTGATTCCAAGTTACGGTTTCTGGTTTACGAATAATACAGGATCACCTATTGTTTCTTTAATGATTACTTACACAGGCGAAACCTGGAGAGTAGGCGCAGTAAATAGGCCAGATACCCTGAATTTTCAATATAGTACAGACGCTTCAAGTTTATTTTCAGGAACCTGGACGGATTTTAATTTGCTTGATTATGGCAACCCGGGGCAGGGAACGGGGAGCGGAGGTATTCAACATACTTCAACGATATCAAATACGATCACCGGACTTAATATTTTAAATGGGACTAATTTTTTTATCAGATGGCAGGATTATAATGCATCAGGTGCCGATGATGGTATGGGCATTAACGATTTTAGTTTGGTTGCAACGCTGAGTTCAAACTCAATTACTACTGGAACAGTTTCTGCTCCGCCATTTATTCTAATTCATTGTGGAGATATCGAGACTGGTACGGTTGATTTTAGCTCTTCCGGAACATTTAATGCGGGCAATATTTATAGCGCTCAACTATCTAATGATATTGGTTCATTTGCATCACCGACTGTTATCGGCACGTTATCCAGCACCCTAAATGCTGGCACTATTAATATTACTATCCCTGCCGGTACTCCATCTGGCGCCGGATATAAAATCCGGGTAGTAAGCAGCGCCCCTTCTATAATCGGTTCGGAGTCTACTACTATCCAGATTATTCAACTAGGGTTCGGGGGCTGTTCTTCCTCCCATGCCGATTATTATCGCTCCAAACAGACTGGTGATTGGGATGATGTGAATACCTGGGAATCTTCGCTTAATGGATCAGATTGGATCAATGCAACTCTGGCACCTAGCTACCTCGCGAACACCATTTCCATTCAAAGTCCGGATATCGTAACGATCGATGCATCTGTCGATGTTGACCAGGTATTAATATTTGGAGGGGCTACTTTAAATCATTCTTCGGGAACACTGACTGTTCAGGATGGGGCGGGATATGATATTGATAATAATGGAATATTTGTGCTTTTAGTTGCTGGCGGTCCTTCGTTTGCTGGCGGCTCTCCTGAAATAAATACTGCAACAGGAGCGATTTTAAGAGTTTCTGCATCTGGTATAACGGGAGCAGGGACTGGAGTAAATGCAAATAACTTCGTTTATAATAACAATTCGGTGTTGGAATATACACTAACTGGCGCATTTTCGACAAGTGGCGTTACCTATTTTCCTAATGCTAATGCAGGAACTATTCCGATATTCCGGGTTACCGCTGATAGTCCTGCCACAATATTGGTAGGTGGGAGCAACCCGACAATATTCAACGGTCTATTTCAAATTACGGGAACCGCCACCGTGCGATGGAGAAATAGCGGAGATAAAATATTCAGAAATGGTATTCAGAACGTGGGTCCAATAGACTTTGACGCGGCGACTATTGATACTTCACTTTTTATAATAAACGGCACAACAGGTTCATTAGGAGGTTCCGGGGCACTCGATGTTCCAAATGCTGGACTGCAAATTGGTCCGGGCACTACGCTTACCATGACATCCGATAAAACAATTACGGGGAACCTGGTTCTTGTTGGTGCGAACTCTCTTGTTGACCTCGGATCAAATGATTTAACGGTTACGGGAACTGTTTCAAATACAACAGTTTCCAGTTATGTGAAAACTACCGGTGCCGGCACATTGACTTTAAATAATGTTGATGTCGTAGGCAAACTTTACCCTATTGGAAATTCTACAATTAATCCATTATACATTCAAAGCGCGACTACCACTAACTATTCAGCAAGAGTAGTTGAACCAATCACACCGCCAATTTATAACGACCAGCAAGCAGTATTGAGAACCTGGTATATTTCAAGCCCGGCAAACTCACCCGGAGCTACCATAAGTTTCGGTTATTCGTTCCCGGGAGATGCAGGGCCATTGTATAGTAACACAGGTCCGACTTCAATTGGAGTGAATATTTCTGGAACCTGGAATATACATCAATCTGGCCTGGCCCCTTCGGTCTTTCCAATCGTTCCCGGAACATATATCGTAACATCAACAATCCCTATCAGTTATTTTAATGGCACCAGTACTGAATTCCCATTCGTGATAGCAAATGACGGAGCCATTTTGTCCAGCGACTATTTCATCGTCTGCCGCTCACAAAAACAAAACGGGAACGGCATTATCAATTGGCAGGTCCAGGATATAGTTAGTGTTAATGAATTCGAAGTGCAGCGTTCAGTAAACGGGGGAGGGTTTCAAACGATTGGATCGATCCTGCCAGTATTTAATCAAGCCGATTATCGCTATGTGGATCAATTATTGCCAGCAGGCACATCCTTATATCGTATTAAAGTGAATCGGAGCAGCGGCGGTGTCCGGTATTCAAATACAGTCGCCATATTAAATGGTGCCCAGGGGCTCTTCCTCAGTTCCATCTCACCTAACCCGGTAAAAACTAATGCGGAGATTGTGGTTAGTTCAGCAAGAGCAACTGCGGTCAATTTCACGGTGTTTGATCTTTCTGGCCGGCCCGTGAAGAAATGGTTCTCGAATATCCTGGAAGGGACTAATTACATTCAAAAAGACTTTAGTGACCTGCCAGGAGGTGTCTATCACTTGTTGGTGTCTGCTATTGACAGTAAAGCTGTGCTTAGATTTGTAATTAATAAATAGTAAGTAAATTGTTTGTAGTAGTTTTTGGTTCAATTTTTCATTCCTCATTCCTTATTCCTCATTTCTTATTCTTTATGACCCAGGGCAACCCGGGGACATTCACCTTCCAGCGGGGTAAAACAAAGACCAAAATGATCTCTTCGATCAGATCGGCTGCAGTAGCGACAACTGCGATGTAAAAAAGAATTTCAATGGGTCCAAAGAAAAAGAAGGTGAGAATAAAAGCAGCCTGGCAAACGGCGGCTGCCTTGGCGAGGTAGGTATGAAAACTGGAGAGTCGGTGGAACCGGATATACGACACGATATTCTCCACAACAAATAATCCCAACAATAGGATGATCAAGGCAACGTGCTCTTTTATGAAAGCGGGATCTATTATGAATACTCCAGCCACCCCAACACCGACCGTCAGATCATCGGCGATCGAATCGAGTTTGGCACCCCGCTGGCTGGTGACCTTAAATCTTCTCGCCAGGAAGCCATCGATCGCATCGGTGAAAAAACTTAATGCCAGGCCCCATTTAAATACTTCAACATTGCCGCCAAGCAGGATGAGCAACAGCAAAGGAGCGGCGATTAAGCGGTAAAGGGTGATCCCGTTGATTATATAGTAGCTCTTCGGTTTCATGTTGGAGGTCATAAAAATCAAATCGCAGTATTCATTAAAGTTGAAAATTTCTTTCGGGTCAAATACGTCATACCAGCAAACCAAAAGTTATTTATGTGTACTAATATGACCTATCTGACTTTTATGACTTATTTCCGCAGGCGGGTTATAGCCGTTTTAATGAATCGCCAATGATATCTACAGCTTCCAAAACCTGTGCCTTATTGATCACCAGGGGCGGGGCCAGCCTGATCTTGTCTCCATGAGTAGGCTTTGCCAGGAGACCAGGCTTTTGAGCACTCCCGGCGTCTTTTAAATGCAGGCAAAGCTGCCAGGCAGCCTCTTTATTCTTGTGGTTGATTACGATCGCGTTGAGCAAACCCTTTCCCCGGATTGTACTGATATGAGGTGAATTTATCTTTTTCAATTCATTCCGGAATAATTCACCCATGGCCATCGCATTTTCAGAAAGCCTTTCATCTTTTATTACGGAAAGGGCGGTAATGGCCACCGCACAGGCCAGGGGATTCCCCCCGAATGTAGATCCATGTTGATTGGGTTTGATCGTAAGCATAATCTCATCGTCAGCCAGTACTGCGCTTACTGGCAACAAGCCTCCTCCAAGTGCTTTTCCTAATACCAGGATATCAGGCCTTACATTTTCATGATCGCAGGCCAGCATCTTACCGGTTCTGCCTAATCCTGTCTGTATTTCATCAGCCATAAACAAAACCCGCGCTTGCTCACAAAGTTCTTTGGCCTTTGCCAGGTATCCTTCGCCTGGCACAAACACCCCGGCTTCACCCTGGATCGGCTCCACCAGGAAACCCGCAACATTTTCATCTTCGAGGGCATTTTCCAGTGCTGCGATATCATTGTAAGGGATGATCGTAAACCCCGGCATGAATGGACCGAAATGCTGACGCGAATCTGCATCACTGCTGAATGAGATCACCGTTGAAGTTCGGCCATGAAAATTCCCCTCGCAAACAATGATCCTGGCTTTATTATCCGCAATATGTTTTATCTCATAGGCCCATTTGCGGCAAAGTTTGATCGCGGTTTCCACCGCTTCCACTCCTGTGTTCACGGGCAGCAGCTTATCATACCCGAATAGCTCCGTCATGAATTTTTCGTATTCGCCCAATTGATCATTATGGAAAGCGCGACTTGTAAGTGTGAGTTTTTTTGCCTGTTCGACCAGCGTGTTCACAATAGCGGGATGACAATGCCCCTGGTTTACCGCGGAGTATCCACTCAGGAAATCATAATATTTTTTTCCCTCCACATCCCAGAGAAAAACCCCTTCACCACGGTTTAGCACCACCGGGAGCGGGTGATAGTTATGAGCTCCATGCTGATCTTCAAGGTCTAAATAATATTGTGTTTTTGAAAGCATATCAAATGTTGATTGCATAAAAAAGAAATTTGAAGAAGAGAAAAAAAATTTCACCCCCTTTAGAACTTGTCCCGACTTGTCGGGATGACCGGGGGAAACTATCCTCGATGATTGAGGAAATCGAGATTTACAGATAGAAAGTGAATGATATGCGGGGTGTGATTCACGAGTGCAATTTACGCACTTTATTTTTGAACCAAAAAGCCTCAAAGAACAGGAAGAGACACGAAGACTTAGTGAAGCTTCGTGCCATTAGTGACTTTGTGGTTCTAACTTTTCAACCTTGAAATTAATTTTCCTTATTTCTAATTTTGCAACATGGAATATAAAGTACCAGCGGCAACGCAAATCGGTCATGTGCACTTAAAAGTAACAGACATCGAACGATCATTAAAATTTTATCATGAACTTTTAGGGTTTGAAGTACAACAGCATTATGGTGACAGCGCCGTGTTTATTTCCGCGGGAGGTTATCATCATCATATCGGGCTGAACACCTGGCATAGTAAGGGGGCAGGGCCTGCACCTGTCCGTGCGGCTGGTCTTTATCATGTTGCCATACTTTATCCAACACGAAAAGACCTGGCCAATATTGTAAAACGATTGTTGAGCGCGAATTATCCACTTACCGGTGCATCTGATCACGGAGTGTCGGAAGCCATTTACTTAAATGATCCCGACCAAAATGGTATTGAATTATACTGGGACAAACCTAAAGAGGAGTGGCCGGTGGGTGCGGATGGGAAGTTGAACATGGTTACGGAAAGGTTGGATGTTGATAGTTTGTTACAACTTGCCGATTATGAAACAGTTTAGAGTTTAGGATTTAGGATTAGAGTTGGGTTTGAAAAGATTTCTTGGGGTTTAGTGCCTTTTGAGCCTTCATGGTTCTAAGCTGTACGATCACAACAACACTTCCTTTACAAAATATTCTTTCGGGAATTGAGGATTGTTTGTCATTTCTTTTGGGAAGATCCCGTAAACAGTGCTGCCGCTCCCAGACATGGATGCGTAAAGCGCGCCAGCAGCGTATAGTTTTTCCTTTATTTCAGCAATAACCGGGTATTGTTTAAATGCCGGCTGATCAAAATCATTAATAAGATTCACTTTCCAGGTTTCAATCGGTTCACGGATGATCTTTTTAACGGATCGTTCCGTCTTCGCAATATTGACCTGTAAAAAAGCCTGACCAGTATTTATATGAATCCCCGGGTAAATGACCAGTAGTTTATATGGCGATAGATCGATGTCAATAGGTTCAAGTATTTCTCCTCTGCCTGTAGCATAACAAGGCTTGTTCAATAGGAAGAACGGACAATCGCTTCCCAATTGAACAGCGTAGCTGATCAACTGATCGTTTTTTAATCCCAGATCGAATTTTTCATTCAGCAGTTTCAATGTAAAAGCAGCATCAGCACTACCAGCACCCAGTCCTGATCCGGCGGGTATGGTTTTATGCAAATGCATTTTGATATGCGGCAGCTGCGGGAAATCTATTTTCAACAGCCCGTATGCTTTCAGGCAAAGATTGTGGGAAAGTTCGCCTTGAATCTTCAGGCCACTGGTTGTAAAAGGGATGCTCTTTGAAGGGGAGGCATCGCGGTATTCGATGATCTCCAGGATATCATTGATAGGGAGAGGATAAAAAATGGTTTCGAGGTTGTGATAGCCGTCACTGCGTTTTTCAAGAATTCGCAGGCCCAGGTTGATCTTGCAGTTCGGGAAAACGAGCATTAGTTGAATATTGTTGAATATTGTTTAATATCGTTAGCGTTTGCAATGTTCAACAACTTTTAAACAACATTAAACAACATTCAACTTACTTACTTCTTTTTGCGGCTATTAATTTCATCGCGGATGGCGATCGCGCGAATATAATCTTCGCTGTCCAGCACCTCGGTCAGCAGGCTGTTTAATTCTTCAAGGCTCATGGTTTTCAGATCGTCGTTGCCCGGATTGTTTTCTTCCACGATGGCTTCCTGCTTACCTTTTTTCTTTTTCCCCGAGGCCGCTGTGTCTTCCATTAATATGCCGGCGCTTTCCAGGATATTTTCAAATGTATATATAGGACAACCAAAACGTACAGCCAGAGCGATTGCATCGGATGTACGGGAATCGATCTCTACCGTATCATTTTCGGAAGAACAAACCAGTTTAGAGTAAAATATCCCTTCCTGCAGGTCAGAAATGATGATCTCAACCAGGTCGATAGCGAAGGCATTCATAAAATTTTTCATCAGGTCATGGGTCAGTGGACGGCTGGGCTGCATTTTTTCGAGGGCAACCGCAATCGCCTGTGCTTCAAATCCCCCGATCACGATCGGGAGCCGCCTCATCCCGTTCACTTCGCCCAGCACTACCGCGTAGGAATGCGTCTGCGTGATACTATGCGATAATGCCACAATTTCCAGTTCTATCTTCTTCATAATTAGGCCACGAAACTAAGGCATTTGTCCAAAAAAAAGAGGAGGGTTAAGTTGTTTTGGTTCAGTACGATAAATTAAAGCTGCGTAATAGCTTCGTAGGGTAGTGGTTTAGAGTTTAGGTTTTGAAGGTTTAGGTTCGCCCTGGATTCGCTGCTCATCCCAATCGGTATCCATATATCGTGTTAATATCGACTAGTGACTAAAGACTATCGATTAACCAATCCCGCATGCCACATCCCGCATCCAGAAGTATTCTCAGCTAATACCTTTAAGTTTCTTAACAGCAGCAGTAAATTTTGGAACAACCTCAAACGCATCCCCAACGATACCGTAATCCGCAGCTTTAAAAAATGGAGCTTCCGGGTCTTTATTGATCACGACGATCACCTTACTTCGGTTCACCCCGGCCAGGTGTTGTATGGCGCCTGAAATACCAATAGCGATATATAGATTGGGTGCAATGGCGATGCCGGTCTGACCAACGTGCTCATTATGCGGGCGCCAATGCGCGTCTGCCACTGGCCGACTGCAGGCCAGGGCGGCGTGTAATGCATGCGCAAGTTCTTCTACTATGGCCCAGTTCTCAGGGCCTTTCATTCCCCGGCCGGCACTTACTACAACTTCTGCCTCTGTCAGCGGTACTTCACCTTTTAATTTGTTTACCGCTGTCACTTTTACTTTTGGGTTATCAACGGTGGTATTAAATGGAACTACCTCTGCTGTCCCTTCTCCCGACACGATCTTGTAAGCGTTAGGATTCAGCGAAACTATTTTTACGGCCGTGTTCAGGGATAAATTCGCAAAAGCTTTACCTGAAAAAACATTTTTCTTTACCACAAAACCATTCGAGGTATCGGGGAGAGCCATTGCCCCGGCCACCAGGCCGGCCTTTAATCTTGCCGATAATCGCGGCGCAATGGCTTTGCCATCCACATTATTTGAAAACACGACCACATTTGCCCCGGTCGATGAAACAATTTCCGCGATCAACTTTGTATAAAGCTGCGCATCAAAATGAGATAAAATTTCATTATTGACATGGTGGATCTTTTTTACACCGTATTTACCCAATGCCGGCAGATCTTCAGTCACAGGTCCAAGTACAACTCCCTCTGCTATTGTCCCAAGTTGTTCAGCCAGTTTACTGCCATAACTCATAGCTTCCAATGAAGCTTTTTTTACATGACCTTCAGATACATCAATAAATACTAAAACCATTGACGATTTACGATTTAAGATTTATGATTTTTATTTTTTCCTTATCAACTTGTCAACTTATCAATTATTCAGATGGCTTTCGCTTCTTCGTGCAATAGCCTTACTAGTTCCTCCACATTATCCGCCGCAACCAACTTCACACCCGCTTTTGCCGGGGGCAAACCAAAAGATTGAATCTGCGTAAGCGGTTCTATATTCTCCGGCTCAACCACCTTTAAAGGTTTAGTCCTGGCAGCCATAATACCACGCATATTCGGGATCCGGGCTTCAGCCATTCCTTTCTGACAACTTACTACCACCGGTAATTCGACCTCACAGATTTCTTCGCCGCCTTCGATCTCCCGGGTAATATTGGCTTTATTCCCGTTCAATTCAAACTTTGTTGCGAGAGAGACATAGGGCAGGTCAAGCAACTCAGCGACCATTCCACCAATAGCGGAGCCGTTATAATCGATGGTTTCTCTTCCCGTTAAAACAAGATCGTATCCGCCTTGCTTCGCCACTTCTGCGATCTGCGAAGCCACGAAAAAACTGTCGTGACTCTCTCCGTTTACCCGTATTGCTTCATCCCCGCCAAGAGCCAGTGCTTTCCGGATAATAGGTTCCGCGTCCGCAGCACCGACCGTAACAAGATGAAGTACCGTGGATGGATCTTTTTCTTTTAATTCAATGGCTCTCACCAATGCATACCATTCATCGTACGGGTTGATGATCCATTGAACACCACTACTGTCGAATTTCGTGTTGTTTTGAGTGAACGCAATTTTTGCCGTTGTGTCCGGTGCTTTACTGATGCAAACAAGAATCTTCATTGCTAATTGTTTTACCCTTCACCTCCTGCGCTGGTCGAAGGAAGAGGAGGGATTGGGTAGTTGTTTATGCAACTAACGCAAATATAAGCCCTGCAAAGATAGGATTCAACGTTAATCCCTGCCCGACCGCGTCAGTCAGGCGGCGTCTATCCGTCTCTCCTGTCAACGTTGTGAAAGTCTTAATTTTCCGGGTCAGCGTTATACGAATTACCGGGTACGCGGATTAACTTTATTAATGGAAAGGATCAACAAACTAAAAGAATACCTCGAGGCAAATCCAACTGACAGCTTTTTACAACATGCGCTGGCACTGGAGTATGTGAAACTGGGGGAGGATGCGCAGGCCCGGCAATTATTTGAAGAGATCCTTGACCGGGAACCTGGGTATACTGGTAGTTATTATCACCTGGCTAAATTACTGGAGAGAATAGGGGAGACAGATGAAGCTACAAAAGTCTACCAAAAAGGAATGGAGGAAACAAAAAAATCAAATGAAACGTTTGCATATCATGAATTGAGAAGCGCGTATGAGGAATTAATTTATTAAACGCTACACTCTCAACACTAAACTATTTCAGCTTATTCTTGATTTCTTGGAGTTTAAGAAGTGCTTCGACCGGAGTCAAGCGATTGATATCAATTCCCTCCAGGAGTTTTCTGATCTCATCAAATGTTTCGGTATGCGCGTCAAAAATGGACAATTGCATTTTTGGCAAAGAAAGTTTTTTGATCTTGTCGCTTGTACTTCCAATGCTCTCTGATTCATTGTCGGCGGAAGAATGGCTCCTGTCTTCGAGAAGGCGCAGCACTTCGTTAGCTCTTTCGATCAACGCAGTGGGCATACCCGCCATCCGGGCTACGTGTATGCCGAAACTGTGGGTGCTGCCACCGGGGGCCAGTTTACGCAAAAAGATCACCTTGTTGCCCACTTCTTTATTGGTGATATGATAATTCTTGACCCGCGGAAATTTTTCTTCCAGTTCATTCAATTCATGATAGTGTGTGGCAAATAAGGTTTTTGGCTGGTGCGGCGATTGATGCAGAAATTCTGCAATGCTCCAGGCGATGGAAATACCATCGTACGTGGAAGTGCCCCTGCCGATCTCATCCAGCAGGATGAGGCTGTTTGGCGTAAGGTTATTGATGATCGAAGCTGTTTCATTCATCTCGACCATAAACGTGGATTCACCGCCACTAAGATTATCAGAAGCGCCCACCCGTGTAAATATCTTATCGGTCAATGGAATCCTTGCTTCAGCGGCAGGGACAAAAGAACCCATGTGCGCCATCAGGCAGATCAGCGCCGTTTGACGCAGCAGCGCTGATTTCCCGCTCATATTTGGACCTGTGAGAATGATGATCTGTTGTTCATATTTATTCAAGTCCAGATCATTGCTGATATAACTTTCGCCTGGGGGAAGGTTTCGTTCAATTACCGGGTGCCTGCCTTCCCGGATCAGTAATTCTTCTCCTTCATGGAAAGTTGGCTTCTTGTATTGATAATGCATGGCATTGTAAGCAAAGCAGGTCAGGCAATCGAGAATAGCCAGAATATTCCCGTTAGTTTGGATCGGGGCCAGGTAGTCGAATAATTCATTCAACAGCAATTCATACAGGTCCAATTCAAGTTTCAGTATTTTTTCTTCCGCCCCGGTGATTTTTTCTTCGTAATCCTTTAATTCGGGAGTAATATACCGTTCGGCATTGGCCAGGGTTTGTTTCCGCATCCATCCCGGGGGCACTTTGTTTTTATGTGAATTTGTTACCTCCAGGTAATAGCCGAACACATTGTTAAATCCAATTTTCAATGAGGATATACCGGTTTTCTCAGCTTCGGTTTGTTGCAATTGAGCTAAATAACTTCGACCATCTCTTGCAATGCCTCTTAATTCATCCAGATCCTCACTAACTCCACTATTGATGATCCCTCCTTTAATGGCCAGTGCGGGAGGATTGTCGATGATCTCTTTAAATATTTTATCTGCAATAAGCGGGCAGGGATTAAGTGCGTCACCTAATCGGTTCAGGTATTCATTTCCGGCATCCAGGCAAAGTTGCTTGATCGAATCCACTTGTTTCAATCCACGCGCCAATTGCAAAACTTCCCTCGGATTGATCTTTTTCATTGGAATCTTTGATACCAATCGTTCAATATCTCCGCTTTGTTTAATGGAATGAATAAGCTTGTTACGCAGGTCCGTTTCCCGGATAAAAAACTCTACCAGTTCAAGGCGTTCGTTGATCTTATTCAGGTCGGTAAGGGGAAAGATGATCCATCTTTTCAACAACCGCGCGCCCATGGGGGAAACCGTGTTATCGAGCACATCGAGCAGGGTCTTGTTGCCTTCCGAATTTCCATATACCAGTTCCAGGTTGCGGATGGTAAAACGATCCATCCACAAAAAATCTTCTTTATTGAACCGGTGGATCGCCGTGATATGCTGGAGGTTCGGGTGTTCGGTTTCCCTGAGATAATGGATGATCGCTCCCGCGGCGATGATGCCGTTTTTCAGATCATCAATGCCGAATCCTTTGAGTGAATGAGTCTGGAATTGTTTCAGTAGCTGATCTTCGGCATACTCCTGTGCAAAGATCCACTCATCGAGGGTGTAGCTATAAATTCTCCCGCCGAAATATTCTTTGAATTTCTTTTGCAGCTGCCGTTGGAAAATGATCTCCGCGGGTTTGAAACTTTGCAATAACTTATCTGCGTATTCCCGGTCGCCCTCGGTAAGCAAAAATTCACCGGTAGAAATATCCAGGAAGGCCAGGCCATATTTTTCGTATTGGGCCGATGTCGAGGTATCTGCAAAATGTATGGCCGCGAGGAAATTATTACTGTGGTGGTCCAGTAACTTATCGTTGACTGTCGTCCCGGGGGTTATCATATCAGTTACCCCGCGTTTGACGAGTCCTTTCGCCAGCCTGGGATCTTCCAGTTGGTCGCAAATGGCTACCCGGTAACCCGCTTTCACGAGCTTGTGGAGATAAGTATCCAGGGCATGATGGGGGAACCCAGCCAGTTCGGATGAGGCAGCGGCCCCATTGTTTCTCCGGGTCAATGTGATCCCCAAAATTCGTGAAGCGATAATGGCATCCTGGCCAAAAGTTTCGTAAAAATCACCCACCCGGAACAACAGCAAGGCATCGGGATATTTTTGCTTGATCGCCTGATGCTGTTGCATCATTGGAGTATCGGAGGTGGTTGCTTTTCCCAAGGATCGATCTTTTAGACCAACAGCAAATATACTCCCTTCCCCCGGGGAAACAGGGTGCAACCAGTAAATGTGAATTACTTTTGCCCGATGCGAAAACTCAGGACTGAAGAATTGGGAAGGAAGACAAAAGAAGAGTTAAGAGGGGCCGAGAAATTTCCCATTATTGTCGTACTGGAAAATATTCGAAGTGCTTACAATGTAGGAAGCGTTTTCCGCACAGCGGACGCTTTTCTTATTGAATCCATTTTCATTACCGGTTATTCTGCGAAACCTCCGCATAAAGAAATCCGGAAGACTGCATTAGGGGCGGAGGAGGTGGTGGGTTGGAAATATTATAAAACGGCCGCAGAGGCCATTGAAGAATTGCGGATTCGTCGGTACCGGGTGTTTGCAGTAGAACAGGCGGAAGAAAGCTATAAACTTAATTCAGCAGGTTTTCGGCAAAATGAGCGACTGGCGCTGGTTTTCGGAAATGAAGTAAGCGGGGTTGAACAAGCTACGATCGAACTTTGTGATGGTTGTCTCGAGATACCTCAATTGGGAATAAAGCATTCTTTAAATATTGCTACTGCAGCCGGTGTGGTATTATGGGAACTTGTCCGAAATAATATTGCTTCGCCTGTAAAGGGAAGAATGGAGCATTAGAGATTGCGAACTTTGCGAGCTTTGGGCCGTTGCGCGAAATAATAATAATGGCTACTATTAAGAATTATCTATCTCTTATAAAATTCTCTCACACTGTTTTTGCCATGCCTTTTGCACTCATAGGATTTTTTCTTGGATTAACAGCATCCGGCGATCCCGCTTGGCACACGGCCATTTTTCCACCACAATTCGATGGGGATAGCTTATTAATAAAATTCATTCTTGTCATCCTTTGCATGGTCTTCGCGCGCAGCGCGGCCATGGCCTTTAATCGTTACCTCGATCGGGATATTGATGCCAAAAACCCGAGAACGGCTATGCGTGAAATTCCTAAAGGCATGATCACTCCCAAGAATGCTCTTTTGTTTACTATATCAAGTTGCCTATTGTTCATAGCCTGTTGTTATTTTATCAATCGAATATGTTTTTACCTTTCACCGGTTGCACTTGCAGTTGTACTGGGATATAGTTATACCAAACGGTTCACTGCTCTTTCACATTTAGTATTGGGATTAGGACTTTCATTAGCACCGATCGGAGCTTACCTGGCAGTAACCGGTGTATTTCATTGGCTGCCGAGCTTATTTTCCCTGGCTGTGATCTTTTGGGTCAGCGGGTTTGATATTATTTATGCATTACAGGATGTGGAATTCGATCGATCGGAAAACCTCTATTCGATCCCTGCATCTCTCGGGAAATCCAGGGCATTGAGACTTTCGGAGTTATTACATCTCTTCAGCGTGCTGGCTATAGCGGCTGCCGGCTTTCTGGCTACATTCGGCTGGCTGTATTGGATCGGGGCTGCCGTTTTCACAGGCATGTTGATTTACCAGCATTCAATTGTGAAGCCAAAAGACCTGAGAAGAGTTAACCTTGCATTTATGACTGCGAATGGTATTGCTTCGATTGTTTTTGCCCTATTTGTAATTGCCGATTTGTTTATTAATTAAAAAATTCAAAATTGGGTTGTTGAAATTCCAGGCGTACGATTTTTAACTTATTTAGCATGGGGAGAATATTAGCGATAGACTATGGATTGAAACGAACAGGGATTGCCGTGACCGACCCCTTGCGTATTATCGCAAATGGGTTAACTACGGTGGAAACAAAACAACTACTCCCTTTTTTAAAAGATTATTTCAAAAAAGAAGAGGTTGATCTTGTGATCATCGGGGAGCCCAGGAACTGGGATAATACCGATACTCATGCAACGCCCCTGGTTGAAAAATTTGTCCAACTATTCAAGAAGAATTTTCCTTCACTTCCCCTGGAAAAAGTGGATGAGCGTTATACATCCAAAATGGCTAAGGATTCAATGCTGGAAATGGGATTGAAAAAGAAAGACCGGCGGAATAAATCCCTGGTAGATGAAATTGCGGCTACAATCCTGTTGCAGGAATACCTCGCAAAAACATGACGAACCTTCTCATATTCGTAATTTTGCCATCAAAATTTGATTCAAAATATTAATATTTCAATATTCAATCTTAAATCACTCCCGTGATCCTTCCTATTGTAGCATACGGCCATCCTGTATTGCGAAAAGTCGCTGCCGAAGTTCTCCCTGATCACCCCGGCCTGGATAAATTGATCGCTGATATGTGGGAGACCATGTACGCAAGTAGTGGCGTGGGTTTGGCGGCGCCACAGGTCAATAAATCAGTTCGCCTATTTATCGTGGACACTATGCAGATGTTCGCCAATATGGAAGAGGAAGAACGCACCCGTTATCCCGACAATCCCGGGATCCGGTCTGTATTTATTAATGCTCACCTCGTAGAAACCGGTGGGGTAGAGTGGACATACAATGAAGGATGCTTAAGCATCCCAAAGATCCGGGAAGACATTAATCGCCAGCAAACAGTGACCCTGCAGTTCAGGGACCAGGAATTCAATTCGTTAATACGTAGTTTTACAGGTCTCACCGCCCGGGTGATCCTGCACGAGTACGATCATATTGAAGGGAAACTCTTCATTGACTATTTATCTCCCTTAAAGCGAAAATTGATGAAGGGTAAACTGGGGGATATCTCGAAAGGTAAAGTGGAAGTAGATTACAAGATGATGTTTCCTGCAGCAGGAGGTCGCTAAAAACAGGTTGACGGGTTCCGTCGAATACCATTAGTGCCAAAAGATAATTTGTGTGATATGTATTTTAGAGCGCTGAGCATACTGATCTTATTTTTTGAACTACGACCCGGATTTTGCCAGTCATCTGATTCCCTGGATAATGAACGCCTGGCCAGGATGGTGGACCTGACCGAAGTTGTGGTGAGATCTGACCTCAACGTGGCTCGATTTATGGGGTATATTAAGAATGACACTACTTTCTATAAAGCCTTTCGTTCCTTGCACCTGGTTGGCTATACTTCCCTGAACGATATCCGGATCAGGAATAAAAAAGGTAAGATCAAAGCGACTCTTCAAAGCAAGACCAAACAGGAGCGCGAAGGTAGTTGCCGGACCATGAAAAAGCTGGAAGAAAAAGTGACCGGGGATTTTTATGATGATCATGGAAACTTTAAGTATTATATTGGACAGATGTATGCCAACCTGTTCTTTACACAAGGCAGGATCTGCGGAGAAAATAACATCGTGAAAGGAATAGAACTGGATCCACGTGGCTCGTCGGGCATTGAAAAGCACAAACAACAATTGAAGATGCTCTTCTTTAATCCCGGGAAAAAAATTCCGGGGATTCCGTTCATAGGGGACAAGATCGATATTTTTGATCCGGAAAAAGCGATTTTATATGATTTCAAGCTGGACCTTGGAGATTATGAAGATCAATCGTGCTA
>Ga0196964_10000698_pt1 | contig 18824 bp, 17 predicted proteins | sample S1_10metaG_FD_148615 | JGI IMG/M metagenome (GOLD analysis project Ga0196964, IMG submission 148615) | Soil microbial communities from Anza Borrego desert, Southern California, United States - S1_10 | ecosystem: Environmental > Terrestrial > Soil > Desert | place: USA: California | collected... | reverse complement strand
CGTGGACAGGAACATGCCGGTCACCCCCCACAGCGCGCCCCAGAAGGCCAGGGACAGCAGCACCACCACCGGGTCAATGTTCTGGTTCTCGCCCTGCATGCGCGGCAGGATCAGGTTGCCTACCACGAACAGGATCACCTGGATGCCGACGAACAGGATCAGCGGCGGCCAGTAGGTGTCGAACTGGACCAGGGCGAACAGCGGCGGGGCCAGGCCCGCGATCGCGCCGCCGATGATCGGAATGTAGCTGAGGATGAAGATCACGAACGCCCAGAAGGCGGCGTTCTCGAGCCCCATGGCCAGCATCAGCAGCCAGCAGGCCACCGCGATCATCGCGCCGGTGACGGTCTGGACCCAGAGATAGCCCTCCACCCCGTCGCGGATGCGGGTGAACACCTCGTCCGCCTCGGAGCGGTCCTTGGCGTCGGGAAACAGCGATTGCGTCTTCTGGCGGAAGCCGGCGCGCGACGCGATCAGGAAGCCGAGATAGACCAGGACGAAGAAAGCGTCCGAGGCGACGCCCTGGACCGCCAGGGCCACGTTGCCCGCGTACTTGCCGACCTCGAAACGCTCGACCAGCTGCTCCACCGTGGGCACCGCCGGCAGGCCCATCAGCCCGCCGAGATCGGCGATCACCACGTTCAGCCGCGCCGACACGCCCTCGGCCTGGGCGAAGAAACCGGCGGCGCCGTCGACGATCACCCACACCGAGCCGACGAAGGCCAGGATGATGAGAACGATGGCGGCCGGCAGGGCCGCCTTGTCCGAGACCTTGAAATAGCGCTGAACCGCCCGCGCCAGGCCGTCGATCATGATCAGCAGGAACAGCGCCAGGATCAGCGGAGTGAGGATGTCCCGGAGCCAGTGGAACACCACGCCCATGGCCACCACCGCGATCAGCACGGTGGCGTTGCGGGCGGTGGTCGAGGTCATCGGCGGCTCCGTTCGGGATGCGACTGTCGGCTGAGCCGCCGCAACTCGTCAACGCCCCGGCGGTTGCTTGTCCGGCCGAGGGCTGTCTAGCCTGCCGGCGATAGCAGACGCGAGAGGTTGATCCACATGGATTCCAGCACCCCCGGCTCCGTTCTCCTGGGCGCCTCCGACAAGCCCGAGCTGCTGAGGCTCGATCGCGCCAACCGGCACGGCATCGTCGCGGGCGCGACCGGCACGGGCAAGACCGTGACCCTGCAGGTCATGGCCCAGGCGTTTTCGGACGCGGGCGTGCCGGTGTTCGCCGCCGACGTGAAGGGCGACCTGTCGGGCATCGCCCTGCCCGGCGCGCCCAACGAGAAGATGCTGGCTCGCGCCCAGGCGATGAACCTGGCGCTGGAGAGCCGCGCCGCGCCGGTGGTGTTCTGGGACCTGTACGGCGAGAAGGGCCACCCGGTGCGCGCCACCCTGTCGGAGATGGGGCCGGTGCTGATCTCGCGCCTGTTCGAGCTGAACGACGTGCAGGAAGGGGTGCTGACCATCGCCTTCCAGGTCGCCGACGACGAGGGCCTGCTGCTGCTGGACCTCGACGACCTGCGCGCGGTGCTGGTCCACCTGGCCGACAACGCCAAGGACATCGGCAAGCGCTACGGCAACGTCGCGCCCGCCACGGTCGGCGCGCTCCAGCGCGAGTTGCTGACGCTGGAAAACCAGGGCGGCGACCGCTTCTTCGGCGAGCCGGCGCTGAAGCTCGAGGACCTGATGCGGACCGATCCGCAAGGCCGGGGCTACGTCAACGTGCTGGCCGCCGACCGGCTGATCCAGAGCCCGCGGCTGTATTCCACCTTCCTGCTGTGGCTGCTGTCGGAGCTGTTCGAGGAACTGCCGGAGGTGGGCGACCCGGAGAAACCGCGGCTGGTGTTCTTCTTCGACGAGGCGCACCTGCTGTTCCGCGACGCGCCCAGGCCCCTGCTGGAAAAGATCGAGCAGGTGGTGCGGCTGATCCGCTCCAAGGGCGTGGGCATCTACTTCGTCACCCAGAACCCGGCCGACGTGCCCGACACGGTGCTGGCCCAGCTCGGCAACCGCATCCAGCACGCGCTGCGCGCCTACACCCCGGCCGAGCAGCGGGGCCTGCGCGCCGCGGCGGAGTCGTTCCGCCCGAACCCGGCGTTCGACACGGCCGAGACCATCCAGCAGCTGGGCGTGGGCGAGGCGCTGGTGTCGGTGCTGGACGAGCGCGGCGCGCCTACGGTGGTGGCCAAGACCTCGATCCGTCCGCCCTCATCGCGCCTGGGCCCCGCCGCCCCGCCCGAGCGGGCGGAGGTGATGGCGCGGAGCCCCGTGCGCGGTCTCTACGACGAGGCGAAGAACCGCGAGTCCGCCCACGAGCTGCTGCAGGCCCGCGCCGAACGCGCCGAGGCGGAGACCCGCCGCGCCGCCGAACCGCCCCCTGAAGCGCCTCGCCGTCGGGCCGAGCCGGATTACGACCGCGCCCCAGCTCCGCGTCGGGCGCCGGCGCGTCAGGGCGCGGCCGAGGCCTTCACCAAGTCGGTGCTCCGCAGCGTCGGCAGCCAGGTGGGACGCGAGATCATGCGCGGCCTGCTGGGCGGCATGCGGCGGCGGTGATCACCGCGCCAAAGGGCTACAGCGTCTGCTCGACCCGGGTCACTTCGGGCACGTAGTGGCGCAGCATGTTCTCCACGCCGGACTTCAGGGTGGCCGAGGAGGACGGGCAGCCCGAGCAGGCGCCGCGCATGTGCAGCCAGACGATGCCGGTGTCCGGTTCGAACCGGTCGAACAGGATGTCGCCGCCGTCCTGGGCCACCGCCGGGCGCACCCGGGTGTCCAGCAGTTCCTTGATCTCGGCCACGATCTGGGCCGCCTCGCCCTCGTAGACGTCCGCGCCGTGGGCGTCGGCCGCGCCTTCGGCCTCGTACAGCGGCCGGCCGGAGGTGAAGTGGTCCATGATCGCGGCCAGCACCGGCGCCTTCAGCTGCGGCCAGTCCAGCTCGCCGCGCGCCTTGGTGACGGTCAGGAAGTCGGGGCCGAAATAGACCCGCTCCACCCCCTCCAGCGCGAACAGCGCCTGGGCCAGGGGCGATCCCGCCGCCTCCTCCCGGTCGCGGAACTCGCGCGACCCGTCCTCGGCCAGGGTCCGGCCGGGCAGGAACTTCAAGGTGTCGGGGTTGGGGGTGGGTTCGGTCTGGATGAACATGGCGCGCCTGAGATGGACCCCGCGCCCGGCTCAGGCAAGCCCGCGCTCAGCCGCGCCCGCCGAACAGCGCGCTACCGACCCTTACCGAGGTCGCGCCGAAGCGCACCGCGGTCTCGAAGTCGCCGCTCATGCCCATCGACAGCTTCCGAAGGCCGTTGCGCGCGGCGATCTTGGCCAGCAGGGCGAAGTGCATGGCCGGCTCCTCGTCCGCCGGCGGGACGCACATCAGCCCTTCAATGTTGAATCCATAAGTGTCACGGCATGCTTTGAGGAAGGCGTCGGCCTCGGCGGGGACGACGCCGGCCTTCTGCGGCTCCTCGCCGGTGTTCACCTGGACGTACAGGCGCGGGCTGCGGCCCTGGGCCTGGATCTCGCCGGCCAGGGCCCGGGCCAGCTTGTCGCGATCCAGGCTCTCGATCACGTCGAAGAAGGCGACCGCCTCCCCGGCCTTGTTGGACTGCAACGGGCCGATCAGGCGCAGCTCGAGGTCAGCCCGCCGTTCGGTCCAGCGGGCCCGCGCCTCCTGAACCCGGTTCTCGCCGAACACCCGCTGCCCGGCGATCAGGACGGCGGCGACCCGCTCGGGCGGCTGTTGCTTGGAGACGGCGGTCAGGGTCACATCGGCCGGGTCGCGGCCGGCCGCGCGCGCCGCCTTGTCGATGCGGCGCAGAACGGCGGCCAGGGCGGCGGCGGGATCGTGGGGAGGCTCGGACATCGGTGGCGAAGCTGTGGGAGACCGCCCGAGCCTTAAGCGCCGAAGCCTCACACGGAAAGCCCCCGTTGTGGTTCGTCACCGACCCGGCGCGCACGCCCGAGCCGTGGCGCGTCGTGGAACGGATGCCGGCGGGCGCGGGGGTGATCCACCGCACCTTCGGCCGCGTGGACGCCCTCGACACGGCCCGGCGCCTGCGGGCGGTCACGCGCGAGCGCGGCCTGGCCCTGCTGATCGGCCTGGACGAGGCCTTGGCGGCGGCGGTCGGGGCGGACGGCCTGCACCTGCCCGAGCGCGGCCTTGCAACGGCACGGGAGGTGCGCGCACGGCGGCCCGGGTGGCTGATCGGCGGCGCCGCTCACGGCGAGGACGGCTTGCGGGCGGCGGAGGCGGCGGGGCTGGACCTGGCGCTGCTGTCGCCGGTGTTCGAAAGCCGCAGCCCCTCGGCCGGGGCGCCGCTGGGGGTCGAGCGGTTCGCCGACCTAGCGCGGGCCTGCACCTTGCCGGTCTACGCGCTGGGCGGGGTGACGGCGGCGAACGCATCCGCGCTGATCGGGTCGGGCGCGGCGGGGATCGCGGCGGTGGAGGGGGTGCTGGAGTTGTGGGGTGGCGAGTAGGGACGCCATCCGCAGTCGTCCCCCTCGGCTCGTCCCGAGGGCCCACAGCGCCGTCGCATCACGCTCGGCGATGGGTCCTCGGAACAAGTCCGAGGATGACGGGCGGGGGGTGTCGAAGAAAAGCGCGGTCGCGCTTAGAAGCGGAACGTGGTCTCCAGCCGGACGCGCGGCTGGGCCTTTTCTTCCGGCTGCAGGCGGGCCGGGTCGGACTTGCGCTCGCCCAGGCCGAAGGAGCCGCCGACCCGCAGCGAAGGCGTCAGGCGGTAGTAGGCGCCGGCTTCGACGTCCTTCCAGTCGGCTTCGCGGCCGACCGGCTGGTCCTGGTCGAGCTTGAGGCTCCAGCGGCCGTCGCTGTTCCATTGCAGGGATTTGCGGCCCTTGGCGCTGAGGGCGCCCTGTTCGGCGAAGGCCTGGGACGCGGCGGCGTCGGTGCGGGACTTGGGCTTGGTCTGGGCGTGCGCGTCGACGGCCGCGCTCGCGAAAGCGAGCGCGAAAACCGCTACGGCCATGCCGGACGAACGAACCATCACCCCACCCTAACGCTCCGGGACCATCGCCGCACTTCGAGACCGAAGTTAGGCGTCCGTCCTTAGCTTGCGATTAAACGCCTCGCTGTTTCACCGTCAATCAAACGAACGGCGTTCGGGCGCGTTCCGCGTCCGCAGGCGCTCATCTGTGGCTCGCGCGCCACGCGAAACGGTCCGCCTTGTCAGGGCCACGATTTCGCGTGCTATAGAGCTTGCGGTCCGAGGGGGCGACGGCGCCGTACGCCCAAGCGCTCTGCGAGAGCGCCGGACGGCCCTATCGAACGGAGAGAGACTTGACGATGTCGTTCATTCGCGGCGCCTCGACGGCCCTGATCGCAGCGGCTCTGCTCGCCGGCTGCTCGGTCCTGCCGGGCGGCGACCGGTCCGCCCGCACCATGCAGTCCCAGGAGGAAGGCGGCGGCGTCTCCTTCGGCGGGCTGTTCGGGCGCAAGAACGCCGGGGCCGCGGCTTCCGACCAGGGCATCGGCGTCAACAGCTATCTGTGGCGCGCCTCGCTCGACACCATCTCCTTCATGCCCTTGGCCTCGGCCGATCCGTGGGGCGGCATCATCATCACCGACTGGTACGTGAACCCGGAAAGCCCCGGCGAGCGGTTCAAGACCACGGTCTACATCCTGGACACCCGCCTGCGCGCCGACGCCCTGAACGTGGGCGTGTTCAAGCAGGTGCGCGACGCCAACGGGGGCTGGGTCGATTCCGCGGTCAGTTCCCAGACCGAGATCGACCTGGAGAACGCGATCCTGACCCGCGCCCGTCAACTGCGGCTCGCCAACGTCGGCGGCTGAGGGTAAATCCCTCGCCGCATGGCCCGCTACAATCCGAAAGAGGTCGAACCCAGGTGGCGCGCCGCCTGGGACGAGACCGGAGTCTTCCGCACCCGCACGCCTGAACAGGCGGCGGGCAAGCCCAAGTACTACGTGCTGGAGATGTTCCCCTATCCGTCGGGGAACATTCACATGGGGCACGCCCGCAACTACGTGATGGGCGACGTGGTGGCGCGCTTCAAGCGCGCGCGCGGCTTCAACGTGCTGCACCCGATGGGCTGGGACGCCTTCGGCATGCCGGCCGAGAACGCGGCCATGGAGCGCGGCGTCCACCCCAAGGCCTGGACCTACGAGAACATCGCCAACATGCGCGCCCAGCTGAAGCTGCTGGGCCTGTCGATCGACTGGGAACGCGAGTTCGCCACCTGCGACCCGGCTTACTACGGCCGCCAGCAGCAGTGGTTCCTGGACCTGTGGCGGCGCGGCTTGGTCTATCGCAAAGAGGGCGTGGTCAACTGGGATCCGGTCGATCAGACGGTGCTGGCCAACGAGCAGGTGATCGACGGCCGCGGCTGGCGCTCCGGCGCCGTGGTCGAGAAGCGCAAGCTGTCGCAGTGGTTCCTGCGCATCACCGACTACGCCGACGAGCTGCTGGACGGCCTGGGCGGGCTGGACCGATGGCCGGAGAAGGTCCGGCTGATGCAGGAGAACTGGATCGGCAAGAGCCGCGGCCTGCAGTTCCGCTTCGACTTCGCGGGCGAGGCGCCGGCCGGGTTCGACGGCGGGATCGAGGTCTACACCACCCGGCCCGACACCCTGTTCGGCGCCAGTTTCGTCGGCATCGCCCCCGACCATCCGCTGGCCGAAGCCCTGGCCGCGAACAATCCCGAGATCGCCGCCTTCGTCGAGGAGGCGCGGCGCGGCGGCGCGACCGAGGCCGAGATCGAGACGGGCGAGAAGAAGGGCGTGTTCACCGGCCTGTACGTCTCCCACCCGTTCGAGCCCGAGTGGAAGCTGCCGGTCTGGATCGCCAATTTCATCCTGATGCACTACGGCACGGGCGCGATCTTCGCCTGCCCGGCGCACGACCAGCGCGACCTGGACTTCTGCCGCAAGTACGACCTGCCGGTGTTGCCGGTGGTGCTGCCGCCCGGCGAGGAACCGGCGTCGTTCAATGTTGATCAAGAGGCCTACACGGGCCCCGGAACCCTGTTCCGCTCGCGGTTCCTGGACGGGCTGGACACCGAGGCCGCCCTGACCGAGTCGATCGCCCGGATGGAGGCGCTGGGCCGCGGCAAGGGTACGACCGTCTACCGCCTCCGCGACTGGGGGGTCAGCCGCCAGCGCTACTGGGGCTGCCCGATCCCTATCGTGAACTGCTCCGCCTGCGGTCCGGTGGCGGTGCCGAACGAGCAACTGCCGGTGGCCCTGCCCGACGACGTGAGCTTCGAGGTTCCGGGCAATCCGCTGGTCCGCCATCCGAACTGGAAGCACACGACCTGTCCGTCCTGCGGCGCTCCGGCCGAGCGCGAGACCGACACTCTGGACACCTTCGTCGACAGCTCCTGGTACTTCGCCCGCTTCGCCGAGCCGAACGCGCCCGAGCCGATCGACCGGGCGGCGGCCGACTACTGGCTGCCGGTGGACCAGTACATCGGCGGGGTGGAGCACGCGATCCTGCACCTGCTCTACGCCCGCTTCGTCACCCGCGCCCTGACCGACGCCGGCCACATGGGCGTGCGCGAGCCGTTCGCGGGCCTGTTCACCCAGGGCATGGTCACCCACGAGACCTACCGGTCCGCCGACGGCAAGTGGGTGGAGCCGACCGACGTCGAGGTCGAGACCGTCGACGGCCGCCGCGCCGCGCGCCGGATCTCCACCGGCGAGACGCTGGAGATCGGCGACATCGAGAAGATGTCCAAGTCCAAGAAGAACGTCGTCGCACCCGAGGAAATCCTGGACGCCTACGGCGTGGACGCGGGGCGGCTGTTCGTCCTGTCCGACAGCCCGCCCGAGCGGGACGTGCAATGGACCAGCGGCGGGGTCGAGGGCGCCTGGCGCTTCGTAAACCGCGTCTGGGCCGAGTTCGACGGCCTGCCCGACAACGAAATCGCCGCCGGAGACCCGGAGGCGGCGCAAGCCCTGCGGCGGGCCACGCACAAGGCGATCAAGGCGGTCGGCGACGGCTTCGACGGCTTCCGCTTCAACTCGGCGATCGCGCGGCTGTACGAGTTCGTCAACGCGCTGAAGGGCGCGCCGATCGACCGGACCGGCTCCGCCGCCCGGCGCGAGGCCCTGTCGGCCTTGGCGCGGCTGGTGGCGCCCATCGTGCCGCACCTGGCCGAGGAGTGCTGGAAGCGCCTGGGCGAGAGCGGGATGATCATCGACGCCCCGTGGCCGGCCTACGACCCGGCCCTGGCCGTGGACGAGGAGATCGCCCTGCCGGTCCAGGTCAACGGCAAGCGGCGCGGCGAGCTGAAGGTGCGGCCGGGCACGCCGGAGAAGGAGGTCGAGCAGATCGCCCTTTCCGACGAGGCCGTAAAGCGGCACCTTGAGGGCCTGTCGGTGCGCAAGGTGATCGTGGTCAAGGACCGGATCATCAACATCGTGGCGGGGTGAGGCGATGGGCGGGAACTGGAAGGCGATCGGACTGGCGGCGCTTCTGCCGCTGCTGGCCTCCTGCACGGGCTTCACGCCCCTGTACGCCGAGCCCGGCGTCAGCGAGCGGCTGTCCCGCATCGACGTGGAGACCCCCGACACCCGCACAGGCTATCTGGTGCGCGAGCAGCTGGAGGACGCCTTCGCCTGGGATCGCTCCGCTCCGGCCGACTACCGCCTGAACATCGAGCTGGACGAGCGCCGGGTGGCGCGGGGCCTCAGGGTCGACGACACGGCGGCGCGCTACGAGCTCGGCCTGACCGTGACCTACACCTTGGTCGAGACCGCCACCGGGGCGGTGATGCTGAACCGTACGGCCCAGGTGCCGGTCACCTACGACGCGACCGACCAGCCCTACGCCGGGATCGTCGCCCAGCAGGAGGGGCAGGCGCGCGCGGCGACCGCCGCCGCCGAGATCGTGCGCACCGACCTGGCCCGCTGGTTCGCCACGCGATGATCCTGTCGAAGCGGCCGGAGATCGACCGCTTCCTGTCCAACCCGGGTCCCGAGCACCGGGCCGCGGTGATCTACGGCCGCGACCGGGGCGGCGTGCGCGACCGGGCCGACGCCCTGGCCCGCAAGGTGGCGCGCGATCCGAACGACCCGTTCGACGTGGCCGCCCTCACCGACTCCGACATCGACGGCGATCCGGCGCGGCTGGAAGGCGAACTGCAGGCCCTGTCGATGATGGGCGGCCGACGCCTGGTGCGCCTGCGGCTGTCGACCGAGAAGGCGGCGATCGACAAGCAGGCGGCCGAGGCGCTGAAGGCCCACGCGGACGGGCTGCTGAATCCCGACGCCTTCTTCCTGGTCGAGGCCGGGGCGCTGGATCGGACCTCGGCGCTGCGCAAAGCGGCCGAGACGGCCAAGGCCGTGGCCTGCATCCCCTGCTACGAGGACGAAACCGGCGACGTGGTGCGGCTGGTCCGCGAAACCCTGCACCGCGACCAGGTGGGGCTGACCGCCGAGGCGATGGAGCTGTTCACCGTCCGGCTGCCCAAGGAACGCGGCGTCGCCCGTCAGGAGATCGAGCGGCTGGCCCTGTTCCTGGGGCCGGGCTCGGGGCGCACGGCGGGGCCTGCAGAACTGGACGACTACCTCGGCGTGGAGCCGGAGGCGAGCCTGGGCGACGCCGCCGCAGACGCCTTCGGCGGCCGCGCCGGGCCGGCCCAGGCGGGCCTCAGGCGCGCGTTCGCGGAAGGCGAGGGCGGCCCCGCCGCCGTGCGTGCGGCGGGGTTGTACCTCGGACGCCTGCGCCGGGCGCTGGCCCTGGTCGAAAGCGGCGCCGACATGAAGGAGGCCGCCAAGGCCGCCGGAGTGTTCTGGAAACAGGAGCGCGAGTTCTTCCGCCAGGCCCGCGCCTGGTCCACCCGAGAACTGGACGCGCTCCAGCCCGACGTGCTGGACGCCGACCGCGCCTGTAAAACCTCCGGCAGCCCCGATCACCTGATCGCCGAGCGCCTGCTGCTGTCGATCGCCGGCCGGGCGCGGCGGCTGGGGCTGTAGCTCCGCTCCGGCCTGACCAGCCGGTAGTGCTTCACGTGAAACACTGGTTTCAGGGCGACGGCGCGGCCCGCATCAAACGGCGGCAGAGGTCGTCGAGCTGTTCCAGGGTCGTGTAGCGGATGGTCAACTCGCCGTAGCCGCCGCGGTCTGCCAGGCCCACGTCCAGGCCCAGCACGTCGGCCAGGTCCTGCTCCAGGGCGTAGGTGTCGGCGCTCTTGGTTTCCGGGGCGCGGCCGGTGCGGGGGGCGTCGCGCTTCGGGCGCGAGGCGGTCTCGCGCGACAGGGCTTCGGCCTGACGCACGCTCAGGCCGCCGGCGATCACCCGCTCGGCCAAAGCGGCCGGATCCGGCGCGGTGGCGATCGCGCGGGCGTGGCCGGCCGACAGCCGCCCGGCCAGCACGTGCTCGCGCACGGCTTCAGGCAGGGCCAGCAGGCGCAGGGTGTTGGCGACGTGGCTGCGGCTCTTGCCGACCACCTGGGCCACCCCGTCCTGGGTGCGGCCGAAGCGGTCCATCAGCGCCTTGTAGGCCAACGCCTCCTCGACCGCGTTCAGGTCGGCGCGCTGGACGTTCTCGACGATGCCGATCTCCAGCACCTCCAGGTCGTCCAGCTCGCGCACGAGCACCGGTACCGAACGGAGCCCGGCCTTCTGCGCCGCGCGCCAGCGGCGTTCGCCGGCGACGATCTGGTACTCGCCGGGGGCGCCGGGCGCGGGCCGCACCAGGATCGGCTGCAGCACGCCCTTCTCGCGGATTGAGGCGGCCAGTTCGTCCACCTCGGCCTCGGTGAAGATCTTGCGCGGCTGGTCCGGATTGCGGCGCAGCAGCTCGATCGGAGTCTCGCTCGCGCCGGCGCGAGCGGCGCCCGCCTCCTTCGGCGCGCCGGTCTCGGCGGCGGCCTCCCCCAGCAGGGCCGACAGGCCCCGGCCCAGTCCGCGTTGGCGTTCCGACATGGTTCGTCTTTCTTCTTCTATGCCGCGGCGGCCGCGGCCCGGCGGGCGCGTTCGCGGCTCACCACCTCGCGGGCGAGTTTCAGGTAGGCCTGGCTGCCGGCGCACTTCAGGTCGTAGATCAGCGCCGGCTTGCCGAACGACGGCGCCTCGGACACCCGCACGTTTCTGGGGATCACCGTCTCGTACACCTTCGGCCCGAAGTGGCTGCGCACGTCGGCGGCGACCTGGGCCGACAGGGAGTTGCGGCGGTCGTACATGGTCAGCACCACCCCCTGGATCTCCAGCCGCGGGTTCAGGCTGGAGCGCACCAGTTCGATGGTGCGCATCAGCTGGGTCAGGCCCTCCAGGGCGAAGAACTCGCACTGCAAGGGGACCAGCACCGCGTCGGCGGCGCTCATCGCATTGACCGTCAACAGGTTGAGCGACGGCGGGCAGTCGATCAACACATAGGTGAAGCCCGGTCCGGCCGGGTCCGACCGCATCTGCTCGATGGCGTCGCGCAAACGGAACGAGCGGCGCTCCGCCTGGCCCAGCTCGATCTCGATGCCCGACAGGTCCGGATCGGACGGCACGATGAACAGGCCCGGCACCGCCGTCTCCACCGCCGTCTCTCCGACCGGGCGGCCTTCGACGATCACGTCGTAGATGGTGGTCTTCCGGGCCGAGCGCGGCACGCCCAGGCCGGTGGAGGCGTTGCCCTGGGGATCCATGTCGACGATCAGCACCTTCTCGCCGACCGCGGCCAGCGCCGTGCCGAGGTTGATCGCGGTCGTGGTCTTGCCCACGCCCCCCTTCTGATTGGCGACGGACAGGACGCGCGGCGAGGGGCGGCTATCTGGCACGGGACAGTCTCCGGATACGGACCACCCGGCCGCGCAGGTCGCTGGCCGAGGGCAGGAGTTCGGGATCGAAGCTCCACGATTTTCGGGCTTCGTTCAATTCCGCTTCGGCGCTTTCGCCCTTCAGGAACAGGCCTCGCGCCCCCTTGCGGAAGTACGGCTCGGCGAATCCGAGCAGGCGCGTCATCGGCGCGCAGGCCCGCGCGGTGACCACCTCGACCGACAGGTTCAGGCTCTCGGCCCGCGCGTTGACGACCTCGGCCGGCAGGCCCAGGGCGTCGACCGCCTCCTGCAGGAAGCGGCAGCGCTTGGCCAGGCTGTCGATCAGCCAGACCTTCGCCCCCGGCGCGTCCTTCAGCAGTATCGCCAGCACCACGCCCGGAAAGCCGGCGCCAGCGCCGAGGTCGGCCCAGGTCTTCACCTGCGGTTCCAGCCGCAGCAGCTGCGCGCTGTCGAGCGCGTGGCGGGACCAGAACTGCGGCAGGGTGGCCGGCCCGACCAGGTTCATCACCGCGTTGGTCTGTTCGACCATGGCGCGGAAGCGCTCCAGGTCGGCGACCTGCACGGGTGTCGCGCCTGTTGCCTTGGCGAATTGATCCGGCGTCATCGCCGGCGGCTCAGGCGGCACGGACGCCGGACTTGCGGACATGGGCCAGCAGGGCGGTGAGGGCGCCGGGGGTGACGCCTTCGATGCGGGCGGCCTGGCCGAGCGTCAGCGGCCGCACGGCAGAGAGCTTCTCCTTGCACTCGTGCGAGACGCCGCCGATCGCCCAGTAGTCCAGGTCGGCGGGCAGGCGCAGGGCTTCCTCCTTGCGGAAGGCCTCCACGTCGGCGGCCTGGCGGTCGAGGTAACCGGCGTAGAGGGCGTCGATCTCGATCTGCTCGGCCACCGCCGGCGACCAGTTCCGGATCTCCGGCCAAACCGGCGCCAGGCCGTCCAGGGTCGCGCCCGGATAGGCCAGCAGCTGCAGCAGCGATCGCCTCTGGCCGTCGGCGTTGACGGTCAGACCGGCCCGACCGGCCTCCTGCGGCGTCAACATGGCCGAGCGGGCGAAGGCGCGCGCCTCGAACAACGCATCGGCCTTTTCCGCATAGGTTTTCGACCGCTCCGCGCCGACCAGGCCGAGCGCGACGCCCAGCCGTGTCAATCGTTGATCGGCGTTGTCCGCTCTCAACGTCAGCCGGAATTCGGCGCGGCTGGTGAACATGCGGTAGGGCTCGGTCACGCCGCGGGTGACCAGGTCGTCGATCATCACGCCGATGTAGGCTTCATCGCGGGCGAACACGGCGCCGTCCTGACCGCCGGCCGCACGCGCCGCGTTCAGGCCCGCGACCAGGCCCTGAGCCCCCGCTTCCTCGTAGCCGGTCGTGCCGTTGATCTGTCCGGCCAGGTACAGGCCCGGCAGGCGCTTCACCTCCAACGTCGGATAGAGCTCGCGCGGATCGACGTAGTCGTACTCGATCGCGTAGCCGTAGCGGCGCACCCGCACCTGCTCGAGCCCGGCGATGGTGCGCAGGAACAGGTCCTGGGTCTCTTCGGACACCGAAGTTGAGATGCCGTTCGGATAGACGGTGTCGTCGTCCAGCCCCTCCGGCTCCAGGAAAATCTGGTGACCGGTCTTGTCGGCGAAGCGGACGACCTTGTCCTCGATCGACGGGCAGTAGCGCGGCCCCCGGCCCGACAGCCGACCTCCGTAGACCGCCGACTCGCCGATCCGCTCGGCGATGATCCGGTGGGTTTCTTCGTTGGTGTAGGTGACGCCGCAGGCGACCTGGGGCGTCGTGATCTCCCGGGTCAGGAACGAGAAGGGCGACGGTGTCTCGTCGCCGGGCTGGGACTCCAGCCGGTCCCAGGCGATGGTCGAGCCGTCCAGCCGCGCCGGGGTGCCGGTCTTCAACCGGCCCATGGTCAGGCCGGAGGCGTAAAGCCGATCCGACAGGCCGATCGCCGGCTGGTCGCCGACGCGCCCGGCCGGGACGCGCTTTTCACCTAAGTGGATGACGCCCTTCAGGAAAGTGCCGGTGGTGAGCACCACGCGGCCGGCGCTGAACGTCTCGCCCGAAGCGCCGACGACGCCGGTCACACGGCCGTCCTGGACGTTCAGGTCCTCAACCGCCTCGGCACGGACGCTCAGGTTCGGCGTCGCCAGGATCTCGACCTGCATGGCCTGGCGATAGAGCTTGCGGTCGATCTGGGCGCGAGGTCCGCGCACCGCCGGCCCCTTGGAGCGGTTCAGCAGGCGAAACTGAATGCCCGACTGATCGGCCAGCCGCCCCATCAGCCCGTCCAAGGCGTCGATCTCGCGGACCAGGTGCCCCTTTCCTAACCCGCCTATGGCCGGGTTGCAGGACATTTCGCCGATGGTCTCGATCTTGTGGGTCAGCAGCAGGGTGCGCGCGCCGACGCGCGCGGAGGCGGCCGCGGCCTCACAACCAGCGTGCCCTCCCCCGATCACGATCACGTCCCACAGGTTCGTCACGTCATTGTCCTGACGAAAAACGCCCCCGACGGTGAGCGGGGGCGACTTAGAACCTCATACCACCAGGCAGGGCCCGGGTCGACTCTGGCCGTGTTTCACGTGAAACGTCATTTGCCGATGCAGAAGCTGGCGAACACCACGTCCAGCACGTCTTCCGGATCGATCCGGCCTGACACCTGCGCCAGCGCACGAGCGGCCAGCCGCAGGTCCTCGCCAGCCAGTTCGGCGGCGATCGTCAGGGAGACCCCTGCGCGTGCCAGGTGCTCCCGCGCTTCGGACAAGCGGGCGCGGTGGCGCGCGCGGGTCACGGCGGGGAACTCCGCGCCCGAGAGGGCGGCGACAGCCCGGGTCTCGACAACGTTCCGCAGCATCGTCGCGTCCTGCTCGGACGCGGCGCTGAGCCGCAACACTTCAACCCCACGTTCCAGAGCCAGGCGCTCTGCGGCCGCAGCGGCGGCCCCGGTCGGGAGGTCGGCCTTGTTGAGCAGGCACAGGTCGCCGGGCCGCAGCAGCTCGGCGGCCTCGCGCCATGTCTCGTCGTCGGCGGAGGCGTCCACCACCCAGAGCCTCAGCGCAGCGCGCTCGGCCCAGGCGTGTGCGCGGCGCACCCCCTCGGCCTCCACCACGTCGCCGCTCTCCCGCACACCGGCGGTGTCGGCCAGCAGCACGCGGTAGCCGGCCAGGATCAAAGGCGCCTCGATCACGTCGCGGGTGGTGCCGGCGATCGGGGTCACGATGGCGGCGTCGCGACCGACCAGGGCGTTGAACAGGCTGGATTTCCCGGCGTTTGGGGCGCCGATCACCGCGACGCGCCACCCCTCTCTAACGCGTTCGCCACGCTCGCCCTCCGCCAACGCCGCATCGATCTCGGCGACCAGCCGCTCGATCGTCGGCCGCGCCCTGCCGGCGAGCTCTCCGGGCAGCCCCTCGTCGGGGAAGTCGATCTCCGCCTCGACCAGGGCCAGGGCGTCGAGCAGCGCGGCGCGCCAGGCCTCGTACCGACGGGCCAGGGCGCCGTCGAGCTGGTCCAGCGCCTGCTTGCGCTGAGCGGTCGTCTCGGCGTCGACCAGATCGGCGACCGCCTCGGCCTGGGTCAGGTCCAGCTTGCCGTTCTGGAAGGCGCGGCGAGTGAACTCGCCGGGTTCGGCGGGCTTCAGCCCGAGCTCGAGCAAGGCTTCGGTCGCGGCGGCGACCACCGCCGCGCCGCCGTGCAGGTGCAGTTCCGCCGCGTCCTCGCCGGTGTAGCTGCCCGCCCCCGGGAACCACAGCACCAGCGCTCGGTCGATCAGCTCGCCACGCCAGGTCAGCTGGCGCAGGACCGCGCGCCGGGGCGGAGGCGAGCCGCCGGCGAGCGCGGCCAGCGCTTGCCCGGTCGCGGGGCCGGAGAGGCGCAGGATCGCCACCGCCGCCCGGCCGGGCGCGGTAGCCAGGGCGAAGACGGTGTCGCTCACCCCTTGTCGGCGCCGGTGGCGGCGGCGGTCATCAGCTTGCGGAACTGCTCCTGGGCCTGGGCGCCGAACGCGGTCCAGGTCCGCATCAGTTCCTCCGGCTGCAGCGCGGCCATGTTGGCGTCCATGCGCCGGCGCATCTCGGCGACCAGGTGGTCGTTCAGCGGCTCCATGTCCGGCAACCCCAGGAAGGCGCGGGCCTCGGCCGGGGTGCAGTCGATCTCGATCTTGACATTCATGGGCTCGGCCCCGTCTGTGGCCCGGTTCGCGCGGGCGTCGTCACCCGGAGTACCGAGCCTCGCGCCGTCCGTCCATGAGGAACGAGGAGAGCGCCCCCGATGCCGTCCGCCCGCCACACCATCCAGACCGCCGACGGCAGCTTCGGCGCCTACGAGGCCAAGCCTGAAGGCGAGGGCCCGTTCCCGGCTGTGGTGGTGATCCAGGAGATCTTCGGCGTCAACGCGGTGATGCGCGAGACCTGTGACCGGCTGGCGGCGCAAGGCTACCTGGCGGTGTGCCCGGACCTGTTCTGGCGGATCGAGCCGGGGATCGACATCACCGACCAGACCGAGGCGGAGTGGAAGAAAGCCTTCGCCCTGTTCAACGCCTTCGATGTCGACACGGGGGTGGAGGACATCGCCGCCACCCTCGCCCACGTCCGCGGCGGCACCCATTGCAGCGGCAAGGTGGGCGCCGTCGGTTACTGCCTGGGCGGCCAGCTCGCCTTCCTGACCGCCGCGCGCACCGACGTGGACGCGGCGGCCGCCTACTACGGCGTAGGGATCGAGAACCGGCTGGCGGAGGCGGACAAGATCTCGAACCCGCTGCTGATGCATGTCGCCGAGGAGGACAAGTTCGTGCCGAAGGAGGCGCAGGCGCGGATTCTGGCGGCGCTGAAGGACCGGCCGAACGTCACCATCCACACCTACCCCGGCCGCGACCACGCCTTCGCCCGGCCGGGCGGGGAGCACTTCCACGCGGCGGACGCTGAGACGGCGAACGCGCGAACAGCGGCGTTCTTCGCGGCGCATCTGGGCTGAACCCGTCGTGCGGAACTGAAAGCAGTTAGGGCTGTCCCCTTTAACAGGGAGAGCTCACCCTAAACTCCTCCCCCGTAGCGAAGCGTGCGGGGAGGGGGACCACCGAAGGCGGTGAAAGGGGCGTTCCAGCGGGAACGAGCCCTTGCTCCCCGGACAAGCTCCGTGCGCTTTCCGCGATGACAGAGATTGTGGAGGAGTGTTCCACGTGAAACACCCCTGCCGCCGCCGGTCACGTGTTCATCGACTGGAAGAACTCGCCGTTGTTCTTGGTCTGCCGCAGCTTGTCGAGCAAGAACTCGATCGCGTCCTGCGGACCCATAGGGTTGAGGATGCGGCGCAGCACGTAGGTCTTCTGCAGCTGGTCGCGCGGGGTGATCAGCTCTTCCTTGCGGGTACCGGACTTCAGCACGTCGATGGCCGGGAAGATGCGCTTGTCGGCGACCTTGCGGTCCAGCACGATCTCCGAGTTGCCGGTACCCTTGAACTCTTCGAAGATCACCTCGTCCATCCGCGAGCCGGTGTCGATCAGGGCGGTGGCGATGATGGTCAGTGAGCCGCCCTCCTCGATGTTGCGCGCGGCGCCGAAGAAGCGCTTGGGCCGTTGCAGCGCGTTGGCGTCCACGCCGCCGGTCAGCACCTTGCCCGAGGACGGCACCACGGTGTTGTAGGCGCGGCCCAGGCGCGTCACGGAGTCCAGCAGGATCACCACGTCGCGCTTGTGCTCGACCAGGCGCTTGGCTTTTTCGATAACCATTTCAGCGACTTGTACGTGGCGCGTGGCCGGCTCGTCAAAGGTCGAGGAGATCACCTCGCCCTTCACCGTGCGCTGCATGTCGGTGACTTCCTCGGGCCGCTCGTCGATCAGCAGCACGATCAGGAAGCACTCGGGGTGGTTGGTCTCGATCGACTTGGCGATGTTCTGCAGCATCACCGTCTTGCCGACCCGCGGCGGCGCCACGATCAGGCAGCGCTGGCCCTTGCCTAGCGGCGAGACGATGTCGATCACCCGGCCGGAGCGATCCTTCAAGGTCGGGTCCTGCAGTTCCATGTTCAGCCGCTCGTCGGGGTACAGCGGCGTCAGGTTGTCGAAGTGGACCTTGTGGCGGACGTTCTCGGGGTCCTCGAAGTTGATCGAGTCGACCTTAACCAAGGCGAAGTAGCGCTCGCCCTCGCGGGGGCTGCGCACCAGGCCCTCGACCGTGTCGCCGGTGCGCAGGCCGAAGCGGCGGATCTGCGAGGGGCTGACGTAGATGTCGTCGGGACCCGGCAGGTAGTTGGCCTCGGGGCTGCGCAGGAAGCCGAAGCCGTCCTGCAGCACCTCGAGAGAGCCCGAGCCGTAGATCTCGACGTCGTCCTCGGCCAGGGCCTTGAGGATCGCGAACATCATGTCCTGCTTGCGCATGTTCGAGGCGTTCTCGATCTCGAGCGCTTCGGCGAAGGCCAGCAGGTCGGTGGGAGACTTCTCCTTCAACTCCTGCAGCGACATGCGGCGGATCGGGCCGCCGGCGTCGGCGTCGGCGTCGGAGGAGGCTTCAGGCGCGAGCGCGGAGTCGGACTCCGGCTCCAGGACGGATTCGTCGGTCATAGGTCACTCGGTGGACGCGCCGGGACGGACCGCGGCGGTCGGTGCGAAGTCGCCCGGAAGGGCGGGAGGGGGAAAGGCTGCCTGGCCGTGCATGGCGGCGCGGGCCTTGAAGGAGGGACCATAGCGAAAACACGAAGCGTCGCGCCGCGTCAAGCGCCTCGTCAGCTCCCGAACTCGGTGGTCACCGCCAGCACCATGGCGATGGCGGCCAGGAACGGCAGTTCGTTGGTCATTCGCCAGAACTTCTCCGAGCGGCGGTTCTCGCCCTTCTCGAAGCGCTTGCGGGCCAGCGCCAGGTAGTGGTGCCAGACGGTCAGGAACAGGATGCCGACGATCTTGGTCAGCATCCACGGGCGTGTCGCGAACGACCAGTCGGCGCCCTCGCCGCTGCGGATCCAGAACAGGCCGAGCCCGAACACCCAGGCCGCGACCATGGCCGGGTTCATGATGATGCGCAGCAGCTTGCGCTCCATGGTCGCGAAGGTCTCGGCCGTGTCCGAGCCGGGCGCGGCCTTGGCGTGGTAGGC
>Ga0196964_10000697_pt1 | contig 18825 bp, 25 predicted proteins | sample S1_10metaG_FD_148615 | JGI IMG/M metagenome (GOLD analysis project Ga0196964, IMG submission 148615) | Soil microbial communities from Anza Borrego desert, Southern California, United States - S1_10 | ecosystem: Environmental > Terrestrial > Soil > Desert | place: USA: California | collected... | reverse complement strand
GCGAAGCCGTACTGCCGACGCGATGCGAGGAGGGTGGCGCCTAGCCGGACTACATCCTCCGGGCGGGGAGCCGAGACGCCTAGCCCTCGCCTTGAACCCATGAGCCAAGCTTCTCGGCCCACCTCTGCAGCAAGCAAGAGGTTCGCTACCTCTCTTCGGCGACGCTCCATGAACTGCTGGGTGCTCTCCGACTCCCTGGGATCCGAAACCACCTCGCTCCCTTTTCTGATCTGGGGGCGAACCAATCATGCGACCTCAGAAGGATGGCGCATCAATTCCACGTAGTCAAGAACAAAACACGAACATCCTGCAGATCAAAAAAGCCGCCCGTTGCGGGGCGGCTCTTCGATTCGGCGCTGGTTTGCTAGCCCTTAGCGCTTGGGGCGCGGCTTCGGCGCGGGGGCCAGGCCTTCGCGCTGCAGGCGCTTGCGGGCCAGCTTGCGGGCGCGGCGCACGGCTTCCGCCTTCTGGCGCGCGCGCTTCTCGGAGGGCTTCTCGTAGGCCACGTGCCGCTTCATTTCGCGGAACGAGCCTTCGCGCTGCATCTTCTTCTTCAGGGCCTTGAGGGCCTGATCGACGTTGTTGTCGCGGACGAAAATCTGAACCAGGGTCGTCTCTCCTATTCGACTGCCTGCCGCAGCCCTGCGCGCGGCGGGCGGGCGAATAAACCAGCGCATCCGGAAGGCGGGGCCCGCCGGACAAGGCGCGCGAGATACATCAACCACGGGAGCGTGTCCAGCCGCGACGGGTTGTGCGGCTTGGGATATGTTGCCGCCATGACACCGCCCGAGGGCAGTTCCGACGACTGGGCCGCCGGCGCCGAGCAGGCGCTGCTCGACGCCATGGTGCTGCACGCCCCCGCGCACGGCTGGAGCCGCCGCGCCATGGCGCGCGCCGCCAAGGACTGCGGCCTGTCGGACGGCGACGCGAGCCTGTTGTGCCCCAACGGCCCGCGCGACCTCGCCGCCCTGTTCGCCCGCCGTTGCGGCGCCGAGGCCATGGGCTCCCTGGCGGGGATCGATCCGAAGAGCCTGAAGGTGCGCGAGCGCATCGCCCGCGGGGTCTCGGCCTGGCTGGAGGCGGTGGCCGCGCGTCACGACGCCGCGCGCCGCTGGCAGGGGTTCCTGGCGCTGCCGACCAACGTCGACCTCGGCCTGAAGCTGGCCTGGGAGACCGCCGACTGGATCTGGCGCTGGGCCGGCGACACGGCCACCGACGAGAACCATTACTCCAAGCGCGCCATCCTCGAGGGCATCCTGATCCCGGCCCTGGCCATCCGCCTGGCCGAGAACGAGAGGGCGGCCGAGGCCTTCGTCGCCGCCCGCATCGACAACGTCATGGCCTTCGAGAAGTGGAAGGCGGGCATCAAGCCCGGCCAGACCGCGCAGCGCTTCGCCGAGGCGCTCGGCCGCCTGCGCTACGGGGCGCGCGGGGAACGTCCGGGCGCCTGACCGGTTGGTTCCGGTCAAACAACCGGAGCAAAGCAGATGGCAGACAAGATGCGGTCCGGCGCCGATCGGCCAAACGCCGACGGGGCCACCGGGCACGGCGGCGGCAAGGGCGCGCGCGGCGTGATCGAGGTCGACGCGGTCGGCAACGCCCGCCTGCGCGGCGAAGACCCCTCGCCGGACGACCGCCCGCGCGGCGACCGCTCGACGGCCGACAGGACCGGCGCGGGGCGGCCCCGCTAGAGCCGCCGCAGCCTGGGCCAGATGAGGATCACCGCCAGGCCGGCCAGCACCAGGCCGGCCGCGGCCAGCTTCCACAGTTGCAACGGCTCGTGCAGGAAGACGGCCGAGGCGGCCATGCCGAACACCGGGATGAGCAGCGCCCAGGGCGTGACCGTGGCGGCCGGGTGGCGCGCCAGCAGCCAGCCCCAGACGGCGAAGCCGAACATGGTGTTGCCCACGGACTGCCAGACCACGGCGGCCCAGGTCGCGGCGTCGGCCTTGCCGAGGCCCTCGACGATCGCCGGCCAGCCCTCGAACGCCAGCGACATGGCGAGCAGCGGCGGGATCGAGAACAGGCTGGCCCAGACCACGTAGGCCAGGGCGTTCACCTGGCCCGAGGCCTTCACCACCATGTTGCCCCCGGCCCAGCACAGGGCGGCGGCCAGCGCCAGCCCGAGGCCCAGCGGGGTGGTCTCGGCGTCGGTGTTGAGCGCGATGACGATGAGGCCCGCGGCCGCCAGCGACAGGGCGAAGACCTGGAAGGGCCGCACCCGCTCCTTGGCGATCCAGGCCGCCAGGGCGATGGTGAAGAACACCTGCATCTGCATGACCAGCGAAGCCAGGCCCGGCGAGATGTGGCCGTCCATGGCCAGGAACAGCAGGCCGAACTGGCCCGCCCCGATCAGCACTCCGTAGGCCGCCAGGTGCTTCCAGGGCGCGGCGGGCCGCTTGAGGAAGAACACCGCCGGCACGAGCGCGAAGGCGAAGCGCAGCGCGCCGAACAGCAGCGGCGGCAGGTCCTCGAGCCCGACGCGGATGACCACGAAGTTCGAGCCCCACACGGCGACCACCGCCAGCGCCAGCAGCGCATGCGGCCACGGCAGGACGGCGGGGGATCGGGGGGCCGGCGCGCTCACGCCAGCCAAATAGTGACGCTGGGGCTCCGGGCGAAGAGGCTCACCGCGCAAGCGGCCGCAAAAGCCGGTTGACGTGGCCCATCTTGCGGCCGGGACGGATATCGCCCTTGCCGTAGAGGTGCAGGCGCGCGTCGGGCTCGGCCACCACCTTCGGCCAGGTCTCGACCTCCGAGCCCAGCAGGTTCTGCATCTCGGTCTCGAACAGCGCCGAGGTGTCGCCGAGCGGCCAGCCGGCGACGGCGCGGATGTGCTGCTCGAACTGGTCGCACCGCGCCCCGTCCTGGGTCCAGTGGCCGGAATTGTGCACCCGGGGCGCCACCTCGTTCACCAGCAGGCCGCCGTCCTCCATCTCGAACAGCTCCACCCCCAGCACGCCGACGTAGTCGAGGCCGTCGAGGATGCGTCGGGCGATGTCCTCGGCCGCGGCCTGCACCCTGTCCGCGCCGGGCGCCGGGGCGCGGGTGAAGTGCAGGATGCCGCCGTCGTGGCGGTTCTCCCCGACCGGATAGCAGGCGACGGTCCCGTCGCGGCTGCGGGCGGCGATCACCGACAGCTCGCGCACGAAGGCGGCGCGCGCCTCCAGGATGGCGGGCTTGCCGCCGATGGCGGCGAAGGCGGCCTCGGCGTCGGCGGCCGCCTTGACCCAGGCCTGGCCCTTGCCGTCGTAGCCCTCGCGCCGGGTCTTGAGCAGGGCCGGGCCGCCCAGCTCGGCCAAGGCCGGAGCGATCTGCGAGGCCGCCTCGATGGCGGCGAAGGCCACGGTCGGGCAGCCCGCGGCGTTGAGGAAGGTCTTCTCGTCGACCCGGTCCTGGGTATGGGCCAGCGCGCGCGGGCCCGGCGCCACGGGAACGCCCAGCGCGGCGAGCTTCTCCAGCGCCGAAGCCGGCACGTTCTCGAACTCGAAGGTGACCACGTCGGACACGCCCGCCAGGGCCTCCAGCGCCTTGTCGTCGGTGTAGGGCGCGACGATGGAGAAGGCCGAGACGCGGCTGTCCGGGGCGTCGGTGCGCGGGGTCAGGACGGCGGTGTCGAAGCCCAGCCTGGCCGCCGCCAGGGCCAGCATGCGTCCCAGCTGGCCGCCGCCGAGGATGCCGATGGTCGCGCCGGGCCGAAGCGGAGACGTCATCCCGCTCAATCTTCCACCGTCTCCGGCACCGAGGCCGTCTGGTCGGCGCGCCACACCGCCACGCGCCGGGCCAGCTCGTCGTCGGCCAGGGCCAGGATCTGGGCCGCCAGCAGGCCGGCGTTCCTGGCCCCCGCCTCGCCGATGGCCAGGGTCCCCACCGGCACGCCGAACGGCATCTGCACGATGGACAGCAGGCTGTCCTGGCCGTCCAGGCTCTTGGAGCGCACCGGCACGCCCAGCACCGGCAGGTCGGTCATCGAGGCGCACATGCCCGGCAGGTGGGCGGCGCCGCCCGCCCCGGCGACGATCACCCGGTAGCCCGCCGCCCGCGCGCCCTTGGCGAAGGCGTAGAGCCGCTCGGGCGTGCGGTGGGCGGAGATGACCTTGGCCTCGCAAGGCACGCCCAGCGTCTCCAGCACCTCGACCGCGCCCTGCATGGTGGGCCAGTCGGAACGGCTGCCCATGATCACGGCGACCAGTGGTTTGCTCATGCGGTCTCGGGGGTCCGGGGCGCGAGAAAGCGGCGGAGTATAGGGACGCGCGTTGCGCCCGCAAGGAACCCCGCTAGCATTCGTCGCGGCGCGGAATCGGTTCGAACGCGCTACGGAGCCCGAATGACCGCCCAGCGCGCGCGCAGACGAACCGACGCCGAGTCCTCCGACCCCCAGGTCGAGGCGCTGCGGCGCGAGGTCGAGGCCCTGAGGGCCGAGGTCGGCCGGCTGGAGACCCTGGCCGACCGTGACGTGCTGACGCCGCTCTACAACCGCCGCGCCTTCGTCCGCGAGCTGTCGCGCGCCATCGCCTTCTGCCGCCGCTACGAGGCGTCCGCGGTGCTGCTCTACCTGGACCTCGACGGCTTCAAGGGGGTCAACGACGCCTACGGCCACGCCGCCGGCGACGCCGCCCTGATCCGGGTCGCCGAGATCCTGCTCGGCAACGTCCGCGAGAGCGACGTGGCCGCGAGGCTCGGCGGCGACGAGTTCGCCGTGCTGCTGTTCCAGGCCGGCGAGGACGAGGCGCGGGCCAAGGCCGACCGCCTGGCCGAGCTCATCGCCGCCGCCGGCGAGGGGCTGGGCGCCACCTTCGGCGTGCGCGCCTTCGACGGCCAGGAGGACGCCCAAGCCTGGCTGGCCGAGGCGGACGCGGCGATGTTCGTGCGGAAGACCTCGCGCCGCTAGGCGATGATGTCGGGCAGGACCTGGTCGCGGATGCGGATGATCTCGTCCTTCAGCGCCAGTTTCTTGCGCTTGAGGCGGGCGATCATGAGCTGATCGGGCAGGGGGAGAATCTCCAGCGCCGAGATGGCGGCGTCGAGGTCGTGGTGCTCCTGCTCCAGCTCGGCCAGGCGGCCGTTGACGACCGTAAGCTTCACGCCTGAGGACGGACCATCGTCGTTCATGTCGTCTTGGTCTCTGCGCGTCGTGGGCGACGCGGAATAGGCCGCGATCATACAGAAATCCGGCTTATCCGGAAAGCATGGCGGCGAAGCTCTTGAGCGCCACGCGGGGGGTGGTGCGGCCCCAGGCGCGGGCCGCCGAGACCAGGGCCTGGTCGATCGAGGTCGCTCCGCCGGAGCCCTTCGGCGCGATCGGCTCCAGCGCTTCGAGCAGGGCCCGCTCGGCCCCCGCCTCGACCGCCTTGACCTGGGCCCGCAGCGCCTCGCGGGCGTCGCCGTCCATGTCCGGCACGGGCTTCTTCAGGGTGCGGCGCAGGCTGCGCAGCGGAAGCACGGCGACCGTCTCCCAGGCGCGGGCGACGTCGGCGGCCTCGTCGAAGGTGTCCTGGTCGAGCCGGCGGCCCTGGCCGGCCGCCCAGGCGGCCCAGAGCAGCAGCGGCACGTTCTGGCCGTGGATGTCCTGCAGCTCCAGCGCCGCGGCCTCGACCTCCTTGCGGGCCCAGGCCTTGGCCGCCCAGTCCCAGAGCCGCACGCTAGTCCTCGCCGACTGGACCGACATCGCGCCCCCAACGCTTCACGCGGGCCCAGTCTAACCCGAACACGTCGAGCGCGCGCCCGACCGACTGGTCCACCAGCTGGTCCACCGATTCCAGGCCGGCGTAGAAGGCCGGCAGCGGCGGGGCGATGGTCGCGCCCATCTCGGCTAGCTTCACCAGGGTGCGCAGGTGGCCCAGGTGCAGCGGCGTCTCGCGCACGATCAGCACCAGCGGCCGGCGCTCCTTGAGGGTGACGTCGGCGGCCCGCGTGAGCAGGGTCGAGGTCACGCCGGTGGCGATCTCGCTCATGGTGCGGACCGAACAGGGCGCGATCACCATGCCCAGGGTGCGGAACGACCCCGAGGCGATCGACGCGCCGATGTCGCCGATCCTGTGGGTCACCGAGGCGCGGGCGCCGACGTCGGCCATCGACAGGCCGGTCTCCTGCTGCAGCGTCAGGGCCGCGGCCTTGGAGACCACGAGGTGGCTCTCGGCGCCGATCTCCTTCAGGGCGTCGAGCGTGCGTACGCCGAGCACCGCCCCGGAGGCTCCGGAGATGCCGACCACCAGACGGTTTGCGTCCTCCGCCAAGCCCTGCTCCGTAACAATTATCGCAGAAACGTGACTCCACACGCCCTGTGGATGGGTGTGTCCTTGATGGCGCCAACTAGAAGGAGGCGCAAACAATGGCGATCGACGCTCGCATACGCGAACTCGACCTCAGGCACCGTGCCCTGGAAGAGGCCATCGAGGATGAGATGTCTCATCCGTCGGCCGATTCCTTGCACCTGACTGAGTTGAAGCGTCGAAAGCTCAGGCTGAAGGAGGAGATGGAACACCTCCGCCAGGCCGCTTCCTAGCGGTTTCAGCCGGCGTCCGGAGCGCCCCCGGGCGCTCCGGTTCGCAGTGATCAGGCGTCCTGATCGGCGTGGACGGTGTCGTCCTCCGCGCCATCGTCTTCGTATGCGCTCGTGTTCGCCGTCTCGTCGGCTTCCGCTTCGGCGCCGGTCTCGGCTGCCGGGCGCAGGGTCTCGCCGTCGTCGACCGGGCCGCGCTTGGCGGCTTCCCGAGCCTTCTTGTCGGCGGCCTTCTTCACCACGGCGTCGAGCTCGAGCTGGCTGACTAGGCCCAGGGTCACGGGGTCGACCGGCTTGATGTTGCCGATGTTCCAGTGCTGGCGGTTGCGCACCTGGTCGATGGTCGCCTTGGTGGTGCCGAGCAGCTTGGAGATCTGGGCGTCGGTGACCTCCGGGTGGTGGCGCAGGAACCAGGCGATGGCGTCCGGACGGTCCTGGCGGCGCGACACGGGCGTATAGCGCGGGCCCTTCTTGACCGGCTTCAGCAGCTCCTGGTGCTTACCGACCAGGGCCTTCATGCGGTACTTCGGGTCGGCCCCGGCGCGGTCCAGCTCCTCGCGCGACAGCTGGCCGTTGGCGATCGGATCGGCGCCGCGGATGTCGCGCGCCACCTCGCCGTCGGCGATGCCCTTCACCTCCAGCGGATGCAGCCCGCAGAAGTCGGCGATCTGCTCGAAGGTGAGGGAGGTGTTGTCCACCAGCCAGACGGCGGTGGCCTTGGGGTAGAGGATCTGGTCGGCCATAGGCGGCGCTCCGAAAACGACGGCGCCCGGCCTTTCGGCCGGGCGGTTTGGCAGCCCATATACTCGCCTTCCCCGCGCAAGGGAACGGGTATCGGCGTCATCGGCCGAGCAGCGCCTTCAATTGTTGGGCATCCGCGGGGGCGGCGGCTTTGATGTCGTTGTCGAAGTAGGCGTAGACGTCGCGGCCCTGTTCCCTCCAGGCCCGGAGGCGCCGGGCCCAGTCCTTCAGCGCCGCGTCGCCGTAGCGTCCGTGGTAGCGCCCGCCGGGGCCATGGCCTCGAACGTAGACCCACGACGCGGTCGCCTTCCAGGGCGACGGCGCGTCGTGGTGGTCGGAGACGCACAGCGCCGCGTCGTGGCGCTCGAGCAGGGCGAAGACGGCGTCGTCGTACCAGCTGTCGTGCCGGAACTCGACCGTGCAGCGCACGCCCCTGGGCTTGAGCTTCAGGAAGGCCTCCAGCCGTTCGTCGTTGCGCCTCAGCATCGGCGGCAGCTGCAGCAGCGCCGGCCCCTGACGGTCGCCCAGCGGCGCCATGCGGTCGAAGATCAGGTCGATGGAATCCTTGGGATCGTTGAGCTTCTTGTTGTGGCTGAGGTAGCGCGAAACCTTCCAGGCGAAGACGAAGCCGTCGGGGACTGTGTCGCGCCACGCCGCCACCGCCTTCTCCGTCGGCAGGCGATAGAAGCTGCCGTTGATCTCGCAGGTGTCGAAACGCGTGGCGTAGTAGGCCAGCCAGTCCTTCTGCCTGACCGCGTCGGGATAGAACGCGCCCTTCCAGTCCCGGTAGGTCCAGCCCGAGCATCCGATGCGGATCTGAGCCACGTCGCCTCCCTGCGTCAGCAGGCGGGCAACGGCCCCGGCGCGCCGCCGGTTCCTAGGACGGGCGGGGCGGCGGCGGGTAGCGCTCCTCGCCCGCCACGGTGAGGCACTCGGTGGCGTCGCGGCGGGGGATGGCGTTGACCGCACGGTCGTTCGACAGCGCGCGGCCGAGGTCGATCAGCTTGCCGCGCTGGGCGCTGGGATAGCGCATGGCCTTGCCCGGACCGATGCAGGTCATGCGCACCTTGCCGCCGGGGGCGGCCTCCAGGATCACCGCCACGTGCGCCGTGACCATCGGCTGGGTCCCCGGCCGGGAAAGGATGCGGCGCACGCAGGCCTCGCGCTGGGTGGGGACCAGGCGGGCGCAGCCGACGACGGGGGCTGTGGCGATCTGCGGCGGGACCGGCGCGAGTTGGTCGTCCCACTCCAGGCGCTGGATCAGCCGGTCGAAGCGGGCGCGGGTCCCGCGCGGCAGGGCGGCGGGCTCCAGCACGATCACCGCGGTCGGGTAGGGCAGGACCGTGGCCTGGCTCGGCGTCGTGAAGGCGGCGGCGGCCGCGACCGCGATCAGCAGGCGCTTCACGCCAGCGGCTCGTTCATGGCCCGGAACACGCACCAGCTGGCGGCTTCCAGGGGCGCCTCGCTGACCGCCCGGTCGGCCGAGAGCGCCTTGTCGAGATCGAGCAGGATAGACTGCTGGGCGGCGTTCGCCGGCGCCCGGCCGGCGCCGATGCAGGTCATGCGGACCAGGCCGCCGCGCGCTGGCCGCACCAGCACGGCGACCTGGATCGGGACGCTGGGCTCGCCGCGCGGCGCCTTCAGCAGGATGGGCCGCAGGCAGGGGCGCGGGTCGGCCCGCCGGGCGCAGGCCCGAACCGGCCCGACCGCGATCTTCGGCGGGTCGATCAGGAACATGCCCCTGCGGGCTTCGGTTCGTCGCATCGCCTCCTCTGCGCGGGCCAGCGCGCTCGCAGGCAGGCCGCCGGTCGCGACGACGATCGGCGAGGCGTGCGGCTGCAGCGGGGGAAGGGCGTGGGCGGGGCCAACAAACGCGGCCGCCGCGGCGAGGGCGGTCAGCGAACGTTTCATGGGGGGAGCAAACGCCCCAAGCGTGGCGATGTCCAGTCCAAGCTATGGCGTAAGCACGACCTTGCCGACGTGGCCGCCGCTCTCCAGCAGGACGTGGGCCGCCGCCGCCGCCTCCAGCGGGAACGTCCGTTCGACCACGGGCGTGACCTTGTCGGCCTCGACCCACGGCCAGACCACGCGCTCGATCTCGGCGGCGAGGCGCGCCTTCTCGTCGGCCTCGCGCGGGCGCAGCAGCGATCCGGTGACCACCGCGCGCTTCTGCATGAGCCGGAACACCGGAACCTCGATCACCGGCCCGCCGAGGTTGGCGATGTAGACGATGCGCCCGCCGCGGTTCAGCGCTTCCAGGTTCTTGGCGAAGTACGGCCCGCCGACCATGTCGAGGACCACGTCGACCCTGCCCATCTCCTTGGCGACCGCCTGGAAGTCCTCGGCCGTCGCGTCGACGGCGGCGTCCGCGCCCCAGTCGAGCGCGGCCTTCGCTTTCCGGCCCCGGGCGGTGGCGATCACCACGGCGCCTGCGGCCTTGCCCATCTGGATGGCGGTCGTGCCGATCCCGGACGTGGCGCCGTGGACCATCAGGGTTTCTCCCGCCTGCAGCGAGCCGTGTTCGAAGACGTTCGCCCACACGGTGAAAACCGTCTCGGGCAGGGCCGCGGCCTGGACGAAATCGAGATTCCGGGGGACGGGCAGGGCGTGGCGCGCGTCGACGACGGCGTACTCGGCGTAGCCGCCGCCGCCCAGCAGGGCGCAGACCCGGTCGCCCTCGCGCCAGCGGCCGGCCGCGTTCACCACCTCGCCGGCGACCTCCAGCCCCAGGGTCTCGGGCGCGCCCGGCGGCGGCGGATAGAGTCCCAGGCGCTGGACCAGGTCCGGCCGGTTGACGCCGGCCGCCGCGACCCGCACGAGGATTTCCCCCGGTCGCGGTTCTGGAACCGGAATCCGAACCACTTCAAGAGCTTCGGCGGGGCCGGAGCCGCCCCTGACCGCCACCGCCCGCATCACGGCATCGCCCATGCTTGCATCCTCGGCTGTGCAAGGGTCCAATAGGCGGCTGAGCTGTTGGAGCAAAGGGAGGACCGCGTCCGTGATCGACGACATGGAGCTTCCCCGCCCTTCGGGCCGCGGCGCCGTCCTGGCGGAGCTGGCCCGGGAGGACCTGGACCTCTATTCGGTCGAGGAGCTGCGCGAGCGCATCTCCGGGCTGGAGGCGGAAATCGACCGGACCCGGTCCAAGCTCGACGGCAAGCAGGCGAGGATGAGCGCGGCGGACGCGCTGTTCTCCATCAAGGGCGCGTAAAGCCTGGGGTTTCGGGACCGCCCCAAGGATCGTGTCGCGGGGCGGGTGGCACGGCCGTTGCAGTGCCTTCGGCGAGTAAGAAGGCGCTTTCGGCGTCGGCCTGAAGAGGGGCGTGAGTAGATGGCGGAGTCAGTCGCGGAAGTATCGACCGCGCGGGCCGAGGTGGTGCGCGACTTCGCGCGCTCGGAGCTCTTCGAGCGGACCTTCAGCGAAGGCATGGAGCTGGTCGAGGAGACCGCGGCCTACCTCGACGGCGAGGGCCGCCGCGACTCCAAGCTGCTGTCCCGCGCCGGAGCCCTGGCCTACGCCGGGGAGAGCATGCGGCTGACCACCCGGTTGATGCAGGTCGCCTCCTGGCTGCTGGTGCAGCGCGCCATCCGCGAGGGGGACATGGACCCGCGCGAGGCGTGCCTGGCGCGCTACCGCATCGGCGCCCAGTCGGTCTGCCGCGGCGAGGCGGCCGACAGCCTGGACGAGATGCCCATAGGCCTGATGGAGCTCCTGGAGCGCTCGGGCCGGCTCTACGAGCGGGTCATGCACCTGGACCAGCGCATGTTCCTCGACCCGCCGCAGACCGAGAAGGGCCACCCGGTGCGCTCGCAGTTCGAGCGGCTGCAGGCCGCCTTCGGCCGGTGAGCGACGACGAGCCCAAGCCCGAAACGCCGATGCAGAAGGCCCTGCGCTTGAAGCAGGCGGCTCAGAAGGCCCGCGTCAAGCCGCCGCGCGGCAAGCGCGGCGATGCCCCCGACAATCCGGGGGCCAGGAACAAGCCCTGGATGAAGCGCTAGGCTGCGCCGCAGCCGCGCGGCCCTCTACCCGTTCGACTTCTTCTTGGCCTTCTTCGGCTTGGCCCATCCGGCCGGCTTGGCCGCCGCCTTGGCCTCCCAGCGCGGCTTGCCCTCGGCGCGCGGCTTGTCGGCGCGCGGGCGTTCCGGGCGGGGCTCGCGGGGGCCGAAGTCGCGCTTCGGCTTGCCAGCCCACTTCGGTTTGTCGGCGCGCGCCTCTGTCCGAGGACCGCGGTCCTTGCGCTGGCGCTCTTCGCCGGGCCCCGGCGGGGCCGCGGCCGGCTCGATGCGGATGTCCTTCTCGCCCGCGTTCTTGACCGCCTCGGCGAACCTCGCGGCCGCGCCGCGGGCGATTTCGAACTTGGTCTCGCGGTCGAATATCCGGATGACCCCGATGTCGCCCTTGGTGACGTGGCCCAGCCGGCAGATCAGCGGCACCAGCCACTTGGGGTCGGCGTTCTTGGCGCGGCCGACGTTGAGCCGGAACCAGGCCGCGTCGCCGGCCGGGGCGAACTCGCGCTTGGGCTTGAGCGGCGTGGCCTGGGCCTCGCGCATGCGCGCGTCGTCGTAGACCTCCTCCGGGGCCGGCAGCCGCGCCCGGCGTGCGCGCACCACGGCGGCGGCCAGCTGTTCGGGCGTGCGCTCGGCTAGCAGCGCCGCGACCAGGGCCGGATCCTCCTCGTCCCCCGCCGTGTCGGCCAGGGCGTCGACCAGCAGGCGCTGGTGGTCCTTCAGGCGGATCTCCTCGGCCGTGGGCGGCCCGGACCAGACGGGCATGACGTTGGCGTCGACGAACATGGTCTCGGCCTTGCGGCGGCGCGTGTAGGGGACCAGCACGATGGACACGCCCTTGCGTCCGGCCCGGCCGGTGCGGCCCGAGCGGTGCAGCAGGCCCGCCTTGTTCGACGGCAGTTCGGCGTGGATCACCAGGCCGAGGTCCGGCAGGTCGAGGCCGCGCGCCGCCACGTCCGTGGCCACGCAGACCCGCGCCTTGCCGTCGCGCAGGGCCTGCAGGGCGTCGGAGCGTTCGCGCTGGGTCATCTCGCCGGACAGGCTGACGACGTCGAAGCCGCGCTCGCGCAGCGAAGCGTGCAGGCGCTTCACGCTTTCGCGGGTGGAGCAGAAAACCAGGGCGCCGGGGGCCTCGAAGTAGCGCAGCGCGTTGACGACGGCGTGCTGGATTTCGTTGGGGGCCACGCGCATGGCGCGGTACTCGATGTCGGCGTGGGCCTCGGCGGGGTTGACCGTGTCCAGGCGCACGGCGTCGCTCTGGTAGGTCCTGGCCAGCTTGACGATCTCGCGCGCGAGGGTGGCCGAGAACAGCAAGGTGCGCCGGGTTTCCGGCGTGGCGTCGAGGATGAATTCCAGGTCCTCGCGGAAGCCCAGGTCCAGCATCTCGTCCGCCTCATCGAGCACGATGACCTTCAAGGCGGACAGGTTCAGGCGGCCGCGCTCGAGGTGGTCGCGCAGGCGTCCGGGGGTGCCGACGACGATGTGGCAGCCGGCGGCCAGCTCGCGCTGTTCGGCGCGCGGGTCCATCCCGCCGACGCAGGAGACGATGCGCGCCCCGGCCGGGGCGTACAGCCAGGCCAGCTCGGTGCGGACCTGCAGCGCCAGTTCGCGCGTGGGGGCCACGACCAGGGCCAGCGGCAGGCCGGGCGCGCCGGCGCGCCCGGCCTGGCCGAGGAGGTCGGCGGCCATGGCCAGGCCGAAGGCCACAGTCTTGCCGGAGCCGGTCTGGGCCGAGACCAGCAGGTCGCGGCCGACGGCGCCGTCGTCGAGGACGGCCGCCTGCACGGGCGTTGGCTCCAGGTAGCCGCGGTCGGCAAGGGCCCGCTCGAGGGCGGGATGGGTGGGCGGAAAGGGCATGGAATTCTCTGCGGCGCGCGCGGGGAGGCGCATGCGCTCATAACGGAACGGACGGTCCAGAACCACGCCCGCGCGTCCGAAATGCGGCGCGCGCCCCGGGGCGCCATGCCGCGGCTCGTGCGTTTAGGCCGCGATGGCGACCGCGAAGCAACGCCGCAAGGCCGAACCCGCCGCCCTGATGAGCGCGCTGACGACCGAGCACGTCGTGTTGCAGTCCGCCCTCAGCGCCACCATCAGCGAGGGCGGCTCACGCGCCTCGACCTACCTCTACGCCCTGTCCGGCGCGCTGGTGGCGCTCGGCTTCTGCATCGAGACGACGGCCTTCCTGCCGCTGGCGGCCACCGTGCTGCCCGCCGTCTTCCTGCTCGGCGTGTTCACGGTCTTCAGGCTGGTCGACATCGCCATCGAGAACATCCAGGCGCAGATCCATATCGCCCGCATCCGCGCCCACTACCGAAGCCTGGGCGACGACGCGGCGGAGCTGTTCGCACCGGAACATGGCCGCTGGCCCGAAGGCGAGGAGCCGTCGCTCCGGATAGGCCCCTTCATCGGCATCATGACCACGGCGGCCACCATGGTGGCGTGCGTCAACGCCTTCGTCGCCGGGGCGGGCGCGACCCTGCTCGCGCACCGGGCAGGGGGCCTCGACCTCGGGACCTCGGTGGCCGTCGGGGCGGTCGCGGCGCTGGCGTTGGTCGGGGGTTTCCACGCCTACCAGAGCTTCCGCATCTACGAGATCGAAGGCTGGCGCGAGATCAGGCGGGCGGCCGGGCGCGGGCCCGGCTCGGCCTGACCGTCAGGGCCCGACATCCCCCGGCGCCGGGCCCTGCTGCTCCAGCAGCTGGTCCATCGAGCCCAGGCCGAGCGCCTTGGCCAGCTTGTCGTCGCGGCCGTAGACGTCCTTGCGGAACGAGATGCGGCCCTCGCCGTCGAGGAAGGCGGTCCAGTAGAGCAGGCGCACCGGGATCTCGCGGCCCAGGTGCACGCGGGTGGTGTCGCCGGTGGCCTGGGCGGCGTCGAACTGCTCCAGCGCCGGCGGATTGTAGCCCAGCAGCATGCGCGCGAAGGCGATGGCGTCCTGCACCCGCACGCAGCCGTGGCTCAGGTGCCGGTTGGTGTTGGCGAAGAAGCGCTTCGACGGCGTGTCATGCAGGTAGATGGCGTAGGGGTTGTTGACCTCGAACTTGACCAGGCCGAGGGCCGAGTTCGGACCGGGCCGCTGCACCACCCGGCCGTTGGTCAGGTACATGCCGCGCGCGGCCATGTAGCCGGGTCCCTTGGGCAGGATCTCCGCCGCGGCGATGCCGGCCGGCACGTTCCACGGCGGGTTGGCCACCACCGAGGAGAACGGCGCCTCGAGGCTGGGCGTCGGGGTCTTGGGCGCGCCCGGCACCACCCGGGTGCCGTAGATCGGCCGCCCGTCGCGCCAGTAGACCAGGATGGCGGCGGCGGTGTTCACCTCGATGCGCTCGTCGGCCAGCACGCGCGAGACCCAGCGCCGCCGCTCCATGTTGGTGGCGATCTGGCGCATGCGGTCCTTGGCCGTCGCGCCCAGCTCGACCTGGGTGTCGGCGCCGATGACGCCGTCGGGAGTCAGGCCGTGGCGGGTCTGGAACCGCTTGGCCGCCTCGACCACCGCGGGGTGGTAGAGGGTCGCGGCCGCGCCGCTGGGCGGAATGGCCGCCTCCGGGGCGAGGTCGCCCTCGGCGACCAGGCGGGCGACCAGGGCCGGGAGGCGCGGGTCGCTCTTGCCCGGCTCGATCTTCGCGCCGGCGCGCCAGGCGGGCCAGCCGCCGCGGGTGGCGATCTCGCGGTAACGCAGGAAGGCGGCGGTCAGGCCCTGGTAGCCCCGGTCGGTCGGCGGCAGCTGGTCGATCCAGGCCTGCAGGTCGCGGGCCTTGAGCGCCTGGTTGAGCCCGTTGGGCAGGTCGGCCGAGTGCGGACGCAGCGTCCAGATCGACTCCATGGTCTCGGGCTTAATGCGCCCGAAGGCCAGGGCCTGGCCGTAGGCGAAGGCCGCCCGCGTCAGCCGCAGGTCGCGCTGGACGGCGTCGCCGCCGCCGGAGTCGGGCATGAAGTCGCGCGGATTGAGGCCGTGGCGCTCGGCGTCGTCGATGGCGCCCAGCAGCACCTGCTCGTCGCCCCTGGTCCAGGCCAGCTCGTAGTTCCTGAGCGCGTAGAACTGGCGCAGGTAGATGGCCTCGGCGCTGACCGCCGGGATGGCCAGGACCGCCGCCTTCAGGGCCGGGTCGACCGGCGGGACCTGCGGCGGCGGGGGCGCGACCGTCGCCGGCGGCGCGGCGGCGCCGGTGTAGGGCTGGGGCTGCGCGGGCGTGACGACCTCGGGCTGGGCGACCGCCTGCCCGGAAACCACCGCGAGCGCCGCAAGGGCTATGACTGTTCGACGCATCCCTGGTCCGCTCGTTCGGCGAAGGCGTTCAACGTTGATCACCAAAGCACGTTTCCCAATTGCTACGAAAGGGGTTGCGCGAGGCAAGGCCCAAACGCAAGGCGCCGGCGTCCCTGTCGGGGCGCCGGCGCCACAGTCTCTTACCGAAGCGGGCCTACTTCTTGAGGAAGCCGCCGTACTTGGCCGCGAAGCGCGACACGCGGCCGCCGCGGTCGAGCAGGGTCTGCTGGCCGCCGGTCCAGGCCGGGTGGGTCTTCGGGTCGATGTCGAGGTTCAGGGTCGCGCCTTCCTTGCCGAAGGTCGAGCGCGTGCGGTAGGTCGTCCCGTCGGTCATCACCACGGTGATGAAGTGGTAGTCGGGATGGATGTCCTGTTTCATCGGGCTTCAGCCTGAACCGGGCGAACGCAAGTCGCGGAAAATGGAAATGCCGCCGGCGGTCCGGCGGCTGAGCGCGCGTCTATACACGCCTGGGCCCGAAGATTGCAAGACCCCGGGCGTGCTAGGACCCTGACATGACCGAGCCCGCCGCGCCCGTTCCCGACGATCAGCCCGCCCGGGGCCGGCCGAGCGCGGGCGCCCTGCTGCTCGACAAGCTGGACCGCGCCGCCGACCGCCGCGCCAAGCAGCGCGACATCCGGCCGCTGAAGCGGCTGCTGCCCTATCTCTGGGCCCACCGGGGCGACGGCTTCCTGGCCGCGGTGTTCCTGCTGTTCTCGACCGCCTCGACGCTCGGCCTGACCGGCGCGGCGCGGCTGGTGGTCGACGAGGGCTTCGTGGCCGGGGCCGATCCCGCCGACCTGAACCGTTCGTTCCTGCTGCTGGGGCTGGTGGCCCTGGCCTTGGCGCTGGCCACCGCGCTTCGCTACTTCTACGTCACCAAGCTCGGCGAGCGGGTGGTGGCGGACCTGCGCGAGGGCCTCTACGCCCACATCCTCACCCTCGACCCCGCCTTCTTCCTGCGCATGCGCACCGGCGAGGTGCTGTCGCGCATGACCACCGACATCCAGATCATCGAGAGCCTGGTCTCCACCTCGATCTCCGTGGCCCTGCGCAACGGGCTGGGGATGATCGGCGCCCTGGTCCTGCTGACCTGGGTGTCGCCGGGCCTGACCGGTCTCGTGCTGCTGCTGCTGCCGGTGGTGCTGGCGCCCATGTTCCTGTTCGGCCGCGTGGTCAGGAAGCTGACCGTGAAGACCCAGGACCGCTTCGCCGAGGCCGTCGGCTTCGCCGGCGAGAGCCTGGACCAGCTCGAGACGGTGCAGTCCTTCGGCCGCGAGGACGACGCCTCGCGGCGCTTCGGGCGCGCGGTCGAGGCCGCCTTCGAGGCCTCCATTTCGCGCGTGCGGGCGCGCGCGGCGATGACCGCCCTGGTCATCGCCCTGGTCTTCGGCGGCGTCACCATGGTGCTGTGGCTGGGCGCCCAGGACGTGCTGGCCGGGACCATGACCCCCGGCGCCCTGGTCATGTTCGTCTTCCTGTCGGTGATGGCCGCCAGCTCGGTCGGCTCCCTGGCCGAGACCTGGGGCGACGTGCAGAAGGCCGCCGGCGCCATGGAGCGCATCGACGAGCTGATGCAGGCCAGGCCGGCCATCGCGCCGCCGGCCGATCCGGTGCCCATGCCCGAGCCCGCCCGCGGCGAGATCGAGTTCGACGACGTCACCTTCCACTATCCGGCGCGGCCCGACCTCGCCGCCCTGGCCGGCTTCACGCTCAAGGTGAAGCCGGGCGAGACCGTGGCCCTGGTCGGGCCCTCGGGCGCGGGCAAGACCACCGTCTTCCGCCTGCTGCTGCGCTTCTTCGACCCGGCCTCGGGGCGGGTGCTGGTCGACGGCGTCGACCTGAAGACCGCCGACCCGCGCGCCATCCGCGAGCGCATGGCCAAGGTGGCCCAGGACGCGTCCCTGTTCTCGGGCAGCGCGGCGGACAACATCCGCTTCGGCCGCGAGGGCGCGTCCGACGAGGAGATCCGGCTGGCCGCGCTCGAGGCCCAGGCCCTGGGCTACATCGAAGCCCTGCCGCAGGGCTTCGACACCCCGCTGGGGGAGCGGGGCAAGTCGCTGTCCGGCGGCCAGCGCCAGCGCCTGGCCATCGCCCGCGCCCTGATCCGCAACGCGCCCATCCTGCTGCTCGACGAGGCCACCTCGGCGCTCGACGCCGAGAACGAGCGGCTGGTGCAGGAGGCGCTCGACCGGGCCATGAGCGGACGCACCACCATCGTCATCGCCCACCGCCTGGCCACCGTCCTGCGGGTCGACCGCATCGTGGTCATGGACCACGGCCGGGTGGTGGAGGAGGGGACCCACGCCGCCCTAGTGAGGAAGAAGGGCCTCTACGCGCGCCTGGCCGAGCTGCAGTTCGAAGGCGCGTGAGTCAGCCGGCGGGGCAGCGGTTCAGCCAGCTGATCGGCTCGCCGGTGCTGACGTAGCGGCCGTCCCGGATCAGGACCTCGCCGTCCGGCCGCGCCGACGACCAGGTCGTCTGCCGCCCGTCCTCGATGCGGTAGACGACGCTGAGCGGGCTGTCGTCGGTCTCCCAGATCACGTCCATCGCCGTGTCGCGCGCGTCGATCGCGCGGGCCGAGACGACGCGGTAGACCGACTCCCAGCCGGCGTGGTCCTCGCGCGTCCGTACTTCGCCGTCGGCGGGGTCGACGGCGATGGTCTCCCAGCCGTTCTCGTCGCTGGGCGGGGCGGCGCAATCGGCGGCCCAGCGGCCCATCAGCCCCTGCGCCTCCAGCACCCGCGCCGTCTCGGGGTCGGCGGCCGCGGCCGCCGGCGAGGCGGCGGCCAGGACGAGGGCGGCGAGGAGCAGGGCGCGGGGCGTCATGGCAGGATCCGGCCGGCGTCGCAGCGGTGGTACCACAGGCTCTTCTGCGTCCCGTCGCCGGCGAGGACGCCGTCGGTGATCAGCGGGCGGCCGCCCGCGTCGATCGAGGACCAGGTCATCTGCCGGTCGCCCTCGACGCGGTAGACGACGGCGAGGTCGGCCGCATCGCCGCCGCCTGCCCCGTCCTCGTCCTCCGCGACCGGCCGCAGCGCCATCTCGACGTCGCCGCCGTCCAGCCGCCGCGCCGCGACGATGTCGTAGGTTTCGAGGTAGTCGTCGCCGCCCATCACCGACTGGAAGAAGCCGCGCGGCCCGGGCCCGATGGTCTCCCGGTCGAACTCGTTCGGGTCGGCGCAATCCACCGCCCACGCCCCGACCAGCCCCGCCTCCTGCAACACCCGCCCGGCCTCCGCGCCGGGCTCGCCCGCCTGGACCGGCGCGGCGAAGAGGACGAGGGCGGCGGCGATCAGGGTGCGCATG
>Ga0196964_10000696_pt1 | contig 18867 bp, 18 predicted proteins | sample S1_10metaG_FD_148615 | JGI IMG/M metagenome (GOLD analysis project Ga0196964, IMG submission 148615) | Soil microbial communities from Anza Borrego desert, Southern California, United States - S1_10 | ecosystem: Environmental > Terrestrial > Soil > Desert | place: USA: California | collected... | reverse complement strand
GCTCGAGCTGACCGCGACCCTGACCGTCGACACCCTGCTCAACGAACTGCCGCAGATCGTGCCGGGCAACACCCGCACCTCGAACAACGCCGGCGGTGAGGACTTCGCGACCATCGACCTGCGCGGCCTCGGCGTCCAGCGCACCCTGGTGCTGGTCAACGGCGAGCGCGTTCCGGCCTCCTCGACCACCGGCGTGGTCGACCTGAACACCATCCCGGCTTCGCTGATCGATCGCATCGAAGTGGTCACCGGCGGCGCCTCGGCGGTGTACGGCTCGGACGCCATCTCGGGCGTCGTCAACTTCATCCTGAAGGACGATTACGAGGGCGCGGAGCTGACTATGACCTACGGGTCTTCGTTCGAGGGGGAAGTGCCGGAGTTCGAGGCCAACTTCTTGATCGGCGGCAACTTCGCCAACGGCCGCGGCAACGCGACGGCCTACGCCTCGTACTATAACCGCGAAGAGGCCTACCAGTCCGACTTCGACTTTGCGCGGGTGTCGGCCGCGGTCTGTTACAACGCCTCCTACACCTCGCTGATCGTCTGCGACAGCGCGGCTGAAGCGGCCGCGTCCGGCGGTGTCGCCGTGGCGGGTGGCTCGGGCACCCCGCCTTGGGGCTGGATCGCCAACGACCCGCTCAACCCGTTCAACGCGGCGGTGGTCAACGCGGCGCTGCCCGATGAGTTCGTCGGTTACGACCACGACTGCAACCCGGCGACCGCACCTGTCGACTGGACCCCGGCCGGCAACCTCTCGTTCAACGACGCCGGCGACCTGACGCCGCGCTACACAAGCGGCGCCTGCGGCGTTCCCGATCGTGAAGCCGGTTCGTCGCGCTACAACTTCGCGCCGGACAACTACCTGATCATCCCAGCCGAGCGCTACAACCTCACCACATCGGTCAACTACGACATCAACGACTCGATCCGGGCCAGGATTCTCCTCAACTTCGTGAATTCCACGACCGAGGTGCAGCTGGCCCCGACGCCGGTGGCGAACCCCAGCATTCCGCCGGTCACGGTCACCCTGACCCCGGCGATGCAGGCCCTGATCCAGGCCAACGCGCCGGATCTGTGGATCGCGCTGCAGTCGCGGGCGTCGCCGTTGGCGCCTTTCCAGATCGACCGCCGCACCACCGAACTGGGCACGCGCAACGCCGAATACGAGAACAACTCGTTCTACATGATCGGCACCCTGGACGGCGACTTCAACGACAATTGGAACTGGTCGATGACCGCGAGCTATGGTTCCAGCCGCTTCGACACGACGACCCGCAACAACACCAACAAGACCGCCTTCCTGCAGGGGCTCGCGGGCTGTCAAGACACCACTTCCGGCGCCCCGCTCGGCAATGCGGCGCTGCCGGGCTGCGTGCCGCTCGACATCTTCGGTCCAAACACCCTGACCGAGCCGATGCTCGATTTCATCCGCGTCACCACCTTCCAGTCGGTGGACGTGGAGGAAGTGCGCGTTGCCGGCTACGTGCGCGGCGACCTGTTCGAGCTGCCCGCCGGCCCGATCGCGACCGTCGTCGGCTTCGAATACCGTGAGACCGAAGTCACTCAGGATGTCGACGAGAACCTCGCGTCAGGCAACATCTACGGCTTCAACGCCGTGGGCGCGATCTCCGGCGCCGTGAAGGTGACCGAGCTCTACGGCGAAATCTCCGTCCCCCTGGTCCGGGAGCAGCCCTTCTTCCACTTCCTCGGTCTGGAAGGCGGCTACCGATACTCCGACTACTCGACCGTCGGCGGGCTCGACACCTGGAAGGTCGGCGGCGAATGGGCGCCGGTCGAATGGCTGCGCTTCCGCACCATCTACAACGAGGCGACCCGCGCGCCCTCGGCCTTCGAGCTGTTCCAGAACGGCGACCAGGGTTTCCCGTCCTTCCTGGACCCGTGCCGTTTCAACGCGCCCAACCAGAACCCCGCCCTGCAGGCTTTCTGCGTGTCCCAAGGCGTCCCGGACCCGCTGATCCCGACCTTCACGGCGAACAACCAGCAGGTCCAGGCCTTCTCCTTCGGCAACCCGAACCTGACGCCGGAAACGGCGAGCACCTGGACGGCCGGGGTTGTGTTCCAGCCCGACTGGTGGCCGATCGGCGACTTCCGCGCCACGGTCGACTATTACGACATCGAGATCGAGGACGCCGTCGGCGCCCTAGGCGCCCAGTTCTGGATCAACACGTGTTACGCCGGCCCGCCTTACGGCGCCGCTCCGGATGCCTGTGACCGGGTCGTTCGTGACCCGACCACCGGCCAGATCGCCAGCGTCGACACCACCATCGCCAACCTGAATTCTATCGAGACCTCGGGGGTGGACATCCAGGCCGAGTGGACCGTCAACCTCGAGGACACGTTCCTCGGCCTGCCTGGTCGCCTGCGCATCCACGAGTTGTTCTCGTTCGTGGACGAGTACGCAGTCAACGGCAACAACCTCGCCGGCACGACGACGGCCTCGATCGGCGGCGCGATCTTCGACTGGAAGTCGACGCTATCGATCTACTACACCCTCGGCGACTGGACCGCATTCGTCCGCTGGAGCTACGTGCCCAAGCTCTGCGACACGACCTTCGGAGCGACTGGTAGCGAGAAGGATTGCGACGACTTCCTGACCGGCTTCGGCGTCGAGAACCCCGAGGCCAGCTACGTCGACGCTTCGGTGCGCTGGAACGTCTCCGACAACTTCCAGATCACCGGCTTCATCGGCAACCTGTTCGACGAAGATCCGCCCCAGACCGTCTCGGGCACCTTCTCGCAGTCCAACACCGACCCGCAGCTCTACCGCCTGCTGGGCCGGACCTTCTCGATCTCCGCCAAGTTCCGCTTCTAGGGCCGGAACGACCGGACTTTCGGGGCGGCGGGATGATCTCCCGCCGCTCCTTTTTCTTTTGCGCTCGCCCGAAGCGCGGACCGAGAGGTCTATTCCGGGGGCGAACGAACGCCCAGTTTCGCCTTCAGCCCCGCGACGAAGGACCGTCCCACCGGCACCTCCGCGCCGGACGTCAGGCGTACGGCGGTCATCCCCCAGGCACGCCGGCGCAGGCCGACGATGGCGTTGGGGCTGACCATCGCCGACCGGTGCACCCGCCAGAACGGAGCCGGCGCCAGGCGGTCGGCAAGGCTCTGCAGCGATCCTCGCACCAGGTGACTCTGGTTGTCGGTGTGGATGCGGACGTAGTCGCGCTCCGCCTCCAGCCACTGGATCGTGTCCACCGCCACGGGGGTTCGGCCGCGACCCTCCATGATCCAGAAGCAGCCTCGCGCCGACGGCGGACCGTACCCGGCTTCGACGCCTTCGTCACGCAGCGTGGTGAGGAGCATCTGAAGTTCCTGCGCCCGTTGCCTGGCCGAGGACTCCTGCAGGCGCCGGCGGACGCGCTCGATCGCCTGGTGAACCCGTTCGAAGCGGACCGGCTTTAGCAGGAAGTCAACCGCCGCCAGTTCGAAGGCCTCCACCGCGAAGTTGGCGAATGCGGTCACGAAGATGACCGCCGGCGCGTAATCCCCGGCCAGCGCCTGGACCAGTTCGATCCCATCCATGGACGGCATCCTGATGTCGAGGAGCACCACGTCCGGGCGCAGCTCGCGGATCATCTCCAGCCCGGCGGCCCCGTCGTCGGCCACGCCGACCACCTCCAGGGCCGGAACGTCGACCAACGCGAGGCGCAGCCGGCGCGCCGCGGGCGGTTCGTCCTCGATGATCACGACCCTAAGCGGTGACATTGGCGGCTCCGGGCGTGGGGTGGACCGGCACGGTGAGAACGACTTCATAGCCTCCGCTCTGGCGAGGTCCGTGGCGGAACGTGGCGCGCGTCCCGAAGGCCAGCTCCAGCCGCTGTCGTACGTTCTCGAGGCCAAGGCCCAAGCCGGACTTGCGCCGGCCCGTCGCCGGGCCGTCGTCCCGAACCGTGATCACCACGTCCGGCCCTTCTCGGCGGGCGGTCAGCTCTATGGTGACCCGTTGGGTCGAGGCCGACACGGCGTATTTCACGGCGTTCTCGACCAGCGGCTGGAGGATCAGGCTGGGCAGCAGGACCTCGACGACATCGGGCGCCACCTCGACCGACAGGGCAAGCCGGTCGCCAAAACGGGCGCGCTCTATGTTCAGGTATTCCTGCTGCGCCGTGACCTCTTCGCGCAACGGCACCATCTCGTCAGGTGACCTGGAAAGGGAGTAGCGAAGGAACTCCGAAAGGGCGAGCAGCGTCGCTTCCGCCGCAGCTGATCTCTTCTCGAGCACGAAGGTGGAGAGAGTGTTCAGCGTGTTGAAGAGGAAGTGCGGATTGATCTGGTAGCGCAGCATGCGGTTCTGGGCGTCGGCGGCGAGCGCCTGAGCCTGCAACAGCTGCATTTCGCGGAGGCGGGAGCGCTCATTGTACACCAGGGCGAGGAACCCGAAGCACCACGCGAGAAAGACCCACAGGTAGGCCTGGGCGTCGAGCACGAAGCCGGCCACCCGCTCCCGAACGGTCAGGGTAGGCATGGTCAGTTCGGGAATGAGGCAGATGTACATCAGGGGCGCGACGCCGGTGTAGATCAGCGATCCGACAAGCGACAGGGTCGCGCCCGTTGCGATGAGGCGAAAAGGGCGGTGATGCAGCTGTGTTCTCAGCGTGACGTAGATAAGACCGCAAAGGGACGCGCCCAGAAGGCAGTTGAGCAGCCGCGGAAGCAACTGCGCGAAGAACGGCAACTCCACCACCAGGGAGCGGAGCGTGTAGAGGATGTAGACCGTCACCCAGAAGGCGACGGTGAGGAACAGCGCCGCGCGCGGCGCGAGGGGCCCGCCAAGCCCGCGCCCCATCAACGTCGTCATGAACTCTCGCCCCCCCTAACTGCGGCCAACGACCATAAACCGCCAGCGAACGGCCCGCGTCGTCGCTTGCAGCGAACTACCGCCGCTTGCAGCACGACTGGCCGCACGCGCGAAGGCTTCGGACGATAATCCACGCAAGCGATGCGCCGGACCCATGCGACGGGGCAAGCGATCCGATGCGTGTGAGAGCAAGAGTTATGAAGCTTCGGGCCGAGATCACCATAGAAGTTGACGCGAAGGACTTCGTCGGGGCCGCGGACCACCAGCGGCGCATTGAAGCGCTGATGCAGTCCGTGCGGCGGGAGTACCAAGAGGCGCAGCTGGAGTTTCGTGAACGCAAACCGCGGCCGCCGCGCAGCCTGGCCGCGGCGCGGCCGGTCGGGCCGGTCCGCGCCCCGGCAGCCCTGTACGAGGACGACTGATGCGTCGGCGCCGCAACTCGTTCCTGCGCACGCTGGAGCTGTTCCGCGACGTCAACCCGGCCTTCGTCGTCACCGACCTGATCGTGTTCATGTACATCTGCGAGAACGAAGGCCTGACGATCAAGGAACTGGCCGGCGTGGCGCGGCTTACGGAGGCGACGGCTTCGCGTCGGGCCCGGCTGCTCGGCACCGAGGAAACGCTCGGGGTGCTGCCCGAAGGGGCCGGGTTGATCGAGCTGTTGAGCTGCCCCGCCGACGGCCGGGCCCGGCTGCTGTACCTTACCGAGCCCGGCAGGGTGCTGCGCGACCAGATCGCCGACCTCATATCCCAGGCCCGCCCGATCGCTGCGCCGCTGGTCTAGACCTCGATCAGCGCATAGGGCCGGCCGCACTCGGCCATGACCACCATCTGGGCGCAGTTGTAGACCGGGACGCCGCGAGGGGTGCGGCCGAAGTAGGCGCCCTTGTGGGCGTGGCCGTGGACGACGGCGGCGACGTTGTCGAACAGGTCGACGGTCTCGGCCAGGCGCGAGTTGCCGAGGTAGGGGAAGATCTCGGGCGGCTCGCCGGCCAAGGTGTCGGGGACGGGCGAGTAGTGGAGAACGGCGACGGCGCGCGGGGTGCGCAGCATGCGCAGGCCCGTCTCCAGCTTCATGGTCTCCTTCACCTGCTCCTCGACGAAGGTCTTCACGTAGCGCTCGCCGAAGGAGGAGAGCATGCCGCGCCCGTAGCCGCCCATCGAGCCCATACAGCCGGCGAAGCCGACGCCGCCGAGCTCGAAGGCCTCGCCGCCGTCCAGCATGCGCACGCCGACCTCGGTCAGCCGCTGCTTGACCACCTCGGGCTGGTCGCACTCGTGGTCGTGGTTGCCGAGGACGGCGACCACCGGGATGGTGGCGGCGCGCAGCTCGTCGGCCAGGATCTCGGCCTCGCGGGTCTTGCCGAAGTTGGTCAGGTCGCCGCACAGGGCCAGCACGTCGGCGCGCTGGGAGATCTCGGCGAACAGCTCGCGGTAGGGGGCGTCGTGGCTCTCGCGCACGTGCAGGTCGCCGATGGCGGCCAGGCGCAGGGGGCGGCCCTCCGGCGGCGGCGGGTCAGTGAACGGGGTCATGCCGCTCCTCGATGCCCTTGCCGACGATGTCGGCGTACCCCCACTCGGTGATGTCGGTGACGTAGTCGCGCGGGCTGAACAGCCGGCCGCGGCAGACCTTCACGTGCGGCGGCGGCATCTGCATGTGGGCCTGCAGGCGCGAGACCAGCTCGTCCATCACCCAGCGCGGGATGCGGTCGCGCTCGGAGGGGTAGATGTAGCGGAAGTTGACGAGGTGGGAGAGCAGCACCTCCCAGTGCAGCTCCATGTAGGTCATCAGCTTCTTCCAGTCGATGGCGTCGGCCTGCTTGAGGATGACGTGGGCCACGTCGGCGCCGTCGTAGCGGTAGCGGTCCTGGACGAAGATCTTGGACCAGACCAGCTCGGTCGGCTTGGTGATGCGCACCTTGGTGCCGTAGACCTCGATCTCCGGCGCGTCCTCGAACCAGTCTTCGGTGACCGCGATCTCGCCGGTCTTGGCGGCGTAGATGACGTCGAAGAAGTAGCGGTCCTGGCAGACCCGGGCCAGCCAGCGCTCGTCCTCGACGCTGATGCCGAAGCCCTTGGCCTGGAAGTAGGAGAGGATGCGCGGGTAGTCGCCGGCCTTGCAGAAGATGTCGAGGTCCTTCGTCGGCCTGACCACGCCCGTGTAGGAGGTGACCGCGTAGGTCCCCGACAGCAGGAAGGGGATCTTGCAGCGGGCCAGCAGCTTCAGCCCCTCGACGTAGAAGGCCTCGGCCTCGGGCGGCGGCTGGAAGGTCTGTTCAAGGGCGCTGGCCATGCCATCGCCGGAACGGGCCGCCAAGGCCGCGGTTCCGTTGGCGTTTCCGTCGCGGCCGCGCGCCGACGGGCATGGAAGGGCCCGGCGGATCGCTCCGCCGGGCCCTCCGGTCTCGTCAAGCGGCGGTCAGCGCGCGGCGGTCAGCTTGTCGTTGCGGACCCAGCCGGTGTTGTCGTTGTCGTCGACCACTTCCCACCACATGCCTTCCTTGCGGCCGGTGGGGTAGACCACCAGGCCCTGGGGCAGGGCGCGGACGACGCGGCCATTGTCGGCCGGGGTGGCGCGCAGGGTGGAGGGACTGGCCACGGTGAAGGACCGGCCGGGCGCCTCGGCCCCGCCGCCTGCGATCGCCTCGCCCCCTTGCAGCTGAACCACCATCTGGGCGTAGGCGTCGATGAAGGCCTGGGTGACGATGCGGCCGATCTCGGTGTCCTCGTAGCCGCCGCCGACGACGCCGCCGAAGCCGGAGAAGCTGCCGATGCCGCCGCCGCCGCCCCAGCCCACATCGGTCTTGGTGGCGTAGCCTTCGGTCACCGCCAGGGTCTCGGAGGTGCGCACGCTGGTCAGCGACAGCACGGTGTTGGCCTCCAGGCGGTTGGCGCGGAAGCCGCCGACGACGCCGCCCACGCGCCCGCCGATCAGGCCGCCGACGGCGGCCGCCGCGGCGCTGCCGCTGGCGTCGGAATCCTGGGCGGCGACCTCGGCCACCAGCACGTAGTCGGCGGCGCGGATCTGGCCGCGCCCGACGTTGGAGCCGCGTTGCAGGTCGCCCTGGCCGGCGAGCTCGCGCTCCTGCTGGGCGGCGTTCATGCCGGCGCCGCGGTCCACCAGGGTGAAGCAGCCGGAGCGCTGCACGATGACCTTGAGCAGCTTCTGCGGCGGGGCCAGGTTGCGCTGGCGCCAGCCGGCGTCCTCGTCGCCGTCGACGATCGACAGGGTGCCGAGGCTGCGGGTGCAGGTCGGGATCTGGCGCACGGCGCGGTCCTGGTCGCGCTGCACGCTGCCGCGGCGGCGCTCATCCTGGGCGGTGGCGGCGGACGGCGCGAGGCCGGCGACCATGGCGATGACGGCCGCCGAAGCGACGAGCTTCTTCATGGGTAGTCCCTCAGACTTGGATAGGTGGCTCGAGCTTAGCGGTGTTCGGGACCCCGCGCGAGTGCGGTAACGCCGATTTTCCTGCAGCCGGCGGGGTGGAACGAAGCTCGGCAGGACAGCACGGCGCGGAACGCAGTGAGGCCCTCAGCCTGCGAAGCCGCCGCCGTCGAGAAAGGCTTGCTCCTCGGGGGTGGTGTCGCGGCCCAGGCAGGCGTTGCGGTGGGGAAAGCGGCCGAACCGGGCGATGATCTCGCGGTGACGGGAGGCCCAGTCGCCCTTGTCGCCGTCGATCGCCTGCATCATGGCCACGGCGCGGTCCTGATCGGCGGGGTCCTCCGAATGCTCGAAGGGCAGGGCGAAGAACGGGCGCAGCGTCGGCTCGACCTGGTCGACCCATCCCCGCTCGACCGCCAGCCGCGCGAACCTGCGGGCCAGCGGGTCGGTGGTGAAGGCGTGCGCGCTGCCGCGGTAGAGGTTGCGCGGGAACTGGTCGAGCAGGATGAGGAGGGCCAGGACGCCTTCGGCGGTCTGCGCCCAGTGGTCCAGCTCGCGCCGCGCGGCGGCCATGTGGGCGCCTTCGAAGCGCGCCTTGATGACCGCGTCGAAGGCGGCGTCCTTGGCGAACCACTTGTCGGGGCCGGCGTCTTTCCAGAAGGTGAGAACGTCGTCGGGGGAAGGAAGGTCGGTCATGACGCGGATATTGGCATGGACGCTGGCCCTGGCCACCGCCGCCGCGCCCCTGGGCGCCTGCGCCGCCCCACCGGCGGGCGCCGGCGAGGGCGGGCCTCCGCCCATCCCGGCCTCGGGCCGTTGCCAGCCCTACGACGACCAGTGGGCCTACGACCGGGTGCGGCCGCAGGCGGCCGAACTGGCCGCAGCCGTCGCCCGCGCCGAGGCCGACCACGCGGAGGTGCGGCGCAAGGCGGGACTGGAGCCCCGGACCCCCGGCGGCGATCACATCCGCATCTTCACCTGGGGCAGCTTCCTGCCCGGCCGCTACAGCCTCTCCGCCATACGCATGGCGTCGGGCGAATGGGAGGTGGTGAAGGTCTCCGAAGGCCGCGAGGGCGGTCGGCTGCCGGCCGAGCCGGCGTCGGTGAAAACCGGGCGGGTGACCGGCGAGGCCGCCGGCCGGCTGGCGAGCCTGGTCGAGGACCGCTGCCTCTACCGCGAGCCGACCTACTACGGCCGCAGCGTGCCCACCCCCGACGGCGGCGAGGCGGCCTGCGCCGACGGATCGGACCAGCTGGTGGAGATCCAGGTCGCCGGCCGCCGCCACGTCTCCTTCCACGCTTGCCACGGCTTCGGCCGCGCCGGGGAGGTCTCGAACATCCTGTGGGGCGCGGTGTCGGGAAACTAGGCGGCGACGGGGGTCGGCGGGTTTGATTGCTTGACCCGCAAGGCCCGAAACCGGATAGCGGCGCCATGAGCGGGCTGAAGAACCCCCTGCCGGTCTACTACGACGCCGACGCCGACCTGGCGCTGATCCGCGGCAAGCGCGTGGCCGTGATCGGCTTCGGCAGCCAGGGCCGGACCCAGGCGCTGAACCTGCGCGACTCCGGCGTCGAGGACATCGTCGTCGGCGTGCGCGAGGGGCCGTCGGCGGACGGGGCGCGCGAGAGCGGCTTCGAAGTCGCGCCGGTGGCCGAGGCGGCGGCCCGCGCCGAGGTGCTGGCGCTTCTGACCTCCGACGAGGTCCACCGCGACCTCTACCGCGAGGCGATAGCGCCTCACCTGCGCCCAGGGTCCTGCCTCGTCTTCGCCCATGGCCTTTCGGTGCGCTTCGGGCTGGTCGAGCCCCGCCCCGACCTCGACGTGGTGCTGGTCTCGCCCAAGGGCATCGGTCCGCGCATCCGCGAGCTCTACCTGCGCGGGGAGGGGGTGTTCGGCCTGGTCGGCGCGCACCAGGACGCCACCGGGCGCGCCATGGACCTCGCGCTCAGCTTCGGCGCGGCGTTGGGCTGCGGCCGCAAGGGAATGCTCGAGACGACCTTCAGGGACGAGTGCGAGAGCGACCTGTTCGCCGAGCAGGTGGTGCTGTGCGGCGGGACCATGGAACTGGTGCACAAGGGCTTCGAGCAACTGGTCGACGCCGGCTACCCGCCCGAGGTGGCCTGGTTCGAGACCTTCTACGAGCTGAAGCTGGTGGTCGACCTGATGGTCGAGCGCGGCATCGCCGGGGCCTTCGAGAAGATCTCCAACACGGCCGAGTACGGCGCCTACCTGACCGGCCCGCGGGTGCTGGGCGAGCCGTCGGTCGCGGCCATGGCCGGGGTGCTGCAGGACGTGCAGACCGGCGACTTCGTGCGCCGCCTGATGGCCGACTACGACGCCGGCTTCCCCGAACTGAAGGCCCGCCGGGCCGCCCTGCGCAGCCACCCGATCGAGGCGGCCGGCGAGCACCTCAAGGAGGTGGCGCGCAAGGCGTGAACCTGCTGCAGTACAACTATCTGAATTTATTCAGTTAATCGGAATATCGCCCCTGACAACCCCTGCAGGGCGTCACAGGCACACCCGCTCCATCTCCTCGGCCACCCGGAAGCCGCCGGCTTCGACGGCGCGCCGCGCCTCGCTGTCGGGGAAGCGGGCGGGATTGGTGTGGTTGAGGTGGATGAAGCGCACCTTGGCGCGCTCGGGGGCAGGCAGGGCGGCGAACCGCGCCATCGAGTGGGCGATCAGCGGGTGGGGGATCTTGCTCATGTCGCGGCCGGGCAGCTCGCCCTGGGCGTAGAAGGTGGCGTCGAGGTAGGCGACGTCGACCCGGGCGATCTCGTCCTCGATGCGCGTGCCCTGAGCGTCCCACTGCTCCCAGCTGTCGATGTCGGGCAGGAACAGCACCGACTTCTCCGGCCCCTCGATGCGGAAGCCGACCACCTCGGAGAACTCCTGCCGGTGCGGCACGAGGAAAGGCGTCACCCTGATCGCCCCCAGGTCCACCGCCTGGCCGTCGGCCAGCGGCTTCAGCGCGATGTTGCCGTAGCGGACCAGCTGGCTCCACGGGCCGTTGTCGGTCAGGTACCGGGCCATGCGCGGCATGGCGTGGACCGGCAGGTCCTTCGCCCCCATGGACTCGTGGCCGAAGAACATCAGCCCGACGTAGTGGCCCATGTGGGCGTGAGTCAGGAACACGCCGTCCAGGCCGTGATTGGGGTCGGTCGCCGGCGCCACGCCGTCGAAGCGGTGCAGCTGTTCGCGCAGGTCGGGCGAGGCCTCGAACAGCCATCGCCTGCCCGAACCACGATCGACGATCCCCAGCGAGGTGGCGGTGCGGCGCAGGGCCGGGTTGGTCCAGGCCGGGTCGCCGTCGTGGCCGATCTGGGGCGCGCCGCCGTCCTGGGCCGTGCCCAGCACCACCAGCTCCACCGGGCAGGCGGTGTCCATGCTCTGGGCGGCGGCCATGGCGAAGCCTCCGATGATCAGCGAGACGAGGTCCATGCCCTAACGGCTATCCCGCTTTGCGCCGGGCTGGAAGCGCCCCTAGATGGGCGGGATGAAGCGCATGCAGATCCTTTACCTGGCCGGGCCGGACCAGTGGTTCCCCGAGGCCGAGGCGCACGACCTGAGGAAGCGCGCCCTGGTCGAGGCGGCGGGCTTCACGCCGCTGACCGCCTTCGACGTGCGCGCCAGCGAGACCGAGGCGTCCGAGGTGATGGCGCGCGAGCTCTACGCCGAGACGGCCCAGCGCATGCGCCAGGCCGACGCGGTGATCGTCAACCTGACCCCCTGGCGCGGTCCGGGCTGCGATCCGGCCGCCGCCTACGCCGCGGGCTTCGCCGCGGCCCTCGGCAAGCCGGTGTTCGCCTACCTCAACGTCAGCGACGACGTCGACGCGGACTACCGCGAGCGAGTCGCGCGGCTAATCGGAGCCCAGCCGGACGAGGCGGGGGTGGTGCGCGACATGGACGGCTGCGAGGTCGAGGACCTTGGCCTGCCCGAGAGCCTGATCCTGTGGGCCGAGGCCAGGCGGTTCTTCGTCATCGTCACCGCGGACCCGCTGACCGAGCTGGCCGGACTGGAGCTGGCGCTGGAGGCGGTCCGGCAATACGCCGGCTAGACCCAGTCGAGCGCGCGCTCGCCGCGAAACACCGCTTCGGCTTCGGGCGTGTGCTTGTCCGCGCCTTCGCGGGGATGCAGCACCAGCGGCGGCAGCAGGACGAGCGGCGCCTTGCCGGTCTTGACCGCGCGCACCAGCACCCGCTTGGCGGGGGCGTCGGCGAACGGATGGACGGGGCGGACCTGGAACGACCCGGCCGAGGCCGAGAGCAGGGCCAGCAGGTCGAACAGCCGCTCGGCGCGGTGGATCATGATCACCCGGCCTCCCTCGCGCACGGCCTTGAGCAGGAACCGGGTCCAGGCGTCCAGCCCGGCGTCGGCCATCCAGGCGCCGGACTTGGACGGATGCGGCGGCCGCAGGGCGCCGGGGTCGTCGAAGAAGGGCGGGTTGGCCACGGCCACGTCGAAGGGCGGCTCGCCCGGCGCCAGGAAGCCCTGGCCGGCGAAGCCGCGCCCGACGTCCCCGGCGCGCACGGCGACGCGGCCCTCGGCGTCGTTGAGGGCGATGTTGCGCTCGGCCAGGGCCAGGGCGTCGAGGTCGCGCTCGACGCCGGTGAACGTCGCCCCCGGCGAGCGCGCCGCGGCCTGGAACAGCACCGCCCCGGCGCCGCATCCGGCCTCCAGCACGCGCTCTCCGGCCCGGGCGTCGACAGCGGCCGCCAGCAGGGCGGCGTCCATCCCCGCGCGATAGCCCTTGGCGGGCTGCAACAGGCGCACGCGGCCGTCGAGCAGGCGGTCGTCCGTCGTCTCGATGGGGCCCTTCGCAGCGGCGGGCGCGTCCTCGGCCATGAAGCTTGATTCCTGTCGGCGGGGCGGCTTGACCCTGGGGGGTCACGTAACCATTGTGCGGCGCAATTGAAGGGGCCGGAAGCGGCTTCCCGCCAACCAGTGGAGTGGGTTTTGGAAGCAGTGGACGTCAAGGCGCCGCGCACCGCGGGCGACGTCGAGGCCCTGGTGAGGCTGGCCGCCGGGGACATGGCTTCCGTCGACCGCCTGATCGCCGAGCGTATGCAGTCGGACGTGCCGGTGATCCCGGCCCTGGCCGAGCATCTGATCGCCGCCGGCGGCAAGCGCCTGCGCCCGCTGCTGACCATCGCCGCCGCCCGCGCGCTCGACGGCGGCGGCGGCAACGCCCAGAAGCTGGCCGCCGCGGTCGAGTTCATCCACACCGCCACCCTGCTGCATGACGACGTGGTCGACGGCTCCGAGATGCGCCGCTCCAAGGTGGCCGCCCACCTGATCTGGGGCGCGCCGTCTAGCGTGCTGGTCGGCGACTTCCTGTTCGCCCGCGCCTTCGAGCTGATGGTCGAGACCGACAGCCTGCGCGCCCTGCACATCCTGGCTCGCGCCTCGGCCGTCATCTCCGAGGGCGAGGTGCTGCAGCTGACCCGATCGCGGGACCTGGAGCTGGAACAGTCGGTCTACCTCGAGATCGTCCGCGCCAAGACCGCCGAGCTGTTCGCCGCCGCCGCCGAGAGCGGGGCGGTCTCCGCCGGGGCGGCCGAGGCGGAAATCACCGCCATGCGGGCCTATGGCCTCAACCTGGGCCTGGCCTTCCAGCTGGTCGACGACGCGCTGGACTACGGCGGCTCGTCGGAGGCGCTCGGCAAGAACGCCGGCGACGACTTCCGCGAGGGCAAGGTGACCCTGCCGCTGCTGCTGGCCGTCGCCCGCACGCGCGGCCGCGAGGAGGCCTTCTGGCGGCGCGTCATCGTCGACCGGAACCAGACCGACGCCGACTTCAGGCGCGCGCGAGAGATGATCGTCGGCGCGGGCGCCCTGCAGGCGACGCTCGACTTGGCGGGCGATTACGCGGACGCCGCCAAGGACGCGCTGGCCGTCGTGCCCGACGGCGACTGGCGCCGCGCGCTGGAGGCGCTGGCCGACTTCGCCGTGAGCCGCTCGACCTAGCTGACCGCCCCGCAGAAGCGCTGGATGCGGCGGCAGGCGTCCTCGAGCACCTCGGCCGAGGTCGCATAGGAGACGCGGAAGAAGGGCGACAGGCCGAAGGCGGCGCCCTGGACGACCGCCACGCCCTCGGCGTCGAGCAGCTCGCGCACGAAGGCCTCGTCGCTGTCGATGACCGCGCCCGACGGCGCCTTGCGGCCGATCAGCCGCTCGACGGAAGGGTAGACGTAGAACGCGCCCTCGGGCCGGGCGCAGTCGACGCCCTGGGCCTGGTTGAGCATGCCGACGACGAGGTCGCGCCGCTCCTCGAAGGCCTTCACCCAGCCCTTCAGGAAGTCCTGGGGGCCGTTCAGCGCCTCGACCGCCGCCCACTGCGAGATGGAGGAGGGGTTGGAGGTGGTCTGGCCCATCACCTTGGCCATGGCCTTGATGAGGGGCTCGGGACCGCCGCCGTAGCCTATCCGCCAGCCCGTCATCGAGTAGGCCTTGCTGACGCCGTTCACCGTCAGGGTCCGCTCGTAGAGCTCCGGCGCCACCTGGGCGATGGTGGTGAACTCGAAGCCGCCATAGACCAGGTGCTCGTACATGTCGTCGGTCATCACCCAGACCTGGGGATGGCGGAGCAGCACGTCGGCCAGGGCCCTGAGCTCGGCGCGGGTGTAGGCCGCGCCGGTCGGGTTCGACGGCGAGTTGAGGATCAGCCACCTGGTCCTGGGCGTGATCGCCGCTTCCAGGGCCTCGGGCGTCAGCTTGAAGCCGGTCTCGGCGCCGGCCGTGGCGATTACCGGCTCACCCCCGGCCAGCAGCACCATGTCCGGATAGGACACCCAGTAGGGGGCCGGCACGATGACCTCGTCGCCGGGCGACAGGCTGGCCAGAAGGGCGTTGTAGAGCACCGCCTTGCCGCCGGGCGAGACGTTGATCTGGCCGGTCCGGTAGGCGAGGCCGTTCTCGCGGGCGAACTTGCCCGCGATGGCTTCCTTCAGCTCGGGAATGCCGTCGACGTCGGTGTATTTGGTCTTGCCCTCGCGGATGGCCCGGATTGCGGCTTCCTTGACGTGGTCCGGGGTGTCGAAATCCGGCTCGCCGGCGCCCAGCGAGATCACGTCCCGCCCCGCCCGGGCCAGTTCGCGCGCCTGCTGCGTCACCGCCAGGGTGGCGGACGGCTTGACGCGGCGCAGGGCGGCGGACTGTTCGAACATAGGCGAGACCCCGGGGAGGAGAGAGGCCGTGTTTACGGAACCGGGCTTTGCGGTGCAACGTGACCCCGGATCAAACGGGGTGGCGGGATGTTACGCGCCATCCGGAGAACCCGATGCTCAAGCTGTTCTACTCCCCCGGCTCCTGCGCCACGGCTTCGCACATCGCCCTGGAGGAGGCCGGGGCGGAGTACGAGCTGCAACTGGTCAAGCTGGGCGAGCGGCAGCAGCGGACGCCGGAATACCTGAAGATCAACCCGAAGGGGCGGGTGCCGGCGCTGGCGACCGATCGCGGCGTGCTGACGGAAAATCCCGCCATCCTGGCCTGGATCGCCCAGACCTGGCCGGAGGCGAACCTGGCGCCCCTAGATGATCCCTTCGCCTTCGCCGAGATGCAGGCCTTCAACGCCTTCCTCTGCGCCACCGTGCACCCGACCTTCGCCCACAAGTTCAGGCCCTATCGCTACGCCGACGACCCGGCCGCGCACGTCGCCATGGCGGCCAAGGTCCCGGCGACGCTGGACGAGCACTTCGCCCTGGTCGAATCGCGCCTGGCCGACGGGCGCCCGTGGGTGTTCGGCGACTACTCGGTGGCCGACCCGTATCTCTACATCTTCGCCCGCTGGTACCAGCGTGACGGCATGGGTCATCCCGAGCAGCGGCCCCGCGTGCGGGCGCACATCCGGCGCATGCAGGAGCGCCCCGCGGTGAGGCGTGCGCTGGAGCAGGAGGGGCTTCCCCTCATCTGACAAGGCGTGGCTGGGGGCCTCGGTAAAATCCTTAATGGCGCCAGAAGCTTAGCCTTATGGCTTGACGCGTGTCCTCCGTGCCGCACCCCCGTGTGGCATTAGGCCTTGAAATCGCCCCCGCGACGGGGCACAGGGGCTTTCGTTCCGAGGCTAATTCAACGGATTCGAGGCGCGGTGGGGAACGCGCTCCGAACTGGCGCCGGAGAACGCCCCGGATTCGCCCTCGATCGAAGAACCGCTCATGCTTCCACCCCTGTTCGGAATGATTTCGAACGACATCGCCATCGATCTCGGCACCGCCAACACCCTCATCTACATGAAGGGCAAGGGCATCGTGCTGAACGAGCCGTCGGTCGTCGCCCTGCGCAACGTCGGCGGCCGCAAGGTCGTCCACGCCGTCGGCATCGAGGCCAAGCAGATGCTGGGCCGCACGCCGGGGCACATGGAAGCCATCCGACCGATGCGCGACGGGGTCATCGCCGACTTCGAAGTCGCCGAGGAGATGATCAAGCACTTCATCCGCAAGGTTCACAACCGCAAGAGCTTCGTGAACCCGAAGGTGATCGTGTGCGTGCCGTCCGGAGCCACCGCGGTCGAGCGCCGCGCGATCAACGACTCGTGCCTCAACGCCTCGGCCCGTCGCGTCGGCCTGATCGACGAGCCCATGGCCGCGGCCATCGGCGCCGGCCTGCCGATCCACGAGCCGCAGGGCTCGATGGTCGTCGACATCGGCGGCGGCACCACCGAGGTGGCCGTGCTGTCGCTCTCCGGCATCGTCTACTCGCGTTCGGTCCGCGTCGGCGGCGACAAGATGGACGAGGCGATCATCAGCTACATGCGCCGCAACCATAACCTGCTGATCGGCGAGACCACCGCCGAGCGCATCAAGAAGGACATCGGCACCGCCCGTGTCCCGCACGACGGCGAAGGCCTGTCGATCGAGGTCAAGGGCCGCGACCTGATGCAGGGCGTGCCCCGCGAGGTTCGCATCAGCGAGCGCCAGGCGGCGGAAGCCCTGGCCGAGCCGGTGGCCCAGATCATCGACGCGGTGAAGGTGGCGCTGGAAGCCACCCCGCCGGAACTGGCCGCCGACATCGCCGACAAGGGCATCATGCTGACCGGCGGCGGCGCGCTGCTGCGGGGCCTGGACGCCGAGATCCGCGATCAGACCGGCCTGCCGGTGTCGGTCGCCGACGACCCGCTGTCCTGCGTCGCCATCGGGTGCGGCAAAGTGCTCGAGCACCCCAAGTGGATGAAGGGAGTCTTGGACTCCACTCTGCCCTAATATCACTGTGACGCGGGGGCGTCGCGCAGGCAGGTAGAAGGCAAGCGTCCGTGGCGTTTAGGGACGGCCCGTTCGAGAACTTCAAGGTTCCGCTGGTGTGGACGGCCGCGCTGGCGGTCATCGTCGCCGGCGTGGGCGCGGGCTTCCTGCTCCTCACCGACCGGCGTGAGGACCTGACTCCCGAAGGCTACGGCGACGCCCGCGAGGCGTTCGACCAGGTGTCGGCGCCGGTGAACAGCGTGTTCGCCGCCCCCGTGCGCTGGGTCGGCAACGGCTCGGACTGGATCAGCGACTACTTCAACGCCGTCAACGAGAACCGCCGCCTGAAGAAGAAGGTGGCCGAGCTGGAGGCCTGGCGCGACGCCGCCCTGCGCCTGAAGAACACCAACCGGCGCTACGAGGCGCTGCTGCAGATCCGCACCGAGCCGCCCATCCCGCTGGCCACCGCGCGGGCCGTCGCGGAGTCGCGCGGGCCCTTCGTCAACGCCCGCCTGATCGACGCCGGGTCGCGCAAGGGCATCCGGGTCGGCAACCCGGTGATCAACGAGCACGGCCTGGTCGGCCGCGTGATCGGCGTCACGACCGGCGTCAGCCGCGTGCTGCTGCTGACCGACGTGGCCAGCCGCACCCCGGTGCTGATCGACCGCACGGACGCGCGCGCGATCCTGGTCGGCGACGGCGGCGGTAATCCCCGGCTCGAGTTCATCCGCGGCGAGACCTCGGTGAAGCCGGGCGACCGCATCATGACCTCCGGCGACGGAGGGGTGTTCCCGCGCGGCCTGCCGGTCGGCGTCGCGGCCCGCTCGATCGACGGCAGTTGGCGGGTCAAGCTCTACGCCGACCGCGGTTCCGTCGACTTCGTTCGCGTCATGCTGTTCCAGAACTTCGACCAGCTGGTCGATCCGCGGGCGTTGAACGCGCCGCCGCTGGCCGGGCTCAGCACGGCGCCGCCGCCGTCGCCCGAGCTCGCCTCGCGCATCGAGGCGGTGGCCCCGGCGCGCCGCGAGCCGACCCCCGCCCAGCCCGCCGTGCGCCAGCCGGTCTCCGCCCCGCGGCCCGCAGCCGCGCTTCCGACCACGCCTGCGCCCGCCGCCCGCAAATCCGCTCCGCCCCAGGCGCAGCCCGCGGCGAAGAAGACCGTCCCGCCGCGCAAGGCGGATCCGCGGCCGCCCGCCGAGCGCACGCCGCGCCGGCCGGTGCCCTATGACCGGCTGAACCCCGGAGGCGCGCCGTGAGACGGGGCTTCCAGGTTCGCGTCGTCGGCCCGCAGCACTGGATCTTCATCCCGGCCCTGCTGGCGCTCGCCGCGACCCTGGTCCTGGCGACGCCGGTGCGGCTGTTCCGCCTGCCGTTGCCCGAGCCGATCATTCCGATGGTGCTGGCCTTCGCCTGGCCGCTCATCCGGCCGTCGATCATCGCCCCCCTGGTGCTGATGTTGTGCGGCCTGTTCCTCGACCTGCTGTGGG
>Ga0196964_10000695_pt1 | contig 18893 bp, 19 predicted proteins | sample S1_10metaG_FD_148615 | JGI IMG/M metagenome (GOLD analysis project Ga0196964, IMG submission 148615) | Soil microbial communities from Anza Borrego desert, Southern California, United States - S1_10 | ecosystem: Environmental > Terrestrial > Soil > Desert | place: USA: California | collected... | reverse complement strand
TAAGAAGTCCACCAAACAAGCCATTGAAAAGAAAGAAAAGAAAACGGAAAAGAAGAAAAAGAGAAGTTGCAGCGACTATTATTGAGTTTTTAAGTCGGCAACTCCCCAGTAATGATAATCACCTTCCCAGCTGTGGGATCTCCTGTTTTTCGTGTGGAAAATACATTATTTTTAAATGCTATATTATCACATATTTAATTGATTTTCAATACTATTGAAAATTAAACACTTAAAATTTCCCCAAACAGCAAAAAGCCCATCCCGGGATTCGGCCAAACTCCTAATTTTGATTGAAGCTCCTAACCCAGCAAATTCCCCCCATTTTCGACTGCCTGAGTAGCCCGTTAAATTCTAAGCGCTGAATTGAAATATTTCATTGACCGAATAGGCCAGTGAGGATTAATGAAAATTAAAAGACTAAAAGGGAGGATCTATTATGTTTACGTATGATTTGCTGGAAAATGGTTGTTATTACCTGGTGAAGGAAAAAGAAGATTCACCGATCACGTTGATCAAGGTAGCTGTTGAATCGGATCTCTGTTTATTCATCCAGCGGTTTGACGACCCGACAGAAACGGAATGGAAGCTGAAAAAAGATGCCATTCATGATATTATCGAATGCCTGACTGATGATACCGTAAAAACCTGGGAAGAACATTATAAGAGTAGCGAGGATGCTTATTATGAAGAGGATGATGATGATTGATCAAAAAATCATTAAGTAAATCTTATAAAGCATTTAATTCTTGTTTCATTTAGCAAAAAAAAGCCGCTATAAGCGGCTTTTTTAATTCATACTTCCAGAACTCAATAAGATCCTAGAAAATTCCCACTAGCAATAGTAATAATTTGTCCTGCTCCATTTTTTGCAGTACCCGTAAAGGTCCCGGTTATTGTTTGGGCTGCGGTGTTATGATTGGTCACTGTAAACGTCATGGTGACCCCGGATATAGTCGGATTCGCCTCGTAAGGATCGAGGCTACATTCGTGCTGATAAAAGAATGCTGCAGAATTTGCTGTGGTAGTTGAGGAACTATAGGTCTCCCCATTGTTGATTGTTCCGTTTATATCGCCCAATAATATTGTCAAAGCATCTGAGCCAAGAGAATTGGAACCATCCAATTGGAAAAGCACGCCTGGTGGAGCCGGCGTTAGAGTTGAATTATCGTCCTGACCACGGTATACAGTTGACGGTCCAGGATTTGTAATGGTAAAATTCCAATGAAAAACTGAAGCCGTCGGGTCCACGGTTACCGGGAAGCTGCAACTGGAAGGTGCCGGAAACGACATATTTATATTACCATTTGCAGTAGGCGTTCCAGATCCTTGCAAGATGATATTTTGAATTCCTGTACCGGCAAAAGTACCCGTCCTTGAAAAAGTCATTCCGCTATTAGAAGTTGTAATGGTGTAAGTACCGGCGGTAGTTACATTCACGTCTATTTCTACCGTATTACAAATATTAAGTTGGGAGCCCTGTTCGTAAAACCCATTAACCAGTGCAGAACCGCAATCAATCGTATAAACAGCAGCTCCACCACCACCACCAACATTCACGATAAAAGTGCATGTCTGGCCGCCCATAGTTACCGTAAATGTTTTATTACCAGAAGAACCTGGTGTTCCGGAACCGATTAAATTGACTGTTTGAACACCTGTTGGAAGACTTCCTGCGAATGCAAAACTGAACCCATCCACCGTATTCGTGCTAAGATTAAATGTGCCCGCTGTAGTAACAGTTACCTGAACGCTAACTGTATTGCTGGCAGTCAGAGCAGTTCCGGCCGTATAGGTCCCATTAACTGTTGAAGGTGTGCAGGCTCCCCCTGCTCCTCCAAGATTGCCAACTCCCGGGCCACCACTACCAACCACATTCACAATAAATGTGCAGGTGCCAGCACCCAATGTAACCGTAAATGTTTTGTTCCCTGAAGAACCTGGAGTACCCGTACCATTTAAAGTAACCGTTTGAGTACCCACGGCAAGAGTACCCGAGAATGCAAAACTAAATCCATCAACAGTGTTGGTGGTAATATTAAATGCACCAGCAGTCGTTACGTTTACTTGTATACTTACTGTATTGCTCGCAGTTAAAGCAGTTCCCGCAGTATAGGTCCCGTTCACAGTGGAAGGTGTGCAGGCTCCTCCCGCACCACCAAGAGTTCCGACTCCAGCACTACCCACATTCACCGTAAAATTACAGGTGGAAGTTCCCGCAGTTAAAGGAACAACATTCGGTCCCGGTGTTGAAGGAGTACCCGATCCTTGCAAAACCACGGGTTGAACGCCGGTGGAAAGAAATGCACCAGCCCGCATGAAGGTCATCCCCTGGAAAGTAGTCGAAATATTATACGTTCCGATCGTTGTTACGTTCACATTAATAGTAACTGTATTGCTTGCATTTAAAGCAACCCCGGTCGCATAGCTTCCTGCTACGGTACCTGGTGTACAATTACCCGGCGCTCCTTCAAGTGTAAAGGTGGCAGGCCCGCCCGAACCGGCTGGCAATACATCTACCTGCACATCACAAAAGCTGGTATCATAAAAAACGACGAAGTTGAATGTGCCATCTGCAAATGGAGTTCCATTCCCTCTTAATGTAACTGTGTTCGCACCTACTGTTGTGAATTGCCCGGTAGCCCGGAAAAATATTCCATTGACAGTATCCGTAAAGATTGTATATGTCCCTGTGGCAGCCACATTCACCTGAACAGAAATCGTATTGGCTGTAGGAACTAATGGTACTGTGGCTACATATGTTCCATTTACCGTTTTAGGCGCACAATCTCCATTCGTATCAGTCTGCAAACTTCCTTTGGAAGGGTTATTTCCTGTCTCGAAACTCAATTCTTTCTGGCAGCCTATTAAAAAAATAAGGCCGATGGCCAGGAGCTGGAACAACTGTTTTTTCATCTCAGATGATTCGTTTTTTGGGGTCAGACACCGGCTTGTCCAGGCCGATTGTTTTCATAAAAATGAGTATGTTATTAGAACGCCTAAAATTAGGGATTATTTCTTCACCACTACAGAAAATAAAGCAGTTCTCTGAATTAAGTATCAACTGGTTGAGTGTGGTTATTACCCGGTTTTTGTTTAATGGTTTATGGTCCGGACGCGGTGAAGCCGGTCTGGATGCAGACCCCAGGCGTCTGCATTTTTCTTTTATTGTTGGCTCAAAGCTCATGTTTCGCCGCTCATGGCCCGCAGCTTATAACTTTTCTAAAAGCTCTCCAGTTCTGAATATTGATCGAATAAGGTCCCTGTGTACCGGAGAGATCGATCACTTTTAAATGAATCAATCCCACAGCCCGAGCAAACCAACTTTCGAGTGAGATGTATTCATCCTGGTAATTCATCCCATCGAAACTCACTTTTGGCCGCCAGGCGATCTTATAAACATTACTACTGAAATTATTCCCATTCAATGAAGCGCTGGCATTTGTGGGTTGTCAAATGTGAAAACCGCTGTATAATAATCTGTTTGCTGACGCTCTATATAATCATTTCCCGCTTTGCGGAAAAAAGAAGTATCCACGGGTGTCGTGTCGTCCTGGTTCTCGATCATTGTATACGTATTCCCGGATATCGGGATTGTACCAATAACTTTCCTGGTCAATGAATCTCCCCTAATGAAGATCTGGTCTACATCATCATAGCTCCACCAGCTATTCAGGGTAAGCGGGAATAAATCGGTATTTGCAGCCGCGGCAACGTTTACCGTGAATGTACATTGACTGCTTCCAAGACTCACCACAAAAGTCTTTATCCCGGTAGCAGTAGGTGTTCCATTGCCTGCGAGAGTAACATTTTGTGTCCCCGCAGGAAGGTTACCCGAAAAATTGAAAAAGAAACCATCAACAGTATTGGTTGATATTGAAACAGGGCCCGCAATTCCGATCATTGCCTGAACCTGGACATTATTACCTGTAGTAAGCGATGTACCCACTTTATAAGTTCCATTAAGAGTTACAGGTGTACAGGCATTTGGTGCGCCACCTAATGTTCCACTGCCGGGGCTTCCAACTGTTATATTGAATGTACATGTATTAGTTCCGAATCGTCGAAGGATCAACTTGTCAACTAATCGTAAATAAATAACTTACATTCATGAAAAGAAAAACATTTCTTCAAAACACCGCGATCCTCTTATCGGGAAGTTTACTTTCTCGCGAGACTTTCGCGAATGATGAAAAAAAGAAACCCCTTCGGTTTGCCCACCTGACAGATATCCATGTAAAGCCAGGCTTAATTCCTGAAACAGGTATGGCTAAAGCCCTGCAGCAGGTACAACGTCTTGATAAAAAAATAGAGTTCATCATGAATGGCGGTGATATGATCATGGACGCCTTGGAGGCAACGAAGGAGAAAACGCAACAACAATGGGATGTATTTCATCGTATCCTCAGATCAGAAAACAGTTTGCCAGTATTTCACTGCATTGGCAATCATGATGTCTGGGGCTGGTTTATCAAAGAAAACCTGCCTACCGGGCAGGCAGGCAAAGCCGTATCTGATAAGCTCTATGGCAAGCAATGGGTGATAGACACATTGCAATTGCCTAACCGTTATTACAATTTTTCCAAAGGAAACTGGAATTTCCTTGTTCTGGATAGTATCCAATTGAATCCGGCTGGCGGATACATCGGGAAAGTAGATGATCCGCAAATGGAGTGGCTACAACAAGCGCTGAAGAATATCCCGGTTAACCAACATGTTTGCATTATATCACACATCCCGATCCTCTCGATCTCCTCCGGGTTATTTTTCAATAAGACGGAAGCCAATGGAGATCTGAAGATTCAAAGGAATTTGATGCACACTGATTTCCTCGCTTTAAAAAAATTATTCCAGCAGCATCCAAATATTCGCTGTTGCATTAGTGGGCATACGCATTTGCAGGATGAAGTAGATTATCTCGGGATTAAATATTATTGCAATGGTGCTGTCTCAGGGAACTGGTGGAATGGATCGTTCCAGGAGTTTGCCCCCGCTTTCGCGGTAATGGAGTTGTTTGATGATGGGAGTAGTAAGAGGACGATTGTTAATTATTCATGATCCGGGATAAGGGATGCGAAGTGTGGGATGCGGGCCTGCCAGCCGAAGCTTTAGCAAAGGATACGGGAAGTCGGTTTAAAGAGTATATTCATAATTTGCTTTAAATTCCATCATATGAAAACAAGCTTTTTACTTTCTCTTTTTATCTTCCTTTTTATTACTTGTTTTAGTCAAACTCCCGAAGTAGAGGTGCTCACATCAGGTACAAAAACCAGCATCCGTGGTTTGAGTGTAGTAAATGATAATGTAGTTTGGGTGAGTGGGAGTAATGGCACAGTTGGAAAAACCACCAACGGCGGTAAGACCTGGAAATGGGTGACAGTGAAAGGATTTGAAAAAACCGATTTCAGGGATATCGAAGCGTTTGATGCCGCAACAGCCATCATTATGGGTATTGCCGAACCGGCTTATATCCTGAAAACAAATGACGGAGGGGAGACCTGGAAAGTGGTCTATGAAAATAAAACCAAGGGCATGTTTCTCGACGCCATGGAATTCTGGAATGAGCTTGCCGGCATTGTGATCGGCGATCCGATCGGGGGACGATTTTTTATTGCCCGGACCTTTGACGGAGGTTCTACCTGGCAGGATCTACCATTTGATAAACGACCGATTGCTGATAGTGGAGAAGCTTGTTTCGCGGCCAGTGGGACAAATGTAAGACCACTGGATCGTGACGAAGCCGTTTTTGTCAGCGGAGGATTGCATTCCCGGGTATTTATCAGGGATGTTGCCCGAAATTTACCAATCATACAGGGAAAGGAAACGACGGGGGCTAATTCAATTGCCGTTTGGGATAACCGGAAGCTAAAGGGAGGAAAGCGTATGATTGTTGTAGGTGGAGATTTTAATTCGGATTCTTCTTTACAAAAAAATTGTTTTTATTCTAATGATCGGGGCCGTACATGGCATGCTCCGAATATTCCCCCGAATGGATACCGGAGCTGCGTGGAATACCTCACCAAAAAAGATCTATTCACGTGTGGATTGAATGGAGTTGACTATTCAATGAATGGAGGCAAAACCTGGAAATGGATCAGTAAAGAAGGTTTTCATGTTTGCCGGGCAGCCAAGTTTGGCACCGCTGTTTTTTTGGCGGGAGGGAATGGAAAGGTTGGAAAGATCCTATGGAAACCGTGATAGTGAATGGTGAATAGTCAATCCCGACGCAGCGGAGTTGGTCGGGATACCGGCATAGGCAAAAGGTAATAGGCAAATAACAATATGCCTAAAGATTTTTAAGTATCTCCGATACACTTGGGCGCTTTTTGTAATCCGGCTCAAAAAAACGGTAGGTAACTGTCTGTTCGTCCCCGATAATATATACCGCGGGAACAGGGAGGTAGTTGCCATTCTTTCCATTGATCTCTTCGATCCTGATCCCCGTATTTCTGTATCTGGTCATCGTGTTTTCCGGAATCTCGTATTCCACATCATAAGCTTTCATGATCTTTAATCCTTCATCATATAATATGGAATATTGTGCATGGGTCTTCTCCACGGTTTGCCTGATACTCTCGGGTTTCTCGGCAGTGACCGCAAGCAAAGTCGCTCCTTTATCTTTGATTAATTGGAGTGAATCCTGCAGTTTCTTCAGTTGCCGGTTACAATGAGGGCACCAATAACCACGATAGAAGACCAGCACTACCTTTCCTTGCTTCAGCAGTTCCTTAAGACGGATGGATTGCCCATTCTGATCTACTGCTGTAAAGTCCGGTGCTTTGGAAGCAATGAATAATCCTTCCGGCGCTTGTTGGCAAAAACCAATTGTTGAATAGAACAAAAGGGCTGATGCTATCAAAAATTTCGTCATACGATACTGCAAATTTAATAGGGACGGGACTGGATAAATATTGAAGTCTGCAGCCTTAACATAAGATTATTTTTTTATTACTTTTGGCCACTATCCAACTCTTTCTATGCCCAATTCACATCAGGAAAAGTTCCTGACAAAAATACTTCTCGGCTTCGGTTTCATTACTGCCGGTATCCTGCTTATTTTCTATACAAGCTTTGAACGGAACCAAACTGATGACTGGTATTTCTGGGGGATCGTTGCAGCCTTTATGATCAATCTTGGGCTTTATTGCTTACTGAAAGCCTTTGTCCATAAGGTAAAATCCGATTTCATCCGCCGACAAAAACAAAGAGAACAGCAAAAGACATTCACTTCAGACAATGAGAAATTAAGTTAAGGGAGAGAACTGCAGAATGCAGAATGTAGAATGTAGAAGTAAACTGCCACTTCTTTATTTTACATGCTACATTCTTCTGTTCTACATTCAACGCGGCTCGCCAGTCTCACGCCTAATTCTCGAGGCTTCTGAAATCAACAGGAACAAGTTTACTAACTCCCGGTTCCTGCATGGTGACTCCGTAGATGACATCCACGGTACTCATCGTCATTTTATTGTGAGTAACAATAATGAATTGAGAGTTCTCGCTGAATTGACGGATCATATTGGTGAATTTTCCCACATTGGCATCATCCAGCGGCGCGTCCACTTCGTCAAGGATGCAGAAGGGCGCAGGTTTTATCAGGTAAATGGCAAATAACAAAGCGGTAGCAGTGAGTGTTCTCTCTCCCCCGCTGAGTTGGGTAAGCGAGGTGGGTCGTTTACCTTTTGGCTTGGCGATGACCTCAATTCCTGTTTCGGCCGGGTTCTCCGGGTTTTCTAATATGAGGTCAGCCTGGTCGTCTTCCGTGAATAAGGTCTTAAACACTTTCTGAAAATTCTCGCGCACTTTTTCAAATGTTTCCAGGAATTTCTGGTTGGCAGTTGCTTCCACCTCTTCGATCGTTTTCATCAGGCTTTCCTTCGCCGTGACCAGGTCATTCTTTTGCTCAACAATAAAATCATACCTTTTTTTCATCTCGGTAAATGCCTCGATCGCGGTAGGATTTACTTCTCCCAGGTTTTCCAACCTTTTTTTCATTCGATCAGATTTTTCCTGTAATTCTTCCACGGGCAATTCGGTGAGCCTGGCTTCTCCCAGGATATCTTCGATATTGATCCGGAATTCCACGTCCAGGCGTTCTTTCATCCCCGCTAACTGCAGTTTTAATTCATTCAGGCGGTCCTTGATCTCACCCAACAAATGCTCAACGATCTCTTTTTCTTTCACCTTATGCCGGATCTCGCTTTCTTTTTCACTCAATTGGTTCCTGAAATTGTAATAGGCCTGGTCAGTCTCGTTCAATCTTCTCTCCTCCTCCTCTTTCATCTTCAACATCTGCAATAATGATCCTTCTAATTCTTCCAGGGATTTAATAGATTGAGCTATGCTCTCTCCTGTTTCTACCAGTTGTTTTGAGTTCAGCTCGATCTGGTTCCGCAATTCAGTGAGTTGATTATTCTTGAATTCGAGCTCCTGCCTCAGCGCATTGATCTTGCTTTGCTGTCTCGTCACGTTCAAATTGAATTCGTTGTATTCCTTTGTGGCTTCATTATATTTCTCGTCTGTTGTACGGTAAGTTTCTTCCGCATCGGAAAGTTTGATGGATTGTGCGTGCAATTGTTCGTTATATTCCTTCAATTGATTTCGAACTCCTTCCACTGAACTTTGCGTTTGTTGTGTTTGCAGGCTTAGTTCTTCGAGGCGCTGCTGGCTGGACGTGCGAAGCGAATGCAGGTTTTCAAGTTTATTATGCAGCGAAAAGACCTGGTTGGTCAATTGCTGGATCTCCAGTTCTGTATCGCGCACGGCCGACTCACGTAATTCTTCATTGAACGCGATCACCTCGTTGTGCCGGGCCTGGATCTCGGAGCGCAAAGCTTCCACTACACCAGCTTGCTGAGCGATTTCCTCCTCCAACTTTTCCAGGTTCTTCACCCGGCCGATCTTCTTCCCTTCGATCATACCAACGCTTCCACCGGTAAGAGAATATTTTCCCTTCACATACTTACCATTTTTTTCGATCACGACAAATCCATTGCTGCTTTGCAATGCGGTTTCGTCATCGGCGATAAAAACATTATCCAGCAAATGCTCCGCAAGCCGGCGGTACCTATCCTCGACCTCTACTACACTCATAGCAGGAATGCCGCCTTCCAGGTGGTGACGATCCGAATCTTGACGATTGATAAATTTTTCCAACAGAAAGAAGTTGGCTTTCCCTTTCTTATTCTCATCCAGCAAGCGAATGGCCTGCATGCCTTCCTGCAGGTCATTCACAATATAGTATCCCAAATAAGGCTCCAGGACATTCTCCAATGCCGTGCGGTATTCTTCTTTTACATACAATATGTCAGAAAGTATCGGGGACGTGTAATTCCATTGTGTATTGTTATGCAGGAATTTCACGCTGTCGGGATAACCTTCCATGGAATCGATCATGCTTTTAAGCAGATCATGTTCGTTCCTTTTTGAGTCCAGCTTCCTGGTTTCTTCAGCGAGGCTATTCCTCAATTCCTCGAGCAGCTCCTGGGTTTGCAAGATCTGCTCCTTGGTATTTTCCTGGTGTTGCTGTAACTGTTGCAGGTCTACTTTTTTAATGTTCAGTTCCTTTTCTTTCAATATCCTTTCCTGGTCCAGGTGATGACGATGTTGCTCCCTGAGCTTTCTTTCTTCTTCCAACTGAGCAATAGTCCGCTGTATATTTTGGACGGACGTATCAGCTACTGCCACTTTTTTTTCTGCTTCGAATTGGCTCCGCTGGATCTGCTGGTATTCATTACGAAGAGAATCCAGGGCCTTCCTTTTTTCATCCAGCACCTGCCGTTTGCTATCCATCTCCTGTCTCAACCCCTCCAGCCGGTCATTCAATCCTTTCAAGGTATTTTCTTCAGCTGATACCTGCTGGTTCGTAAATGCAATGCTTTCTTCGATGCCTTTTAATTGTCCCTCCGATTTTTGTAAAAATTCTTTCAGGTCGTTTTCCTTTTCTATCAAATGGTCCAGTCGCTGGGCGGCCAGGTTTTTTTCATTTTCACGCGTCCTTACATTTTGCAACAGCTCATTGAAAGCATGCTGCATGCTTTGCAATTGTTTTTCCTTCTCGATAAATTCAAGTTTTTCCTGCTCTAGACTGGCTTCACGAGTACCGATTTCGGCCTCGATCTCAATCTTCTTATTAGTTTCAGTTTCTGATTGCTCGTTCAGTTCTTTATAAGTAAGATTAAATCCTTCAAGCGCGGCCTTGGCCAATTCAATACTGATCTCCCGGTAATCCTTCTTGATCTCGTGGTATTTCTCTGCTTTTTTAGCCTGGCTTTCTAAAGTCTTTAATTGGTTGTTGATCTCAAACAATAGGTCCTCGATACGAGCGAGATCCTGTTCAGTAGCATCCAGTTTTAGCTTCGCTTCTTTTTTTCTTGTTTTATAAATGGAAATTCCGGCTGCCTGTTCCAGCATTCTCCGGCGGCTGTTCTCCTTATCCTTGATCAGGTCATCAACCATACTAAGTTCAATAATCGCGTAGCTGTCCGTGGAAATACCCGTATCAATAAAAAGGTTTTGAATATCCTTCAGGCGACAGGGAACATCATTCAGGCGATACTCACTTTCCCCGCTTTTATAAAATTTGCGCGTGATCGTGACGGTATTAAATTCCGTGGGGAGCAGGTTACGCGTGTTCTCAAAGGTTAGACTGACCTCTGCAAGACCGCTGGCGCTCCGGGTTTTGGAACCATTAAAAACAAGGCTATCCAGGTTTTCACTGCGTAGGTGACTGATCTTTTGTTCCCCGATCACCCAGCGAATGCTGTCGACGATATTGGATTTACCGCAACCATTAGGGCCAACGATACCGGTGACGTTGTCGTCGAAGTTTACCAGGGTCTTATCGGCAAAGCTTTTAAAACCTTTGATCTCCAGGCTTTTTAATCTCACAGGATTGACATTTATTATCGGCGAATTTACAGGATAAAGCCAGAAATGTCAATTTGGTAATCAACCAGTTATTCACAGTTTTGACCTCATTGTGGAAAGAGATTTTCTGAAGTTAAACAACTTGTCTAATGTCTATTGCCTATTGCCTATTCACTATTCACCATACACTTTTTTCACTTTCTCATAAACATCCAAAATAGCCTGCCGTATAGACGGCCATTCAAATTGCGCCAGGCGATGAAACCGACCTTTCATCCATCGGATCTCGAGTGAGGAAACATTCACTAATTGTTCTCTCGCAAAGCTGGCATTTGTTGTATCAACAATATCATCATTCTCTCCCTGCAGGTAGATCACGGGCACACGAATGTTTTTCCAGAATGGAAGCATTTTCTCCAACTCTTTTTTATGATGTACTTTTTCTGTATTGGCAGAACGAAACAATCGCGGCATAAACCATCGAATGGACCAATGCTCGATGATATGCGTGAACCAGAAATATTTTTCTCTTCCCGGTCCTAATGAAGGTCCTGTCAATACCAACCCATCCACCAGTTCCGGGTGATCCATGGCCATTCTGCACGCAATAGATGCTCCGTATGAACCTCCCACCAGTATGATCGGATGTTTTGCTTTGTTCAAGCTATCCAGGATAGGCCTTATCATTTCAGATTGCTTCTGGATGGAAGGCTCGGGGTCTCCAAAACCCGAATAACCATAACCCGGCCTGTCAACGGCGTATATCCTGAATTTTTCTTTGATAGCACTATCAGACATTCGGCGGCTGTAATAACTCATCGAACCGGGTGATCCATGCAACATTAATAAAACCGGCAGGCTATCATGTCCTGAGCTGACATACCGCAACTTCCTTCCGTGGGTTTCATAATATTGGATCCTCGCGTCTACTCCCCTTTCGGCAAAACTTTGCTTCAATTCCTCGTCGGATTTACGGAATTGAACATAATGGTCGAAAACCAGGCAGGCAATAATGAATAAACCCATAAGAATGATCAACACCCGGAGGGTTATGCGAAGCCAACGGTATCTTCTTCCGGTACTCGTATTCTTCATGCAGCTAATTTAGCATCGGGGAATTAAATAGTCATATAGGTCAAATGGATGTTTTTCAAAACTCGAGTAGTCCTTGTGACCTCGAACCTATTATTCTGCTAGGATCAACTAATATGACGTATATGACCAATAGGGAATGTTTGATTTTGAAGAATGCTCCTATTTGACTTATATGACCATTCAATAACCACTCATCACAATAAATAGCCAGTTTTTTGAAACAAAGCAGCACTTGCGAAGTCTAGTTTGCCAATAAATAATATTTGCTGACCAACACCAAACTTATTATTGATGGTAAGGTACATTCTTTCATTTTCAGTAAGTCATGATAATGAAGAAGCTGCCAAGAAGATTATCCGGCAATATTTTGATTCTCTCGATCAACAGGGGCCAGGAGGCATGCGCAGCCAGTGTTATTCAGACGATGAGCGGGAAAGTCATTTCGTGCATATCAAGAGCTTTGTAAAAGATTCTGTGGCAAAACAGCATTTCAGGTCTCCCATCTTTAGGGAATACATCAATCAACTATCAGCGCTTTGTGAAAGCAAACTCATGTTTACCCGGCTTTGCCAGGAAAAGACCTTTGAGTCAATTTATTAATGCTATCAGGCACGAACAAATCCACGAAGCAGTTTAAAATTTTGCTCGGTACGCAGTTTCATTATTGCTTTGTCTTTGATCTGTCGCACACGCTCCGGTGTAAGATCATACCTTCTGCCGATCTCTTCCAGGCTCATTGAATGATCCAACCCGATCCCAAAATAAGAGCAAATCACTTCCCGCTGTCTCTCGGTTAGACTGGCAAAAGTTCGGTGTATCTCTGTTTTCAGCGATTCACGATTACAAAGGTGCATATCGGCAGCTTCATAATTCGGGTCAACGAACGTGTCGAGCAGCGTATTATCTTCTTCTTCCGAAAATGGAGCATCCAGGCTGACATGCTTGTTATTGATACCCAGGTTAAAACTGATCTCGTTGCTCTCCAATTGCATCACTTCCGCCACTTCCTCTTCTGAGGGCGCGCGATGAAGTTCCTGTTCCAGGGCTGATCTTACCCGGTTGATCTTTCCACCGAGCAATACTTTGTTTACGGGGATCTTCACCATTCTAGATTTTTCCGCAATCGCCTGGATGATGCATTGACGGATCCACCAAACGGCAAATGAAATAAACTTAAAACCCCGAGTGTGATCGAACCGCTCGATGGAACGAATCAATCCAACATTACCTTCATTGATCAGGTCGTCCAGGGAAAGACCCTGCCCCTGGAATTGTTTGGCGACGGAAACCACGAACCGGAGATTTGATTTCACGACCTTTTCTTTAGCGGCCCTACAGCCTTTTTTGACCTGTTCAAAGAGTTTTACTTCTTCTTCAGCACTGACAAGGGGAAGTCTCGCAATTTCCTGGAGATATTTCTCCAGGCTTTGGGATTCCCGGTTGGTGATGGTCTTGGAGATCTTTAGTTGTCGCATACCCAATGATTTTTCAATAAGAAAATGATTTTGGTTTTCTCATGGGGCAGGATAAGAACAAAGAAATGTTCTTCGGGAAGCGAAAAAAATAGAATTGGACTTCAATCCTTTGTCATCGCCAAAGCATGCCGTGTAGTTATAAGATGACAGGATTTTTAAGTGTAAAGCACTAAGCTGCGGGTTATTACGTGTAAGTTTCCCCTATCCGCATAAAAAAAGTGGCGGAAAAACCCGCCACTACCCTTTTTGCTTGCCTGTTTTCCTGATTTATTCTTCTTTTACTTTAGTCTTCTGGGTCCCGATCTCTACCTTGGTCTCATCCTCCTTCCATTTGATCTTATCCCATTCCTCCTTGTATTTGGCATCATCTCCTTTCTCACTCTTGTACTTATTGTTCCAATCTTTGATCTTGAGGTCTCCCTGGTCCCATTTTACCTTGCGGCCATAGCGGTCTTTCATCTTGAATTCTTTCCCGTCCCATTTTGCTTTCTGTTCGTTGAAGGTCCATTTATCCCCATCCGCTTTTACGATCAGGTCATTCACAATAATGCCCGTAATACCATGCACTGTGTCGGGAGCCATCTTGGTATCGGTATAACGAATGACATAAAAATCAACCGGGGCATTGGTACTGCGATTCATCGTACGCCAGGTAGTTGTATCATACCAGATATCCAGTGTGTCGCTGGAATACAAATCCAGGATATAAAATTTGCGCGGCATTTGTACCGTCGTTGTCACCTGTGCAGCAAGACTAAAAGCGAACAGGAGACCCACGATCGACAAAATGTTCTTACGGTTTGACATAGCTCAGTTATTTATATGAAGAATAAGGTTTCACATTCAAAATGCAGATACTATGCCATGCACTTCGATTGTCATCCGGATTATTGTTTTAATGGATAGGGGTAACTGAATGAGGAATTAAGCCTCTTTCTTTGAACCCCCGCCACGCAATAAAGCCACCAATAAAAGGATGAAAACAGCCCCGCCAACGATCCAGACCCAGGGTTGCTGGTACCAATTGTCTTTTTTTCCAACATCAACATTAATATCCACGCCTTTATCCTGCGCAAATACCAGCACGGATAGCCATGTAGCCAGCAATAGACTGTAAACATGTTTAAAATACCTGGTCAGTGTTTTCATGTTGCAATGGTTTTATGTGTAAAAAATTCCCTATAGGCTATGTATATTCAAACCTTATAGGTTCGAATCCTCAATTTTGTACGGCATTTGCCGGGTTGAAATTCAATTGTAACAGTTTGTTCCGCAACCGTGCAAACAGACTGGACAAAAAGGATGCCATCGGGAGAATAAACGATTCACGATTTACGAATTTGAGTACTCCCCGGCTGGCACGTGAAATTGTAATTCGTAATTCCAAAATCGTAAATTTCAATTAGCCTTACCTTTGCTGCCATTAAAAAATACTGTCAAAACATTAAAACATGAACACGGTTATTGTCCCGGTGGATTTTTCCCCAACTTCAGTTAATGCTGCCCGTTATGCCATCCAGTTACTGTCTGGCCATTACGGGGTGAGTGTGATCCTGTATCATCTTGATGAAAAGAACAACCAGGCGGGTGAATCCATAAAAAAATTAGAAGCGCTGAAAAAAGAATTAGCTGACTCGGGAATTGTGAAGATTGAATTACTGAGCGAGCAGGGAGGTGATTTTATCGATGAGTTAGAGAAACTGGTCCGCCATCGCCAGGCTTACATGGTCATTATGGGGATCACGGGCCGATCTGCTATCGCCCAAACCCTGGTAGGCAGCAATGCATTGAAAATGGTAGAACGCAAAGTTTGTCCAGTGCTCATTATTCCACCTCAGGCAAAATTTAAGGAGGTGAAAAATGTGTTGCTGACTTCAGATTTCAAGAATGTTTTGGCCAGTACCCCTTCCGTGCCGATCAAAAAAATGTTGAAGACCTTTCGACCCAACCTGCATATCATTAATGTTGACAGCAATCATTATGTCGCATTGACCGAGGATTACCAGGCACAGCGTACACAATTGCGGGATATGTTCAACGAATTCAACCCTGAGTTTTACTTTTTAGGCTGGTATGATGTGGATGAGGCCATTAACCAGTTCGCTAACGATAAGAATATTGATTTCATCATCGTGATCCACAAGGAACATTCACTGGTCTCCAAGATTTTCGGAAAGAGCCATACCAAGGCGCTCGCTTATCATAGTTCAGTGCCCGTTTTCGCGCTGCATGAATAATACATCTTGCTCGTTTTTTGAACCACCAAAACACTGAAAACACGAAGCACCGCCAAGATATATTTGTGCAACCTGGCGGTCTTCGTGTATTTGTGGGGCAACGTTCCCTTGACATCCCCAAAACAAAAGGCTATCTTTGTTGCTGCATTTTATGAAACGGAATAGTAAGAACGCCTTCAGGTTTATCCCTTTCGGATGGCAGTGCCTCCCGGCAAACTATTATATCCCGGATTAAGTCAATTACCCCCTTACTTACTGAATTCCCGTTTATACTTACCCATTAGAGGATCAACAAACCAGTATGAAGAATATCAAACTGATCGAAGTGCCATCAGAGATCGGGGCAGGTACCCGGGGAGCCAGTTTGGGCGTGGATGCCATCAAGATCGCTGCGCTGGATTTCATGAGCAATTTTTTCATTCATTTTCCCTCGGAAAAGATCCCGACCGAAAATAAGTTATTGTATGAGCCCATTGAGTCCCCCTATGCCAAAAGGATCAAAGGGGTGGCGACGATGTATGACCGGGTCAGTAAGGCGGTGAGCGATAGTTTAAAAAATAATTTTTTCCCGGTTCTGATCAGCGGGGACCATAGTACAGCCGGGGCAACAATAGCCGGGATAAAAATGGCACGCCCGAAAAGTAAGCTGGGTGTGATCTGGATAGATGCTCACGCTGATCTGCATACGCCATTTACCACTCCTTCAGGTAATCTCCATGGAATGGGTTTGGCCGCTGCATTAAGTAAGGATAACCAGGAATGCGCGGTACATGATGTAGATGAACAGACAGTAAAACACTGGAATTATTTAAAAAATCTTGGAAAGATCAGCCCGAAGCTCCTGCCCGAGGATATTGTATTCATATCCCTGAGAGAATTTGAAAAAGAAGAAAAATACCTGCTCGATAAATACGATATGAAAATTGTAACCACGAAAGAAGTCCGTAACAAAGGGGCTGAAAGCGTGGTGAGAAATGTGATCCGTTACCTGGATGATTGTACAGATATTTACGTTTCATTCGATGTAGACAGCCTCGATTCTTCCATATCGAAAGGTACCGGGACACCGGTAAATAATGGGTTGAAAGAACGGGAAGCCGAAGACCTGATCAGCAAATTCATGCAAAACAGGAAGGTCTGTGCTTTTGAAATAACGGAAGTGAACCCTACATTAGATAAGGAAAACCTTATGGCCGAAATAGCATTTAATATCCTGCAGCGAAGCGTGAATGTACTGATGATGAATTAACAGCGCCGAATTACTGCCCTTCCAGTTCTTTTAGTTTTTCTCTTATTTGATTTGTCGTTAAAGGTCCTAGTTCAAACGAACTCTCCAGGCAGGCATTCAACAAGTTTTTAGCTTTTTCTGTTTCCCCGACCGCTGAAAAAATCAAGGCGGAATGAAAAAGCGCATCTGGTTCAAACGTGTATTTATATACCGACCCTTTCGTCACCTGGTATGCCTGTTCATATTGCCCGTTCTTGTACAGAGCCCAGGATAACCCGTCATACGTTTCCGGAGTGAGCCGGTTTTTTAATTCCTCTCTCGCTAAATCCAATGCTTTCCCAGCCTGATTCAATTCACCAGCATGAACCTGAACAAGGTACTTGTTATACATTCTCCCTGTTCCAGGTGCTTCAGCTTTCTCCAAAAAGGCATTTAACCATTTTGCCTTTTGAGCTGGATCCTTCTTCGATTCAGCTATATCCGAAAGCATGAGGTAAAGCTCTGGATCGTTCTTTTGAGATAATATAAAATCAATGATACTTCTTGCTGATCCTGGATCCCCGTCATTCGACCACGTGATCCACGCAATTCCTTTCAGGCAATGAAGGTTTGCGGGATCCATCTTTAACACCAGCAGGTAGGTCTTGTAAGCCTCTTCTATCCGCCCGGCATGACCATACATATCTGCAAGATTGGATAGAGCCCAGCAGTATAGATTGAGATCTCTTTCACGCATCACGTTGGTTGCCTGTTCCATGCAGGTTATTGCCTGGTCAGACCTGCCCAGATGATCTTCCCATTTTGATTTCCGAACAAGATAATTGAAATCAGTTTCATTTTTTACTGCAGTCAGGAGACGGCGGGCTTCCCGGTACAGCCCCAATTCCATCGCAGCGTCAAACTTCAATAAGGAAAGCGTGTATGGATCCGCCCCTGCTTTTTCCGCCAGTTCAATATCAGAATGAGCCCTCCTGAATTCATGCCTGGCAATACTAGCCTGCGAAAGAGAAAACAACAATTCCGGATTCTTGAAATCAAGCTTTGCGGCACTGGATCTTAATAACGAATCGCCAGTGGTAAGGTGCATGGTATTTCCCTTCAAACGAAAAAGCTCCAGGTAGGAAAGACCCAGTCTGTGCTGGTCAAGATAATTGCCCGTATCTTTTTCTAATCTCTTACTCCAGAATCCGATTTCCTTCCGGATCGCATGCTCTTTTGTCGCCACAAATTTTTTATGCAAATAAACATGGTAATCAGCCGGATCAGCTAGTCTTTCGGGGTCTTTACATGCGATAAGCATAATGAGCACCAGGATAAAAATTCGTGCCATCGGTAATAATTATTAAACACCGGAACATTTTAACGTCCCGGTGTAGTTAAAATCAGAATGGGGCTGCCAGGTAGGGGAACACTGTGAGAAAAGCTTTATCATTATTATTTACATTATCCCTGGTCAAACCCGGGTTCGAAGTACCCGAAGGTCCGCCAAAGATGAGCAGCAATTCCGTATCGATCACATCATCAGCCAGCGCGCGGCCAGTAAGCACGTTCGTCCCGTCAAAAAATGTAGTCGTGCCATTCATTTTCACATTCAGCACATCCGTTACCAGCAAGCCTGCGAATGTCGGCTTGTCCTGTCCCAGGGCATTTTGCGTAAATCCAAATGCAGTCAATACACTTTGAAACTGCGCATTGAACGCGGCATTCATCGCGGATGGCGGCGTGGTATTGAATTCATTCTTTCTGGCTGAATTCACAAACACGGTATTGATCGCCGGCCTGGCCATCTGTTCGTTCTGAATATACGTGCCGGTAATATCGAAGGTATCAGCCGGGGGATCGTCTTCACACCCGACGATGGCCATCAAACCCAGGCCAAATAAAAAAAGTGAAAATTTTTTCTGTATCATGATTGTTGATTTAAAATTTGTAGAATCATTTTGTTTTCGTTTCTGCCCACACATTGATTGTGGTCACGGATACGAGTAACGA
>Ga0196964_10000694_pt1 | contig 18897 bp, 16 predicted proteins | sample S1_10metaG_FD_148615 | JGI IMG/M metagenome (GOLD analysis project Ga0196964, IMG submission 148615) | Soil microbial communities from Anza Borrego desert, Southern California, United States - S1_10 | ecosystem: Environmental > Terrestrial > Soil > Desert | place: USA: California | collected... | reverse complement strand
ATACCTGGTCCGCAACGGCCTGGGACAGCTGGCGGGTAAGAAGTAACGCTCAGAGCTGCTTGATCGTCTGAAACAGAACCGCGCCCGAAAGCTGGGCGCGGTTTTTCTTTGATCGCATAAGTTGCGCTCACCTATTGCCGGATGTAGCCGTCCTGGTTGCGCTTCAAGCCGCTATCGAGCGTGTAGATGTTGTCGACTGCTCCGTCTCCAATTGGCCGCGAAGGCGAGATGATAAATTCAACGGTGCCTGCGCCGATCAGCACATTCTGGCCGGCATTCTGGCCATGGTTGTTTGAATTGGGTTTGGTTCCGGGAGCGTCGGCCGCGATGGCAGCCATTGCGTCGTTAGGATCATGACCAGGGTCATACCCGTAGGAACTCTGCTGCGCAGTCATCCAGGAACCGGAAGTACGCGCGGCAGTGATGTCCTGAATTTTGTTCAAGAGAGCGGGGGCTACGGGGTTGCTCGGGCATGAGAAAACTTTTGGATCGGCGATGTACCCGCGGTAAAGCAGATTCAAGGATGGCATGGGACGGGCCGCGAACGGATCAGAGCCTGTTGCGTCGGTTGGAAATATTCCGTTCGCCGGCACGTCCGCGTACATGAACATCGCTTTTGCGATTTGATTAAGATTGCTGGCACAGGACGTACGGATGGAGCGTGTTCGTGGCCGGCTAAGCATCGGCAGGAGAATCCCTGCGGCGATGATAACCATCAGCAGAATGACGATGATCTCCAGCAGCGTCACTCCACGTGATCTCAAAGTGCCACCGCGCCATGCTTGAGGCATGATCGTCTCCTTCGTGTCTTGTCATGCTGAATCTTCGTATTGAATAAAACGCCGTCTGTCATTCGTCTTACGCTCAGCATCGGGAAACTGTTCGGTGATTCACGCGACATTCGGCGGCCCGTGATTAGAATCAGCGCTCTGAAATTTTGGAGAATAGACAATGCCCGCAAGCCGTTCACTCGTCACCCGCCACCCGTCACTCGTCACAACTTTTTTAGTCTGCGTGCTCAGCGTCTACACCCGCGCGAGCGAAATTCACGACGCCTGCGAAGCGGGCGATGCCGGCAAAGTCAAAGCCCTGCTCGCGCAGCGGCCGGAACTCGTGGATCAGAAGGATTCCAACGGCGGCGCTACACCGCTGCAGATCGCCGTCGAAAATGGAAAGAAAAATGTCGTGGAAGCGCTGGTTGCCGCTGGCGCAGATATCTCGATGAAGAACAGCATCGGCTGGATGCCCGTTCATTTCACCGCCGGCGGAAAGGAAAGCGCCGACAGCAAAAGCTGCGTTGAATTCGTGCTGCCAAAAGACCCGGAGCTCGCTTCAAAGTGGAGCAAAGAGGGCTTCACGCCGCTGCACCGCTATATTGCAAATGGCGACAGGAATGCGCTGAAGAAGCTGCTTGCCGGCGAATGCGACTGCATCAACGAGAAGGACAGCGCCGGCTGGACGCCGCTGCACTGGGCCGCTGTGAATGGCGACAAGGAAGCGGCAAAGCTGCTCATCGGAAAGAAAGCCGATACCGAGCTCAAGAATAACGTGGGTCAGACGCCGCTCCAGGCCGCAGTGATGCTCGGGCAGAAAGAAATTGTAGATATTTTGCTCAATGCCAAGGCTGATTCGACAGACGCGCTCAAGCTTTCGCGGCAGTTCCTGCAGAAGGACGTGGAGCAACTGCTGCTTAAGCGCGGCATTAAAGAATAATCCGAGGCACACTCTTCCAGCTGGCGCGTCTCTCTGCCAGCGGCAGGGGACGGTAATCCTGCTTACAAAAGGTTCTCTCTTTACAATCGCTATCTGCGTGATATCGTGTTTCGCTCAAACGTTTTAAGCAGGCTCAGCCGGCGCACGCTTGAAAAAAGCTCGTGCGGGTGGGGTCTGAAATGCAAATCGAGCGGGGGCCGAAGAAAAGAGACATGCTGTACAAACACGTTTGTATCGAATCCTTCGGCTACGAGCTTCCGCCACACATCATTACGTCGGCTGCGATCGAAGACAAGCTGGCTCCACTTTACGACAAGCTGAAGCTGCCCTACGGCCGCCTGGAAATGATGAGCGGCATTCGCGAGCGCCGGTTCTGGGACGAAGGAGCGATGCCCAGCCAGGTCGCCGCGAAAGCAGGCGCCAACGCGCTCCGCAACTCGTGCACGCAGGCGGACGAAATCGAGTGCCTGCTGCACACCTCCGTTTGCCGGGACATGCTCGAGCCGGCCACGGCGACGCTGGTTCATCGCGCGCTGGGACTTGCGAAAGACTGTACGATTTACGATATCTCCAATGCCTGCCTCGGTTTCCTGAACGGCATGGTGACGCTCGCGAACATGATCGAGCTCGGCCAGGTCAAGAAGGGAATGATCGTCTCCGGCGAAAGCAGCCGGCAGCTCGTTGAAACAACAATTCAGTCGCTGCTCAACAAGCCCAATCCTACGCGCGAAGACATCAAGGAAGCCTTCGCCTCGCTGACCATCGGCTCGGGTGCCTGCGCGCTGGTAATGGCGCACGACAGCGTTTCGAAGTTCAAGCATCATCTGCTGGGCGGCGCGGTGCGCTGTGCAACAGAGTTTAACCACCTCTGCCGCGGCAATGCCGGAAACATGAATACCGATTCTGAGACGCTGCTGCAGGAAGGTTGTAAGCTGGCGAAGTACACCTGGCAGAAAACTCAGGAAATCCTGGGTTGGACAAACAACGTCGTCGACCGGGTCTTCTGTCACCAGGTCGGCGCTGCGCACCGCAAGCTTCTCTATAAGTCGCTGGAACTGGATCAGGCGAAAGATTTTTCGACCGTCGAATACCTGGGCAATACAGGCTCAGCCTCGCTGCCTACGACGATGGCCATTGGCATCGAGAAGGCGCCGCCTCCGCCGGATACGAACATTGCCATGCTCGGCATTGGTTCCGGACTCAACTGTCTGATGCTCGGCGTAAAGTGGTAAGTACAGGCGCTTCGCGCTTATATCTATTTGCACCCTGAGCAAAACTGCTATATACACAAGGTGCGGCGGCTATCTGCTTGCCTGCGGTGGAAGTCACGTTATGTTAACAGGGATCAGTTCGGCAGGTGGGGGTGTGCGTGGCACGCTGGTACTATTACCCGGGTGAAGAAACCAATGTGCTTGAACGCGTACGTAACCGCGTTCTGCGCAAGCCTGTGCCCGATTTCCCAAAAACCATACTCATTGAGACGCAGTTTGGCTGCAACGCGAAGTGCGTCTTCTGCCAGTACCCGCAGGTCGCCGACGTTTTGCCGCGCGGACGGATGACGAACGCAACATTCGAAAAGATCGCCAAAGAGTGTGCCGGCCGCGGCGTCGAACGCTTCATTCTCTGTCTCGACAACGAACCGCTGATGGACCAGACGCTCGTCGAGAAGTACGCCATCCTGAAGAAGTACTGTCCGGAATCCGTGCGCAATCTCACCACCAATGCCTCGCTGCTGACGCCTGAAAAAGTCGAACAGCTCATCGGCACGGGGCTGGTAAACGAGATCTTCCTTTCGATCAACGGCGCCAGCAAGGAAGTCTATGAAAAGATAATGGTGCTGCCGTTTGAAAAGGTGATGAAAAATCTTGACGATTTCTGCGCCTGGCTGCGGGCGCGGCCGGAGATCAAGAAAAACCTGCGGGTCCGCGTCAACACGGTCAAAACGAAACTTGTGGCTCCCGAGGTGCCGGAGATGACGCGGCGGTGGGAAGCCGAAGGCTTCGAGATGCATGTCATCGACATGGACAACCGCGGCGACCAGCTGGACATGAATGCCGTCGGCCAGGAAGAAATGAAGCCCAATGCGACCTGCCGCCGTCCGTTCCACACGATGGTTCTGACGTGGGAAGGCCAGGCTGTGATCTGCTGCGTCGATTACAAGCGTGAAGTGAAGCTCGGAAACGTGCACGAACAGTCTGTGTACGAGATCTGGAACGGCCCCTGGGCGACTCAGCTGCGCAAGGAATACCTGTCTCAGCAGTTCCAGAATCTGCCCACGTGTGCCAAGTGTACGATCAATACGGATTGATGACGTGGAATGCCGCGCGCCTCTGGCTGCGACGGTTACAACGGGAAGCGTGAAGCGAAACAATGGCTCAGCCGGCTCCAAAATCTGCATCGACCGCGCCTGATGAGGTCGGCTCATTTGGCAAGGTTGCCATCAAGCTCGGCTTTATCACGCAGGCCCAGCTCGATGAAGCTATGAAGGCGCAGACTGCTGCCGCCAAGGCCGGATTGCGCAAACGCATCGGCGAAATCCTCATCAAGAAGGGCTATCTCACGCCCGAGCAGCTCGAGAAAGTCATTAAGGGACAGACGGTCGCGCGCAAACGCATCGGCGACTATGAACTGCTCTCGAAGCTGGGCGAAGGCGGAATGGGCTCCGTGTTCAAAGCACGCCAGGTCCTGATGGACCGCGTCATTGCGCTGAAGATCCTTTCGCCAAAGATGGCCAAGAACAAGGAATTCCGCGACCGCTTCCTGCGTGAAGCGCGCGCGGTAGCCAAGCTCAATCACCCGCACATCGTTGCCGGAATCGATGTCGGATCAGCCGATGGCTACTGCTATTTCGCCATGGAATTCGTAGACGGCGAATCGCTCGGGCAGTACATGCACCGCCGCGGCGGCAAGCTGCCTGAAGACGAAGTGCTTCAATACGCGCGCCAGATCGCGCTCGCGCTCGGCCACGCGCATCAGAACAAGCTGCTGCATCGCGACGTGAAGCCGGACAACGTTCTGCTGGAAAAAACGAGCAAAGCCGCAAAGCTGGCCGACCTCGGCCTGGCGCGCTCGGCAGAAAGCGCAGCCGAAGACGCGGCGCTGACGCAGGCTGGGCAGGCGGTGGGAACGCCGTTTTATATATCTCCGGAACAGGCGCGCGGGCGCAGCGACCTGACGCCCGCAACGGATCTTTACTCGCTCGGCGCGACGCTCTTTCACATGCTGACCGGCCAGGTGCCGTTCGATGGCCCGACGGCGGCGGTGATCATGACGCGTCATCTCACGGACCCGGTGCCCAGCCTGCGTGCGATCGTGCCGGGGATCTCGCAGGGGACCGAACGCATCGTCATGAAGCTCATGGAAAAAGAGCCTGACGACCGTTACGAAAACTGCGACGAGCTGGTGGAGGACATCGACCGGGTCCTCGGCGGCTCGGCCGGTTCTGGAAAGAAAGAGAAGGAGAAAGAGCGCGAAAAGACGAAGGTTAAGACCACTAAGCCCTCGAGTTCCGAGCGCGACGAACCGGCCAGCGGCGGAAGCTCGCCCACGATCAACACGCGCGTGCTGCGGCGCCGGCGGCGCAGCAATGACGTGGGGCTGGGCAGCATCATGGTGCTGCTGCTGATCCTCGCCGCAGTGATTTACTTTGTCGACCCGATGAATTCGGGCAAGAATAAGAAACGGCCGGTGCCGGTGCCGCCGTCAACAACACAGACAACCCAGACGGCCACGAAGACAACGCCTGTGGCGCCACCTGAGCCCCCCGCGCCGCCGGCGCGGCCGGCTGTGCTTCAAGCCGGCGCAGAGGGCGGGCAGGCATTCAAGGATGACTTCGAATCGGGCAAGCACGAACACTTTGAAGTCGATCCGCTGGTCGGAAAGAGCAGCGGGCAGATCCGCATCATTAAAGATGAGGGCGGCAATCACGTTTTGAAACTGGGGCTGATCCGGCCGACGAATCTGCTCGCCAAGGAATCCGGCTGCATGGCCAGGCTGCTCCTGCCTCAGGACGTTGCTATTTCGCGCAACGCAGTGGTGTCTTTCATGATCCATTTTGAGCGCTACGCGGATACAAATCCGGAGGTGCGGATCTGGTGGGACCACAAGATCCCGGGCGAACCCCGCTCAGTGTCTCTCTACAAGGTGAAGGATGCGACCTTCGGAACCAGCTGGGGCAAAGTGCAGTTCCAGCTGAACAAGGCTGAAGCGAAGATGCCCTCGCGCGAACCGGCTGACAGCCCGCAGTTCATCGGCATCTATGCCGGCAAGCCGGACGAAACGCTGGACGTTTTCATCGATGATGTCGAGCTGATCATTCCTGCCGAAGGTGCCGCGCCTGCGGCCGCGCCGAAAGAAGCTGCGCCGGCGGTGCCGGCCCAGGGTGAACCGCCGGTCGCGCCACGCCCGGCGAAGAAAAACGGCTCTACCGAAGCGCCCGTAGCCCCTCCGCCGAAAAAGCGCGCCACTGATCCGGGAGCCTTTGGAGGCGCGCTGTAAACGCCGTCTCACCGCGGAAGCGCGGAGACGCAGTGAACACAGTTAAACCACGAAGCTCACGTAGACCACGAAGACGGAAAATCCGTCGTGTTCTTCGTGAGCTTCGTGGTTACAAATGACAGCAGAGTTGAAGAAACCTGGAAAGGAAAACGAATGAGTCTTCTGTGTGTTGGTTCGATCGGTATTGATACGGTGGAAACTCCGGCGGCGCGCCGCGAAAGCATCCTTGGCGGGTCGGCCGTTTACTTCTCGTACGCTGCGAGCTACTTCACGAACGTTCAGCTTGTCGGAGTGGTCGGAAAGGATTTTCCGCCTGAATACCGGGCGCTCCTCGCCAGCCGCGAAATTGATCTGAGCGGCCTCGAAGTTGCCGATGGCAAGACCTTCCGCTGGACGGGCAAGTACCACGAGAACATGAACGATCGCGACACGCTGGAAGTTCATCTCAACGTCTTCGGCCACTTTAACCCTAAAGTTCCGCCCGCTTTTCAGAACACCGATTTTCTGTTCCTTGCAAACACCGTCCCCGCGCAGCAGCTTCAGGTGCTCACGCAGATGAAGAAGCGCCCGAAGTTCGTTGCCGCCGATACGATGAATCTCTGGATTGAAACCGCTCGCGAAGATCTGGATACTCTGCTCGGCAAGATTGACGCCCTCGTTATCAATGACAGCGAAGCGCGCCTCTACACCGATCAGCGCGAACTGCTGCCCGCAGGAAAAGCGCTTCAGAAAAAAGGCCCAAAGACGGTCATCATCAAGAAAGGCGAGCACGGCGCGCTCGTGGTTTCCAACGAAGGCAACTTCTCGATCCCTGCGCACCCGCTGGAGCAGGTTGTCGATCCGACCGGCGCAGGCGACACGTTTGCCGGCGGGATCATGGGTTACCTGGCGTCGACGGGAACCGTGAACCGCGACACGCTGCGCCGCGCCGTGGCATACGGCTCGGTTGTGGCGAGCTACACCTGCCAGGATTTTTCGCTCGACTGCCTGCAGCGCACAAGCCGCCAGCAGATCGATCAGCGCTTCCGTGAACTTCTGGAAATGGTCCATATTCCGGCGTAGAATCTGCGCGGGAGCAGCGTTTATGGTCCGCAAAGCCGCCAGTATTGAACCAATCGGCAAGCCCCATCCGGGCCGCAAGCTCACGGAAAAAGAGTTTGTGGAATGGTGCGATGAGGAAACCCGCGCCGAATGGGTGGACGGAGAAGTTATCCTCATCGCGCCAGATAATACGTACCACAACCAAATTGCCGGATTCTTCTACAAGTTGATTGATGCGTTCGCATCAGAGCGCGTGCCAGGAAGAGTCTTTTTTGAATCCATTCAGTTGCGGTTGCCTGGTCAGCGCAGGCGCCGCCAGCCTGATGTAATTTTCGTCTCTGAAAGGCAAAGCGATATTATTCGTGAGACCTACATCGACGGCGCGCCGGATCTGATCATCGAAGTGGTTTCTCCGGACAGCCGGCTCCGCGACTACCGTGAAAAGCTCAGTGAATACGAAGCGGCTGGCGTGCGTGAATACTGGATCATTGATCCGCTTGCTGGAAATCTGGAAGTTTATGCGCTCGCCAGGAACAGGCACTACGTTCGTCTCGTTGAGAAAGCCGGAAAGTTCGAATCCAAAGTAGTTCCCGGCTTTTACCTGCGGCCTGAATGGTTGTGGTCTGATCCACTGCCGAATGTTTTCAAGCTGCTTAAAGAAATGGGCATCAAGCTATGATCTGCCGGGCTGCAATACTTTCGGCTTCTCTTCTCGCCGCCTGCGCGTTCTCCGCCGAATTCCAAGTCAAAACACTTGATGGCCAGACCGTCCAGGGCGAGTACCTCGGCACCGAGAAGGAAGTCGTCAAGCTGCGCTCGAAGTACGGTGTCGTGCAGATTCCATCCAGGGATATCGCTTCGCTGGTGCGCCTGAATGCCGACGGCAAGCGCGCGGACGGCGGCGACAAGGATCGCGGGGATCCGCAAGCGCGCGCCGAGAAGCCGCTCTTTCCCGAGCCGCGCAAGCCCGACATTCCGTTCCTGGTCGCTGCGCGCTCGGAACGCTTTACCGTTCCCGAGCCGGACAAGAACGAGCGCCAGGAACTCTTCCGGCTGGTGCGCAATTTCGCGGACAGCAACGACACCTCGCGCCGGAAAATCATTCGTTCGCTGCAGGACTATGGGCGCATGGCGTATCCATTCATCGCCGCATCGTACACCGAGCCGTTTGACATACAGGTTCGCGTCGATTTGATGCAGGCCCTGGTGGTGCCGAACAGTCCCTTTGCGGCGTCCATCCTGTATGAAGCGCACCGAGACGCCGAGCGCGCTTTGACGCGCGTGATCACCGCCCCGCCGCAGCTTCCGCCGGATTACCTCACCCGTCGTGATCGTGAGCAGCCAGTGGATCCCGTCGACGGCATCCGCCTGGCGGCGCAGAACGTGCTGCGTCTTGAAGGCTATGCGTCAGTCGCCGGTGGTCCATTTAACGCGCTGTTCCTGCTGGAAGTTTACCGCGAGCGCTATGGCGCTGAGAAAGTCGAGCCGCTGCTGATCGATCTTTCACGCGATCGCACGCGGCTGGCGAACACGGCCGGCGATCTGAAAAGTTCCAAGTCCGTCTGGACTCTCGAAGACCGCCGCCAGCTCATCGAAGCGCTGATCCCGCTGCTTTTCTCTGACAACGGGGATTTGCAGATTCTGCCGCGCGACCTTCTAAAGAAGCTGCTTCCAAGCGGCGCTCCCAAGTGGGAAGCGAGCGAAGAAGAATGGGCGCGGTGGTGGAAAGGTGTGAAGCTCTAAAGATTCTGTAATAACAAACCGCGTAGTTGGGTCAAAAATTAAGCTCAATTAGGAATTGCCGTTAGGAATTTATTAGAATAGGTTGAATGGGCGAAATTCAACCTAAGGAGCAGCCATGGCCAAGGCGAGTAAAGACGAATCAAAGGCACCGAAAAAAGAAGCCGATCTTGAGAAGGCGCGCAAGAGCGAAGCACTGAAGCGGGCTCTGGATTTGATTGAGCGGCAGTTCGGAAGCGGCTCGATCCAGAAGCTTACCGGCGACGGCGCGCGCCAGGTTCCCTCGATCTCCACCGGCACGCTCGCGCTGGACATCGCCTTGGGCGTCGGCGGCATTCCGCGCGGACGCGTGATCGAGATTTTCGGACCTGAATCCAGCGGCAAAACGACGCTGGCGCTGACGGTCGTCTCCAATGCGCAGCGAGAGGGCGGCGTGGCCGCGTACATCGACGCCGAACACGCGCTCGATCCCGTTTACATGAAGAAGCTCGGCGTGCGGCTGGATGAACTCCTGGTCAGCCAGCCTGACACCGGCGAACAGGCGCTGGAAATCTGCGAACAACTGGTGCGCTCGGCAGCGGTGGACATCGTCGTGGTGGACTCGGTTGCCGCGCTCGTTCCGAAAGCTGAAATTGAAGGCGAAATGGGCGACTCGCACGTGGGCCTGCAGGCACGCCTGATGTCCCAGGCGCTGCGCAAGCTCACCGGCGCGATTGCACGCTCGAAGACGATCGTCATCTTTATCAATCAGATCCGCGAAAAGATCGGCGTGATGTACGGCTCGCCCGAGACGACGCCCGGCGGTCGCGCGTTAAAGTTCTATGCGTCGGTGCGCATCGATGTGCGGCGAATCGGCACGCTGAAAGAAGGCGAGACCGCCATCGGCGCGGCGTGCAAGGCGAAGGTCGTGAAGAACAAGGTCGCACCGCCGTTCAAGCAGGCTGAGTTCGAAATCATGTTCGACCAGGGCATCTCCTGGGAAGGCTCGCTGCTCGACATGGGTATTCTCAGCGGCATCGTAGAAAAATCGGGCTCCTGGCTGGGCTACAATGGTACGCGACTGGGGCAGGGCCGCGAGAACGCCCGCAAGTTCCTGAAAGAAAATGCCGCCATCGCGAAAGAAATTCATGAGAAGATTATGGCCAAGCAGGATGAACTCGCCGAGACAGTCCTGAAAGCCGGCCCTGAAGGCGGCGCGGCAGCCGCGGCCGAAGCCTAAATTCTATTGCTGTTTGCCTCAGTCATGGCGTAGATTGTGTTAAGAGAGTTTCACATGGCTGAGCTTCGCAATCGTTCCTGCGTGTTGCGTGCCCGGATGTATCCGGTGCCTGCCCTGTTCGCTTTGGCGCTGCTGCCCTTTGCGGTCCAGGCTGCCGAATCTCCTGATCCCGATCCCGACATTGAATTGGCCGTGCGCCTCGAACGCGGCTTTGCCAAGCTTGCTCAGCGCGTGGCGCCCGCTGTCGTCAGTCTTTCGGTCAGCATCAAGCGGGGCAATTGGATGGAAGAACTGCGCCGCATGGGTGAGCAGATGAATCTGCCACCGGAACCGCAGTTTGAGGGCTCGGGCGTCATCGTTGATCCGGCCGGTTACATCGTGACAAATGAACACGTGGTTCGCAGCGCCGAGCGCATCCGTGTGAAGCTTGCTGACGGGCGCGTCTTCAATGCAGAACTGTGCGGATCGGACGCGCGCAGCGATTTGGCCATGATCAAGCTGAGCGGCGAGGACATTCCGGCCGATCTGCCGACCGCTGCGCTGGCTGATTCAGACAAAGTCGCCGTGGGACAATGGGCCGTCGCTGTAGGAAACCCGTTCGGGCTTTCCAACACGCTTACTGTCGGGGTGGTGAGCGCGCGCGGGCGCAGCATGCCGTCGAACAATTTTTCGAATGACGTGTTCTACGGAAATTTGATTCAGACTGACGCGGCGATCAATCCAGGAAACTCGGGAGGTCCGCTCTTCGACATGCGCGGCAAGCTCATCGGCATCAACACGATGATCTTTTCCAAGACCGGCATTTCGCAGGGTTTCGGCTTTGCGATCCCCAGTAATCATCTGCAGAAGCGCCTGGCATATCTGAAAAGTGGGCGTGAGATCGAATATGGCTGGCTCGGCGTCCGTCTGGGCGACCTGCGGCCCGGTCAGAAAGAGTTCAAAGTTCCCGAGAACAAAGGAGTGCTTATCGAAGGCGTCATTCCCAACACGCCGGCAGACCGCGCCGGAATGGAGCAGGGCATGGTGATCCTTGATTTTGACGGTGCGCGCATCGCCAATTCACAGGAACTCATGGGCGCCGTGAACGAGACGCCAGTGGGACGGACGGTGAAAGTCAAGGTGCTCGATCGTCTCGGCCGTCTGGCGGATCTGAATGTCCGCATTTCAAAACGGTATTCAGAGGTGGTCCGAGCGAGCACGCTGGGCATCGTGCGGGAAGGCGGCGACATTGACCTGGAAGAAGATGTTGCCGGCGCAGAAAAGGGAATCGGCGCCAAGGGCAAAAATGTCTACTCGTGGCGTGGAATGCAGGTGCGCGAATTGAGCGCCGATGAGGGCAAAAAGCGCGGTGGCCGCATTGAAGTTATCCGCGTAAAGAAGTCAAGCTCGGCGGACCGTGCGGGTCTTTATGAGGGAGCTATCCTTACAGAACTCAAACATGCAGGCATTACGGCTATTCAGAAGTTCACCACTCTCGAAGAATTCAAACGCACTACCACTGCCGTCTCTGGTGCTGCCGCCGTTTATACGCCGTTAGATGGCTATGTCACGGTCGAAGACCGCTAACCACACGTTCACGCAGCCATGGCGTGCAGTTTGTGCCACTCCTGATGCAGGAGTTGGGCTCATATGGTTGCACCAGCCGACGTGAAAAAATGGATTACCCACATGCAGCCGCCAGCTGTCGAGCGGATGCTGAAAGAGGCCGCGACGGAAAACGTAATCTCTTTCGCGGGAGGATTGCCCGCGGAGACGCTCTTTCCGACCGAGGATCTGAACGAGGCGCTACAGAAAGTCATTGCCGAGCACGCCAGCGAGGCCCTGCAATATTATTGGGCGGAGGGCTATGCGCCGTTGCGTGAGCAGATCGCACAGCGCATGAGTGCGCGTGGCATGCCGACCAAGCCGACGGAAGTCCTCGTAACCCATGGCGCTCAGCAGGCCCTGGATCTGATAGCCAAGCTGCTGATTCGCGCCGGCGACACGGTGGTCCTTGAAAGTCCCACGTACGTTCCCGCAATTCAAGCGTTCGAGATGCACCGGCCCGCGTTTGAACCTCTCACGCGTAATGAGCACGGAATCGATCTTCAACAGCTGCGCGACGTGCTGTCCCGCTCGCGGCCGCGTCTGCTTTACGTGGTACCTACGGGACATAATCCAACGGGCGTTTCCCTAACTTACCCGCAGCGTCGCGAACTGCTGGAACTGCTGCAGCAATCGGATGCCTACGTCGTGGAGGATGATGCGTACGGCGAGTTGCAATACGGCGCGCGGCAGACTCCGCTTCGGGCGCTGGCGCCGGAATTCAGGCAGCATTTTTTTGTAGGCAGCTTCTCCAAGATTCTTTCACCAGGATTGCGCGTAGGCTGGATCGCGGCACCAGAAGCGCTGATCAAGGAACTGATCCTGATCAAGCAGGCGTCAGATCTACAGACCAGCACCCTCACTCAACTGGTGCTTTCGAACTACATGTCGAGCACGTCTCTGAACAGGCATGTTGAACGCTGCATCGATTATTACCGAGAGCGGCGGGACTGCGTGCTTGCGAGCTGCGAGCGGCACCTGCCACCGAGCCTGAGATGGACCCGGCCGGACAGCGGATTCTCTGTTTGGATGGAACTGGCCGCAGACATCTCTGCGGGGTCGCTGCTGAAGAAGGCACTGAATAACGGAGTGGCATTTGAGCCCGGCGAACCATTCTTTGTCTCGCAGCGGCCGCTCAATTACGTTCGGGTGTCGTTTTCAAACCTGGAGTGTGAACAAATCGAGGACGGAATTCAGCGTCTCGCCGGTCTTCTTTCAGCGTCATGAGTGGTTTCTGCGGCAGAGCCATTCTGAGACACACACGACCACCGCCAGCGCGAGCAGGCAGACCATCACGTTGGCTGCGGCGCCCATAGGTTGCCACTGCTCGATAAAGTTCAGCCCGAAGCCGCGATCCACCCGGACCAGTTGCGGCACCACCGTAAGACTCACCGCCGGCCAGCCGCATTCATAAAGTGGGCAGCTCTCGCACAGCCGCAGGACCCCCGGCTCGCGGGGCGTCATGTTGGCCAGTCCCAGGAGCAGCGCTGCCAAAAGCATCAGGATCTGAGTCTGGCGGTGAAGTAGCGGCATGCTGTGATCGTTTACCAGATAGCGTTCCACGAGTGCTGTTCCTGGCGAACAGCGGCAAGCAATACCGACGCAAACCAGTCACCTGAAACCGGCACTGGCGCTGAAATAAAAAATGTCATACATTAATTGCCTTCCAGTGTAGATGATAAAAAGACATTCTTTTAAAAGGGGGCGGCACATGCCGAAGCAGAACGAGAAGGCCGGTCAGACACGCAGGCAGATGTTGAAGGCTCTAGGAACGGGAGCGGTTGCGGCGGCTCTGGCCCCCACGATTCTCCGCGCTGAGAGCAAGGCCGTTACGGTTGGAACCGGCGCGCATACTTACGAATGGATCAATTTCTGCCAGCTGCCGGAAACACACAAATTCGGCAATACGCATGGCGTTCAAATCGATAGTCAGAACCGGGTCTTCGTTCACAGCCAGGGCGCGACGCCCGATTCGGTCTGCATTTTTGACGAACAGGGAAAGTTTATTAAGTCCTGGGGCAAAGAATACACCGGCGGCGCGCATGGCCTGCAGCTGGTTAAGGAAGAGGGCAAGGAATTCCTCTATCTTGCCGCCACCGGCCAGCACATTGTTGTGAAGACGACACTCGACGGTGAAGTTGTCTGGAAGCTTGACTTCCCCAAGGAATGCGAAGCGTACCAGGGAAAGAACGGCGGCTTCGTTCCGACGAACGTTGCGGTCGCAAAAAATGGCGATATTTACGTTGCGGACGGCTACGGCAAACACTTCGTCCATCAGTACGACAAGACGACCAAATACATCCGCTCGTGGGGCGGGCAAGGCAACAGCACCGAGAAACTCAGCTGTCCGCACGGCATCTGGATCGATACGCGCTCAGGTAAGGAAGAGGTCGTTGTTGCCGACCGCTCGAACGTGCGCCTGCAGTATTTTGACCTCGAAGGCAAGTATCTGCGCACGGTCACGCGCGAAGGCGACCGCCTGCGCCATCCCTGCCACTTCGATGAATACAAGGGCGAACTGCTGGTGCCCGATCTGCACGGGCGCGTGACGCTGCTGGACAAGGAAAACAACCTGATCTGCCACCTCGGCGACAACCAGGACCCCAAGAAGCGCGCAGGCAACGGCGTGCCCAAGGACCAGTGGGTCGATGGTCAGTTCATCGCGCCGCATGGCGCGTGCTACGATAAGGACGGCAACATTTTCGTGGCCGAGTGGGTCCGGCCGGGCCGCGTCACCAAGCTCAAGCGCGTGGGCAAGTAAACGCCATACTACTTTTAATGTGAAGAGGCCGGCGTAAGACGCCGGCCTTTTCATTTCTGCGCATTGCCCTGCTGAGGTCGCTCATGCCCCGGGCAGGCGAGCACGGGAAGGGGAGGGTAGCGCCGGAATTGCGGATCGCTTTCAGCGCGAAGGCACATCAGGAATGTGCTGCCTTTGGACGAACGCAGAATCTTTGCGTACCGGCAATCCGTACAGAGGCCCGCGTTCATTCGAGTGCCATGGATCGAACGATGGCATCAAAATCCGCTGAGCGGGCTTCGAACTTGTCGGGTGTCGTCGCACAGGCGATTGTCCACAGTTTGCGGTCTTTGGTTGAGAAGACGTAATAATAGGTCATCGTCACAGGTCCGTTCGCGCCCTTGAATGTGATCACCATCAGACGAACCTGCGAGTTGATGGGATTGGCGATCTGACCGGTTTTCACTTTCTTGAAATCGTTGAGCGATTTTTGAAAGCTCTCCGCGTTGATCGCCATGTACTTGTCGACCGTGACTCCGTTGGGCAGCTTGCCCGCTTCGATTTCAACGCGTGTGTCGCCGGCAGCATTAGCCGCCGCTGCGCCGTGGCCTTCCTTCTGCGCGGTCCAGCCTTCCGGGAACTGAATCGAGTAGCCGCCATCCTTATTGACGAAGCGTTCGGCCGCGGCAGCGGGCGATAGCAAGGTAGCAAACAGAACAGCTGCAACGGCCGAGCTGACAAGACGCATAATAGCCTCCAAGAGGGGTTTAGCTTTGTGTAGCCGAAACCCCTTCGGGATGCAATTCCCATCATAAATGAAAGCTGCACAGCGTACGGGCGCAGCAGTGCTGCTCGCACGAATCAGGCGCAGATTTCCTTCACCACGTGCCCGTGAACATCGGTCAGCCGGAAGTCGCGTCCCGCGTAGCGGAAGGTGAACTTCTCGTGGTCGAATCCGAGCAGGTGCAGCAGCGTGGCGTGCAGATCGTGAATGTGCATCTTCTTTTCGACCGCCGCAAAACCGAACTCGTCGGTGGCACCATGCACATAGCCGCCCTTCACGCCGCCGCCCGCCAGCCACATCGTAAATCCGTGGTGATTGTGATCGCGCCCGTTGATCTTTCCAGCGTTTGAGCCCGGTGTGGGCAGTTCGACAACCGGCGTGCGGCCGAACTCGCCGCCCCAGATCACCAGCGTGTCGTCGAGCATGCCCCTCTGCTTGAGGTCTTTGAGCAATGCGCCGATGGCCTGGTCGCACTCGCCAGCCAGGCGGCGGTGATTGACTTCGAGATCGTCGTGGTTGTCCCAAGGCTGCCCGGCTCCGTGCCACACCTGGACGAAGCGCACGCCGCGCTCGATCAGGCGCCGTGCAATCAGGATCTGCCGCGCCTGCGTGCCAGGCCCGTACATCTGGCGGATGTGCTCCGGCTCGCGGCTGACATCGAACGCGTCAGTGGCGTCGATCTGCATACGGTAAGCGAGCTCATAAGACTGGATACGCGATTCAAGCTGGGCATCGTGCGCGCGCTTTTTCTCGTGCTCGCGGTTGAGCTTCATCAGCAGGTCCAGCTGCTGGCGCTGCTCTTCCTTGCTGACGTGGTTGTTCTTGATGTGCTCAATCAGCTTCTGAACGTCGGTGTGCTTCGTATCGATGTACGTCCCCTGGTACACACCCGGCAGGAAGCCCGCCTGCCAGTTCTGCGACTCCTGGATCGGCATGCCGCCGGGGCACATCACGATGAATCCGGGCAGATTCTGATTTTCGGTGCCCAGGCCGTAGGTGAGCCACGATCCCATGCTCGGCCGGATCAGCCGCGCCTCGCCGCAGTTCATCAGCAGCAGCGACGGTTCGTGATTGGGCACGTCGGCATGGCAGGAGCGGATCACGCAGATGTCGTCGATCGATTCGGCCGTCTTCGCAAAGAGCTCGCTTACTTCAATGCCGCTCTTGCCGTAGGGCTTGAACTTGAACATTGATGGGAATGCCGCGCCCGTCTTGCGCTCAGTCTTCAGGTTTTCCATCGGCAGCTGCTTGCCGGCGTACTTCTGCAGCGACGGCTTGGGATCGAAGGTGTCGACGTGCGAGGGGCCGCCGTTCATGAACAGGTGAATGACCCGCTTGGCCTTCGGTGCAAAGTGCGGCTGCTTGGGCGCCATGGAATTGACGGTGGCACCTTCCGCCGCCAGAAGTCCGGCCTGCCCCATGAGCTGCGTGAGAGCAATCCCGCCCATGCCCATGCCGCAGCGCTGCAGAAACTCGCGCCGCGTGTGGAACATGTCTTTGAGCTTCGGACGATGATCGTAATGCGACATCTTTGCTTCCCCTCACTTCGTTCGTTGTGACTTCAATGCGCGTGCTGCAAATAACCATACTCCAAACTTTCGGCACCACTTTTCAGCATGCTTTCGATCGAATTCAGCAGTTGTCGCTAAGGCGCTCATCGGCTGAATGTCTCGTTCGCGTTTAGATATCGCTTTGAAAACGAAGATATCTTCCGGCGAAAGAACTGGCAGTGGTCGGCCAGCGAGTCTGCCAGTCTGAACTCTTGCAAAAACCTCCTTCATGAACGGCGCTGATTTTACACTTACGAAGTCCACCACAATGTTTTCAACGACAAGTCGCTTGATCTCGGCGCGTCTAAGATTGAGATCTGCACCACGCATTGCCAGCATGGGTGGTGCCCTCAGCGAAGTCGCCAATTGGTCCGGGGACCAGCCCGCCGGTACAGCGAAGTCGATGTCGAAGGTCTCTCGGACCTGTTCGTCTGGGAGCCAAAGATTTGAAGCAAGTCCTCCTGTCAGTGCAAACGGTGTCTTCTCTTTAATGAGTGCGTCCAGAATCTGAGGTAGAAAGTCAAGGATTGCCATTACGACGTTCGACCTGTTTTGTTCCGATCGAATTCAATGGCGCCTTTTAACTTATGCCAATCTGCAACCATTCGAAAATAGTCATCCAATGTCCTCAGCGGCTTGCGTACCCTCTTCGTCATGCCAACTTTTTGTCTCACTTTTTTCATTGGCCGTTCAATCCACGAATGCAAACTCGTTGGTTTCCAGCAGCACCTGCGCGTACTTTTCCCAGGTCGTCAGGCGGTCCATCTTCTTGCCGGACTTTCCGCTGAAATCAGTCGCTGCGTTCCATTCTCCTGCTTCGCCCGGGGGCGGCGTCGTGAGCAGCTTGACCACCGGCGCCCAGGTGAAACCGTCATAGCCGGTATCGCCGCGCGGTTCGACGATGAAATCAATCGTGTCACCCTTCTTCACTTCGATACGATCGATCTTCGTCGCGGTCTCGCCGTTATGCAGCGTCCACCAGGCCTTCTCGCCTTCGCGGCTCGAGACGATTCGCCCCAGCACGCCGTTACCATCCTTCTGCTTGTGGCCAAGGCGACCGCTGATCGAGACCGCACCGTCAGCCGGCGCCGTCCAGCGCCGGATCGCCGCGTGTGCATCATCGTTTCCGGGATGTCCTCCCTGCGCGTTCAGCAGCACCCAGCCCAGCTTGCTGTCGGGAAGGTTTCCGCTGCACTGCCAGACGCTGCCGGTGAAGTGCGGGAATACCGTGAATTTCGTGACTTTCTTCGCGTTCTGATCGTAAGCGCCGTAGCCGTAGCTCCACACGGGCGGAGCCGGCTTGGCTGCCTCCGTGGTGAGCGGGTCGCTCTGCTTGATGAACTCAAGGCCCATCGCCACTTCGTCACTGCTTGCGGCGCGGCCATAAATGGTTTGGTACAGATTCTGAATGCGTTTCTCGCTATCTTTCTCATCTTTCAGATCGGGCCGGTTGAGCACCTGCCGTGCACGCTCGACAACGAAGGGGCTGTTCATCATGAACAGGGCCTGCTGCGGAACGGTCGTGTTGAAGCGCATCGGGGAATGCGAATCCGGGCTCGCGAAATCAAAGACGCGGAACATGCTCGGCAGATTCTGCCGGTCGATAAAGCCGTAAATCGTGCGACGGCCGGAGAACGGCTGCGTCTGCAGATCGACCGCCCGCCCGCCCATTGTCAGATCGAGCTGTCCCGAAACGGCCAGAAGCGAATCGCGCAGTGACTCGAAGTCCAGCCTGCGCCGGTTATAGCGCCAGACCAGATTATTTTCCGGATCAACCGCGCGCGCCTGGGGGTTGTCCTCGCTGCTCTGCTGATAGGTACTCGAGAGCATGATCCAGCGATGCAACTTTTTAAGCGACCAGCCTTCATCCATGAAACGGCGCGAGAGGTAGTCGAGCAGCTCCGGATGCGTCGGTTTTTCGGTGCGGATGCCAAAATCACTGGGCGTGCGAACCAGGCCCTGGCCGAAATGCCACAGCCACACGCGGTTGACCATCACGCGGGCGGTGAGCGGGTTATCCTTGCTTGCG
>Ga0196964_10000693_pt1 | contig 18899 bp, 15 predicted proteins | sample S1_10metaG_FD_148615 | JGI IMG/M metagenome (GOLD analysis project Ga0196964, IMG submission 148615) | Soil microbial communities from Anza Borrego desert, Southern California, United States - S1_10 | ecosystem: Environmental > Terrestrial > Soil > Desert | place: USA: California | collected... | reverse complement strand
TTGACTCTTGGCTCTTGGCTCTTGGCTCTTGGCTCTTGGCTCTTGGCTCTTGGCTCTTGGCTCTTGGCTCTTGGCTCTTGGCATTGGCTGCACAGCAAGCGGCAATCCAGATGCTGAAAGAATTCTCTGCCTCGCCGCACCATTGCCGTGAAAAATTAACTGCGCAAGCCGGCGCGATCCCAGATCATCTGCACAAAAAGCGCCGAGCCCCAGGCGAGCGCTTTCTCATCGATATTGTAGCGCGGATGATGGAAACACTGCGATGTTTCGGCGCTTCCATCGCCGGCGCCTAGAAAGCCGAAGCAGCCTGGAATTTTCTCGAGGTAGAACGCAAAATCTTCGCCGCCCATCGTCGGCTTGATTTCGGTTTCGATTCCGCCCAGCGCACGGAAGGCGCGGCCCATCTTCTCAGTCGAATTCTTCTCATTCACCAGCACCGGCGTTCCGCGGACGTAATTGAGTTTCACTTTTTGTCCATGGGCCTGAGCGACGCCCTGGCAGATCTCATCGACCCACTTCGGCAGGTTGTTGCGCGTCTCGGCTGAGAGGCTGCGCGCGGTGCCGATCAGTTTTGCGCGCGCAGGAATCACGTTGAACGCGCTGCCCGCTTCCATCTGACAGATGCTCACCACCGCGGAATCGAGCGGATCGACTCGCCGGGATACGATGCTCTGCAGCGATGAGATCATCTCGGCGGCAGCCAGTACCGGATCGCGGCTGAGGTGCGGCATCGCGCCGTGGCCGCCAACGCCTTCGATCTCAATTTCAATCTTGTCCATGCTGGCCATGAACGGGCCGGTGCGCAGGCCGATGCAGCCTACAGGGATCAGCGGATTGACGTGCAGGCCCAGGATCTCGTTTACGCCGTCCAGGTGGCCTTCTTCGATCAGTTTCTCGGCGCCGCCTGGCGGAACTTCTTCGGCCGGCTGGAAAATGAAGCGCACGGTGAACGGGATTTCATCTTTGAAGCGCGAGAGAATTCGCGCGGCGCCCATCAGCATGGCTGTGTGAGCATCATGGCCGCACAGGTGTCCCTTGCCGTCGCGCGTGGATTTATATTCCACTTCATTCTCTTCACGGATCGGCAGCGCGTCCATGTCGGCGCGCAGGCCGATGATCGTGGTTTTACCGGGATTGAGCTCCGCGATAACGCCCGTCTTCGCTGCATTGCGTTTGACGCTCAGGCCCAGCCGTTCGCAGTAATCGGCTGCCTTTCCGCCGGTCCGGACTTCCTCCCAGGCCACCTCAGGATGGCGGTGAAAGTCGCGGCGGATATCGATCAGTTCGGGTTGAATGGCTTTGGCCAGTTCCAGTGCGGTGGGCATGAACGGCTCCTTACACGTGGTGATCAGCAGCGTCGTGAACGGTTAACTTTACCTTCAAAGGAACAGCGTCACAAGCACCGTGCGTTCTCATGTTCTGTTGAGCACGCGAGCATAAAGATCCTCATGCGCCTGCGCCCAGCTCGCGTAGCCATATCCCCGCTCAGCCTTCTCACGCGCCGCACACCCCCATGCAGAACGCTGCTGCGAGGTGGCGCTGAGCACATCAAGAAGCGCTTCGGCCATCGCCGTTTCACTGTTTGGCTCCACCAGGCGGCCGTGTACGCGGTCATCGATCAGGTCAGGCACCGCGCCCACGCGCGTACCCACTGTGGGAAGTCCGGCGCCCATGTATTCCAGCACCGCGCGCGAAAATCCCTCGCTCCCGACGCTGGCAAGCACGCCCGCATCCGCCGCACGCAGCAGTTCCGGAACGTCATGGCTCCGCCCGGCAAAAATGATGCTGCGCGAAATCCCAAGGCTGGCGGCGAGTGCTTTATTTTCTTCGAAGAGCAAGCCGTCTCCAATAAGAATTAGCCGTGCAGCCGGGAGCTTTTCAGAAACCGATTTCCAGGCCGCGATGAGTACACGATGCGCCTTTACCACGGCAAAGCGCGCCACGCAGACGGCGACGAGCGCATCGGAAGGAAGCTGCGGAAAATGTTTCGCGCGGGCGGCGTGCCGTTCAGCTTCCGTCGCCGGCTTGAACAGATTCAAATCAATGCCGCCCGGGATGAACACGAGGCGCTCGCCGTACATTCCCGTGGAAGCGACGTCGCGCTGCACGGCTTGCGAGACCACGACGAGCGCCGCCGTGCGCTTAGCCAGCCATTTGTTCGCAGCGTTTGACGAAAGCGGGGTAACCACGTGGCGCGTGCGGATCACCGGCACTTTCAAGCCGAATAGTTTTGATGCGAAGACGGCCTGCCAGTGATCCTTTCCGCGGTGCGCATGAATGATTTCAATGTTGTGTTCGCGTACCAGGCGCGCAATGTGGCGGATGTCGCGCCCGTCCTGCGGCGGCCACCACCGATGCGGCATGTTAAAACCGATGGGCTCGAGGCCGCGCGCGGCAGCGCGTTCGATCGTGTCGTAGCCCTTGCGCAGGCCGAGCAGAACCGTGTGGCCACGCTGGCGCAGCGATTCGGTTAGATTAAGCGTATGCGCTGCTTCGCCGATGTACTTGCGCGCGCTGTTGAGCTGCAAAATGCGGTGAGGCATGAAGAATTTTTACCACGAAGATTACGAAGGGCACGAAGGATTTCGGATTTGGGATTTCGAATTGCGTAATGGTAAGAAAAATCTGATCTGAATCCGAACTTTCCGTCTTCGTGATCTTCGTGTGCTTCGTGGTTTAAATCCGTCTTGACGCACGCGCTTGGTGCCTCCAAAACGGATGCATGGATCCTAAGAAGCTGCGCGCTTTGCTGGCGGCGGTGCGCGATAAGAAAGCGTCAGTCGACCAGGCCCTCGCGTCTCTGGCCGCGTTGCCGTTCAGCGACCTGGACATCGCCAAGGTTGATCATCACCGGGCGCTGCGCTGCGGTTTTGCCGAAGTGATTTTCGGCTCGGGCAAAACCACCGCAGACGTTCTGCGCATCTGCGAAAGCGCGCTTGAGCATGCGCCGTGTGTTCTGATTACGCGCGTGAACGACGAACAGGCTTCGGCATTGCTTCAGAAATTTCCCGGTGCGGTGCATAACGCGCGGGGTCGCACTGTTCGCGTGGGCAAACCCCAGAAGCTGAAATCGAAACGGCGCGGCGATGTCCATGTCGTCACGGCTGGGACCAGCGACATTCCAGTCGCCGAAGAAGCGCTTGAAACATTACATGCGTTTGGCTGCGGCGCGAAAAAACATTATGATGTTGGCGTGGCCGGGTTGCATCGGGTGCTGAAAGTTGTTCCCGATCTGCAGTCGGCCGGTGCGGTGATTTGCATCGCGGGAATGGAAGGCGCATTGCCGAGCGTGGTCGGCGGACTGGTCGCTTGCCCGGTCATCGCCGTTCCAACGAGTATCGGGTATGGCGCGAGTCTGAATGGCATTACCGCGCTGCTTTCGATGCTGAACACCTGCGCGTCCGGCGTGAGCGTAGTGAACGTCGATAACGGTTTCGGTGCAGCGATGTGCGCGCTGCGCATCATGAGAGACTGAGCCAACACGACTTCAACACAGAGGAAAAAGAGAGCACAAAGGACACAGAGAACAGCTCTTGGTTTTTAAGAATAGGATTTCTCTGCGCCTCTGCGGTGAAAAAAGAGATTTTCAAGGAGAAGCAACAATGAGCACCAACGGCACGAGTCAAAAAGCAGTCATAAAGCGCATCGGGGAACTCGGCGCGGTGCTGATTGTGCGCTGCGAGACGGAAGATGAGGCCGTCAACGGGATCCGTGCGGTAACGGAAGGTGGCATCCGCGCGGTCGAAGTCACGTTCACCGTGCCGGGCGCTCCAAGCGTGATCCGGCGCGTGAAGCAGGCCTTCGGCGATGCGGTGCTCCTCGGCGCCGGAACGGTTCTCACGGCAGAAGAAGCCGAGGATGCCGTCGATGCGGGCGCGACGTACCTGATCGCTCCAAACACCGACGAAAAAGTAATCGGCGCCGCCAAGCGCCTCGGCGTTCCAATTATTCCGGGTGCCTTTACTCCGACTGAGATCGTACGCGCCTGGGACATGGGTGCCGATGCAATCAAGGTTTTCCCCGCATCAGTCGGGGGGCCGGCGTATATCCGTGCTTTGAAGGCGCCGCTGCCGAACATTCCGATGATTCCCACCGGCGGTGTGGACGAACGCACGGTTGGCGAGTTCTTCCGAGCGGGCGCGTTTGCTGTCGGCGCCGGCGGAGCCCTCTTCGATCGCAAGCGGCTGCAGGCCAAGGATTACGCCGGCATGACCGAAATCGCCAAGCGCTTTTCGCAGGCCTTGAAAGCGGCGCGGGAAAGTTAGCGAGGTCTTTGTTCTCCCTCCGAACACGACTTCAACACGGAGACACAGAGAGCACAGAGGACACAGAGAACGGCTTCTTGTAATTCGATCAAAGTCGTTGCGTTTACCGAGGGGCACACCGGCAACTGGCGCTTCGTTCTCCTTTTTACCGATGCGATTCTGACTTTTTACAAATCCTTCTCTGCGTCCTCAGTGACCTCTGTGCCTCTGTGTTGAAGTCGTTTTGATTGGGTAGACAATGAACGCCATGGTCCCATCACTGCCTCAACGCGCTACTGACGCCAACAAGGGCTCCTGCGGCCGAGTGCTGATCGTGGGAGGCAGCCGCGGCATGGCGGGTGCGCCGTGTCTGGCAGCACGCGCGGCGTATCGCAGTGGCGCCGGACTGGTGCGCGTGGTTGTGCCCAGGAGCATCTGGGACGTCGTGGCGATCAAGCTTGATGAATGTACCACGCTGGGGCTCGAGTCCACGCGCGAAGGCACGTTCGCCGATTTGAGGCAGATCTGTGAAGAAGAATCCGCCTGGTGCGACGTCGCGGTACTTGGGCCGGGAATCTCCAGCCACAGCACGCGGACGCTGGGCCAGGTGCGCCGCTGCGCGTGTGTTTTCAATGCCCCGCTGGTGCTCGATGCCGATGCGCTGAACGCGTTTGCGCTGCACAATCTTTCAGAACTGGGCGAAGTGCGCGCGAAACAGAAAAATGCGGCGCCTCTTGTGCTTACGCCTCATCCCGGCGAAATGGCTCGACTCTTGAAAGACACAATCGTAAACGTTCAAACTGACCGCCAGGAAGCTGCGCTGGCCTGCCAGAAGCTGACGCACGGCGGCGTCGTTGTTTTGAAAGGCGAAAGCACGGTCGTCACCGATGGTGAGCGCGTCTATGTCAATCCCACCGGCAACCCCGGCATGGCTACTGGCGGAACAGGCGACGTGCTCTGCGGCATTATTGCCGCGCTGATCGGCCAGCGCATGAGCGCCTACGACGCGGCCTGCCTGGGTGTGTATCTGCACGGCCTGGCCGGCGATCTCGCTGCAAAGCGTCTGGGCATGTGGTCGCTTATTGCCAGCGACCTGATCGATGAACTGCCGAATGCGTTTCTCCAGCACGCATGCAAAGCCAAACAGCTTTGAAATTCTTCTATTATGTTACACAGCCTTTACGCAGCTCATCCGTAGATAAGGTATAGTTCTCTCGTATTGAACCACGGAGGGAATCCTTATGAAGACCGCATTTCTCTGCATCGCTGTTTTTGCCGCTGCTGCGGCCGGCACCGTTTTCATCGATACGAATGCTACTGTGCGTGCAACTTCGCGGAGCAAAGCCGAGATTGCCACCGTGCAGGCGAACACGCTGACGGCGTTCGAGTTCGAACCTGAACGTGTGCCCGAGGCATACGCCGAATTGCATCGCCATTACGCAAAAGCGTTTGTGGAAGAGGAAGGCTTTGGCATGGAGCGCATGGAACCATTGATCAGATTTCACGCCGTGTCCTCATGGGGTTTTCACAGCCACCGGCGAAAGCGAATCAAAGTAGATTTGAAAAAAATTGAGCTCATCGGAGTGGTGCAGCATGCTCAGCCGCGCGTGTATGTTTCGCCTTATCTCGCCTCGGACAGGCTCTGGTTTGAATGGATTTCCAATGAGCAATCGGCTGCCACGCCGGGGGATCAATCCAGAAAAAAATTGCTGGCGACGCACGAGGAGAAACCCGTGATGGAAAGGGTGTCAGCCACGGGCAAGATGGTCACGCGAATCGCCAAAGCGCCAAAGATGAACCAGTTCCGCAACACGCCGACTCGTGCGCCGGATGAGTTCGAAACGAAAGCGCTAGAGCAGCTCAAACGGGGTGATCATGTCGCCTGGCAGATGGACAAGGACGGCGTGCGGATGGTCGGCGCGCTTCGCGCAACAAAAGACTGCATGGCGTGCCACGAAGTCAAAGAAGGTGCGCTGCTCGGCGCATTAGCCTACCGGCTGGATCCGTGGCGCATTTTCAGCAAGATGTATGACCGGGAATGAAGATTGTCATTCCGTGGTTCCGCCGTGTTATCGTCAAGCCGCAATCACGCCAGCTTCACCACGCCGGTGCTGTCGCCGAACTTGGGCAGATCGACGCCGGCATTCTGGAGCATTGACAGCAGCAGGTTGTTCATCGGCGTGTTCGGTTCGCAGGTCAGGCGCCTGCCGGTGCGGATCTTTCCCTGGGCTTTGCCGCAGAGCAGCGCCGGCAGGTTGCGGTGATCGTGCTTGTTGCCGTCGCGAATCGTGCAGCCCCACAGGATCTGGCAGTTGTCCAGCAGCGGCGTGCCGCCTTCGTCGAGACCTTTCAAACGTTCGAGAACTTTTGCGAAACGCTCGATATGCCACGTCGCGATCTTTTCATATTGCGCGAGCGTTTTTACTTCGTTGCGATGATGCGACAGTCCGTGCCACGAACCATTGACTCCATCGAGGAAACTGAAGCCGCGTCCTGATTGTGCGTCGCCCATCATCATCGTGGCAATGCGCGTCGAATCCGTCCAGAACGCGAGCACCAGGATGTCCATCATCAGACCGAGGTGTTCCTCATGCGTCTCGGGAATCCCCGGCCCCGGCCTCGGCAGGTCGAAGCGGCCTTCGTTGATCCACCGCTTCTGCGGCTTAAGGGTGTTTTCGATGCGGCGTTCGACCGAGCGCACCGACTCGAGGTATTCGTCGAGCTTCACCGCGTCGTTGGCGCTGACTTTTCCGCGCAGCGACTTGGCGTCTTCGAGCACCAGATCAAGGACGCTGGTGTCGTCGCGCTGCAGCGACTTGATCACTGCCGGCTGATTGGGATTGAATCCCGAGACCACCGGCGCCGCCGAGGCGGTGCGGAAGAGGCGGTCGAACGCAAGCTGCGGGATGATTTCTTTCGGAACCGGCGTGTGCGGATCGCGCCAGGCAATGTGCGAGCCGTAAATCTTGGCAAAGCCGCCGCCCGCGTTGTCGACGCCTGATCGCGTCGGATCGACGCCCAGCTCGAAGCTCGGGAGCGGCGTGCGGTCGCCGATCGCCTGCGCGAGGATCTGATCCGCCGACGTGCCGCCGACATCCAGATCGCGGCCGGAGGTTCGCACGACGAAGCCGCCGTGCAGCCACGCCGGAACTTTTGGCCAGTGGCCGTTGCGGCCGTCGGTCTTCGCATGGAAGCAGTTTTCGACGAGGACGATATCGCCTTTGACTTTCTCAAGCGACTTGAGCATGGGCGAAAGCTCGTACTGTTCGCCGGTGCCCTTGGGCGTGAAGTTCGCGGGGTTCACGCCGTTAGGCATAAAGAAAAAGGCGGTGCGCAGCGGCGGCTTTTCGAGCTTCTCGCCCGCGTGCGCCTTGTTCGAGAGGGCTTCCAGCCACGGCAGCGCGAGAGCCGCACCCATACCGCGCAGCATGTTGCGTCGTGAGATTGTCATGGATTCGCCCCTCCCGCGATACGTTCTATGTTATCCGCACCCCATACCGGACTCAACGCTTATCTCCTTCTCCCCTTTGGGGAGAAGGCCGAGCGAGCGCAGCGAACGCGGGATGAGGGGTAGCCGCCTATTGCAAGAGACGATTAGCCCTCACCAGGCACTCGCTGCGCTCGTGTCCGCCCTCTCCCGGAGGGAGAGGGAAGCTACAACGGCTTGGCCGCCGGGATGTCCTTCTTCTTTTTCGGCACGGCGTTCTTGCGCGGCTCCTCGCCGCCCTGGCGATTGCGGAACGGCGTGCTGAGCACGATTTCTCGAATCAGTGTTCGGGCGGCGAAGTTCTCCTTGTCGAGCGCCGCCGTGAGACGCTCGATGGTGAAATCGTCGCGATCATCCAGGCTCCGCCCTAGCGCATAGCCAAGCATTTTGCCGCTGATGTGGCGCGCGAACTCGGTCTTCCGGTTCAGAAGTATTTTGCGCAGTTCGCCCGGTCCGTTGAATTTCTCGCCGCTGGGCATGATGCCTGATGCATCGACGGCGGTTTTGCCGTCCATGTCGCGCCAGCGGCCGACGATGTCGAAGTTCTCAAGCCCGAAGCCGATCGGATCGATCAGGTTGTGGCACGCGGCGCAGGTTGCATTCGCGCGGTGCTGCTCCAGCACCGCACGCAGCGATGCGTCTTTTTTCTTCTTTTGAATCGCTTCGAGAGTCGGCACATCCGGCGGCGGCGCGGGCACGCGCACGCCAAGCATCGTCTCCAGCACCCACGCGCCGCGCAGCACGGGGCTCGTGCGATTGGGATAGGAGGTGATCATATGCACGGCGCCCAGGCCCAGCACGCCGCCGCGGCGTCCATCGGCGACGGGCAAACGCCGGTACTCGCCGACCGGCTGCGTGGGATCATTCCATTTGGCTTCTTTGACTTCGGCTGCCCCTGGGCCGAAGTCCATGCCGTAATGCTTGGCCGTGCGCGCGGTGGCGAAAACGTAATCGCAATCGATCAGCTCAAGCAGGCTGCGGTTTTCCCTGAACAGATGTTGCATCAAGCGGATGGGCTCTTCGCGCAGCTCGGCCGCGAGCTCATTCGTGTAGATTCCTTTGAACTTGTCGCCCGTGAACGCGACGCTGGCGCCGACTTCCTTTGTGCCCAGCCACTGGCCGGTGAAATCTTCGATGAACGCGCGCGCCTTTGGATCGCCGAGCATTCGTTCGACCTGCGCCGTGAGCACCGCCGGCTCGTGCAGCTTCTTTTCGTCAGCCAGACGGAAAAGTTCGTCGTCGGGCATGCTCGCCCAGAGGAAATACGACAGTCGCGCAGCAAGCTCGTGATCGTTCAATTTGTAAATGCCCGGCTCATCATGCTCGTCTTCGACCCGGAAAAGAAAATGCGGCGAGACGAGCACGGCCTTCAGCGCCAGCTTGATGGATTCTTCGAAGCTGTCCCCGCGCTCGGCGCCCCGCCGGTACAGGCCCGTGAAGCGGTCGAGCTCGCCTTCGCGAAGCGGACGCCGGAACGCGCGCCGCGTGAAATCATTGATGATGCGCTGCGCTTCGGCCGTACGCGCCTCCGGTGAAAGCGCGGAAAAATCCGCAGCGCTCTTTGCGCCGAAGATCTTCTTGTGAGCGGTGCGTTTGGCATCAGTCAATGTGGGCTGTTTTTCCTGAAGAGAAAGCGAGGTAAGCACTGTCGTGCCTTCGGTGCAGCGGATCGCCAGCGTATGAACGCCGCGCTGCAGGCGCAACGTCGTGAGGCTCGGCTTTCCGGCAGCATCGGACTTGAAGCGGTGCGCCGCGATGCCATCGATCTTCAACGCCATAGCTGCGCCAGACGCTGCTTTCGTTTCAATGCGCACGTCGTAATCGCCGCTCGTTAGAATGCCGATGGCAACCGACGCTTCCTGGTTTGCCGTGAGCTTGCCGTCTGAAAAGCTGCTTTCTGAGACAAAATCTTTCAGCGCGAACTCGCGTTTGAGCGGCTGCGTAATGATAGCGTTATCGAGGATCTGCTGCGCGGCTTCCATGTAGCGTTCCATCAGGATCGCCGGCAGAAAAAGCGTTTCACCGTTGTTGGTGAAGCCTTCGCCGCCGCCGCCTTCGGTCGGAAAGGTTTCAGAATAATTGAGCGCCAGGCCCGTGAGGTCGCGAATTGTGTTGTCGTATTCAAGCCGGTTGAGCCGCCGTGAAATCGGCGCGCCGGCATAATCACCCAGTTTCGCGACCGTTTCGCGCAAGGCATTCTCAAGCCACGCCGTCACCTGGATTCGTTCGGTTTCGCTGGGTTGGATCTGGTCGGCTGGCGGCATCGTGCGGTTGCGCAGCTGGCTGATCGCGCTGCGCCAGGCCCAGCGCGCAGTGTTGAACTCGTTAAAGGTGAGCACCTTCATGAAGGGCACGTGCTTGTCCTTCATGTGGCAATCGCCGCAGAAATTGACCAGCTTGGGACGGATTTCCTTTTCGTATTGCACAGCCAGATCCGCATCAGCGGCGAGTGCAGCGGCTGAAAGGCAGATAGCAATCGCGATCGAAAAGCAGGCGCGCATGCGATATCCAGAAGGTTCCGAAAATATGTACACTGCAGGTGACGAACGAATCCCGCGTTTATTGTACAAAAGCCTCAGTTTGTTCATTCTTCTCGTTGTATAAGTCAGCATTATCTCGCGCTCTGAATAGGAGGTTTTTTCTGATGCGACTTTCATTTCTGCTCGCTGTCCTGCTTCTCCAGCGCTTTCTTTTCGCTGACGGTCCGCAGGACAACATTCCGGGGAAAGTCCGTCCGATTCCGGCCAAAGGTGTCGAGGTCCCTGCTGACAAGAAAGAAAAGATGGCGTCGGGCCTTGCCGAGCTCAAATCAGCCATCGATGCGCTGCGCCAGAAGAAGGATGCGTTTGCACACGATCTGCTTCCGGATGTGGAGATCTTCTACCGCGCCGTGCATGACGGCCTGAAGTACCAGGAGTTCCTCAAAGAGAACGAGATCGAGCAGGCTTTCAAGCTGCTTGAAACCGGCAAGCAGCGCGCAGCCGATCTGGCGCAGGGAAAAGCGCCGTGGGCAACGCAGACCGGCCTGGTCGCGCGCGGCTTCGTTTCGAAACTCGACAACAGCGTGCAGCCTTATGGTGTGTGGATTCCCGAAAGCTACTCTTTTTCCGGAGCGCAGAAATACCGCACTGATTTCTGGTTTCACGGCCGCGCGGAGCACCTCACGGAGGGGAACTTTCTGGCGCTTCGCATGAAAGGAAAAGATCAGATCGAAGTTTACAATCCGAAAGACACGATTGTGGTCTATCCGTATGCGCGTTACTGCAACGCCAACAAGTTCGCCGGCGAAGTGGACACGCTCGAAGCGCTGGCGGAAGCGCAGCGTCGCTACCGCATCGATGAAGAACGCATCAGCTCGCGCGGCTTTTCCATGGGCGGGGCGGCGGCCTGGCACATCGCTGTGCATTACGCTGATCGTTGGTTTGCGGCCAATCCTGGTGCAGGCTTCTCTGAAACACCGCGCTTTCTCGACGTGTTCCAGAATGAGAAGCTCTCACCAACGCCCTGGGAAAAGAAACTCTGGAACATGTACGACTGCGACAAATGGGCGCTGAACCTCACGCAGTGTCCGACGATCGCGTACAGCGGTGCGAACGATAAGCAGAAGCAGGCGGCCGATGTGATGGTCGAAGCGTGCGCGGAGCGCGGCATCGAGCTGGTTCATATCGTTGCGCCAAATACGGCTCACAAAGTCGAGCCTGAAGCGGGCAAGCTCATCGAACGCCGCATGGAAGCGCTCGCCCGCAACGGCCGCAACCGTGTGCCGCGCAGCGTCGACTTCGAAACGTACACGCTCAAGTACAACCGCATGAACTGGGTCGTTGTCGACGGCCTCGGCGAACACTGGGAACGCGCCGAAGTGCGCGCGAAGATTACGGGCGATTCGTCTGTTACGGCGACGACGGTAAATGTGACGGATCTTTCCTTTGTCATGGAGCCGGGCGACTGTCCCCTGTCGATGACTGAGCCGGTGACGATCAGTATCGATGGGCAGAAAATCAAGCAGGCGCCGCGCCCGCTTTCTGATCGCTCGTGGCGTGTCTCGCTGCATCTCGAAGGCAAGAAATGGAAGCTGGGCGCACGCACCGGCGATGGCTTGCGCAAGCGCCACGATCTGCAGGGCCCGATCGATGATGCGCTGATGCAGCCGTTCATCTTCGTCAAGCCCACGGGTACCCCAGCGAATGAACTGGCCGGCAAATGGGCGGCGGCGGAGCTCGAGCGCGCCATCGAGCACTGGCGGCGGCATTTCCGCGGCTATGCCATCGTCAAGGAAGACACGGCCGTGACCGATGACGACATCGCCTCGCGCAATCTCATCCTGTGGGGCGATCCGGGCAGCAACGCGATCATCAAAAGAATCAGCGACAAGCTGCCGGTCCGCTGGGACGCGAAGAACATTATCGTCGGTAAGCAGGCGTTCGACGCGGCGCAGCATGCCGCCATTCTTGTCGCACCCAATCCGCTCAACCCGAAGCGCTACGTAGTGCTCAATTCAAGCTTCACCTTCCGCGAATTTGCTTACTTGAACAACGCGCGGCAGGTGTCGATGCTGCCGGACTGGGCGGTCGTCGATCTGCGCGAGGCGCCCGGGACGATCCGGCCGGGAAGGATCGCGGCGGCCGGCTTTTTCGACGAACAGTGGAACGTGAAGGAACCGCGTGACTGATCACTAATAAAGGAGAGGGGAGTTCATGAGCTACGTCGATGGTTACGTTCTGCCAGTTCCGAAGAAAAAGGTGAAGGCGTATCAGAAGCTGGCCAGCATTGCGGCGAAAGTCTGGCGCGACCACGGTGCATTGCAGTATGTCGAATGCGTCGGAGACGATCTGAACGTGAAGTTTGGCGTTCCGTTCGTTAAACAGATCAAAACCAAGCCGGGCGAGACGGTCATCTTTGCGTTCATCGTGTTCAAATCGAGGGCGCACCGCGATCGCGTTAATGCTAACGTGATGAAAGACAAGCGCCTCGCTGAGGGTTGTGATGCCAAGAACATGCCGTTCAATCCAAAGCGCATGGTATACGGTGGATTTAAGGCAATCGTAGAAGCCTGAAAAATCTCCGTAACCGAAGCCAGTCTCGCGTTATGTTCATATGCGGGAATAGGGCTTTGATATGGCGACACAGGACAACTCGGCCGCGTTCGTGCAGCTGTTGACGCTCAACCAGAGCCGTCTGTACGCCTATATTCTGTCGCTGGTCGGAAACGCCAGTCACGCCGACGATGTCCTGCAGGAAACTAACGTCGTGCTGTGGCAGAAAGCTTCCGAATTCACACTCGGCACAAACTTCACGGCGTGGATGTTCAAGATTGCGTACATGCAGGTGATGGCGTACCGGCAGCGCCTGACGCGGGAAAAAATTCTCTTCGACAGCGACATGGTTCCCGAGCTCGCGCAGGAAGTCGGCGAGCGCCTCAGCGATCTGGATTCCCGGCAGCGCTCGCTGCAGGCATGCCTTGAAAAGCTCAGTCCGCGCCAGCGCGACATCGTCCGCCGCCGTTACAGCAGCGGCGCAACGGTGCAGAGCATGGCCGATGAGCTCGGCCATTCCGTAGAAGCGATCAAGCAGCTGCTTTTCCGTACGCGGTTGACGCTGGCTGAATGCGTGAAGCGTTCGCTGGCGCTGGAGAATGCGTAACATGGCTGACGCAGATCTCAAAGAAACCGAACTGCTTTTAAGCGCGCTCTTCGAAGGCGGGCTTTCAGAGGTTGATTCACGCAAGCTCGAGGCGCTGATCAAAAACGACAAGCAGGCGCGCGAACTCTATCTCGATTACTGCGAGATGCATGCGCTGCTGCAGTGGGAACACGGCGTCCTCGGCGCAGGCGCGAAGACCCCGGAAGTTCTTCCGCAGCCGGCCGCCGAGCCCAGGCCGCGCCGCTGGCTGATCTGGGCGCCGCTGGCTGCGGCTGCGCTTCTGGCGCTGGCGCTGATTCCAGCTTCGCCCGTTGCGCCGCCGCCTTCTGTGGCTGAAGAAGCGCAGCCGGAGCTGCTCGCCGGCGAATTCGTGGCGCGCGTGACCGGATCGAAAGACTGCAAGCTCGTCGGTACGGCGGTTTCCTTCCAGACCGGCGACGTGCTGCGCCAGGGCCAGCGCATCGAGCTGGCCAGCGGTTTCGCCGAGATCACGTTCGATTCCGGCGCGCAGGTGCTCCTCGAGGGCCCGGCCTCACTGGATGTGAATTCGGCCTGGGAAGCGGCGCTGCGCAAAGGCACGCTCAAAGCCAGCGTTCCATCGGAAGCAATCGGCTTCCGCATCTCGTCGCCTTCGGTCGATGTGGTCGACTTGGGCACCGAATTCAGCATGATTGCCGAGGAGTCAGGAGCGACCGAAGTTTTTGTGCTCAAGGGTGCCGTGCAGGCCGCACCGGTCCTCGCCAGCGCCGCTGCGCCGCAGAAGATTCTGCTCAAAGAAGCCGAAGCCAGGCGCTTTGCAAAAACAGGCACGAGCGAGGTCACCGACCGCGAGCGCAAGGCGCGGCGCTTTGCCCGGGCCATCGCGCTCGAACGCTTCAGTGGTCCGACTGATTTCGTGCACTGGTCGTTCGATGAGAATGGCGGCAAAGTCGCGCACGCAAAAACCGTCGGCAGCACGAAGGGCGAATTCGACGCACACTTCAAGAACGTGAGCGATCCCGCAGGGCTGCGCACTAGCGGCCGCTTCGGAAAGGCGCTCAACTGCAATGGCGAAGTATTTTCAAAGATTCCGTTCTCCGGCAGCGCCGCAAAGACGGCGCGCTCGTTCGCGTTCTGGGTAAAGCTGCCTGCCGATTCGCTGCTCTCTGACGGCGACACGATGCTGGCCTGGTCGCGGCGCGACAAGAAGCGCGGCAATGCGCGCGCACTTCAGATCGGCTGGAACAGCAACGCGGCACAGGGCGCGCTGGGCACGCTGCGCACCGAGCTGGGCCGTGCGTTCGTCACCGGCAGCACGCCGCTGCGTGACGGCAAATGGCATCATGTCGTGATCACGCTGGCCCCGGGACGCAAGCCTGCCGAAGGGATGCATGTCAGCCAGTACGTGGACGGGCGCCTGGATGGAATCACCAGCGTGCGCCACAAGGATCGGCGCATCGAAGTAAACGATAGCGATGACATTTCCGAGATGCTGTTCCTCGGCAGCAGCGTCCGGCCGCAGCTTGAGAACAAATTCCGCGGCGAGCTGGATGAGCTCTACATTGTGGAACGTGCGCTCACGCCGCAGGAAATTCAGCAGCTCATGAGTGCCAATACGCTGTCCGCGCGGGAGCTGGCTGCGCAATAAACCCACCGGAATTTTCGTAACCTTCACGCGCCAGCCGTTATCTGCATTCAGGAAAACGAAAGCCGCTGGTGCGCGGCGCAGGAATTAAGGAGAGACAAAGCCATGCGAGTTCACGTTCTGACGGCCCTGTTCACTTGTCTGATTCTGTCCGGCACGGCGCGCTCAGCCGAAGAGACAAAGAGCGGCACGCTCGGTGCCAAGCCGATCACCGCGGCAGCCGATGTCGTCGCTGTCCTCTATGACGGCGCGGATACGATCAGCCTTTCGGCGACGGGCGACGTGGTTGCCAAACTTGAAGAGCTCGCCAAAAAGAGCGCGAAGGTGCAACTCACCGGGACGGTGGACGGCAAAACAATGGTCGTCACGAAAATCGTCGAGACCGAGCAGAAGGCTGACGAGAAAGACATGAAGCGGGAAAGAAAGGGCAAGAAGAAGGACGGCGAAAAGAAAAGGAAGAAGAAGGCTGAGAAGAACAATAACTGACGAACGCACGACGACAGGATTGCGGAGAAAAAGCAATGCCAGTGCTGAAAATCTTCTTTCCCGTTGCTCTCGTTCTTCTCGCCGCGTCCGGCTTCTCGTTCGAAATTGGCCGCCGCGTGGATCAGAAAGAGCCGCTGAAGTCTTCGGCGGCTCAGGCCGCGGCAACGATCGACGCCATCATTCTCAAAGGCCTGCAGCAGGCGAAGCAGAATCCCAATCCGCCCTCCACAGATGAACAGTTCCTGCGCCGCGTTTTTCTCGATATCGTCGGCCGCATTCCCACCGGCACCGAAACCGAAGCGTTTCTTGCCGACAAATCCGCCGACAAGCGTTCGCGGCTGATTGACAATCTTCTCGCGTCGGACGGCTACAACTCGCACCTGTTCAACTACTTTGCCGACATGCTGCGCATCAAGGACAGCGTCGGCAAGCAGGGCCAGACGTACGTTTACCAGGAGTGGCTCAAAGACCAGATCGCCAAAGACCGCCCCTGGAGCGAGACCGTTTATCAGATGATGACGGCAAAAGGGCGCCTGGCTGAAAGCGGCCCGGCCGGTTACCTGCTGCGCGATCCGGGCATGCCGCTGGATAATCTCGCGAACACGCTGACCGTTTTCCTCGCCGCGAACGTGGCCTGCGCGCAATGCCACGATCATCCGTCCGCCTCGTGGACGCAGCGTGACTTCTACGAGATGGCCGCGTTCTTCGGCGGTATCGAGACACACAGTTTCAAAGCGCAGCGCATGATGAATAAAATCATCAAGTCATCCGACGCATTCGATCAGAACGACAAGCGTTTCCTGCGGCAGTTCCTGGAAGTGAATGCGGCCGAAGTAAAAGAAGAGCCCGGCAAGAAGCTGAAGTTCCCCGAAGACTACAAATATAAGGATGCCAGACCCGGCGAAGTCGTGAAGCCGCAGCTCATACGCTGGTCTTCGGAAGACAAGTTCAATCCCAGCTATGCCATCGACACGAGCAAGCCCGAGAAACTGCGCGAAGAGTTTGCGAAGTGGATGACCAGCGAACACAACCCGCGCTTCGCAGCCACCATTGCCAACCGGCTGTGGAAGCGCGCGTTCGGCATCGCCGCCAGCGAACCGGTCACCGACCTCGATGACCTCACGCGCGTGGCCAACATCGATCTGCTCAACGCGCTCGCTTCCGAGATGAAGCGCGTGAAATTCAGCCTGAAAGAATTTCAGCGCATCATCTTCAACACGCAAGCCTATCAGCGCCAGGCCAGCGCGACGCCCGATCTGGCCGCTGGCGACTACCGCTTTCCTGGCCCGGTGCTGCGGCGCATGACGGCCGAGCAGGTCTGGGATTCGGTGCTCGCGCTTGCCGCCGGCGAGCAGATCGATCACTACAAGCTGCGCCGCGCTGACGACCTGAAAAAGTTCGTCATTCCCGAGCGCGAAATCACGCCGAAGGTGGCCGAAGAAGCTGCCATTCGTCTGCGCAAACAAGGCGTGCGTCCGATCCGCGTGAAAGAAAACCTGCAGATGGAAGGCGGAGGCAAGCCGCCCCCGCAGATCCGCGGATTCACGATTGCGCGCGCGTCTGAACTGGAGCAGCCCACCCGAGAAAGCCACTTCCTGCGAATGTTCGGACAGTCCGACCGCACCACCGCCGACGATTCATCTGTCGAAGGCGGCGTGCCGCAGGTGCTGATGCAGATGAACGGCGACGTTCAGGACGTCATCGGCAGCCAGGAATCCCTGGCGATGCGGCACGCGTCGGCGAAGAAGACGCCCGCCGAGCAGATCGAAGCGCTGTACATCAGCTTCCTCGGCCGCAAGCCCACGCCGGCGCAGCTGTCCACACTTCAGAACGCGATGGCCAAGGGCATGACGCTCTCCGAAGTGAGCTGGGTGCTGTTTAACTCGCGTGAATTTCTCTTCGTTCAGTAAGCAGATTCAGGAGTTTTCTGATCATGAAACAACGCCTGCAGTCACTCGATACAATCACCCGCCGCAGCTTTGCCGAACGCTGCGCGCTCGCCGCCTTCGGCCTGACGATTCTTCCGAGCTTTGCTGCCTCGAATGTCCGTGCTGAAGAGGTCGCCAAAGGTCCGGGCTTCGGCAAAGCGAAAAATATCATCTGGCTGCGGCTGCAGGGCGGCTTAAGCCACATCGACACGTTCGATCCGAAAGAGGGCAAGTCGCAGGGGCCCGCGAAAGCGCTGAGCACCAAGGCGGGTTTTCAGGTCACCGATTACCTTCCGAAGACCGCCGCAATCGCCGACAAGATCTGCGTGCTCCGCTCGATGACGGCCAAGGTCGGCGTGCACGCCGATGCCGCGTACATCATGCGCACCGGCTACGAAAAGCGCGGCACGATCACGCATCCGGCGATGGGCGCGTGGTGCCAGCATTATCTCGGGCAGAGCCACAAAACGCTCCCGTCGTCGGTGTGCATCAACATGCCCGCCGGCAGTGGGAACGGTTATTTCCCCGCAACGTACAGCCCCTTGCCAATCCTCGATCCGGATGCTGGCCTGCAGCATTCGCGTTCCAAAGAAGGCGTCGCGCGCCTGGAAAGCCGCCTGGACATCATGAACGAGCTCGACCGCGATTTCCGCGCGAAGTTTCCCGATCCAAGCGTCGCCGCCTACAACGACTTCTACGAAAACACACTGCGCCTGATGAAGAGCAGCGATCTCAAAGCTTTCGATGTGTCCGCTGAAAGCGACAAGATGCGCGACTCCTACGGCCGCAACAAATTCGGGCAGGGCTGCCTGCTGGCGCGGCGACTGGTCGAAAACGGCGTGCGCTTCATCGAAGTCGAGAGCAAAGGCTGGGACATGCACAAAGGCCTTGAGAAAGACATGGAAGAAAAGATGCCGCCGTTCGATCAGGCGTTTTCGGCGCTCGTGTCGGATCTGGAATCACGCGGCCTGCTCGCGAGCACGCTCGTTGCCGTGACAACCGAATTCGGCCGCAAGCCGAACTTCGATGGCGACGGCCGCGGCCACCATCCGCCGGCGTTCTCGCTGGTGCTCTCCGGCGGCGGCGTGAAAGGCGGCTACGTGCACGGCGCGACGGACAAGCTCGGCGCCGAACCCAGCGACAAGCCAATGAAGCCCGGCGATTTCCACGCGACGGTCGGCTGGGCCGCCGGCCTGCCGCTCGAAAAACCCGCCACCGCCCCCAACGGCCGCCCCTTCACCGTCGGCAATAAGGGTAAGCCCGCGCTCGAAATTTTCGCGTGAGCCGCAGCCGCGCGCCGTAGCATGGGCGTCCCACTACCTTATGGGTCCGCCATGCCGTTGCAGTTAAACCGTGGCGCAGGCATCCTGCCTGCGCGCCGTTGGGAAAGTCTTCTCACTGGCGCCGGACGGCCAACGCGGCCGTAGCACCATGTCACGAAGTATTCCACCAACCCGCCTCGGAGAGGCGCCGGAAATTAGCCGCGGCGC
>Ga0196964_10000692_pt1 | contig 18950 bp, 21 predicted proteins | sample S1_10metaG_FD_148615 | JGI IMG/M metagenome (GOLD analysis project Ga0196964, IMG submission 148615) | Soil microbial communities from Anza Borrego desert, Southern California, United States - S1_10 | ecosystem: Environmental > Terrestrial > Soil > Desert | place: USA: California | collected... | reverse complement strand
AGGTTTTTCCGGGAAAAGACACTCAAATGGTCAGACCGGGTAATGTGATCAAGATCAGCCTCACACAAAAGATCAATGACTCAGTTTATTTTACTACGCAGGATAAAATGCCGATCTACTTTCCCGTCATGCCTACCAGCCAAACTTATGACCTGGGTGAGCTCTGGCTGAAGTTGAAAAAAGGCGATAGCGTAGTGGCCACTCAAATGATGGATACATTTATCGTCAGGAATCCTGCGTCGGTACCTCCCCAATTCAAGAAAGGAGACCGGATCATCTCGCAGGTAAAGATCCTGGATATTTTCCCCAGCGATTCACTGGCCCAGGCCGACAACAAGAAAATACAGGACGATCGGCTGCAGCAGGAGGTCAGCTTAATCTCCAATTACCTGGCAGAGAAAAAGATCAATACGCAAAAAACATCCCTGGGATCATTTGTGGAAATAAAAAATCCGGGCACCGGGCCGTTGATCGATACTGGAAATTATGTTACGGTAAATTATACAGGTACCAGCTGGTCGGGAGTGGTGTTTGACAGCAACGTTGATACCGCATTCCATCATGTGCAGCCTTATTCTTTCGTCATTGGAGATGGTAGTATGATCAGGGGCTTTGATGAAGGCATGTTGTACTTACGCAAAGGCGCCGCTGCCCGGATCTATATTCCCTCAATGCTTGCTTATGGTGCTAATCCCGGCTCACCGAAAATTAAACCCCTCGAACACCTGATCTTTGACATCACCGTACTGGATGTACAGTCGAAAGCGCCGGAACAACAAGCACCGTTGATCCCACCAGGCCATTAAAGAAATTGACCCGACTCAAAGGAGAATTTAGGGAAAAAAGAAAATAAAGTTGCAAATTTGTACCTGTCCGATGCCAGTTGGACAGGTATTTTTTCTTGAAAGGCTCCGTTTTTAGTCCAAGGTCCTGATTATACCGACACCCTTTGAAGAGCTGGCCTGAAAAACTGAAACCGTACTTTTTGCTTAGTCCTAATAAATATCCAGCTATGGAAACCACATTAAGGCCCTGAATTGAAAGTCTTGATGTATTAAGCATTCCGTTTATCGGGATGCTTTATTTTTTTCATAGGCCTGGAAAAGCTGGATCGCCTGCCTGGCTTCTTTAACATCGTGTACGCGTAAAATTTTAGCCCCATTCACAAGCGCTATCGTGTTCAGCACAGTTGTACCATTTAGCGTGTCGTCTACTGCCACTTGCAGGGTTTTACTGATCGTGGATTTTCGTGATAACCCTGCCAGGAGGGGACAATCAAGCATTTTGAAAACAGGCAGGTCGCGGAGCAGCTGAAAATTTTGTTCAATGGTTTTTCCAAACCCAAATCCAGGATCAATGATCACGTCACGAATCCCTGCAGTTCGAATGGCATCAAGTTCCGCGATAAAAAAATCAAGTACTTCTTTTGTCACATCATTGTAGGAAGCTTCCTGCTGCATGGTTTGTGGCTCGCCTTTCATATGCATCAGTACATAAGGTACATCCAGGCTAGCCACCGTGCTGATCATATCTTTATCAAGACTTCCCGCACTGATATCATTTACGATCGTTGCACCGGCACTGACTGCTTCACGGGCAACTGTTGAATAAAAAGTATCAATGGAAAGGATCGCTTCAGGAAATTTTTTCTGCAAAGCCATGACCGGCTCGATCACTCTTTCCAATTCTTTTTCAACAGGAATTCGCTGACTTCCCGGACGGGTGCTTTGTCCCCCGATATCCAGGATTGTCGCGCCTTCTTCCAGCATTTCCCCCGCTCTGATCAAAAGCTCATCTAAATCATGGTAACGGCTGCCCCGGTAAAATGAATCCGGGGTTAGGTTCAGTATTCCCATGACGATGGGCTGGTCCAGGTTAATTAGTCGTCCTTTGCAATTCAGGGTGAACATTACGCGTTGTTCTTTATTTTTGAACGAAGGTAAAAGAGTCAGTTAGTCAAATAAGTCATATACGTCAAATAAGCTACTTCGAAAGATACAAATATGAACTTTATGCCTTGTATGACTTATATGACCCTCTAATATGACGAATCAACAATTCGATAAGATAATCTCGAGCTGCAAGGATGTTTTTCTAAAAAAAACCCGTGATTATGGCACTGCATGGAGAGTATTACGTACTATTTCCATTGTAGACCAGATATACATCAAGGCTCAACGAATACGAACTATCCAGGAAAAGGGACAACAAAAAATTGATGAGGATATTAGCGGGGAATTCAAAGGCATTATCAATTACGCCATCATCGGTTTGATCCAGCTCGAATTACCTGAAGAATCCCCGGAAGAAATGGAAATAGGAGAGGCGGCTTCCATGTATGATCGGTTTGCTTCTGAAGCCAAAAACCTGATGGAAAATAAAAATCATGATTATGGTGAAGCCTGGAGACAGATGAGCCAGCAAAGCTTTGTTGATCTCATCCTGATGAAATTGCAAAGGATCCGGCAGATACTTTCCAATGAAGGAAAGACGCTGGTTAGTGAAGGGATCGACGCTAATTACCTCGATATTGTGAATTATGCCGTATTTGCATTGATCCTGGAACAGGAACAAACACTGAATCCATGAAACTGGCTGTGAACATAACCCGTGTCCTGGTGGGCCTGCTTTTTATTTTTTCAGGCCTGGTCAAAGCCAACGACCCTCTGGGCTTGAGTTATAAAATGCAGGAATTCTTTGAACTCTGGGGAATGACCCAATTCTATTCCTGGACCCTGGGTCTTTCTATTTTTATCATTGCCTTTGAGATCATAGCAGGTATTGCGCTCCTGGTCGGCTGGCAAATGCGTTTGTTCATCTGGCTGTTATTATTACTAATTGTGTTCTTCACTTTTCTAACCGGGTACGCGCATCTCTCGGGTAAATTCAAGAATTGCGGTTGCTTCGGAGATTGCATTCCCATTAGCACGAAGACATCATTTCTAAAGGATATCATCCTGTTGTTAATGATCCTGTTCCTGTATGCTGGCAGGAAATACATCCGACCGATTTTCAATGAACGTATTTCCATGCTGATAATGGTATTGGCGACTGTTCTTAGTCTTGGTTTGCAATGGTGGACGTTGAATCACCTGCCCCTGGTGGATTGTCTTCCGTTTAAAAAAGGAAACAATATCATTGAGCAAATGCAGATGCCTGCCAACGCGATTCCTGACAGCACGGTTATCAATTTTGTGTATGAAAAAGATGGTAAACAAATTGAATTCACCGCGGATAAATTCCCGGCTGATTTTAGTTCGGACAAATACAAGTTTATCAGTCGCTATGACAAAGTCGTCCGGAGAGGCAAGAATAATGAACCCCCGATCAAAGGATTTGCATTGATCGGGATCACCAATCAGGATTCGACCCAAATCGTTTTGGACCATGAAAACGCTCTATTACTTATATGTGAAGATTTCAAAAAACCGGTTTCGAAGTGGAGCGGGGATTTTTCTGCATTATATCAAGAGGCAAAGTTTAAACAAATCCCGGCTTACCTGGTGACCACCCAACCAGAAAAAGCTAAGGAAATTTTAGCTGGCTCTCCGTTCGCAGATATCCAGGTCTTCAAATGCGATTTCACAGCTATACGCACGGCAGCCAGGACAAACCCGACCGTCTATTTATTAAATTTCGGAACGGTGGTGGATAAATGGAGTTATCGAAACCTGGAACAAGCCACCAAAAAGATACGCTCGTTGGTTGTGAAATATCCCGATCAGAAACCGATACCTGTGGATAGCCTGCCTGGCGGACAGACAGGTTTCCCAATGCCCATTGACAGTCCTAAAATCAGGTAAATGCTCCGGTTTATCGCCCGAAAATCATTGTATGGCCTCCTGGTGCTGATTGGAGTGGTGATGCTGGTATTCTTTTTATTCCAGGGTTTCGGTGATCCGTCGCGGCTGGTGATGGGACAATCCGGCGATTCGACCACGCAGGCTAATATTCGAAAAGAATTATACCTCGACCAACCCAAATGGAAACAATTCATTTTCTACCTGAATGATGTATCGCCCGTTTCCATTCACAATAAAACTGAGATCGGGCAAAAAAAACTGAAAGGCATTTTTATCGGTGGTGAAAAAAAGCTGGCATTCAAACTTCCTTATCTCCGTAGATCATACCAAAGCAAACGGGATGTATGGAGCATTCTGATGCAAGCGCTTCCCGGCACCCTGATGCTGGCCATAGCGGCCATGGCCATCGCGATAATGATCGGCATACCGCTCGGCGTGCTGGCTGCGGTAAAACAAAATACCTGGTTAGATACTTCGGCCATATTCGGAAGTATTGTGGGCATCTCCGCGCCTTCGTTCTTCATGGGGATCATTATTGCTTATCTTTTTGGATTTGTATTAAGTGATTGGACCGGTCTGCATATTTCAGGGAATTGGTACGCCATAGATGATGAAACAGGTAAACGAAGACTAACGATGCAGAACCTGGTACTGCCTGCCATTACATTGGGTATTCGTCCACTCGCTATCATCACGCAACTTACACGCAGCGCCATGCTGGATGTTCTCGACCAGGACTATATCCGCACGGCTTACGCAAAAGGACTTCCCAGGAAAAAAGTGATCTGGAAGCATGGATTGAAAAATGCATTGAACCCGGTTATTACTGCTGTCACTGGCTGGTTCGCTGAATTGCTGGCCGGGGCATTTTTCGTGGAGTATATATTTGGCTGGCAGGGGATAGGAAAGGTAACTGTTGATGCATTAGAGAAACTGGATTATCCTGTTGTAATGGGAGCTGTGCTCATCGCAGCCACTTTTTTTATCGTCATTAATATTCTTGCTGATATTCTTTATGGATTGATCGATCCGAGAGTGAGGGTGCAGTGAAACCGCTGAACCACCAAGACTCCAAGACACTAAGCCAGCACAAAATCCTTAAATAAATTTTTCGTGTATTCTTCGTGATTTAGTGTCTTTGTGGTTCCAAAACCCAGAATTTTTATTGGATGATTACTTCTTTGACCACTTTCTGACCAAGCGCTTCATTGACCCGCTGTTTGATCTTTTCCCTTTGAAAGACAAGCTCCTGTTTAAGAGGCGCCACCTGCGTGGTTATGAACAGCTTATCACCGATAATTTGAATTTTATCTGTATACCGGGCAACGGTCTTTCCCATAATATCACCCCATGCTTCTTCGATCTGCATAGCCTGTATCGAACCCTTGATCCGGCTAGTTTCCAGGAAATGTTTTAAAGCTTCTTTCATTGAGTATTCACCCATCTTGTAAAATTAGGTCTTTGAGCGGTTTAAAAGTTTAAGAGGTTTAATAGTTTAAGGTTGACTTGAAGCTCGCAGCTTGAAGCTCGCAGCTCAATGCTCGTAGCTCGCAGCTCAAAGCTTGATCAGCTGAAATTCGACACCGATCTGTTTTAAATGAGAAACCAGTCTTTCTTCGTTTGTGTCGGTAATAAACACCTGTCCGTCATTTTCAACACAAACTCTTTGTAAGAGATTTCCAATTCGGCCTTCATCCAGCTTTTCAAATACATCATCCAGCAGCAGAATAGGAGCGAAGCCTTTTGTTTTGCTCAACACGTCCATCTCAGTAAGTTTCAGGGCAAATAACAAGCTCTTCCGCTGGCCTTGTGAAGCAATGTTCCGGAATAATTGCTCGCCCAGCTGGAATTCCAGTTCATCCCTGTGAATACCGATTGTAGTTCGTTGCAGTTGAATATCCTTTTGCCTCGAAGCCTGTATTAATTCATTGAAATCGCCATGCAGTAACTGCGATTCATAAAACAATTTAAGATCCTCTGGCTGCTGCGAGATTTCCTGGTATTTTCGCCTGACTGCGGGAAGAAACTCGACCAGGAATTCTTTTCGCTTATTGAAGATATACCCGCAAGGTTGACGTATTTGTTCATCAAATGCATCCAATAGCGAAAAGTCCCCGTCCGGCCGGGCGGATCTTGAACCGGATTCATACAATGACCGCAGCAGGGAATTTCTTTGCAACAGGATCTTATTGTAGTTGATCAGTTGCTGCAGGTATTGAGGATCGACCTGGGATAACAAAGCATCCAGGAATTTTCGGCGCTCTTCGCTGCCCCCAGTGATCAATACTGAATCATCCGGGGCGATCACCACGCAGGGAAAGTGACCAATATGCAATGAAAGTTTTTCATAAGGCAGCGCGTTGACCAAAAATTCCTTCTTGCCAGTTTCCCGTAAAATGCAAACCACCGTTTCTGTTTTATCCAGTAAAGAAATTTCCGCTTCAATCCGAAAACCGGATTTGCCTTCCTGGACACTGAGGCTATCACGCGCGAAATAGCTTTTCGTGAAGCAACAATAATGGATAGCATCCAGGAGATTTGTCTTCCCAACGCCATTATTTCCGCAGATCCCACTAATCCGCCCGCTGAACTGGAATTTCCGGTGGCTGTAGTTCTTGAAATGGGTGAGTGATATGTTTCTGACACGCAACATAAATCGCTGCAATATAAAAGAATACCAAGCCTTAATTTGGCTGCTTTCCCTTATTTTTGCGGCCTTAATTTCAGGCCATTGGCTACCAAATTCTCGAAAGAAACCTATTTATACTGGTACGAACTGATGCAGTTGATACGGCAGTTTGAGCTGATGGCAGAGGAAAAGTATAAAATGGATGGCAAGATCAGGGGTTTCTTTCACGCTTATATCGGTCAGGAAGCCATTGCAGCGGGTTGTATGACCGCTACCCGTCCCGAAGATCTTTTTATTACGGCATACCGCGATCATGGCTTGGCCATCGCCAAAGGTGTTGCAGTGAATAGTTGCATGGCAGAATTATATGGAAAGGCTACCGGCTGTGCGAAAGGAAAGGGTGGGAGCATGCATTTTTTTGGTAAGGATGTGAATTTTTATGGAGGTCATGGAATCGTTGGAGCCCAGATCGGGACAGGCGCCGGACTAGCTTTTGCGGAACAATACCGGGGTACGGATAATGTAGTTCTTTGTTTTTTCGGGGATGGAGCGGCGCGACAGGGGATGTTGCATGAGACCTTCAACCTGGCCATGCTTTGGAAATTACCGGTCGTATTCATTTGCGAGAATAACAATTATGCAATGGGTACTTCTGTACAAAGAACATCCAACGTAGTAGATATTTACAAACTCGCGGATGGATATGAAATGCCCGCAGACCAGGTGGATGGCATGAGAGCAGAAACGGTACATGAATCCGTGAGCCGGGCGGTAAAACGTGCCAGGGAAAAAGGCGGTCCCACCTTGCTTGAATTGGATACCTATCGATACAAGGGCCATTCGATCAGCGATCCGCAGAAATACCGTGGCAAGGAAGAAGTGGAAGAATACAAGGTAAAGGACCCTATACAACAAGTGTTAAAAACGATACTGGATAATAAATACGCTTCACAACAGGAAATAGACACGATCAATAAACGAGTAGATGATATCGTGGCCGGATCAGTGAAATTTGCTGAAGAAAGCCCCTGGCCCGATGACTCAGAAGTACTGAAGGACGTTTACGTAGACAAAAATTATCCATTCATTGTGGATTGAATCATCAATAAAAAACAGAATCAATTAAAATAATATGGCAGCTAAGAAATTTGAGGGTAATGAAGGTGAAGTGATCATTGCAAAAGCGAAGGACTTCTGGGAGCGTAATGGCAAAACGTTCACCATTGCAGCCACGGTGATCATCCTCGCCGTGGGTGGCTGGTTTGGTTACCAGAATTTTATAAAGAAACCTAAAGAGTCCAAGGCCGTTGACGCCATGTTCAAGGCCGAAGAGTATTACCGCATGGATTCGATTAATAAGGCATTAAATGGAGATGGCCTGTATAGCGGTTTCCTGAGAATAATCGATAAATATGGCGGCACTCAAGCAGCGAAACTGGCCAATTTTTATGCGGGCAGCTGTTACCTGAAGCTTGGGGATAATGAAAAAGCCATTAAACACCTGAAGAAATTCAAGACGGATTCAAAAATTATCCAGGCGCGGGCGTATAAACTTTTGGGTGACGCCCATGCGGAAATGAAGAAAAATGAGGATGCGTTTGATTATTATAAGAAGGCCGCGCGTCATTTCGAAGATGATGAAACCAACTCCGCCGAATATTTATTTACCGCCGCCTATTTTGCCGCGCGGGTGCTGAATAATAAAAGCGAAGCCATTGAATTATTCGAAGAATTAAAAACGAAATATCCCCGGACCACGCAGGGTTTAGATGCTGATAAATACCTGGCACAACTTGGGGTGTACCATACCGAAGAATAATATGGCTGATGTAAAAAATAGTAAGCTGTCAAAAATAGATGCAGGCATTCTCGACGTGGAGGATGCCTGTGTTGTTTTGATCAGGACCGAATGGAATGAAACGATCGTAGATGAACTTGAAAAAGGTTGTATTGAAATATTAGAGCAATATAAGATCAGAAAGATCGTGTCAGTCACTGTACCGGGTGCTGTTGAGATCCCTTTCACGATCCTGAGTTATTTACAGACTGTTTCCAAAAAGAAACAACCTGATGCGTTCATTACCCTGGGTTGTGTCATTCGGGGAGAGACTCCGCATTTCGAATATGTCTGTAAGATGATCACCGAGGGTGTTTTGCAATTGAATTTAAGTCTCCCGATGCCCACTATATTCAGTGTGCTGACCGTAGACGACGAAAAACAGGCACATGAAAGAATTGGTGGGGAGCATGGTCATAAAGGCAAAGAAGCTGCTATTACTGCTTTAAAAATGATTTCGCTAAACCGTTCATTCAAAAAATAAAAAAATACCCTCCTGAAAGGGAGGGAAGGGAGGGTCTTGAACATCCAACTTTTCATACCCTGTTTCGTGGATCAGTTGTATCCACAAACTGGTTTCAACATGATGAAGCTGTTGGAAAAGACCGGCTGTACCGTCACCTACAATTCAAAACAGACCTGTTGCGGACAACCGGCATTCAATGCTGGCTTTTGGGATGACGCGAAACCTGTGTGTGCGAAATTCATCAAAGATTTTTCCGGAAGCGATTATGTCGTAGCCCCCAGCGCGAGCTGCGTGGGATTTGTGAGAAATTATTATGATAAATTATTTGAGAATTCTTCCCTGCACCATGAAGTTGCAGACCTGAAGAAGCGGATCTATGAATTCTCTGAATTTATGGTCCAGGTGTTGCAGATAGAGAACCTCGGAGCCACGCTCGAAGGAAAAGCGACTTATCATGATTCCTGTGCCGGGTTAAGGGAATGTAAGATCAAACGAGAGCCCAGGCAGTTATTATCCTTTGTAAAAGGGTTGGAGCTGATCGAAATGAATGATGTGGAAACCTGTTGCGGTTTCGGTGGCACCTTTGCCGTTAAATTCGAAGCCATCTCTGTTGCCATGGGCGAACAAAAAGTCGATCACGCCCTGGCCACAGGAGCTGATTACATGATCTCTACCGATCATTCCTGCCTGATGCATTTGCAGGGATATATAAACCAGAAAGGCTACAAACTAAAGACCATGCATATTGCGGATGTGTTAGCGAGTGGATGGTGAGCAGTCGGGAGTCAGGAGTCCAGAGTCTGGAGTACGGAGAAGAATCCTATACTTGCAAATTCAATGGTTAGCTTCAAAACTTTCAGGGATATCGCCTTATCCTTTCCTGGGTCTGCAGAACAACCACATTTTCATCTTCCTTCTTTTCGATTTAAAAAGAAAATATTCGCCACATTATGGGAGAAGGATAACAAAGCGATGATCAAGCTTCCTATTGTCGATCAGTCAGTCTTTTGTACATATAATAGAACTATTTTCTATCCCGTACCGGGGAACTGGGGCAAACAGGGGGCAACATTCGTTGATCTAAAAAAAGTAAATAAAAATATACTTAAAGAAGCTCTGACAATTGCTTATAACAATTTAATAAAGAAAAAGAATTAAGTTTAATCATACTCTGGACTCATGACTCGCGACTTACGACTGACTATTCTCCTGCGAAGAAAGAAAACTAATATTTAGAAACAACAATTTAATTTTGAAAACCATGCCCCACTGGCTCGTCAAATCCGAACCATCAGCATATAGCTGGGAACAACTCGAAAAAGATAAGCAAACCGCCTGGACCGGTGTCCGCAACTATGCGGCCCGGCTGCACCTCCGGAATATGAAAAAAGGCGATGAAGTTTTCTTTTACCATAGCAATGAAGGAACGGATATCGTTGGCATTGCCAAAGTGATCAAAGAGGCTTACCAGGACCCAACCACAGATGATGATCGCTGGTTTTGCGTAGATATCAAGGCGCATAAAAAATTAAAAAAGCCGGTCCCGCTGGCTGATATTAAAAAAGATAAACGCCTCGCAAACATGGCTCTTCTGCGGATCAGTCGTTTATCGGTGCAACCTGTTACGGATAAGGAATGGGAAATGATCTTGGAAATGGCAGGAGAGAATTAGTTCGGAGTCCGAAGTTCGGAGTCATTTACTTACAGCCGATAGATGGATTGATTGATAAACGGATTTATGCCCGACTGAATGACGCAGTTGGGCAGGGATTAACATTCTTCCTGGGTTACTTTCTTCCGGTAATCAGAATCAATACAAGATTCTTCATTAAAAAAAGTATAGCCATGAACAAACTATTCATCGGGCTGCTGATCATTGCAGCCGGAACAGGAATTTTCTTTCTCCTCAGCGATACAAAAGGGACCTCAACACGGGAACCCATCAACAAGGAGCTGATCATCGGAAAATGGAAAGAAGATGGGAGAGACCCGGGAATTTTATATGTTTTTGAAAAAGACCTAATGCTTTTGCAAAGTTTAGGCGATTCAATGAAAATCGATAGTTCGTATTATACCTGGAAACAAGATTCCATTATTTGGAAAGAAACCCTGACCGATTCAATGGGGAAAGCTTTTGTTGTTCAAAAACTGACTAAAGATACCATGCAATTGCAGGCCACAGATAGCAAAATTATACTGCTGGTCAAACAGAAATAACCTTCGCCAATTCTCATTATGCATAAATCAAAATTTTGCATCTAATTCTAAAACCACTGACATGAAAATGATAATTGTCTCTATTTTGACGTTACTCTTCGTTGCCTGTGGGAAATCTGAAAGCAAAGTCGACGATTTGGAGTTTCAAAAAAAGTCTATCTCTGAGATTGAATTACCGGATCATAAAGCTGAGGATACAACCACAGGTCCAGTTCCTCAAAATCAGAAACCCGGAAATAATAATTCATCAAAGGGAACCGAAAACGCTGATTGGAATAAAAAGATCATTAAAAGCTCCCAGCTTGAAGTAGAAGTAAAGGACTATGATCAGTATTATATATTCCTGAAAGAGAAAACTCGGGCTCTCGGTCGCATCGGCCAAAGACTCCGGTTCACCAGGATTCGGAAGTCAGTTATCCGCAGCTTTCAGATCGGGTTGCAGTTGGGTTGGTGATGTATTCGTGGGACTTGTTTCCATTTGGCCATTATTTATCTTGATTGGGTTAATAATCATTTTTTATAAAAAATTCAAACCCGCCAAAATAAAACAAGCCTGATGTTTCTGTTATTTTTGACAAATGAAACCGAAACTTGTCGTTCTTACCGGCGCCGGTATCAGCGCGGAAAGCGGGCTGAAAACGTTCAGGGATAGCGATGGGCTTTGGGAGGGTTATGATGTGACCGAAGTGGCCACTCCCAGGGCCTGGAAAAGAAACCCGCAACTGGTCCTGGATTTTTATAACATGAGACGAAGAGATGTTGCTAATGCTTCACCTAATGCAGCTCATATCGGCCTCGCCGAACTGGAAAAAGATTTTGATGTGCACATTATCACACAAAATATCGACAACCTGCATGAACGGGCAGGTTCTTCACAGGTGCTGCACTTGCATGGTAGCATATTCAGCATGTGTAGCGAAAAGGACCGCAGCATCAGCTGTGAAATTCGGGATGATATACGGCTAGGTGACCTTGCACCGGATGGTTCGCAATACAGGCCGGATATTGTCTGGTTTGAAGAACCGGTTCCGATGATCGAGAAAGCAGCAGAGATCACGCGAAAAGCAGAGATCTTTGTGGTTGTAGGAACATCATTAGTGGTGTATCCTGCGGCTGGATTGATCCATTATGCTTCGTTTGATATTCCAAAATTTATTGTAGATAAAAATATTCCTTACACATCGGGAATACATCATCTTACCGCGATAGAAAAGCCAGCAACAGAAGGAGTGAAGGAATTACATGATAAATTAAAAGTATTTCTGAGTTAAAATTTGAACCACAAAGTCTCGAAAGACACGAAGAAACGCGAAATATTTTCTTGAAGCTTGTGGCTGACTGACTTCGTGGTTCAACTCTTTTCCAGGTTCTTACGTTTTTTCTTATAATCCCGAACATTCAACCAAATACTGACTGCCAAAGCGAGAAAGAAAACGATCAGGGTTATATTCTCAACCAGGTTGGGATCGGCATTAAAACCAGTCAGTTTCAACACCAGGAAGTGGATATATGAATCCGATTCATCATGATAACCCAATTTTTCCCGTACATCCCAATGCCAGTGTGTGCAGACACAGTAACCCCAGCCATACCAGATGCCAAGACCGAACCAGGATAATGCAGTGAGCAGGAGAGTGATCAAATTCCATTTACGTGTGGTCCTGGGGATCCAGCCGAATACATTGAATAAGGTGATACCGGTGTGGAAAATGAAAAAGAAGATATTGAGGAACTGGTACATTTGTCGTGGATCGTGAATTTTTAAAAAACTAGCCTACGGTTTCCCGGAACTTAATATCGTGTTGTTCTAATTCCTTCAAAACCGGTTCATAGATCTCCCTGGCAGTTGGTATTTGCAATCCTTTCAGCCTAATCTGTCCATTTAGGATCAATTTTGCCGCAATTCCCAGGGGCAGACCGACCGTTTTAGCCATGGCCGTTCTTAAATTATTCTCGCCCTTTACGATCAGCGAGCTTCCGACCTCTGACATCTGTCCCCCGATTTCATATTGAATCTCATGATACATAACAATCATGTCCTTATCATAAGGACGAAGAGCCAGCTTTTTCTCAAGAGCGAATTGCAAAATATCGGCGGGACTGCAAAAACCTTTATTTACGACAGTATCATTATCATCCAACCCCAAGAAGAAAAGTTGTTTCAGTGTAAGATTTGCTTCGTGCATTTTATGAGCTACTACAGCCGCTGCGCGGTTTTTCACTTCATCGATCTCGATCTCATTTAAATTGCCTTTTTCATCTGCAGCTATAAAGGCTTCGGGGAGTTCTTCCCCTTCTTCCTTGGCCTGGCCCTCAGCTTCGATCAATTTCATCAGGTTTTCCATCAACCCCCGCGTCTCTTCAAAACGTTCGGATAATTTTTTATTAAGCCATTCTCCAAAGCCATTTTTATCCATATGTTCCTTAAATAGTTCCTGCAGTGTCTTATCCGTGCTGTCATATTGCGGGATTTCGTCGGTAAGTTTCAGGTCAATGATATTTTTCCAGCCATACATAAAATCAGGGTGCCTCAGGGTAGTCCGGATAAAGGTCTTAGCATTTTTAAGATTGTAAAGTTCCAGGTAACTCAATGAGTCCCGGTTAGGATACCAGCCAAGGAAACCCAGCTCAGGGATTTCTACCAATTTCTCTGTGGTAAATAGTTCGGAATACGACAATCGCTTTTCTTCGCCATTCTCAATATAATGTGCGCCTGTTTTACCGGCTAAAACAATATTTCTCGGGTTCCAGCTGATCTTATAATGCCATGGGTTATCGTCGCTTTCTGGAGCCACCAACCCACCGCAATGAGATTGAAACGATATGATCTCTCCACCTTGCGCATGAATGCTGTCAATGAGCCGCATGGCACTCATATGATCGATCCCGGGGTCGAGTCCCATTTCACAGAGAAATAAAACACCACGGGATTTCAGATCCTCGGAAAGCCGTTGCAAATGTTCGTCAACATAGGAAGCCGTCAGCAGATCTTTGCCCTGTTTCAAACAATCCCCAGCCACCAGGAAATGCAGCGTAGGAGGGAGCAATGAAATCACAATATCTGATTGCCGAACCAGTTTCGCCCTTTCATCATCATTATTGATATCCAGGGAAACCGCATGTGCCCGTGAACTGTTCCCGATCTTGGCTTGAGCCAGCTTCAGATCGGCATCAGCCACAATGATCTTCCAGTTTTCCGGGATCGAGTTTTCCAATAAATAATCGATCAGTACGGTGGACGATTTGCCGGCCCCAAATAAGAGAATGGTCTTCATCAGTGAATTGGTGTGTTTTAACGCGGTAAATTAGTGAATTCAGCCTTTCGGTTCTCAGTTTGCCGGTTCGCCGTCTTCATCCACCGGTCATCCCTATTCAAAAAATTATCTTATATCATTAGGTTTTTGCCATTTACTGACTAACAAACCGGCAGATGATCCATGTGGAACTGAATATCCACAACAGGGGAAAACTGAAGTCAAAAAAGACCGTTTTTTATCAGGTTTTAAGGAGTGGAAAAGGTAAATTTGCCGTCGCGGGAAACAGGCCTTTTTGAGTCGTATTTCCGGGTGAAAATCAACCTGAAAAACATTAACATTTACCAGGAAAAATAAGAATGGAAGAGAATTTTGGACCAGAAAAAACGCAGGACAACAATCGCATTATTCCAGTAAACATAGAGGAGCAGATGAAGACCGCTTACATCGATTATTCGATGTCGGTGATCGTGGGTCGTGCTCTGCCTGATGTGCGGGATGGTTTGAAACCGGTTCACCGCCGCATTCTTCATGCGATGAATGAACTGGGATTGCATTATAACCGGCCGTATAAAAAATCAGCCCGTATAGTTGGGGAAGTGTTGGGTAAATATCATCCACATGGTGACACAGCCGTGTATGATGCCATGGTGCGTATGGCCCAGGAATGGAGCATGCGTTATCCCCTGATCGATGGGCAGGGCAATTTTGGTAACCAGGATGGGGATGGACCCGCAGCGATGCGGTATACCGAAGCCCGACTGGAAAGACTGGCTGAACATATGCTGGATGATATCGAAAAAGATACCGTGGACTTCCAGCTGAATTTTGATGATTCCGAAAAAGAACCGACGATCCTTCCTACCCGCATCCCACAATTACTAATAAATGGTTCAAGTGGTATTGCCGTCGGTATGGCGACGAACATCATGCCCCATAATCTTGCTGAAACGATAGACGGTTGTGTTGCTTTTATTGACAATCGTAATATCAGCATTGAAGAGTTGATGCAACACGTGAAAGCCCCGGATTTTCCTACCGGGGGAATCATTTATGGTATGGAAGGGGTGAAAGCGGCTATGCATTTTGGACGCGGCAGGGTAGTGGTCAGGGGAAAGTTGATGCTGGATGTAAAACCCAGTGGAAGAGAACAGATCGTTATCACAGAAGTACCCTACCAGGTAAATCGCGATACCCTGACCAATCGTATCGGCGAACTGGTGAATGAGAAAATAATAGAAGGGGTCGCCCATGTAAATAATGAATCCAATAATAAGGAAGGAACGCGCCTCGTCATTGACCTGAAGCGTGACGCAGTGGCGAATGTTATTATCAACCAACTGTATAAGCTGACTGAGCTCCAAACATCTTTTGGGATAAATAATGTTGCGATCGTAAAAGGAAGACCGCGGACGCTGAACCTGAAAGATATGATCAGCGAGTTCGTGGATTTCCGTCATGAAGTGGTTATTCGCCGTACGCAGTTTGAATTGAACGAAGCGGAGAAAAAAGCGCATATACTACAGGGTTATTTGATCGCCCTGGATCATCTCGACAAAGTGATCAGCCTGATCCGGAATTCTCCCACGCCGGAGGTCGCAAAAGATAACCTGGTGAATGCCGGGTGGGGACTGGATGAAATTCAGGCTAAGGCCATTCTCGAATTGAGATTGCAGCGGCTCACCGGCATGGAGCGTGACAAGATCAGGGAAGAATATGACGAGCTATTAAAGCAGATTACCTACCTGAAACTATTGCTCAGCGATGAAGCCATGCGTTTCGATGTGATCAAAAAAGAATTGCAGGAGATCAAAGACAAATTCGCAGATGCGCGGAAGACCGAGATCACTTACCTGGAAGACGAAGTAAAGATCAAGGACCTGATCAAGGAGGAAGATGTTGTCATTACTATCTCGCACCTGGGTTATATCAAACGCACGCCTGCTGATGAATACCGGTCACAACGTCGCGGGGGAAGAGGGGTGATCGGGGGAAGGACCCGGGAAGAAGATTATATTGAACATATTTTCGTGGCCTCCACGCATCATACCATGCTTTTCTTTACCGAGAAAGGCAGGGTCTACTGGCTTAACATCTGGGAGATCCCGGAAGGAGAGAAGACCAGTAAGGGAAGGGCCATTCAAAACCTGATCCAGTTACCCCCGGATGATAAGATCAGGGCGGTGATCGATGTCAAGGATCTGAAAGACGATGCCTTTGTGCGTTCACATAATATTGTGCTTTGCACAAAAAAAGGGATCATTAAAAAAACTGAACTGGAAGATTTCAGTAGACCCAGGCAAACTGGCGTAAATGCAATCACTATTGTGGAAGGGGATGAGTTACTCGAGGCAAAGATGACCGATGGCAGTTCCGAGATCATGATGGCGGTAAAAAGCGGTCGCGCGATCCGCTTCAATGAATCAAAAGTGCGTCCAACGGGTCGCGGGGCGATTGGGGTGGCCGGTATAGAAGTGGAGGACGCTGATGACGAAGTGGTGGGCTTGATCTGTGTATCTATGGCAGAACAATCTTCGAGAACGGTGCTCGTTGTGAGTGAAAAAGGTTTTGGTAAACGAACAGCCATTGAAGAATACCGGATGACAAATCGCGGTGGTAAGGGAGTAAAAACGATCAACGTCACAGAAAAAACCGGTACCCTTGTAGGTATCCTGGACGTAGCGCAGAGCGAAGATCTCATGATCACCTGCAAAAGCGGCGTTACGATAAGAATGAAAGTGGGCGATATCAGTGAACAGGGACGTGCCACGCAGGGCGTGAAACTGATCAGGCTGGACGAGGGGGATGAGATCGCGGCAATAACTAAATTAGAGGATCAAACAGCAGCTACCAATGGCAATGGGGTCAGCCACGAACTTCCGGCTGCAGAAAGGGAGTCCGGCCAGGATACGATAGACGAGGTGCCTGGTTAGAAAATTAACCAAAATAACCCTCATTTTGGGCAACCAAAACAGGAGCGTTTTCATCTGAAGAAAGAACTTAATAAAAGGTTTTTTTAATAAAAAATTGTAAAATGAAGTCAATTGTAATCGCATTCCTCGCTACCTGTTGCTTCTCATTATGTCTTTCTGCGCAAAGTCTCGAGGATATCCGTGAGCTCGCGGGTAAAAAGCAATGGGACAAGGCTAAGGAAGCAGTCGATAAACACTTGGCCGTTGAGAAGAACGCCAAGGTCGGGGATGGCTGGTACCTCAAAGCTATTATCTACAACAATATTGCCCGGGATGCGAATTTCTCCAAGCAATTTCCTGCTGCCCGCGAAGAAGCATTCAATGCATATAAAAAATACCTGGAAGTCGATAAGAATGCCTTTGAAGGTAAGCTGAACCAGCACGGAGTCTTATTCGACCTGGCTTCAAATTACCTTCAAACAGCTACTGATGCTTTTAATGCAAAGCGATTTGAAGAATCCCTGAATGAATTCATGAAGGCCGAGAAATTACAGGAATATATTGTGGGGCAGAATTTCATGTACGGGAATTTTGCCTTTGCAGCTTATGATACCCAGCTATACCTCAACATCGCCGCTGCTGCCGTAAATGCAAAAAAAGATGACGTCGCCTTACAGTATTATGAGAAAATTGCTGATAAAAAAATAAAAGGGGAGAGCTACGAAGAGATCTATCGTTACCTGGTTGACCAGTATCATAAAAGAGGGGACAAAGTGAAAATGGAAAAATACCTTGCGTTGGGAAAGGAAGTATATCCCCAGGATGAATTCTGGTGTCAAATAGGAGTCTCAGAGGCCTGGGACGACAAGAAAAAATTATTTACGGTATTTGAAGAGCTTATTAACGGTTCCTGCGGTACGTACACTAACTACTACAATTACGCTGTTGAATTATTCAATTATAGCTTTGCAGGCGATAAGCGCCCGGAAGATTTTGCCACCCAGCAAGCCAAGGTGCCCGAAATGATCAAGAAAGCGCTGGCCATTAAGCCCACCGTTGAGGCGAATATGTTGATGTCCCGGTATTATTTTGGGCATATCAATGATCATTTCGATGCTTTAAATGCTGTTAAAGGCAGCAAGCCTGAAGATGTAAAGAAAAGAACTGATCTAAATGCGCAGCTAAATAAACGATACGAGGAAATGATCCCTTACGCAATGGCTGCCTATGAAGAGCTCAATGCAAAAGGTACTTTGAAAGCATCTGAAAAAGGACAAATGAAGATCGTCCTTAACATGATCGTGGAGTACTGGGACAGGAAGAAAAATACAGCCAAGTCGAAGGAATACCAGGATAAGATGAAAGCTATTGAGTGACTAATCGTTAGTCGGGCATGACCGCCGTAGCTTGCGAAGGCAGGAGTCTGTAGCCGATAGTTGGGTTCTGCAGACTCATACAATATTATATGATGGCAAAGGTCGGTCACCCCGGCCTTTTTTTTACCCGGAAAGAGGGAAGCGGTAGACAATACCTACAAACCGAGGTTCTTCAGCACAATTGGGACAGAAGACATACTACTTCATACACATTCGATTTCTGTATTTAACATAATATACATTATAAGAAAGATTTTCAACTTTTAATCTGTTTAGCCGAAAGCCCTGATGGAAAATTAATTTTGCCTATTAATATTTAAACCATGAACCCGAAAGTCGACTGGTTTTTCGAAAAAGACACTAAATGGCAGAAAGAATATAAGAGATTGCGGACGATCATTCTTGAATGTGGGCTGATGGAAGAATTAAAGTGGGGCTGTCCCTGTTATACGTTCC
>Ga0196964_10000691_pt1 | contig 18957 bp, 32 predicted proteins | sample S1_10metaG_FD_148615 | JGI IMG/M metagenome (GOLD analysis project Ga0196964, IMG submission 148615) | Soil microbial communities from Anza Borrego desert, Southern California, United States - S1_10 | ecosystem: Environmental > Terrestrial > Soil > Desert | place: USA: California | collected... | reverse complement strand
CGTGCGGCACGGTTACGGCCGGCGGATCGCTGGCGGGAAAGGACTCTTCCAGCGCTTCGTCGAGCTGGTCCTCGATGTGCTCGCGCCGCGCGTCGGACTCTTCGGTCTCGTGGGGGTCGGCCATGGCTCGAACATGGGCGCCGGGAGAGCGGATTGCAAAGCACGGCGCGGCGGCCGGCAGGCCCAAGACGCGAAAAAGCCCCGGCGCGGGGCCGGGGCTTTTCGAAACTTTGGGTGCGGGGACAGGATTTGGTCGCTTCCTCCGACCCGCTTCAGCTTTGCCGCGTAACCCTTTTCACAGGAGAGAACCTATGATCCGCAAGTTGCTTGTCGCTTCGGCCGCCTTCGCGGCCCTGCTCGCCGCCGCCCCCGCCGCCGCCGCGTCCGGCCCCTCGCGTCCCTCGGCCGAGACGGCCGGCTGGTGCGACGTCGTGCCGGACTTCTGCTGTCGCCGGCGCTGCGCCGTCGAGGACTAGGGCCCCGCCCCGACCTACTTCCCGACCCCGGGAAACCGAGAGCCCCGCCGGCGACGGCGGGGCTCTTTCGTTGTCGAGCGGCATGGCCTAGGACTGCCCGCCGGGTCGGTCGCCTGTTCCTCGTTCGTGTGTCATGTCGACGCCCGTCTCCTACGCCGTGCGCGTGCTCTGCGACTGCGGCGCGGTCACCACCGTGGCCATGCCCCTGCCGGCGGACCTGGCGGCCTGGGCGGCGGCGACGTCCTGCCGCCGCTGCGGCCTGGGCTTCTCCCAGTTCTGCCCGCCGTCGACGCCGCTCGACCGCTTCGACGCCCTCGAGCCGCGCATGACGACCGCCGCCCGGCTCGACTACGAGGCGCACGGCCTGGGCGGCATAGGCGACGTCAGGACGGGACGGCGGCGCCGTCGTTCGCCGGATCCTCGTCCGCCGTCAGCACCAGGCGGCCGGGGTGGTCGAGGGCGGCCATGATCTCGGCCAGGGCGGCGCGGTCGTCGAGCGCATGGCCGGCCCAGCGGGCCATCACCTGCTCGACCTTCCACAGCACCCAGGCGTCACCGACGACGTGCTTCATCGCCGCCTGAACGCGCCAGCCGCTCGATACGCTCCACGGCCTCGAGCAGGAGCTTCGCGGGCTCGGTCGCCTCGTAGGTCACCTGGAGCTCGACCATGCGCGTCCCGCTCTGGCCGCAGCGCTTCAGCCAGCCGTCGCGCACCATGTCGTCGGCATGGCGCTTCAGGGCCGCGTCTCCCTCGACCTCGACGCCGCGACGGTGCGTGACCACGGCGAACCGGCCCTTCTCCCGCGCGATCTCCAGCACCAGCCGGTGTGCGGGCGGGATCAGGTCGGAGGTCTTCATGGCCGGGCAGATAGCAGATATCCTCGCGCCATGACCCTCCTCGACGTCATGGCCGCGCTCTACGCGAGCGAGATCAACTGCCGCGTCTCGTCGTTCTTCGACTCCGGCTGGACCCTGCAGCTCGGCGACGAACTCAACGGCTTCAAGGCCGAGGCCACGTTCTACGACTTCGACGAAGCCGCCGACTGGCTAAGGGCCGCGGCGATCGAGCACTTCCCCGAGAGCGCCTTCGCCAGGCGCGCCGGCGGGCGTTGACGAGATGTGCAACGACTATCGCTACCGCCTGCCGGCCGAGCGCCTGGTCGACGAGTTCCGCCAGCTGAGGATCCCGCTGCGGTTCCCCCAGGGGGTTCCGAACATCGAGCCGCGCGACGACATCAGGATCACCGACACGGCGCCAGTGGTGCGCTTCGCCGATGACGGCGCCGAGCTCCTGCAGCTGCCCTGGTCATGGCGCGGGCCGACCGGGAAGCCGGTGTTCAACTTCCGCTCCGAGGGCCGTCGCTTCGCCCGCGAGGACCGCGTGCTGATCCCGGCCGACGGCTTCTACGAGTTCACCGCGCCCAAGGACCCCAAGCAGAAGCGCAAGGACAAGTGGCTGTTCACGATGAAGGGCCACGACCTGTTCGCCATCGCCGGCGTCGTGAAGCACGGCGCGTTCGCCATGCTGACGACCGAGCCGGGCCCGGACATCGCGCCCTATCACGACCGGCAGGTGGTGGTGCTCGGGCCCGGCGCCTGGGCTGATTGGCTGACGGCCGCCGTGCCCGAGGGAGCGGTGCTGAAGTCCTCGCCCGCCGGCGCGCTCGACGTGGAGAGGGCCTGAGCGCTATCGCGCGGCGAAACTCAAATCGGACGATTTATACGAAAAAACTGCGCACCGGATGTTGACCGATGCGCAGTTTTTTCGTAAATTCGGGGCGTCGGGTGATTTTGCCCGACGCCACCAGAAGGACGAACCGATGCGAGTCGCGTTCAAACTCAGGTGGTTCGGTCTGGTCCTGAGGTTTCGACTGAAGACCTGACCAAACCGGCCCCGGGGGGTGGTTGCACCCATCCCCCGGGTGTCCGGCAACATAGTCGAGAAGGGGCGCGATTTCAATGACCACCCGGGTGCAGGCGGTGCGCCAGAGGCTGGGGCTCACCCAGTCCGACATGGCCGAGGTGCTGGGTCTGGGGCTCAGGGCCTACCAGGAGATCGAGGCCGGCCGCTCCAAGGAGCGCCCCGCCCACTGGCGCGCGGCCGAGCACTACGCCCTGGAGTGGGCCGTGGCGGCCGGGGATCCCGCCGCCGTCGACCCGCGCACGCTCGAGCTGGCAAGGAAGCTGACGCTGATCGCCGACCACTAGGGTGGACAAGCCGCCGCCCCGCGGCTCAAGCTGAGGCCGGAAGGCAATCAGGGAGGCCGCCATGGCCAGGAACGAAACCACGGGCAAGAAGGCGGCCAGCGCCGCGTCCAAGGTGCTGCGCGACCCCAAGGCCTCGGCCGCCGCCAAGAGCGCCGCCGGATCGGCCCTCACCCAGGTGGCCAAGCCCAAGGGCGGCAAGCGCAAGTAGCCGCACGCGAGAAAACCCCCGCCCTGCGGGGGCGGGGGTCTCGACGATCAGGGGGGGCGCCGCGCCCGGCCGAGCCGCCGGGAGACGTTCGGCCGGGCGCGGTCCCTCTGTCCCGGCGGGGCTCAGGCAAGCTACCGCCGGGAAGAAGCTCGGTCGGAAACGGCCGCTACGGCCGATTTGGCGGCCGTGCGACGGCCTCGGGCCCGCCGCCCGCGCCAGGGGGGCAGGCCAGCAGCGCGACGGCCAGGGCGGCGCGGGCCCAGCCCTCGCGGCCCCAGGCGCGCGCCTCGGCCTCGCCGGTCAGGAACTCGGCCGTGGCGGCCTTCTCCTCCGGCGTGGCCGGGGCCACGATGCCGCCCCGGGCGGGCGGCTCCGGCTTCAGCGCCGCGCACAGCCGGGGGTCCGGCTTCGGCGGCGCCGGCTGCTCAACGGGGCCGAGCGGCGGTAGTGGGGGCTTGGAGGGCGTCTGACACGCCGTCAGCAACGCCATGGATGCTGCGCACAGGACAGCCTTGCGGATCACGGGGGACCTCCCGGTTGACGAGGTTGGCGATGGCCGCGGCCGAGCGGCGCGCGGAGGCGACGCGGGCGTCGCAGGCCTTGGCGGACTCCGTCACGGCGACGACGGCCCGGCCGTGCTCGGCCGCGCGCAGCTTTTCGGCCGCCTTGAACGAGGCCTGGGCGGCGACGGCGGCGGACTGCCAGGCGCGCGAGGCCGAGCGCCAGTCGTCGCGGTCCTTCAGCAGCCGCGCGGCGCGCGCCTCCGCCCCGCCCTTGGCCATCAGCGCCGCGACCAGGGCCAGGGCCAGCAGCACCGCGACGGCCGATGCGACCGGCCCGGCCAGCTTTGAGGTGACCGTCTTCCAGATGACGGCGCCGATCACAGCGCCACCCCCGTGGACAGGAGCGCCAAGGCGCGGAACACGGCCCCGACGATCCATCCCAGCGCCGAGGCGCCGGCGCCGATGACGAAGATGCTCGCGGACCCCATGCCGATCGCGCCGCAGAGCCAGGCTATCAGTCCGACGATGACGACGGCCACGATCAGTCCGACGGCGAAGCCCACGAAGACCGTGGTCAGGAAGGTGGCGCAGCCGATCGCGAGGGCGATGACGGCCAGGAGCCCAAGCGCGATCAGGTTGTGGAGCCAGTTGGGCATGGTCAGGCCTCATTCTGCGACAGGGGCGCGCCGGCGCGGTCGACCAGGTGCGGGACGACGCTGGCGGGCTGGTTGCGGTAGGGCGGGCGGCGGCAGGCGATGCAGCGCGACTTGGCGATGCGGACGACGCTCACCCGGTCACCCTGGTTGCCGCCCAGGACGAGGTAGGACTCGTCGTCTTCGGCCACGTAGAGGCCGATGTGGCCGCCGCCGCCCTGGCGGCTGAAGACCAGCACGTCGCCGAGGCTGGGCAGCGGCGAGACCTCGCCGAAGCGGGCCCAGTTGCGGGCCCAGAGCGGGTCCTTGACGACGGGCTTGCCGGCGCGGTGCGCCACGCGGGCCATCCAGAGGCCGCACCAGGGCGTCTCCTCGAACAAGTAGACCCTGTCGAGGCCGATGGCGCGGGCCCAGGGCTCCTTCGCCCAGCCGGTGATGGTCGGGTTCTGCGCCCGGCCGGCCATCTCCTTGACCCCGAGGGTGGCCACGGCCTCGGCGATCATGCGCGGCGCGTCCTCGGCGCGCAGCCAGGGATAGAGCATGGGAAGGCTCCCGGTCTTGGGGGTTTGGCTGGGCTTAGAGGCCCGGGAAGGCGGGCGGCTCGCCGCGGCGCGCGGGCCACGCCGGGGCGGCCGCCTCAAGGCGGCCTCCGGCGGCGCGCTGGCGCCAGAGGTTGATGGCGCCCACGGCCCCGTAGGCGGCCACGGCCAGGTAGACCGCGAGCTCGCCGCGGCCGACCGCCTCCGCGCCCTTGGCCAGCAGCACGGCCCCCTGGGCCGAGCAGACGGCCGCCGCGGCCCACAGCGCCGCGCGCACCCACCAGGGGGCGCTCGGCCAACCCGGCGAGGAGCCGCCGAGCAGGTGCGCGCGCACCGCGAAGCCCATGGCGGCGACGACCAGCGCCAGCCCTCCGGAGACGGGTTCCCAGCTCATGCGATCTTGGCCTCCGCCTTGTCCTTCAGCTTCTTCAGGATGAAGTCGAGCAGGATGGGCCAGCCCTTCAGCACGAAGGAGCCGACGATGATGCCGGCGGCCGTCTCGTCGACGGCGGCGAAGCCCGGCACCAGCTTGGCGGCCAGGCCGTTCAGCAGGGCCGCGGCCGGGACCGCCAGGGCGTAGCCGAAGACCACGGCCCCGAACATGCCGATGGTGAAGTCGGCGACCGCGCGCAAGATCTGGCGGCGGTCGGGCGGCGGCACGGCGAACAGCGTCGTGCTCAGCGCCACCAGGCCCATGAACGCGCCGGCCATGCCGGCCCAGAAGGCCGCAGCCAGCCGCTCGGGGTCGAAGTCGAAGATCATCGCGGGCGCCCCCTCGTGGTCTTAAGGGATGTTGGGCGGGTTGAAGCCGCCCGAGCCGCCCGTGCCGCTGGGCGGAGGATCGGGTGCGGTGAAGCCGCCGCCGGAAACCTGGGTGCGCTGCCAGCCGATCAGGATGTTGTCGGGGTCGGCCATGTGCGCCGAGGACGGAAGCGCCGAGTAGACGTAGGCCCCGGCCGAGCGGTCGCGGAACACGCCGTAGGTGGTGTCGTCGAGGACGCCCGAGCTCAGGGTCGCGGAGGGATGGCTGACCGCGGAGCCGTCGGGCAGGTGGGCGGTGTGCGCCGCCACCGCGATCTGGTTCTCGACCGGCGCCGACAGCGGGTAGGTCGGCTCGAAATAGACCGGGATCACCGCCCCGCCCTGCCCGCCGACGCCCGTGGTCACCGCCGCCTCGGTGCGCGGCGTCGACAGGGCGCCAAACGAATTGCGGTAGGAGACGCGCGTGTCGTAGCTGGTGTTGGACGCCAGCGGCGCGATCTCGACCCTCGTGGTGCTGGCCGGGAGGTCGCCGCCGAAGGGTATCCAGGTGCTGTCGGCGGCCTTCTTGTACTCGACCACCATGGCCACGGCCATGTCGTTGTCGACCGTGCCGGTCAGGATCACCGCCGGCGCTCCGTTGGCGGCGAGTCCGCCGGTCGCCGTCCAGTCGTCGGCATCGGGCTGGTCGATCGTCGACGGGTCGCCGACCGGCAGGCTGGGCGCCGGAGGCGCGGTCCCCGTCTGGGAAAGCGCCAGGGCGTGCTTGGCGTCGGTTTCGCTGCGCAGGGTGAGCGTCACCTGCAGGCTCATCGGATCGACCTCGCGGCCGATCACCAGGCATTTCTGGCTGGCGTAGCCGATCGTCGGCAGCTGCACCGTGCAGCAGTCCCCGACGCGGGCGTTGAGCATCCGGGGGCCGCAGTTGACGGTGAACACGAGGCCTTCGCGCGTGTCCGCTAGGTCGTAGTAGGCCAGTTGCGCCGCCTGGTCGACCGCCTGCACAAGCGGCAGCGACACCTCGCGGGTGCGGATCTCGCCCGCGTCGGCGGTGAGGTAGGCGGCCACGGAAATGGCCGCGGCCGGCACCACCTGCCAGGCGTGGTCCTCGCTGCGGAACTTGGGGATGACCCGGTTGAAGCGCGCGCGCCGCGGCAGCGTGTTGACGATCTCGACCTCGCCGGTCACGTCCGCGGCGGTCACGTTGAAGGTCGAGGTCTTCGGCGTCTTGACCAGGCACGAGATCGTGGCGCCGAGGCTGATCGGCAGGCCGCCGCCGGCCTGCAGGATGGCGGCCAGCACCTCCCACTTGTCGTCGGCCGTGTTGACGACCCCGCCGACCGTCCAGCCGTTGGCGTCGGCGACGTTTGCTCCGGCCACGTAGGCCGCCACGTCGATCGACGCCCAGGGCGAGCCGACGCCCGCCACGCGCACCCCGTTGGCGTAGAGGCCGTACAGCCACTTCAGCGCGATGAGGTACGGGTTCTCCGTCCACTCCCACGTCGAGGGCGTGGCGAGGCGATGCGAGCCCGAGCCGCCGGGATAGGTGGAGTCCTTGCGCGGGTCGTAGGCCTTGACGCCCTTCAGCACCGTGTAGTGCTTGGGCATGCCGCCCGGAAACTTCGGGTTCTCGGCCGTCTTCTTCCACCGGAAGATGGTGAAGACCTTGGCCATGCCCGACAGCTTGTGGGCGCTCGTCCAGCCGGGCGGCGTCTCGCCGTCCCAATCGGCGGCCGTGAAAGTGAAGGCGGTCTCGTTGTGGTCGCCGAGCTTTTCGTACTGCCAGATGAAGTCGGCGTAATTGCCGGTCGCGGCCGGGGGCGTCCCGGTGAAGCTCGGGACCTGTTCGCCGTTGACCCAGAACTCCTCGATGTCCTCGACCGGGCCGCCGATCGACAGCACCTCGAGCACGCCCAGGTAACGGTTGTTCCGCCCCCAGGTGTTGCGATAGACGATGTTGCCGCCCGCCGCCGTGCGCCCCAGCACGATCGGCGCCGGGGCCTCGGGGTCCAGCTTGATGCCGACCGGCCCGCCGGAGCTGCCGGCCGAGACCTTGGGAGGCCCCATGGCGAGGCTGGCGAAGCTCGCCACCGTGCCCCAGGCCGAGATGAACGACCCTACGCCCGACGCCCCGCCCAGCGCGAGGATGGCGGTCGACGCGACCTGCGCGGCGGCGGTCGCGACCGTGCTCGTGCCGGCGACGGCCAGGATCACCGCCTTGACGGCGGCGGCAATCGGGCCCGCGATCTGGGGCATGTCTAGGCGAGCCTCCAGCATACCGTCGCCGGCTGCACCGGCGCGGCGTAGGCGCGGGGTCCGGCGCCCTCCTCGAGGTCCAGGAAGGCCAGAGCGCGATCGTTGCCCAGGCACACGCCCAGGGCGCCCACGTCGTGCTCGCCGTTGCGCATCTCCGAGGGGATCAGCACCAGGTCGGCCGGCAGGTGCATGGCCAGCGGGATGCGTTGCAGCCCGTGCGCGTCGAGCGCCTCGGCTAGGTCGGCCCAGCCGCGCCGGCGCAGCACGCTGAGCGCGTTCCGCTCCGTGTACTGAAGTCGTGGCGCCGGATCGGCCCCCCGCGCGAGCTGCATGGCGTAGCGGAACATCCGCACGCAGTCGCAACGGCAGAACCTGAGCGGCCGGTTGTGGAAGCGGTCGAAGACCGCCTGCGCGATCTCGACCCGGCGGACGAGGTCCATCACGCACCCATCGGCGGCGGCGGGGGCGGCGCACCCCAGATTTCGCCCACGCCGAAGGGAACCACGGCGCCGGCCGTGCCGGTCTCGCCCGGCTCCTTCGAGCCCCAGAAGGGTTCCGCCAGGCTGTCGATCACGAAGTCCAGGCCGAGTTCGCCCGCGTAGATCGACTGGTGCCAGGAGGTGTTCAGCCGCGCACCCTCCTCGGCCGTGAACATGCGCTCCCAATCCGAAGCCACGTCGATCTCGACGCCCAGGATGTTCTGGTAGGCGACGGTCTTGGCCGTGTCGTAGAAGCCGGTGAACAGCAGCTCGGGACTGGCCACGACGGCGCCGGTCGAGCGGGTGACGCAGCCCAGCCACAGGGAGATGGCCGAGCCCTGGTTGGCCTCGGCCATCAGGGTGCTCACCGCCGAGGACGAAGGCGGATTGACGCCCAGCCGCAGCCGCGGGGCCTCGAGGCCGATCTCCTCGCGTAAGGCCTCGACCCCCGCCAGGACGCCGTAGGTCGCATCCCGGCCGGTGAAGGTCTTGGACGAGAACGTGAGCGAACCCGGCCCGTCCAGCAGGCGGATGTTCACCGGCCCCGGCAGCACGATCTCGACGGCGACGAAGACGAGGGCTTCCTGCGCCGCCAGCGCGGTGACCATCCCGGCAGAGAGGGCCATGGCTACTCGGCTTCCTTGATGGTGAAGCTGCCGCCCCGCGCCCAGTCGAACTCGGCCTCCCACTGGGCGACCGTGCCCTCGATGAAGCCTTCGATCCGGGGCGCGGTGAAGTTGAGGGCGAGGTTGTCGCTGGGAGAGACCCGCAGCATCGGCATGATCGGCAGGGCCACCTGGCCGGAGCCGTTGGCCGTGGCCTCGGCCGACATCATGTGCAGGTAGATGCGGCCGTTCATCGTGAAGCTGAAGAACCGCCCCTTCCTGAACACGTAGCCCGGCGTTACCCCGTCAGCGTTCAGGGTGGTCCCTGCCTGGCTGGCGCCGTTCACCAGGATGGTCCCTGGCGAGGTCGGGTCGAAGCCCCTCTGCGGCACGGGGTAGGTAACCGTTTCGACCGTGGCCTTAACCCGGTCGGCCAGCCAGGCCATGGCGCACTCGTAGTCCATGGTCATCAGGTGGATGGTGATGGCGAAACGGTCGCCGAGTCGGCTGAGGCGTTGCGACGCTCCGCCCAGTGGCGGGTCGGTGTCGACGGCCTTGGTGACGTACTCCCAGGTGTGGTGACGCGCCTTGGGCGTGGTCGGCAGGGCGAAGCTCATCAGCGCCCCCTCATGCCCAGCCGCTGCGACAGCCGCCGCGACTGTTCCCGCGGCAGCAGGTTGTTGGCCGCCTTCAGGGTGGCCTGCGAAGCCGCCGAGACCATCGGCTCCGCCGCCCGGCGCACCTCTGCTTCGAAATACTGCGACTTGTCCACGGCGACGATCACGACCTCTATGCCGCCGCGGGCGGCGGCCAGGGCGCCGGGGTTCAGGCTCTCGATAGCCCGCACCAGGCTGTTGGAGAAAACCTCCGCGCCCTCGGGCACGTTGAGGATCTCCTTGCCGAACTCGCCGACCGTGCGCAGGCCGCCGGTCGACGACAGGGTGCCTGACGCGAGGCCGGGCGCATTGGTCGCCGCATGTCCGCCGCCACCGCCGCCGAACACCGCGCCGGCGACCTTGAAGGCGGTGGCCAGCCAGTTGGCTGCAGGGCGGGTGATGTTCTCCTGGATGAACGCGCGGACCAGGTCGGCGGCGATCTGTCGGAACACGTCGCGGGCGACGTCCTCCAGCTCCTTGGCGCCCTCGGCGGCCTCCAGCAGGCCGTCCGTCAGGCTCTCCAGCCCGCGCACCGCCAGTTCCTCGGCCTTGTCCGCGGTCAGCTCGAGGTCGCGCGCCAGCTGCGCCAGCGGCCCTTCCGTCCCCCGGTCGACCGCGGCCCGCTCGCCGTGCTCGATCTGGTCGAGGAGGGCGAACACCTCCGCCCGCTTGGCGTCGTTCCACTGCTCGCGGAGGGCCTTGGCCTCGTACTCGGCGCGCCGCGCTTCCTGCTCCAGCCGCAACAGGTCGTGTTCGACGTCGCGGCGTTCCCGCCAGGTCTTGGCGCTGTCCGAGCGCAGCCGCAGGAGGTCGGCGGTCAGCTCGCCGATGTCGCGGACATACTCGGCCTCGCGCTCGGCGATGGCCTTCGCCTTCTCCTCGGCGGCGATGCGCTCGTTGAGGATCTCGATGCGGTCCCTGGCGGCCCGGGCCTCTTCGGCCTGGGCCTCGGTCAGATCCTTGTCCTCGACCTTGCGGCGAAGGTCTTCCTCGAAAGCGACCCGCTCCAGACGCGCGCGCTCGCGGGCGAGCTCGTAACGCTCCTCGGCCGTCTTCGCCAGTTCCTCCTGGGCGCGAAGCTCCTGGTCCTCGAACTGTTGGAACATGTCGAAAAGGCGCCGCGCCCGTTCCCGCCGCTCGCGTTCCAGCTGCTCCGCCGACTTGCCGCCTCCGCCGCCGCCGCGGCCGGGCAACACCGGGGGCGCCGAGCCGTAGGCCGCGTCCAGGTCGGCCCGCATGTCCGCCGGCATGTTGAAGGCGCCCCGAGGGTCGAGCAGGCCGCGGACGTCCGCGGCCAGCGCCTGCGACTGGCGGCGCTTGCGCCAGTCATCCAGCATGGCCACTGCAGGGCCCTTGATCCAGCGGGCGAAGTTCGGGTTCGCCGACTCTATCTTGCGCAGCCAGACGAAGAACTGGGCAAGGGCCGAGGTCGCCGCGGCGATGTCGACGGCCAGCCCGGTGAAAGCCACCCGCAGGCTCGCCTCGATCTGCCGCGAGGCGATCTCCATCTGCCGATCGGCGTCGGCCAGCGCCTTGACCGTCTCGTTCGACAGCACCAGGCCGAGTTCGCGCGCCTCTTCTCGCAGGGCCGCGATGCCGTCCGAGCCGCGGCGCAGCAGCGGCAACAGGTCGTCGATGCCGAGACCCTTGGCGATGCGCGACTGCACCGCCGTCGAGCTGACCCGGTTGATCTGGTCGGCCATGATCGGGAGGGCGGCGTTGGCGTCATGGACGTTGGCCAGCGCCTTCCTGGCCTCCTCTTCGCTGCCGAACAGCAGCGCGAAGGCGCCCTTGACCTTGGCGTCGCCGTACTTCGAGTGGAAGGCGCCGAGCCGCTGGTCGAGCGCTTCCATGCTCGCGGCCAGCTTGTCGAGCGGAACGTCGGCCTCCTCGGCCGCGAACTGCCACTCCTGGAAGGCCTCGGCCGACATCCGCAGCTTGGCCGACTGGGCCTCCAGCTTGTCGCCGAAGGTCATGGCCTCCAGCGCGCGGTCGACGGCGAACAGGGCGGCCAGCAGCACCGCGCCCGCGGCGGCGCCGGCGACGCCCATGCCGGTCAGGGCCGAGCCGACGACCGGCGCGCCGGCGGCGATCCGGTCGAACTGCCGGTTCATCCGCTGGCCCATGCGGTCGATGTCCGTCTGCATCCCGCGCGAGCGGTTGCGGACGATCCCGTGGGCCCGGTCGTACTGGCGGTTCAGCTGCCGGATGTCGACCGACATCTGATAGACCAGCTGCTCGAGCTCGGTGCGCGCCACGGACCCGCCCTCCCTAGCTCTTGGCCACGGCCTTGACGGCCTTGTTGGACTCGCGGGTGACGCGCGACTTCATCCGCCGCTTCTGGGCCCGGACGGTCGGCCAGAAGAACGGCTGCGCCGGGGTGGCCGGGTGGCCGCGCTTGTTGTCCCGCGTCTTGCCCTTGCCGTCCTGGGCCCGGCCCTTCGGCGCCGCCTTGGTCCCGAACTCCACGAAGGCGGCGTAGTAGGCCTGCTTGCCGCCGGCATGGACCGTGACGGTGAGGCCTTCGCGGTCGCGCAGCGCCTGTCGCTCGGCTCCGCCGCCGATCGATCCGGGCGGGCCCTTGCTCCCCCAGCTCCAGCCGACCGAGGCGGCGAGCGCGCCGGTTCGCTTCGGCGCGGCGCGTCGAACGGACTCCGACAGCTCGTCGGCACCCTGCTGAAGCGCCTTGCGAGCGGCGGCCAGCTGCGCTTTCGGAAGCCGCCTGATCTGGCCCAGCAGCCGGTCCAGCCCCTTGACCCTACTGGCCATCGGCGCGCTCCCAGATCGGCGGCCGCTCCAGCATCTCGGCCAGTTCGGCTTCCTCCTGCGCCGTCAGCGCGTCCTCCACCCTGGCGCCCTGGGCCCGCGCGAAGCCGACGTAGGCGACCGTCAGCTCCCACAGGGTCAGGCGGTCGACTTCGCGCGGCGACCAGCCGCAGGCCGCGCCGATGCCGTAGACTTCCGACCAGCAGAGCCGCCCGTCGGGGAGGAAGAGCGGCCGGCCCGCTTTCCCTCCCCCGAGGACTTTCCCGGGGGGTCGTCCGCGCCGCCCGTCAGGGCGGCCATGACGATGCCGTAGGCCAGCGGCACGTTCTCCAGCAGGCCACGGCCGTCCACCCATTGCTCGACCAGCCGGTGCGCCTCGGCCTGGGTCTCACCGGCGCCGAGCAGGCCGTAGAGGATCGGGATGCGCACGTCGGTGTGGCGGAAGCTGCCCAGCGCGCCGGCCTTGACCAGGTCGCCGAGGTCCGCGTCCGGGTAGCGCTTGATCATCTCCGGCCACGTCCCGAGCCGCGTGGCGATCTCGGCCAGGCCTGAGTTGCACTCCCGCTCGACGTGACCCCACTCTTCGAGCGCGAGCCGGAACAGCCGGCCCTTGGCCCAGCCGTGGGTGGTCGGCCGGTACTGGCATGCCCCGCTGCTCATCAGGCGGCGGCCGTCCAGGTCCAGGCGCCGTCGCTGGCCAGCTCGACCGATGCCTCGACGCGCTTGCCTTGCGAGGAGCTGTTGCCCAGCGAGGTCAGCACCGCCGCGCCGGCGTAGTAGCCGCCGCCGTTGGCGCCGGTCTCGTCGAACTCGACCCGGACGTTGAAGGGTTCGCCCGCCAGGAACAGCGTGCGCCAGGTCTCGTAGGCTTCGGCCGCCCACAGGCCCGAGGCCGAAACCGACGCCGACAGCGACCCGATCGAGCGGCCCACCCAGGCGGGCGCGTCCGGGTTGTCGCAGTCGGGGATCACGTCCTCGACCGGCGAACCGGCCAGGGTCAGCGCCTTCTCGGTGAAGGCGCACGGGGCGATGTAGGTGCCGGCGCTGTTCGGATCCTCGACGTAGATCTTGAACTTGCCGTGCCGGATGGTGGTCGGCTGGGCCATGACGGGTTCTCCAGGCGTGGGGATGGGGTGGGGTCAGGCCCCGGGCGGAATGGGTTCGGTCAGCCAGCGGATGTTGACGATCGAGTGCTTGATCAGGCCGCCGTTGGGCGCATCGTTGATGTGCAGGCTGCCCTCCGGCGAGGCCTCGACCAGCCGGTGGAAGGGGACCGTGATCTCCAGGTCGAGCAGGCACGCCTCCGCCGCGTCGGCGATGGCGATGCACCGGCGCTTGCCGAGGCTTGGGGGGTCCGGCTGGTCCCAGACGTGCAGGGTCAGCACCACGTCGTCGCCGCGGTAGCCGTCCGCCACCTCCGGAATGCCCTGCAGCTCGCCAAGGACGATATGCGGGTACGGCCCCGCGTTGGGGGCGTTGTCCCAGGCACGGACGTCGCCGGCGAACAGGGTCTGCAGGGCGGGATCGGCGCGCAGCGACGCCAGCACCTTGTCGTTGACCAGGGCCGCGACGGAGGTGGTGTCGACCGGCTCAGCCATTGGGTCCGCCCGAGCTCGCGAGGATGTCCAGGCCGGCCAGCGGATCGGCCCTGGCGGGCGACACGCCGGTGATGTCGTAGGCGACGCCGGAACGGACGTCGCGGGCGCGCCATCCCGTTTCGATCAGGGCCGTGCGCGAGGACTTGCGCACGGTGATGACGACCGGCTGCACGCCCTCGAGCCGCTGCGCGATCACCGGCTCGCTCCCGCGCAGCCAGGTGATCTCGGCCGCGACGTCGAACTGCTCGTCCCAGTCGCCGAGCTCGCCGCCTGCGGCCGTCTGGCGACGATCGAAGGCGACCCGCCAGCGCATGGCCCCCGCGCGCAGGCCCATCTCAGCCCGCCGGCTCTTCGGCGGCAGGGAGCGCGGAGCCGCCGGGGCCGTCTTTCCCGTCGTGGTCGAACTTGTCGGGGTCGGCGCCGCCGAACAGCTCCCGGGTGACCTGGCCGGCCCGCGGCGCCCGCACGCGCTTGGCGAACCCCTTCTCCACGGCGTAGGCCGCGCACGGCGTGGTCACCTTCTGGTGCCCCCCGCCGATCGCCTGCATGACGTTGGGGCGAGGCTTCCAGTCGAACGGCGTGGTGACGTCGATCCAGGGCATGGCCGGTCTCCGCGCGAGGCGCGACCGCTCAGGCGGTCGCGCCGATGATGGTGATGCGGTAGGTGACGCCCGAGCCGGAGCTGGAGTTGGCCACCAGCAGGATGTCCCCGGTCGAGGCGGTGACCGTCCAGCCGGCCTTGCTGCAGACCACGAACGCCGTCCCGGGCGCGACGGACACCTTGTCCGAGGCGTCGCTGAACGGGCCGGTGAAGGTGTTGCTCGCGGCCCCGCCCAGCACCACGTTGTTGGTGTTGCCGCCGTCGGCCTCGACGATCAGGCACTTGACCTTGACGAAGGTCAGGGTCGAGCCGAACGGGTCGGTCAGCGAGCCGGCCAGGTCCAGGTTCTCGGTCGCCGACGACGCCAGCGTCCGCTCGTCGGTGAAGATCAGGTCGGCCTTGCCGGTCCCGGTGCCGGCCGTGATCTGGACGAGGTTCGACTCGTCGATGTCGGCCCGCACCGAGGAGACGTCGTTGCTGACCGTCGTGCGTCCGGCGACCCGCACGGTGACGTCGGCGTTCACCGACGCCGCCAGGGCGGGCGTCGGGGCCAGCGCGGGGGCGACGGCGAGCAGGCAGGCGGCGAGGGCCGCCAGGAAGCGGTTGAGGCGCATGGTGGGTCTCCGGTTGGATGGCCGCCTACGGCAGCCGGGTGACGGTGAGGTGGCCGCGGGCCTGGCCATAGGTCACGCCGTTGGGCAGGGCGACCTTGATCGAATAGTCGTAGACGCGATCGGCCACGCCGGCGGACGTCTGCTGCGCCGGGGTCACCGTGAACAGGGCCTCGCTCTGCACGCCGTCGTCGGCGCCGGTCGACAGCTCCGGGGCGGTGTTGGTGAGGATCACCGCCCCGCCGCGGACCCGCACCTCGAGGGTGACGGTCGTGCCCGGCGCGTTCAGCGCCAGCAGCTCGCCCGCCGGGTCCTTGGCGGTGAGGGCGAACAGCCAGCTCTCGCCGAGGAAGAACGCAAGGTTCTCCATGAGACGTCAGCCCACGCGGATTTTGGCCCGGCCGGCCGGGAACCGCGCGGCGGCGTCCGGATCGACCGGCAGGCCTATCCATGCCCAGAGCACTACGCCCTTGATGAACAGGTCGCGCCACCAGGGCCAATTGATGCTGACCGTGATCGTCTTAGTCGCCGCCATGATCAGTCCTCCAGGTCGCGGTCGCTGTCGCCGGTGATCCGGCCGATGCGGGCCTGGCCGGTGATCGACCCCTTGCGCGCCACGCCCGTCAGGCGGGCCATGGCCAGCCGCCGCACCGCCGCCCTCAGCAGCCCGGCGACCGGGCTAACCGCCGCGGTCAGCACCTTGCCGACCGTCCGCGCCAGGCTCGCCGCCGGCGTGGTCTCGGCGTTAAGGCTGCGGCCGACCGTCTTGCTCAGGCGGCCCTCCGGCGTCGCCGCGGCGTCGACGTGCTGCGGGACCTGCCGGTTGAGCCCGGCTTCCGGAGTCGCCGCCGCGGCCAGGCTCAGGCTGACGGCCCGCATCACCGCGGCCGCCGGGGCGACGGCGGCGGCCAGAACCTTCGCCGCCGACCGCGCCAGCGTCGCCACCGGCGTGGCCGCGGCCGCGAGGGTCCGCGCCACCGTGCGTCGAAGCGTCGCCGCAGGCGTCGCCGTCGCCGCCACCGCTTTGCCGACCGAGCGGACCAGGGTGGCCACAACCCCGCCGCCGCCGGCGGTCAGGGAGGCCTCCCAGAAATACATCCCCGAGACGCCGTCGCCGGTGTAGCTGTCGCTCGTGGCCGTCGCCAGGCGGGCCTGGATGTTGGCCGAGCTGCCGACGTCGAACCCGACCGAGAGCAGCCACCAGTCCGCCCCGCCCAGGGGATGCGGCGTGATGCTCGAGGTCTTCACCCCGGCGGTCGGGCTCTCGACCTGGCCCGTGGCGAGGTTGAAGAAGCACACCGCGCCCGAGCCGCCGTTCTCGACGAAGCGGACCCGCGAGCGGCCCGCCGCCTTGGCCGCGATCGACCAGTTGACCCGCTGACCGGCCGTCAGGCCGGTGATGTTGCGCATCAGGATGTGCGTGCCCGTGCCGGTGTTCTCCACCAGCTTGTCGGCCGTGGTCGTGCCGTCCGGCGCCGTGGTCGCGTCGGCCGAGATCGACGCCCCCGGCTTCGTCCAGACCGCGTTGTCGAACTGGCTGCTGAACGTGTAGAGGTTCGCCGCCCCGATGTTGACGATGACCAGCTTGCCGACCTGGCGGACCAGGGCGGCGACCGGGGTCGCCGCGGCCGAGAGGACCCGCGCCACCGCCCGGCGCAGGGTCGCGGCCGGGGTGGCGCTGGCGTTCAGCGTCCTGGCCACAGCCCGCCGCAGGGTCGCGGCCGGCGTGCTCGAGGCCTCGATCCCCTTGCCGGTCTGCCGGGTCAGCGCCGCCACCGGCGTGGCGGCCGCGTCCATGGTCCGCGGATGCACCGCCCCCACCGTCAGCGCCGCCGCCGGCGTCGCGACGGCGGCCAGCGCTTTGGCCGCGGCCCTGAGCACGGAAGCCACCGGAGTGGCCGCGGACGTCAGAGGCTTGGAGACCGCGCGCTGGACGGTTGCGACCGGGGTGGCGGAGGCGTTGAGGTCGACGGTGAACAGGTTGCCGGGCGGCCGTAGCGCCGTGGTCAGGGCCGCGCCTTGCGAGGCCGCAGCGTCCACGAACTCGACCGTCGTCGCGCCCGTGGCGCCCGGAGTCGCGAGCTCGCCCGTCAGTACGCACAGGGAGCCGCCGCTGCCCACGCCGGTCCCTGCGTCGAACCTCTCGGCGAGGTTGGCGAGGTTGGCGTTGACGGGGTTCTGATAGGCCTCGTTGCGCTCTGTAGCGAAGAACAGGGCGATTAGGCAGTCGGGGATGGTGGTCGTTACTCCCGGCAGCGTCGCGGGGTTGTTGCTTGGCACCGAGGCAGCCGCGCTGACGTGGAACGGATCGGTCAGGTGGGTTCCGCGGAAGGCAGCCATGCCCACGAGCATGTGGTTCCCGGGATCTGCAAGGAAGGGCGGGGTTTCCGAACCCGAGGCGGCGATCTTCCAGAACACCGACAGCACGGTGTCGGTGCCGACCCCCTGGGTCTCGAGCACCGGGCTGTTGGGATGCTCGGTATAGCCGGTCGGCGCGACGACGGTGTCGTTCTCGTGCTCGACGAACAGGACTAGGAGATCGTCGGCCTGGTAGCTTGCCGGCAGGTTCGCCGTAACGTCGCCAGTGCCTGCGGCCGAAGCCCCAACCGAGACGAACGTAGGAAGGGTCACGCGCTTAACCCTCCAGCTTTGCAGCAGAACGACGTTCGGCTAAGCTATGCGAATGGACGGCATAAACGAGCGCAGCAAGCCAAGCCCCTTGGGCCCGGGAAAGACTAGCCCGCGGGATTACGCCAAGGAGACTCCGGTGGCGGTTTTCCTTTTCGACGGCGACACCCTGTTGGGCTGCGCAACCGTGACCAGCGCCAAGATGAACGTGCCCATACCGCCGGGCAGCACGGCCACCCATATGAAGATGGTCTATGCCGACGGCTACATAGGCCAGAGCACGTTGGACCGTGAACGTCTAAGGCGGCGGCTCGCCGGTCAGCCGGTTTGACCGAGTCCTAAGCCCTCGTAATCCCTAGGTGACGCTCGCCACCAGCTTCAGGTTGGCGGTGAAGGCGATGCTGTCGCCGCTGACCAGGTTCACGGCGCTGAACACGCCGCGCAGCAGCAGGCGGCCGGTCCCGTTGGGGACCGTGGCGCCCGAGCTGTTGGCGTCGAACTGGCCGTACTCGGTGATCGCGCGCGTGCCCGTGGCGGTGACCGTGCCCGTCAGCCGGTAGGTGTCGCCGGTCTGGTCCGTCGTCTGCTGGCTCTCCGTGCCCGACACCCGGCCGCCCGACAGGGTCTCGGCGCTCTCGGTCTGCAGGTCGGTGTCGGTGACCGCCGCCGCGTTGGTCCCCGTGCCCCAGCCGATGCGCGAGGGCGCCGTCTGCGCCTGCAGCACGCGGTCGACCAGGATGTCGCAGCCGACGCGGGTGAAGGCCACCGCCAGGTGCAGCAGGCCGCGCCGGATCTGCTCGGCCAGCTTGTCGGCCACGCCCCGGGCGGGCTTGCCCGCCGCGGCGGCGGGCGGCGGCGCCCACCCGGCGGCGGCCGGCTGCGACGCGGAGAGGACGGCGCCCAGGGCGAGCGCGCTCACCCCGGTGCGGAACCAGGTCTTGGTCATGATGGGTCTCCGGGGGAATAGGGAGAGAAGGAAAGAGACTGCGGGCCGGGCGATCAACTCCGGCTGCCCTACCTTGGCGGCTCCACGGGTCGGCGGCCCGCTTCACGGCCTGCGTGTCTTCGTTTCCACGCCGCCGCAGTGTTCGGCAGGATAGCCTACTTCGAGGCCTTGGTCTTCGCCGCCGGCGGGGCGGCGGCGATCGAGACCTCGACCTCGCCGCCCTCGACGAACAGGGCCTCGGCCTCGGCCACGTCGCCGGGCGGGATCACCCAGCGGTGGCCGACGTCGAGCGCGTCGTTGACCAGCTCGACCACCAGGCCCGTGGCCGTGACCGGCGTCTGCACGCCGAACACCGGCGCCGTGGTCTGGAACGGCTGCCGGGAGACCCCGGCCACGCGGAAGCGCATCTTCATGGTCAGGACCTTCCCTTGCTCTTGAACAGGCCGGCGAACCCCAGCAGGCCCG
>Ga0196964_10000690_pt1 | contig 18960 bp, 18 predicted proteins | sample S1_10metaG_FD_148615 | JGI IMG/M metagenome (GOLD analysis project Ga0196964, IMG submission 148615) | Soil microbial communities from Anza Borrego desert, Southern California, United States - S1_10 | ecosystem: Environmental > Terrestrial > Soil > Desert | place: USA: California | collected... | reverse complement strand
ACCGGAGAAAGACGCGCAGAAGATCGCAAAAATCCTGGTTAAGGAGCGTCTCATCGCGTGCGCGAATCTGCTCCCGGGCGTTCAGTCACTCTATTGGTGGAAGTCAAAGATCGATCACGGCACAGAGACCGTGATGTTGCTGAAGACGGTCACCTCCAAAGTGCCAAAGCTGCTGAAGCGCGTACAGAAACTGCATCCGTACAGCATCCCTGAGTTCATCGCGGTGGATGTTCAGAGCGGCGCCACCAACTATTTGAAATGGGTCCACGACGAATGCCGCTAACTGACAGCAAACGTCAGTTTTGTGTGGGGTTCTCAAACACGTTCAAATTTTGTCGCTATATGCACAAGTTCTGAATTCCTTCGTAAACGCCTGTCCACGAACGCTTTATAAAATAAATCTCGGATTAATCCCAACTGGGCAGCGATATGCTCGTTGTGCATTTGTCCATTTCGGACAAACTTTGTTGCCCTCGGTGGGCGGGGACGAAAGGAGATCTGTATGAATCGCAAGGGCTTCACACTCATCGAACTGATGATCGTCGTCGCGATCATCGCCATTATTGCCGCTATCGCCATCCCGAGTCTTCTGCGCTCACGCATGGCTGCCAACCAGACCGCAGCGGCCGCCGCGTGCAAGGCGTTCGCCGAAGCCGAAGAGATCTACCGCCGCACGGACTACGATGCGGACGGCGTGCTGGAATACGCTCAAACCTTGAAGGGCGCCAACAGCCTGCTGGAAAAGACGGCCAACGCCGGCGACCTCGCGCTCGTGGACAAGACCTTCGGTCTGGCCGAAGGCGAAGCCGGTACTGCGGTGCCGAAGGCCGGTTACGTCTTCACCGTGCTGACAGCACAGGGCGCGTCGGCGACGGGCGGTTCACGCAACTACCTCGTCAGCGGCAACATGACGCTGGGTTACGGCCTGAGCGCAGTTCCGGGCGCGTATGACGGCACCGGCCGCGACACGTTCGTGATCAGCAACAATGGCACGATCTTCCAGAAGGATAACGGGGGCAGCACCCACGAGACGCAATTCAACCCGACCAGCACTTGGGCGGCTGCGGAATAAACGTCCTTTCACCTTGAAGCGAAAAGAAGCGGAGCCTGATCCAGGCTCCGCTTCTTCTTGCGAACCACATCTGCTCGACCTTACTTGCCACCCTTCTCGATCGCTTCCAGCACGGCCTTCGCGACGAGTTCGTGGCCGGGCGGACCGAGATGAGTCTGATCTTCGGCACTGGCGTAAAGCCGGCTCTTGTTTTCCTTGCCCGCGGCGTGGAAGACCGCGTGCAGATCAACGAACCCCGCGTTCTTCTCGGTCGCAGCCTTCTTCGCCGCCTCGCTCAGCTCGCCCATCTCCGTCCAGCGCGTTGCCGCTGGCGCCGTCCCGATCACCAGCACGTCTGACTTGCCTTTCGTGAAGCGGCGCACGCGGTCGATGCACTCCAGGTACGTCGCCTGGAAGTTCGGCCCGCGCATCCCGCCGTCGAAATCGTTGTAGCCGTACGCGATCGTTACGAGATCCGGCTCGGGCGTCTTCTGGATCCAACGCGGAATGATGACCATGCCCTGCCGCAACTGGGTGCCGCCGATCGCGGGGTTGACGATCGTTACTTCAGACTTGAACTTTCCCTTCAGCTCGTTCTGCAGGATCGTCGGCCAGTTGGCTTTCTTGTTCGCCCAGTGATTGAAGTCCGTCAGCGAGTCTCCCATCGTCACGATCGTGACCGGCTTTCCGGCCTTGAGTTTCGCGAGCACGCGTTCGAGCGGCGCGCCAGCGGGCTTCTCGGCTTTCGGAGTCTCGATCGTCGGCTCGAGCCGGAAGTCATCGATCGTGTACGAATGCTTGCCGTAGTCTCTCCAGTACCACCATTTTCCGAAGCTCAAACGGCCCAGCTTCGACGGAGCGTTGGCGGCCGGATCGAGCGGGCTGTACGTGCCGCTCTTCTCCGGCAGCACGTTGATCAAGTCGCGCCACGCGATCGTGATCTTCTGCCAGTCAGTGCCGTTGATCGGGAAACAGCAGTCGTAACGCTGGGCGTAATCTTCGTTCCAGATGAACTCGATCCCGCCGCACTTGTCCGAGCCGTCGCCCTTGACCCAGAACGAGAACCCCGCCGCCTTGTCCCACTCGGGCGTGCCTTTGATCTTCTGCGAATAAATGAAGACGTTCATGCAGGCGTCGTCGAAGGAAAATTGCTGCGCCTTCCCGGCCTTTCCCTCAACGACTTCAACCTTGCCCTTCTCCTTTGGGTTAATGAATGAGGCCTCGTCCATGCTGTCGAGGACAGGGCCCTCGGCGGCAAAGAGAGGACACAGTGACAGAGACAATACCGCCAGCGTCGTGCGAAGCATGAGGCTCCTTTCGTGAGACCGTGAGTGCTCTGAAGGGATACACCGCACCGGCGAAGAAGACAGAAGACAGGAGACAGAATACAGAAGTTCGACGGTCCCTTCTGTCTCCTGTCTCCTCTTTTGCCTTACCGTTTCCCGGCGCCAGTGGTGCGGTCGTCCTTTGGCTTGAGGAACACCTCGTCGGCCACCGCGCTCGCCTTCGCACCCACCTTCTTGATCATCTCATCGCCAACTTTATTCAACGGCGTGTAGCTGGGGTGGTGCGATTCCTTGTAGGGGTCGTTCTCTTTGGTGTTGTAACAGCAGATCAGAGACCAGCGCGGGTTGGGGCTCGTGTTCGGCGCCGAAGAGTGCAGCGTGTTGCCGTGGAAGAACAGTACGTCTCCTGGCTCTGCTTCGAAGTAGACCAGCTCGAAGCGCTTCATCGCCGCGTTGACGCGTTCCGGGTCGGCACCGGTCTGCTCGCCGAAGCGGCCGTGCTCGATGCGGCCCATACGGTGGCTGCCCTTGAGAAGCTGCAGGCAGCCGTTCTCTTTCGTGGCGCGATCGACGGCGATCAACGCCGAGGCCATGTCCGGCAGCAGGCAGCCGTTCGAGTACCAATAGCCGTAATCCTGGTGCCACTCCCACGCGCCGCCGACCTTCGGTTCTTTCAGCATCATCTTGCTGTGGTAGTGATAGACCTCGCCGCCGAGCAACTGCTCCATGCCTTCGACGATGCGGCGGCCGCGCGCGAACATGCCATAAATGTCGTCGCCGGGATGATTCCACAGCGAGAGCTTGCTCTGCCGCCCGGCGGTGTCCTTCACGCCGAAGCCGTGGCTGAGCATGTTGTGGTCGGCCTTGGCGGTGGTGAGCAGCAGCCGCATCTCTTCGGCATCGAAGTACTGCCGGCAGATCAGGTAACCTTCGCGTTTGAACTGCTCGACCTGCTCGCGGGTCAGCGGACCATTCATAGCCACTCTCCACAGAAGAAGACGGTTTATTCTGTCGCAGGGCGCAGAAGCTGTAAAGGCAGGCTCTGCGGGAAGAGTAGCATTTTTCCGAGATTCGGCCCCGGCTTTACAGCGTGGCCATCTGTTCAAAATCGCGAACCGCGAATCGAAAATCGCAAGTGCCCCAGTCGCTCTACCAGTGTCGGATGCGAATAATGATACGCGCTGTACAGCGGGTGCGGCGTTGGGTTCGAGAGGTTTTTTTCGTGCAGCTTGATCAATGCCGATGCGATGGGCTCGGGACCGCCGCCGTGCTCTGACGCGTACGCGTCGGCTTCGTACTCATGCTTGCGCGACAGTGCGTTCAGCAGCGGCCCGACCCAGAAGGTGAAATGCCCGGCAAGCAGCGAGAAGAGAATCAGCCCCGCTGCGGGATCGGGCCCCGGCAGTCCGAACGCGTGATACAGCGGCGGCCAGTGGATCAGCAGGCTGAGCACAAAGAATCCGCCAAGCGTCAATAGCGATCCCAGCAGCAGCATACGAGGAATGTGCCCGCGTTTGTAATGGCCGATCTCATGGGCGAGCACTCCGGCGAGTTCGTCGCTAGTCAACTGCTCGATCAGCGTGTCGAAGAGGACGATACGACGCGCGCGTCCGAAGCCGGTGAAGTACGCATTCGAATGCGCTGAGCGCTTCGAGCCGTCCATCACGAAAATGCCGCGCGCCGCGAAGTTGCAGCGCTGCGCAAGCGCCTCGAGCTTCGCCTTGAGCTCACCTTCGCCCAGCGGCGAGAACTTGTTGAAGAGTGGCGCGATCAGTAGCGGGTAGATCACGACCATCGCGAGCTGGAAGCCAATCACGAACACGGTCGCCCACACCCACCACCACTCGCCGGTGGACTGGATGAACCAGAGAAGCCCGTACAGAAACGGAACTCCGACCAGCGCGCCGACGATCGCGCCTTTAATCCGGTCAAGGATGAACGTGCGCACGTCCGTCTTGTTGAAGCCGAACTTGGCCTCGAGCACGAACGTCGAATAAATCTGAATCGGCAGCGACATCAGGCTGAAAAAGATCGTCACCGCTGCCATCAGCAGGACGCCGTTGGTCAGGCCGCCGGGTCCGCGCGCATCCACCGTGAAGAAGAGGAACGCAAAGATGCCGGAGAAGAGGAAGAATAGCTCGGTCACGGCGTCGTAAACCGCGGCAAGGTTCCCGAACTTCGCGCGCGCGAGTGTGTACTCGATGCTGCGCGCGTGCGTCTCGGGCGTCACACGTCCCTGGAGCTGCGCTGGAATGCTTCCAGCGTGCTCCCGAACATGGCGCGTGTTCAGCCACGTGAGCCCGCGCTCGATGATGAAGTGCAGAGCGAAGACGACAGCGAAGGCGATCAGGACAGCTTCTGTATGCAACATCAGGTTCCGGGTTCCGAGTTTCGGGTTCCGAGTTGACCCGTACCCAAGATCGTACACCACAAACCCGGAACGCGGAACCCGCAACTCGCAACCCTCGCTCGTTCCTTGCAGAGGCGCGCACTTCGCGAGAAGCTTGAAACGCCATGGACGCGCCGATTGGATTCGCCGAGTACTACCGCCGCTTCGCCGGGCTGCTGCTCGGCTTGCTGCTCGGCGCATACATCGTCCTGAACAAGCCGTTCGCCCTGGTGGGCTGGCCGCCCCTCTATATAGGTGAGATCGTCCTCGCCGCGACGATCCCGGCGGTGCTGCTGTTCTTCAAGACGGATGTCGCCGACGCGATTCGCCGAAACTGGGGTCTTTCGATCGTCGCGGCGTTTTTTCTTTACGGACTCGTCCGCATCGGAATGGATGTCCGCACATACGGCTGGTGGGCGCCGCGCGATGGCGTTGTCGCCGGTTATGCGCTGCTGGCCGTGCTCGCGCCGGCGCTGTGGCGGCCACCTCCGGTTGGCGACGATATGCGAAGTCCGCGTTGGATCGGCCTTGCCGGGCGCGTGTGGCTGGCGCTGATCCCGGTCTCGGCGTTCTCCATTTACTGGGCGCTGTCGGTTCTCAATGGCTGGGTGGATCTCACGCAGCCGCCGTGGAAGGACAACAAACCCGATTTCGTCACGCTCGCAGCCGCCATTGCCGCGTGGATCTTTTTCGTCAGCGCGCTGCGTTTCCATCCGTTCAGGCGCAGCATTCCGGGAAATCGAGCGTTATATGCAGGCCTCTTTATCTTGTTCGGTGTTGCCGCTGCGTATGCCGCTTCGCTCGTGCTTAAATTGCCCACGCGCGCGGTCTGGATCTCGGCACTGCCGCTCGGCGCTGTCTGCCTTCTGACGCTTCCGACCAGCCGTTCTGCGCAACGGGGACTGTTCGCACTGGGTGCCGTTGCCGTCGTTGTCGGCGCTGCCATTCTTCTTCCGCCGCGGCTCGAAGCACCAAAGAAACTCGCTGCCGAGTACGAGCTCGACAAGAATCTCGACTGGTCGATCGCCGAGCTTGAAACGCGGCTGCGTCTTTATCCCGAAACATATCCCGCCTTCGACGTGAATCTCGATCTCACCAACCTCGATCCGCTGGCGCAGCGCGAGCGGCTGGGCAGCCTGTTCAATCCGAATGAAGCCAGCTTCTCCACACAGGCCGGCCAGCGCGGCGCGCACGCGAACAAATGGCGGCTCGTCTTCTGGCAGCGCGCGATCAATTACACGATGTACCACTCGGCCGCGATCGGTATCGGCTTCGGCCCGAATATCACCAACGTCAACCGCGAGACGCCTGCGTGGCCGATGTTCCTGCCCGCGATGAGCGTCGGAAACCGCAATCCGCATTCGGCGCACCTGACGATTTTCGTGCGGATGGGGTTTGTCGGGCTCGTCCTGTGGCTGGCGATCCTGGTCACAACGATGCTTGCGGCAATCGGCGCGCTCTGGACCTGCCGCAATCAGATGGCGCAGGATTCGACCGAAGAGTACCGCGCTCTGCATCGCGCACGTTTCTTTGATCTGCTCGCTGTGTTCGGCGTGTGGCTAATCTACCTCTGTACGATGTCGTTCTCAGTGACGCTCGAAAACCCCATGGGGGGCATGCCGTTCTGGGCGCTGACCGGCGTGCTGCTGGTGGCGACGAGACGACAAACCATTTCCTAGCTGTTCCACTTGGCGTTCTTGGTGCCTTCGCGTCTTGGCGCGCCGTTTTGCCGCACTTGCCCAGTGCCGACAGAGCCATACGATGGTCGTTCTTAACTCGTGGACGTGAGAGGATTTTCGTGGATTCCAAGACTTACGCCAACCTGAGCGCTCGCGACATTGCCGCGGGTGTGCGCTCCAAAAAATTCACCGCGACCGAAGTCGCCAAAGCCGCGCTCGAACGCGCGCACGCCGTGGACCCGAAGGTCCGCGCGTTCGTTACGATTCTGGATGATGCGGCGCTCGCGGCAGCGAAGAAAGTCGATGAAGCGATTGCGTCCGGCAAGAACCCGGGCCGCTTGGCGGGCGTGCCGGTCGCGATCAAAGACAACCTCTGTGTCCGCGGCACGCGCACGACCTGTTCATCGAAGATTCTCGAGAACTACGTTCCACCGTACACCGCCACCGCCGTGCAGCGCATTCTCGATGAAGGCGGCATCCCGCTTGGCAAGACCAATCTCGACGAATTCGCGATGGGTAGCTCGACCGAGAACTCGGCGCTGTTCACGACGCGGAATCCGTTCGACCTCGAGCGCGTTCCCGGCGGTTCGTCCGGCGGTTCAGCCGCTGCCGTCAGTGCGCGCATCGCGCCGCTCTCGCTCGGTTCGGACACCGGCGGCTCGATCCGTCAGCCCGCATCCATGTGTGGGATCACAGGCTTGAAGCCGACGTACGGGCGCGTCTCGCGATACGGGCTCGTCGCATTTGCGAGCTCCCTCGACCAGATCGGGCCGTTCGCGACGAACGTTCCGGACGCCGCGCTGATCACGGCCGTGATGAGCGGCCACGATAAGCAGGACGCGACGAGCGCCGACCAGCCGGTGCCTCCAGAGCTGTCTGATCTCTCTACGCCGAAAGATTTGAAGGGCGTGCGCATCGGCATCCCGAAGGAATATTTCATCCCAGGCACGGACGTCGAAGTGGACAAGGCGATTCGCGCGGCGATCGAAGTGTATCGCTCGCTGGGTGCACAGATCGTGGATGTCTCGCTGCCGAACTCCGCGCACGGAATTTCCGTCTACTACATCGTCGCGACGGCCGAGGCTTCCTCGAACCTCGCGCGTTACGACGGCGTGCATTACGGGCATCGCACGAAAGAGAAGACCAGTCTTGTCGATCTGTACTCGAAGTCGCGCGCGGAAGGCTTTGGCGCCGAAGTGAAACGCCGTATCATGCTTGGCACGTACGTTCTGTCGAGCGGCTACTACGACGCGTACTACCTGCGCGCGCAGAAGGTCCGCGCGCTGGTGAAGAGCGATTTCGAGAACGCGTACAAACAGTGCGACGTGATCCTGTCCCCGACGGCGCCGACAGCGGCGTTCAAGATCGGCGAGAAGTCATCCGACCCGCTCTCGATGTATCTTTCGGACATTTTCACGATCAGCGCGAATCTCGCGGCGGTGCCGGGGATCTCGATTCCGTGCGGATTCACGTCCGCGGGGTTGCCGATCGGCCTGCAGCTCATGGGCAAACATTTCGACGAGTCCGGCCTGCTGCGCGTGGCCGCGGCATACCAGGGACAGACGCAGCATCATCTGAAGACGCCGGCTCTGTAAGGAACAGCTTGATGGGCAAGGGCGGCGGCGCGACTTGCGAGTGCGGGCAGGTCCTCTTTGAGATCGCCGGCCGCAAAGACGGCGACAAGCTGACGTGCCCGTGGTGCCAGCGGCAGTACCGCTATCTGGGCGGCGAGAAGATCGAACTGATCGGCACCGCCGACGAGATGGAAGCGCGCGCGGCCGAAGAGAAGAAGAAAAAGGCCGAGAAGAAAGAAGAGCGCGAGCACAAAGCAGAGAAGCCGGAGAAGAAAGAGAAACGCTCCGAGCCGAAGAAAGAAGCCAGGGAAGTAAAGGAAGTAAAGAAGGAGCGGCAGGAAAAAGAGCCGCCGAAGCACTCCGGCCGCGAGACACGGCGCGAGGAAAAAGTTTCAGCCCGGCAGCCCGGCGACAAGGAGAAGAAGAAAAAGGGGAAGATGGCCGAGATCCCTGGCGGCACGCCGATGATGATTGTCTTCATCATCGCGTTCGTGGTGCTGGCTTTCGTGGCGCTGGCGCTGGTGATGCCGACGGGCCCGAACAAGATGCGCTACCCGATCTGGGGTGGCGAACCGGTCTCCGGCTCGGCGACGTGGCCGCTGATCGTGGCGATGGTGATCGGGCATATCGTCGGCTTTATTGCGTGGTCGATTTACGTGTACCAGCTCCAGAAAGTGCAGCAGCTCGAACGCAAGACGGCGGAACTTGACGAAGCGGCAGGCAGGCGCGAGCGGTAACTATGGCAGCATCGGGCAAACGCAAAGTCGTGGTCGCGTGCGCGACCTTCAAAGGCACGCTGTCGTCGAAGGCGGCCGGCGAAGCGGTCGCACGCGGGCTCGCCGCTGCCGGCATGGAAGCGTCCGTCGCCGTTCTTGCCGACGGCGGCGAGGGCCTCGTCGAAGCGCTCGCGGCTCAAGTGCCGGGCTCGCTGCTGGTTGGCGCGCCGTGCCGCTGTCCGCTGCTCAATCCGCGCACAGCGACGTTCGCCGTGCTGCCGAAGAGCGAAGGCCGCAAGCGCGTCACGGCCGTGATCGAAATGGCGGCGTCGAGCGGCCTGACGTTGGTTCCCGAGGACAAGCGTGATCCAAAGATCGCGACATCGCTTGGCGTTGGCGATCAGATTCTCGCGGCGCTCGAGCATCAGCCGGAAGACCTCGAGATTCTGCTGGGGCTCGGCGGCAGCGCCACGAACGACGGCGGCGCTGGAATGGCCCAGGCGCTCGGCGCGCACCTGCTCGATGGCGGCGGCGTTGAACTCGAGCCGGGCGGCGCGGCGCTCGCAGGTTTGGCGAAGATCGACATCTCGGAACTCGAGCCGCGGCTGAAGAACGTGCCGGTTACGGTGGCCTGTGATGTCCGAAATCCGCTCTGCGGGCCGAACGGCGCGAGCCACATCTTCGGCAAGCAGAAGGGCGGCACGCCGGCCGATCTCGAGCTGCTCGACAAGGCGCTCGCGCATTACGCTGGCATCATCAAGTGCGACCTTGGCAAGGATGTGGCGAACATTCCCGGCGCAGGCGCCGCTGGCGGGCTTGGCGCTGGCTGCCTTGCGTTCCTCAACGCGCAGTTGAAGCCCGGCATTGAACTGGTGCTGGATGCGATCGACTTCGACCGGACGCTCGACGGCGCGTCCCTCGTGATCACCGGCGAAGGGATGCTCGACGATCAGACGCTGATGGGCAAAGCGCCGTCCGGCGTCGCAGCGCGCGCCGCGAAGAAGGGGCTGCGTTGCGTGGCGATCGGAGGCAGCATCGACCAGGCACACGAAGCCGCGCTACGCAAGCGCTTCAACGCCATCGAGTCGCTCACGGAGAAGGCCGGATCCGTGGAGAGCGCGATGCAGGAGCCGGCGCGCTGGCTGGAACACGTCGCTCACGACAGCATCGCGCGCTGGCTGAGTTGATCGTGGGGCAGACATTCCTGTCTGCCATCGCGCGGCTTGCCGCGCGACCATCCGCTACTTGAGGTGAGCTTCGCTCCCATTCTTGGGCAGACAGGAATGTCTGCCCCACCATGTTTCGCACAACCTTTCGGCGGAAATTGACGATCCATAACGTTATGGATCTCAGCAAGCTCTCCACTGAGCAGATCAATCCGCGAACCGCGACGCTGGACCAGATGCCGCTGCGCGAACTTCTTGCGAGCATCAACCGCGAAGATCAGTCCGTGCCGCTTGCGGTTGCGAAGGCGATTCCGCAGATCGAGCAAGTCGTCGAAGCCGTCCGCCTCCGCCTGAAAAATCGCGGGCGCTTGTTTTATATCGGGGCCGGAACCAGCGGGCGGCTCGGCTGTGTTGATGCCAGCGAGATGCCGCCGACGTACGGCGTGCCTTCGACGCTCGTGCAAGGGATCATCGCGGGCGGTCCGAAGGCGCTGCTGAAGAGCCAGGAAGGCGCCGAGGATGACGGGCCTGCCGGCGTTCGCGATCTGAAGCGGCGCAAAGTTTCATCTCGCGACGCAGTGATCGGACTTTCCGCGTCGGGCCGCGCGCGATACGTGCAAGCAGCCCTGGAACACGCGCGGCGCATCGGCGCGTTCACCACATGCATCACCTGCAACACAAACTCGCCGCTCATCTCGTTCGCCGAAGTTGCGATCGTCGTCGACACCGGCCCGGAGGTGGTGTGCGGGTCGACGCGCATGAAAGCCGGCACCGCGCAGAAGCTCGTGCTGAACATGATCTCGACCGCGACGATGGTCGGTCTCGGCCGCGTCAAAGGCAACCGCATGGTCGATCTGCAGATCAAGTGTCAGAAGCTGCAGGAGCGCGCCGAGCGCCTGGTCATGATGGAAACGGGTTGCTCAGCCGCGAAGGCCGCGCGGGCGTTGAAAGTGGCGAAGGGTTCAGTGCGCGCTGCGATAGCATGGGTGCCAAGGAGCAGCCGAGATGGCGGCTCGAGCGCAAAGTGATTCCCGAACAAACAGCGTTATTGAAGCGTACGAGACAGGCTGCTCCTTGCTGAGGCGCGCGTCCTGCAGCCGACGCGTCGCAGCACGGAGCAGCCTCTTCCATTCGCTCGGTAGCTTCAGTCCTGCGCGAGCGTGCGCACGAGCGTAAGCATTAGCTCGGCTGCTCCGTGGCACCCATCAATACCGTCCCGATACGCGCGCATCCGTCAGCAGCACGCCTGGGTCGAGATTGTCCTTCTCGATGTCCTTGAAGTAATTCACCGTTCCGACCTTCAGCTCCCACGTCGCGGCTTCGTCGCAGACGATGATGCATTTGGGATGAAGCTGCAGCACGGAGATCGTCCACATGTGGTTGACGCCGTGTTCGACGGCCTGCGCGAGCGCGCGCGCCTTCGAGTGACCCGTGCAGACGATGACGACCTCGCGCGCGTCCATCACCGTGCCGACGCCGACGGTGAGCGCCAGGCGCGGGACCTTGTTCGGATCGTTGTCGAAGAAGCGCGAGTTGGCGATGCGCGTGTCCTCGGTCAGCGTCTTCAGGCGCGTGCGGCTGGCGAGCGATGAGCCGGGCTCGTTGAAGGCGATGTGTCCGTCTGGGCCGATGCCGCCGAGGAACAGCTCTATTCCGCCGTACTTCTTGATCTTGTCTTCGTAGGCGTGCGCTTCAGCGTCGAGATCCGTCGCGTTGCCGTTCAGGATGTTGACGTTCTCTTCCTTGATGTCCACGTGGGTGAAGAGGTGCTTCCACATGAACGAGCGGTAACTCTCCGGATGATCCGACGGCAGGCCGACGTATTCGTCCATGTTGAAGGTGACGACGTTCTGGAACGAGAGGCGCTTCTTCTTCGTGAGTTCGACCATGCGCTTGTACGTGGGGATCGGCGAACTGCCCGTGGGCAGGCCGAGCACGAACGGCTTCGCGTCGCTGGGGGCGTAGCGCGAGATGCGGCGCGTGATATAGTTTGCGGTCCACTCGCCGGCCCGTTCGGCGTTGGGCTGAATAATCAGGCGCATGACGTACCCCCTTTTGTAAGAATGATTCGGAGAGGGTATACAGTGCGGGGGCAGGCGCAAGCGCGGTCCGTTCACCGACGGGTTCCAATGGAAGAGGCAGCATGAAGGTCGGCATTCTTGGCGGCGGGCAGCTCGGCCGCATGATGGCGCTCGCCGGTTATCCGCTGGGCCTGCGCTTCCGCTTTCTCGATCCGTCGCCTGACGCGCCAGGTGGGCAGGTTGGCGAACACATTTGCGCTTCGTACGATGACGCCGAGGCCCTCAAAAAATTTGCTGACGGCATCGACGTGGCGACGTACGAGTTCGAGAACGTTCCGGCCGCGTCAGCAGCGGCCATTCGCGCGCGCGTTCCCCTCTATCCGCCACCCGAGGCGCTTGCGACGGCGCAGGACCGTCTGATCCAGAAGAACTGGTTCAAGACGCTCGACATCGCCACGGCGCCATTCGCCGATGCGGACAACCGGCGCGACCTGGAGCGCGCTGTCGCTGATGTCGGGCTGCCGGCAGTGATCAAGACGCGGCGCTTCGGTTACGACGGCAAAGGGCAGTTCGTGCTGCGGAGCTGGCATGAGCTCGACGCCGCGTGGAAGGCTGTCGGCGGCTTGTCGGCGCCGGATGGCAAGCTGCCGCTGATCGTTGAAGGCTTCGTCTCGTTCCAGCGCGAGCTGTCCATCATCGCGGCCCGCGGCCGGGACGGTTCGACGGTGTTTTATCCGGTCGTGGAGAACCATCACCGCGGCGGGATCTTGAGATTAACCATCGCGCCGGCGCCGGATATCTCTTCCGCGTTACAGGCCGAAGCCGAACGGATGGCCTCGCGCGTATTCGATGCGCTGCATTATGTCGGCGTGCTGACGATCGAACTTTTCCAGCATGAAGGCAAGCTGCTCGCGAACGAAATGGCCACGCGCGTTCACAACTCGGGCCACTGGAGCATCGAGGGCGCAGTGACGAGCCAGTTCGAGAATCACGTCCGCGCGGTGTGCGGCCTGCCGCTCGGCAGTTGTTCTCCCCTCCCCTCGAGGGAGGGGGTAGGGGGAGGGGTCTCCGGCGTCACCGCGATGGTGAACCTCATCGGCGACACGCCCGATGCGGCGCAAGTTCTGGCTCAGAACGGCATGCATCTGCATCTGTACGGAAAATCCGGCAAGGCGCCGGGCAGAAAGCTCGGCCACATCACGCTGACCGAGCCTGATCTTCCAGCGCTGAACGAGCGGCTGAAAGTGCTGGCAGGACTTCCGGGTGCGGAGTTTCCCCTCCCCACAGCCAACACTAAGACACCAAGGCACTAAGACACAAAGTAAGAGCTGAGGACTCCGGAACGGCGCTCGTCCGCGCTCCTCCCTCATTCCCTCTTCGTGTCTCTGTGCCTTCGTGTCTTGGTGTTGGCTGTTGGGAGGGTGACTATCGCTCGATCTTGAGCAGTTCGACGGTAAAGACCAGGACGGAGTCTCCCGGAATGACGCCAGGTATGCCGTTGCGGCCGTACGCGAGATTCGATGGGATGTAGAGTTCCCACTTCGCGCCGACGCCCATGAGCTGCAGGGCTTCGGTCCAACCGGCGATGACCTGCCCGACCGGGAACGATGCTGGCTGGTTACGCGAGTACGAGCTGTCGAACTCGCTGCCGTCAATCAGCGTGCCCTTGTAGTGCGTCGAAACGACGTTCGTCTTCGTCGGCTTCGCGCCGGACCCTTCAGTAATGATCTTGTACTGAAGCCCGCTGGGGCGCACGACGACGCCGGGCTTCTTTGCGTTCTCAGCGAGGAACTTCTCACCTGCGGTTTTTGCGTCGGCCATAAATCCTCCATGGGAATTTCGACGCGAGGAGTCTAAGCCTCGGCAGGTGCGTGTGAAGTGGTGAACGCGCCATTTCGGCGTTGCCTCGAGGCGGCGCGTGGATATGACGGGCACCATGCCCGATGCGCCCCCGCCTCCTTATAAGGAGTACGCCACCGTCGTTCTGCTGATCGACGATCAGGCGATTATCGCCGAGGCCGTCCGACGGGCGCTCGCCGATGACGCCACGATCCAGTTTCACGCCGTTCACGAGCCGTCGAGAGCCGTTTCGAAAGCGGTGGAAGTCTCGCCGACGGTGATCCTGCTCGATCTCGTCATGCCCGATATCGACGGCATGACGGTGTTGAAGTTCCTGAAAGCGAATTCAAAACTGCGCGACATTCCCGTCATAGTGATGAGCAGCAAGGAAGACAAGGAGACGAAGATCGCGGCGTTCAGCGGCGGCGCGAGCGACTACGTCGTGAAGATTCCCGAGAAGACGGAACTGCGCGCGCGCGTGCTGGCACATTCGAAAGGCTACATTCATCTGCTGCAGCGCAACGAACTGGCGAAGGCTCTCAGCGCGTCGAAAGGGTGAATGGAAGCCCGACGCGTGAGCGAAGGACAGGAACGAGTATGCAAACAGAAGCATTCACGATCATCACGCCGCACCCGGTAGATCCTGAACGAAAGCTCGCCTGGTTCGGCGAATTCTCCGAGCGGGGCTTGAAGCGTCTGACCTGTGAACACCCGAAGGCGGGCGAGGCAACGTCTCGCCTGGATGCGCGCGGCCGGACGCTGCGCGACAAGCTCTTCGCGCGCATGACCGGCAAACCTGTGGACATGCGCTGGGACGAATTCGATCTGACTGGGGCACCGAAGTTCCACGAGAAGATCTGGCGCGCGATGATGGAGATCCCCTTCGGCGAAGTGCGAACGTACGGTGAGGTCGCCGGCATGGCCGATTCGCCGGTGGCGTTCCGCGCGTGCGGGCAGGCGTGCGGCGCTAACCGGATTCTGCTGTTCATTCCCTGCCATCGCGTCGTGGCGTCAAACGGCATTGGCGGCTTCGGGCGGCCGATCGAGTGGAAGAAGATGCTGCTGGCGAGCGAGGGCGTGGACGCGGCAAAGCTGTCTCGTAGGGCGATGGCGACTTAATGGCGGACTGTGTCCTTGCGAACGCCCTTTCGGTCAGCGGGCTTCCGGCGCGCCGTTCTAGAACGCGAGGTCTTCCGCCTTGAGGCCGTGAGACGTTTCCACTGTTCAGGGTAAAAAGCACGAGTATTCGACAACGTAACCGGAATGAGCCCCACGTCAGGCAGTGCGTGCCTGGCGAGATCTGCAGAGTAGCCGTTCAACATGTATTCCGTGAATTCTAAGGACTTCTCATCCGGAATGCCGAAGACGTCGAAGATCACATCCTCTTCATCAATAGGAAGACGCCTGTTTATTGAGACCCGCACGTTCCCGAAACGGGGCGTAAGGACATGCTCCAGGGTTTTTGCTACCGCCGCGTAGTCCATCATTCAGTGCTGACTCCGAGACTATCAAGGAAGGTTCGTGCAGGGTCCAATGTAACCGTGACCTCACTACTCTGCACCTGCATAGCATGATAATCAGCGCGGACCCTGTTCAACCACAAAGTACGCAACAGCGCGGTCTCGGATCCACCTAACGCAAGGATGTGGCGAACGGAAGTACCGCGAATAATGCTGTGCCGCCACGGTTCAGGCGTATTTTCATCAAGCGAGCCTTGCTTCGCTGCTTTCTTTTCAGCTGCGACCGGGTCGATTGTTTCGGGTTTGAATCTTCTTTCCTCCAACTCCGCGATGACCGCCAGATACAGCGCGTAATACAGCCGGCTCGCCGCGCTGTTTGGTTCGGTCACCGCAAGCGACACTGCCGCGTGAAAGTTCGCTCGCGACTTCGCGCGATACACCTGAGTCTTTGGCGAATTTGACATATGTGGTTGGACTCTATACTCCGTATCGCGTCATGCCAAGCAGGAGTTACTCATGCCCAGCGGTCGTGTCATCGTCGTCGGCAGCAGCAACACGGATCTGGTCGTGCGCTGCGGGAAACTTCCTGCGCCGGGTGAGACGGTGCTTGGTTCGGACCTGCTCACGTTCTCCGGCGGCAAGGGCGCCAATCAGGCCGTCGCCGCCGCGCGCGCGGGAGCGAAAACGCTTTTCATCGGCGCGTTTGGCGATGATGCTTTCGGCGCGGCGCGAAAGAAAGATCTGCAGCGCGAACGAGTGGATTGCTCAGGCTGTGTCACGAAAAAGGGTGTCTCCAGCGGTGTGGCGTTGATCGGGATCGGCGGCAGCGGCAACGGGGCGAAGGCGGAAAACCAGATTATCGTCGCCCCTGGCGCGAACGCACGGCTCACGCCTGCGGACGTGAAGCGCGCGATGCCGAAGGTCAGCGACGAAGACGTGGTGCTGTGCTCGCTGGAAGTGCCGCTCGAGACTGTTGCGGCGGCGCTCGAAATCGGCTCGCGCGCCGGTGCGTTGACGATCCTGAATCCGGCGCCGTATCCGCCGCGCGGACTGCCGTCAAAAATTCTGCTGTACACCTCGGTGCTGATTCCGAACGAAGGCGAGTTCGAGGCGCTCGTCGGGAAAACCAACGCTGCCCAGCCGAAGCTTCTCAAGCTGATGGACGAGACCACGCCGCACGTGATCGTGACGCAGGGCGCGAAGGGAGTCTCGTACTTCTACCAGTATTACGAGACGCCCCGCGGCCGCTACGAGGAGTACGAGAAGAAGCGCGACGATGATGAAGTCTTGATGCGCCGGAGCAAGAACGGCGGCGTGGAGATTCTCGGGCCGCTCGGAAAAGCGAAGCTCGCGGTCGAACGCACCGCTGCGCCGAAGGTCAAGCCGGTGGACACGGTTGGAGCGGGCGACTGCTTCAACGGAACGCTCGCCGCGTACCTGGCGAAACATCAGTATCAGTTCGACGACGCGATCCGTTTCGCAGTCGCCGCCGGCGCGCTGAAGGTGACACGCCAGGGCGCGCAGGCGGGTATGCCGCGCCGCGCGGAGATCCTGCGCATGATGGCGCGGGTGAAGTGATTGGGTGCCAAGGAGCAGCCGAGACGCAGCGTTGGGCGCATTTGCGGCGTACGATCCACCTAGATGTTCATCTCGTCCCAGACCGGCTGCTCCTTGCTGCGGCGCTGTCTATGCTTGGTGCGCGCCCTGAAGCAAGGAGCAGCCTCTCGTTCACGACAGAATACCTCAAGTCATGCGCGATCCCGGGTTTCGCTCGGTGTCCGATCTCGGCTGCTCCTTGGCACCCGAGTCACTTCACCCGGAACTTAATCGTGTTGCTCGTGAGATCTTCCTTCGCGCCGCTGTGCAGGTCGTTCGACTTCGCGTTGTACTTCGCGGTCGCTTCGTACTCGCCGGGCGGGAGCGCCTGGTCCTCGATCAACCGGACGCTGATGACGCTCGATTCTCCCCTGGGAAGTTTGATCGGATCCGGCTGGCCGCGACGCAGGTCGAAGCTCGCACTGATGGTCTTGCTCCCGCTCTCCTCGCCGGAGACCCTGCGGATGGTCAATACGCCCTGCGCGGTGTTGCTCGATTGATCCAGCGTGGGCGAATTGACGCAGAACTCGCGCAGCGGCACGCATTGAATCTCGCCGTTCGAGACATTTTTCAAACGCGCGACGAGCCGCACGCCTTCGCTGGATTTGAATTCATTCGCTGCCGAGGCCAGCGTGAGCTGCAGGCCCGCGGACGAATTTCCGCCTTCGATATCTTTCAAGAGAATCTCCGCCTCGAGCGCCTTCAGCAATGCCTCGGCGCGCTGTTTCTGTTCGGGGCTTCGCGTGGTTTGAACGCAGTCGCGCAGCGGCCGTTCGATGGCCGGGCCGAGCTTCAGCAGCTCAGCGCAGGCAGACTCGCGTTCGGCGAAGTCATCGTGATCAAGCTGCTTCACAAGCTGATCAACGTCGGTGGCTGAGGATGCGTTCAGCGACAGAAACAGGATGAGGAGGAGGACGGTCGGGCGCATGATGGAAATCTCCTGCGGTTCTGAACACAGGAGAAGCATCCGGCGGACGGGGTTACACCTGCTGGGGTGACGGGTGGCGGGTGACGGGTCACGGGTTTGCGGATCCTTCGCTCTGCATCACTCGTAATGCGAGTGTCGCTCGCACGGGAAATACTTTCTGCGTTGCGCGCTGCGAGCGCAGGATCAATAACCCGTCACCCGCCACGCGTCACTCGTCACCCAGCGGCTACGGCGCCGAGATCGTGCGACCGAGTCTCGAGCGGAACATCCACATCTGCACCTGGCCTACCGGAAGCGACGCCGTCGCAGTGCCGGGGCTGTCGGCCTGCAGCATGACTTTCGCCGCTTTGATCTTGCGCGTTACACCAATGCTCACGACGTCGTTCAGTGTCGGTCCGTTGATGCTGACTTGCCCGCCGGGCGCGGAGCAGATCATCTGCGTGCCGTTGAGCGCGACAAGCGTGTCATCATCAAGCTTCAGGTTGAGGAACGAGACGAACGCGCCGCCTAGGCTCGCGTCGTCCACCTCGAAGGCGAGAACATCGGGAACCAGCAGCGAGTAGCTCGCCAGCGGCACCTGCGTGGGCAGTGTGATTTCAGCGGAACTGGCGTACTGCGTCGAACCCGCGGGCGCAAGCGTCAGCGTCTGCGGTGCGAAGTTCAGCTCGAGAATATCGTACGGCTGTCCGATGCGCGCGGCGGGGCGGACTTTCGTGCGGCCGGTGATGCCGCGGCGGCGTTCGAGAGCTTCGGCTTCGAGCGCCAGTGCGCGGGCGAGATCGGTGTCCTGCAGATGCATGCGTTTCCTCCGGTGATTAGAACCGCAGATGAACGCAGATAAACGCAGATGATGTCTGTGTACGCGGCGCTCCATCCGTTATCTGCGTCCATCTGCGTTCATCTGCGGTTTCACTCCAGCTCCACCGCCGTCGTGTTCGATTCGTAATTGTGGATCACGCGCGAGATCACGCCGCGCAGCGGGTAGCTGCCGCTGCTGATGCCGCGATTGTCGAGCAGCGTGATCGCCTGTCCGGGCTTGAAGAGCATGCAGCTCGGAAAGACCAGGCGCGAACTCTTGCGCACGCGGCCAACTTCGGTGAGGCGGCGCTGCGCGTGCGCCTGCGCAAGATCGGCGTCGGTCTTGAGTTCATTTCCGGTGGTGGCACGATCAGAGGCAGCAGTGCTACCTGTGAGACTCTGCGGCAGCGGCCACGCGCCTTTGCGGAGTTGCTCGGCATACGCATCGCCGCAGTCG
>Ga0196964_10000689_pt1 | contig 18981 bp, 9 predicted proteins | sample S1_10metaG_FD_148615 | JGI IMG/M metagenome (GOLD analysis project Ga0196964, IMG submission 148615) | Soil microbial communities from Anza Borrego desert, Southern California, United States - S1_10 | ecosystem: Environmental > Terrestrial > Soil > Desert | place: USA: California | collected... | reverse complement strand
TCATCTCCGCATCCAGCAGCGGAATGTCTTCAGCATCGTCCGGCTTGCACATCTCCTTGCACTTTTCGAGCACATCCAAACTCAATTCGGCCTGCTTGGACAGGGCGGCCCAGGTCGAGCGGTCTGAATTCATCTGCGCGCGCACCGCTTCGAGTTTCTTGATTGCATCGGCACGGGTCGTTTCGCGCTCCTTGATTTTTGCGTACCACTTCTTCCAGTCATCCGCCGACCAATTGGCGCGCTGCGCGCGGCGGCGTTCCTGGCCATTCAACGACAGGAGTATCAGCGCCTGCTTGATTGCATTTTCGGCGGCGGGGTTGGCGTCGAGCAGTCCGATGACCATGCCGATGGAGGCCAGGTCCTTGCCGCCCACGCGCTTGCCCAGCGCCGTGATATAGGCTTCCTGCGTCTTGCCTTCGATACCCTTCTGGAACGCGCCGAGGATCACGGCTTTCGACTCGGGATCCCGCAGTACGCCGAGCGTTTCCGCGTTGGCGATACGCACGGCTTCATCCGGATCGGTGACCAGCGCGCTGAGCTGGCTGGCGGAGCCTTTGATGCCTGTGTTCGGGATGGCTTTCACGGCCAGCACGCGGATTTCTGCGACCTTGTCGCTCAACGCGGTCGTGATGCCTTCTGCCGCCTTCGAATCGCCGGTGCGTCCGCCGAGCGCCTCGACGATTTCCTTGCGCACGTCATCACGCGGATGCTTGACCAGCGGCAGCAGCAGCTCACTCTTTGTTTCGGTGCGGATGCGGCCGAACGAACGCTTCGCTTCAGTGGCCAGTTCCTTATCGTCACCGACCATCGTTTCGAGCAGCTCGCCCGCGACGTCCGGCAGCGCCGTGGCCACGAAGCCCCGCTGCGCCTTCGAACGCAGTTCGCCTTTCTCGGCCTTGGCGATCGCCAGCAGCGCTTTGCTGACACCTGGAACGATCAGGCTGGAGAGCGCCTCGACCGCCGCGCCGCGGACCTCCGGCTTGAGTTCCTTGTTTTCAGCCGCATTCAGCAGCGCTTTGGCCATCAGCTGCGCCGCTTCCAGGTCGGCCTTGGGAAGATTGGCGGGCGCTTTGTCTGCCAGCGGCTTGGCAATCGCTTTCAGCGCGCTGACGTACGCTGCCTTGCCGGCGGCGTCGGCCGCGCCCATCTCATCGGAAATCGTTTTCAGCGCATAGTCGCGTCCGGTGGGATGTGTGCCGACCAACTCGAGCCCGTAAATCGATGCTTCGCGCAGCTCCGGATTCGACGGGCTCAGGCGCTGCGCAAAAATCATATGCACGCTGCCGATGCCCGCGCTTGTGGCGTTGTAAGCTTCAAACAGCGCCTCAGCGGCGTTCTTGCGCGCCTCCAGGCTGCTGCCTTCATCCAGGTTTTTGAGATGCCAGGCTTTCATCGCCGGGCCGTACCCGACGACCGCCGCCAGCATTACCAGCGCGCCGACGCTGAGCAGCACGATGTTCTTTTTCGAGAGCAGCGGCTTGCCGGGCGCCGATGAGCGCATCGATTTACGGCCAGAGCGCCGCGTGTCATCCTCTGCGTCGACTTTCACCGCGCGGCGCGAATTACCCGAGCGCGAGGCGTCTTTCAGGCGCTGACTGCCGCGCGTGGAAATCTTCGAGCGCGACGTGGTCTTCTCTTCAACTTCTTCCTCTTCAGTTTCTTCTTCGTCCGCGACCGTTTCGGTCAGGTCTTCTTCAACAGTCTCTGCATCGGGGTCGGGTGTTTTTATCCAGTCTGAGCCGGACGTGGCCGCTTTTTTGACGGGGTTGATGTTCGTGCGCGAGCTGGCCTTCTCGCGAGCCGCCTCCATGCGGGCTGACTCGGTCTTCTTCTGGATCTCACGGAGTTTCTTTTTCGGGTCTTCGTCCTTGTCGGAATACAGCGTGTCTTCGGAGAGCAGCCCGTCGTCGCCGGGCAGCGGCACTTTTGTTTTCAGCACCGGCACGTCGCCGTCTTCGAAAATGGGCTCGTCGGAGACAACTGCTTCCTCCTCGGCCGCTTCTTCGGTCTGGACCTCCTGGCGCTTGGAGACCGGTTTCATCCGGTTCGAAGCGGGGCGGGTGCCGGGTTTGGCTGGGCCGGGCAGGCGCCGCGAAAGTTTTTTAGGTGCGTCAGACAAGCTGAGTCCCCCCGATGAAGAGTGCCAGAAAGCTTAGCTTATTTCACAAAACCCGTCGAGACGGAAGTTGCCTTTCCTTCTCCCCTCAGATGTGGCGCGAACTTCAGTTCGCGAAAACGTGCGAACTAAAGTTCGCACCACAACCGGAGGTGAGTGGGAATGCTCCCAGATTTAATGTCGCAAAGCGGGCTCTTGTGACAAACTAAGGAGGGCAAAAAGGTTGTGCACGCACATCATGTAAAATTTTACAACCGTTGCCTTTGAAGCAGGTTTTACTAGACTGAACCGTCAGTTAACGGCGTGAAGCAGTCACCGGTCTGAGCTGTCTTATACTGGTGAAGTGTTTTCTATTTCCGAGCGGAATGGTCCGTATGTCGCGCGACGCACGCAACAGGGCGTTGTGGATCGGTGTCTGCGTGACGCTCGGCGCAGCCGTGTACTTCCTGCTTCAGCGCCATTCCTCTGCGCCGCCGAACAAAACGATTTCAGAAAAACCCGCTCCTGCAACGCCGCCGCCACTTGCGCGAATTCCGGCAGAAGCGCGCCGCGACGCTGCTTACTGGCCGCAGCAAGCTGCGCCTGTCGTACTGCGATCTCGTTCGCTGATGCCTTCGACGGATCTGCCCGCCGAAATCATTCCTGATGAGCCCACCGACTGGGTCGTACAGTTCGGCGGACCGCTCGATGCGCCGGACCGCGCCGCTCTGGCGGCGCTCGGCATTGAGCTGAACATGCCGACGGTCGCGTGCGCCTTTCACGCGCGGGCAACGTTCAGAAAGTTGCAGGCCGCGCGGGATGCTTTTGTGCCGCGCATTCTTGGCTGGGTGCGTTGCGAACCGGCGGACCGGCTTCTTCCGGAATTACTTTCCGATGAGCGACCCGCGTATGCCATGGAAGACAACGGCATGCTCAAGCGGCGCCTGGAGCTTTATCCGCATGCTGATGTGAAATCACTTGCTACAGCCGTGCAAGCGCTCGGCGGACGCGTGCTGAACGTGGAGCGTGCGGCGAACGTTGCTGGAGTGACAACCGCTGTCGAAGTCAGCGGCCCGCCCGCTCGCGAGTTTTCGCTGAAGCTGGCAGCCATTGGCGGCGTTTACGCGGTGGGATTGCCGCGTCCTCAGAAGCGCGTATGCAACGAAGAGTCCGCCAATGCATCGAACGTTCCGGAGATGCTGGCCGCACCTTATAATCTGACCGGTTCAGGCGTGACCGTGCTGGTGCGCGACCAGGCAGCGATTTTTAATCACCCTGATTACAGTCCGCGGCTGACGCTGGGGCCCGATGTCGTCTCTGAAATTCCCGCGCAGCATTCGACGCATGTGGCCGGAACAATAGGCGGAACCGGACTGGCTGATGTCTCAGCTCTGGCGCGCGGAATGGCACGCAGCTGCACGCTGGTTTCGTTCGACCTCGCCGGCGACGACGTGAATGAGCCGCTGCAGGCCAAGAACAGTTTCTCGGCGATTATCTCCAATCATTCATATGGCTTCGTGATCGGCTGGGACAACGGCGTCTTCAACAACAACCAGGCCGATTTCGGATCGTACTCGAGCTTCTCGCGCAACTGGGACGCGCTGGTCCGAACCGAGAGTGTCGTGCTGATCAAGGCAGTTGGCAACGACCGCAACGACACTGGACCGGGCAACCCGCACGACGGAACACTGGGCACGGACGGCGAGTACTACGACACCGCCGACTCCTCTTCGACGGCCAAGAATATCCTGACTGTCGGCGCTGTGCAGGATGGCATTCAGGCGGGCGTGCCGGTCGGCTCGACCGTCGTTCTGCCCGGCTCATCCAGCGGCCCGACAAACGACGGCCGTGTGCGACCGGAGATTCTTGCCAACGGCGACAATGTGAATTCATGCAACAATGACGCCACGCCAGGCAGCGAGTACGCGCGGCTCTCAGGAACATCCATGGCGTGCGCGGTTGTGACCGGCGCAACGGCGCTCTTCATGGAACAGTACAAGAAGCGTTTTTCGAGCGTTGCCAATGCGCCGGCGCATTACCTGCGTGCTGTGTATGCTCAGACAGCTACCGACATGGGCCGCCCCGGTCCGGATTATCTGCACGGCTTCGGCATGCTGGATGTCAAAAACGCGATCAACCTCTTCGATGCCGACAGCGCGACTCCGGGCAGAATTATCAGCGCCACGCTCGACGCCCAGTCTCCCGAACGTTTTTATGTGATCAACAGCGACGGCGTCAGCCCGATCAAGGCAACCCTCTGCTGGACCGACGAGCCTGGCGACATCCTGGCGGCACGCTCGATCGTTAACGATCTGGACCTGCGTCTGATCCGCGCATCGGATCAGACGATTTTCTTCCCTTTCGTGCTGAACGCAGGCGCGCCGCATTTGAATGCAACAACGGGCACTAACACGGTGGACACGATCGAGCAGATCCTGCTGCAGGCGCCGCCGGCCGGCGAGTACCTGCTCTCGGTGCGCGGAACCACGCTGGCCTCGCCGGTGAACTTCACTCTCGCCAGTACACACGTGGGATCAGAAAACCTTGCGCCCGTCGCGCGGATCACCTCCAGCAACACGTCGGGCATGCCGCCATTCCCGGTCACGTTCGATGCATCGGCCTCGAGCGATCCGGACGGCTCGATCAGCCGCTATATCTGGGATTTCGGCGACGGCACGACGGCCGAAGGCGCGCAGGTTCAGCACACGTTTGACGTGGGAAGCTTCCGAGCCACGTTGAAAGTCGTCGACGACCGTGGCGGCTCGGCGACCAGTTCAGTGATTATCGCCGTGGATAACAAACCGCCCGTGGCGGTGCTCTCCATCAGCCCCAGCGTCGGCATCGCGCCGCTCAGCAGCAGCCTCAGCTCGTTCGGCTCGTACGACCTCGACGGCCTGATCACCAGTTTCCGCTGGGACCTGGGCGATGGGACCATCGCCACGACGCCGCTGGTCTCCAAGACATACACGGCGCCGGGACTCTACTTCGTGACACTCACGATTACCGACAGCGGCAACGCCACGGCCACGCGCACGGCAACGGTGCTCGCCGGGCAGACGCTTCCGGTGAAGAGCAGTAAATTCTCGCTCAACTTCGCCAAGCTCTCGCTCGATCGCTTCTCACTTTCGTCCCGGTCGGTTCCCGTGCCTGCGACAATGCAGACTGCCGGTCTGACCGGCTCGCTGCGTGTGGGCACGTCGGATTTCTTCTTTCAGCTCGACGAAAAGGGCAAATTCACCTCGCCGCAGATGTCGGTGCGCTTCACACCCTCGCGCGCGTCGCTCACGATTAATCTGAAGAATGTCAACCTGGTTACGGCGCTGGCGAAGACCGGCGCAATTAATACGGACATCAGCGGCGTGATCATCACGGTACCGTACGCGATCACTTTCAGCGACGGCACGTCGCTGGGCTCGACCGGCCTGCCGTACGTCTATAAAGCCACGCAAGGAAAGAGCGGCAAAGGCAGCCTCTACGTTCCGAAGTAAGACTCAGGGTCCAGGGTTCAGGGGATAGGGTCCAGGGTAACGCGTTTTAGGCTTCGAAATTCCGAGTTCTACCCTTATACCCTAGACCCTGAACCCTAGCCCCTGAACCCTGAGGAAGCCCGTGAACGTCAACGCTTTTCGCGACCTGTACCCGTTTGAATCCAACTATCTCTCCTACGCCCACGGCAAACTGCGCCTCCATTATCTGGATGAGGGCCCGCGCACGCACGGCAAAGCGGTGGTCATGCTGCATGGCAACCCGACCTGGAGTTTCTATTACCGCAATCTCGTGCTGGCGCTGCGCGATAAGTACCGCTGCGTTGTGCCCGATCACATGGGCTGCGGGCTGAGCGACAAGCCGCAGGAGTACGATTACACGCTGCAGCAGCACATCGACAATCTCGAAAGCCTGCTAGACCGGCTGGAACTCAACGAGATAACGCTCGTGCTGCACGACTGGGGCGGGGCGATTGGCATGGGCGCGGCAGTGCGGCGGCCCGAGCGCATTAAGAAAATCGTTGTGCTCAATACGGCGGCATTTCTTTCTGAGCGCATTCCGCTGCGCATTGCCGTCTGCCGCATCCCCATTTTCGGTGACATAGCAGTGCGCGGCCTGAACGGCTTCGCGCGCGCGGCGCTGACGATGGCAGTGGCACACCGCGAACGCATGACGCCGGCCGTGAAGGCGGGCTTCCTGGCGCCGTACGACAGCTGGGAGAGCCGCATCGCGACGCTGCGCTTCGTCCAGGATATTCCGATGCTCCCGAACGAGCGGTCCTGGCCGGTAATGAAGAAGATCGAAGCGGGCCTGCCTCAATTCAAAAACACGCCGATGCTGATCTGCTGGGGCATGAAAGACTGGTGCTTTAACGAGAGCTTTTTGAAGACCTGGCAGGAAAAGTTCCCGCAGGCCGAGGTCGTCAAATACGACGACGCCTCACATTACGTCCTCGAAGACGCCCACGAACGCATCGCGCCCAAAGTGCGGGAGTTTCTGGAGAGGTGATCAGTAGTTCGCCTTGCTTATAGAATCAGTGTTGATGAATGTTTCCTGATCCGCTATCGAGAACTTTTCAATAGCGCCATCTGGAACTGCGCCGAGCATCGTGGAATTTACGACGCGGCTTTCGTCCTTCGTTGGATTCACGATCTCGGCTTTGTGCATCACGCCCAGGAGAGTGTTGCGCTCTTCAGAGAATGGTAATGCACTATTATTGATCAACAGTATTTGAAAATTGGCCGGGTTGAATTCCGTCAGCTCAGTCGTGTATGGCGTCAAGAGTGCCGCGCCCGCGGAGAACATCGGATTGAATTGATCCAGATACTGGCGCGGGGTGATACCCCGCTCGTGCGCGCAGCGTGTGTAATCGGCCATAAACAGGCGGCTTTGAACTCTTGAAGGCTCATATCCAAGCATCAGCACAGATTCGTTGGGAGCCCCGTCCAGGTGGAACTTCGTTGTGACCTGCTGATCGAAGCGTCCCATGGAGAGGTAGTGAAGGTGCTTGCGTGTTTTGGCAATGAGAAGCTCGCTGAGTCCCCGCTTCAACTCGACCATATTCCTGCGCAACGCATATGAATCAGAGTCGGGTCCGAGATCAAGTAGTGCGAAGCCAAAGTGTTCGAAGTCAAACCGCAGAGTCTGCTCGAAAACATAAGCCAGACGATCTGTGGCATTCTTACTTCGGCAGTCGAAGAAATAAAGTCCGCTCATTTGTGCACTCCAGAACGCCTTGATCCTGAAGCCACAAAAACGTATGACGATTAATTTATTCCTGCGTCTTCAAGCCACGGACACACAGCCCAAGAAGCACGGGGCTGGACTTAATACATTTGTATCTTAATTCCTGGCGTTCTTGGCGCCTTGGCGTCCTTGGCGGTAAACCTCATACCTCGGAAAATAAAAAATTTTGTTAACCGGCAACGCACTCGTGAACTCTCTTTGATGGAAGCCACGGCTAAAAAAACGGTGGTGCGAACTTCAGTTCGCACGCTTCCGCGAACTAAAGTTCGCGCCACAATTGGGTTCGGAGATGTTCCCATGCGCGTATTGACTCTGATCGCCGGCCTCCTCCTCTCCAGCAGCCTCTGCTTTGCCGGAGGCAAAGAAGGCAAAGAGCCGCCCGCCGAATACCCGCCGAAACTGCCGGACAACAAGACCGTCGTAACCGAGCAGATGCCTGAGTTCCTCAAGGCCCCGGAGAATCTGCTGCCGGGAGTCGAGATCGCCAAGACTGCTCCGACAGTCGATTTCCTTTATCTGCCGGGGCAAGATTACGCCGGGAATCCCTGGTCGATCTGGGGCGACGGCATTGCGGTAGGCGACAAGTTCTACTGCTCGCTGAGCGACCATCATGGACCCAGCGGCACGGCGCGCGTATTTGAATACGATGCGAGGGCCAAAACCATGCGCATCATTGGTGATGTGCGCAAGACGCTTCAGGACGCCGGCGCGCTTCCGCCGGAAATGAAATATGCACCCGGCAAGATTCACTCGCGCCTGGATCTTGGCAAAGATGGCTGGCTCTACTATTCGACGCATCGCGGCTCGCCGCGCAAGGCCAATGACGAGCTGGGTTATAAAGGAGACTGGATCCTGCGCACCGATCCGCGCAGTGGAAAGAGCGAAGTGGTGGCGACGTTTCCTGTTGAAAAGCATTCCATTCCGGCCGGCATTCTCGATCCCGAGCGCCTCATCTTTTACGGCAGCACCGCCGAGGGTCCGGACGCGCCGGAAAAAGGCATCTTTTTCATCGCTTACGATGTCGCCAATCGAAAGCTGCTGAAAAAAGAACTGGGCGGTTTTGAACGCGCCTGCATTTTCTCGCGGTCGACCGGGTGCCTGTACTGGGACGGGAAGAAATACGATCCCGCGACAAACGAGATTTCCACAAGCAACGCGCCATCGGTTCGCTCGGCGACCGTTGAGTCCGCCGCAGGCATCGTCTACGGAACGACAAAGAACAGCGCCGACATCTGGGCTTATGACGTGAAAAATGACAAGCTCACGCAAGTGGCTCCGGGAGCGGTCGGCAAGCAGGGCTACACGACGACCATCGAGATCGATCCGACGGGACGTTATCTCTACTACACGCCCGGCGCGCACGGCGGCGCGGAGAACGACGGCACGCCGATCGTTCAGTTCGATTTGAAGACCAAGACGCGCAAGGTCATCGCCTTTCTGCATCCCGCTATCTTCGATAAATATGGATACATGCCCATCGGCACGTTCAGCAGCGCGCTGGACCCCAAGGGCGAAGTGCTGTATGTCGCGTGGAACGGCAAGCGCAAAGGCGTCAAAGGCTGGGACTGCTGCGCGATGACGGCGATTCATATTCCGGCGTCTGAGCGCCAGCCGTGAACGGCTTATCCGCCAAGGACGCCAAGGCGCCAAGAACGCCAAGAGGGGCGAGGATGAAGAATCATATTCGCGCAATCGGCCTCGCAGTAATGCTAATCTCCACCGCATCAATTAAGGCGGCGGATTACCCTTTCTCGTTCACCGATGTCGCCGCGGAGAGCGGACTCTTGCCAGCGGCCTCGGGCATTCGCGGGCACGCAGCGGGCTGGGGCGACGCGGACGGGGATGGGTTTATCGATCTCTACGTTGCGACGTTTCACGACGAGGGCTCCAAGGCCAATATGTTTTTCCGTAACGTCGGCGGAAAAAAGTTTGAGCTCGACAATCAGAAGGCGCTGCAGATTTCCACACGCGCGAGCGCCGCGCTGTTCGTCGATTTGGACAACGATGGCGATCTGGAGCTCTACGTTTCGAGCATGCCCGGCGAGAAGAAGGGCAATGTGTACGCGCCTAATTCGCTCTTTCGCAACGATGGCGGCGGGAAATTCACCGATATCTCGAAAGACAATGCCGCGTGCCCAATTGACTTCATGGGCCGCAGCGCCGCGGCGCTTGATTTTGACGGCGACGGCCTGCTGGATCTGCTCGTCGGCGAGGACCTGTTTTATTCGAAGCGGCACAGCAGCCGGCTGCTTCGTAATAAAGGAGGCCTGCAGTTCGAAGACGTCACGGCGCAGGCGGGGATTCCTGCGGGCATTCCCGCTTTTGGCGTTGCGGCCGGCGATCTAAACGAGGATGGCTGGCCGGACATTTTCCTGGCCTCGCGCGAAGGCGGCAACCGGCTGTTCGTGAACGACGGCAAGGGCCATTTCAGCGAGCCGGACGGTTCGCGTAAAACGTTCGACTGGGATTTGAATCAAAGCCGCGGCGAAAACACGACGGCCGGAGTGTGCTTTGGCGATGTCAATGGCGACGGCCGGCCAGATATCCTCGTTGGCCAGCACTTCAAGCAGCCATGGGTCAAACCCGTCGCGATTCGTTTGTACCTGAATCGCGGCACGCAAAGCGGGGTGCTCAAGTTTGAAGACGTGACCGACGCCGCCGGCCTGGTGCCTCTTTCGCTGAAAGCGCCGCACGTTGAAATTCAGGACATGGACAACGACGGCTTGCCCGATCTGGTGACCAGCATCGCCAAATTCGCCGGCGGCCGCGCCTATCCGGTGATCTTCAAAAATCTCGGTGTTAAAAATGGCCTGCCGCAGTTCCGCGAAGACGCTTTCGCGGTTAACGATTTTCCAACTGACGCTGACCGCGCGCTGACCAGCTCGGGCAAGTTCTTCGAAAAGGTATACGCTGAAGGGAAAATCACATACACCGCGCCAGCGCCGGTCGGCGATTTCAACAACGACGGCAAGCTCGACATTTTCTACTGCGAATGGTCGATTCAGCGCCCGTCGCTTCTGCTGCGCAACGACACGCCTGGCGGGAATTTTTTGCAGGTGCAGGTTCAGGTGAAGGGCAAAAACAGCTGCAACGCGCAGGGCATCGGCTGCAAGATTCGCGCGTACAAGCCCGGCAAAGCCGGCGATGCATCAGCGCTTCTTTTCAGTCAGGAGATCGCGATCGGCTACGGCTACACCTCGGGCCAGCCGGCGATTGCGCATCTGGGCCTTGGCGCCGAGACGAGCGTCGATCTGCAGATCATTCCGCCCCACGGAAAAGAGCCAATTACGCTGCAGAACGTGAAAGCCAATCAGCGGCTGACGCATGAACTCGCCAAATAATCAGCCGGCGAACTTCAGACCGTACCGATTCGCCGTATAGGGAGGGACCCCGTGAATACTCGCGTGTTAATCGCAGTGCTGCTGCTCTGCTCGCTCGTTCGCGCCGAGGAGGATTCAAAGGCGCAGGTCGACGTCGCCATTCGCGACGATTCCTTTGCGATCCCAGCTGGCTTTACCGTTCGCGCGCGCGTGAAGGCGATCACGCCGAAGGAACCGACTGGCATCGCCTGGCGCTGGGGCGGGGAAGGGCTTGGCGGAAAGCCGGTGACCGGGCATTTCGCGGAGGACCTCGAGTTCGAAGAATGGTCGCCGCCGCTTGAAGTGTCGTCCTTCGTGAAGGGCAAATTTCCCGCGCGGCTCTATCTGACGGTCACGTGCGGGAAATCAGGAAAGCGCAACAAGAATGGCGAAATCGAGGGACAGTCGCGCGATGTCGAAGTGGAGTTCGAATTTTCGTACAAGAACAAAGTCGTCAAAACATTCTCTGAAAAAGGAAGCGCCGGAACGGTGGGCATCATCATTCCCGCGAGCTTCTTAAGCGGCGGCCGAACGCCGGAAAGCCCGGAGTTTCTCGAGCACCTCAGTGGGCTGCTGGCTTATGCCGAACGCCGCGCTAAGGATGTGGCGGCCGCGGGCGGCTCAGCGGCAGTTCTGAAAAAGTACAACGTAATCACCGACCTTGGCGGCTACGGCAACGGGATCGGCTACGGCATCCGCTACACCAACAAAGCGATCGTGGACGCCGAAACGCGCACGCTGCAGGCGCTGGGCATCAACGGGCTGGCCAATTGCCCCGAGTACATCCGCAGCGCGATCGCCGCCGGCGACACGGCCAGCCCGTTCGCACACGTGGCTTATCTGCAGCTCGGCGGCTACCCCGTTCCGGCGGTGCGCGTCAAAGAGAAGCCCGTCCCTGAAGCTGGGTGCCCGTGGGCACCGGGTGTTGAAGTACGCACGAAAGAGATGATCGAGAATGGCGTGGCTACGGCGCTCAAGGCCGGCACGCGCGAAGTCTGGTGGCGCACCGAGGACGAGATCGGCGCTGTGTTCGACGGCGCGCCCGAAGGCAAGGCGCACCTGGTCACCTGCCCGCACTGCGTCTCCGCCTTTCGCGAATACCTTAAGCAGCAGCGCCGCACGCCTGCCGAGTTTGGCGCCGCAGACTGGAACGGCGTGAAGCCGGTGAACATTTTCGAGAAGAATGCGCCCGAGCTCAAGCCCGGCCCGGAATCGCTCGCGGCATATTACACGGCGCATTTTCTGAACTATTCGTCGGCAAAGCTCTTCACGCCGCTGCGCCAGCGCCTTGCGCAGCTCAACGAGGAGAAAGTGAAGTCCGGCAAAACATCGCAGCCGTTCATCTATTCTTTCGCGCTGCGTGGAAACACGTTTCTGATGGGCGGGCATAGTCTGGACTTCTTCGATTTCTACCGCCATGCGGACAACGCCTTCGTGTACGAAACGTCGAATCGCGACATCCGCATCACCGGGTGGGACAGCTATCTCTGCGACGTCGGCCGCACCGTCTCGGAAAACCAGAAGCTCAAGTTCGGCATCTACGTCAAGCCGCACCGTGGCGCTCCGATCCAGCGCACGCTCAGCGCCGTCGCGCGCGGCGCGCAGATGCTCTACTGGTACACGTACGGACCGGATTACGTGAAAGGCGACTCGTTTTCCGAATCACTCCCGAACGTGCTCGACGTTTCGCGCGCCGCGTCGCTGCTGCGCAAAAGCGAAGAGGCGCTCTTTGGCAGCACGTGGCTGCGCGCGCCGGAAGTTGCGGTCGTCAATCCGCGCTCGTCCGAATTCTGGTCGAAAGCGACGCGCGCCACGGCGGCCGCGTATGAAAATGCGAAGTGGATCTATTCGGCGCTGCAGCACGCGCACATACCCGTCGACCCGATCGATGAAGTGATGCTCGAGACCGAAGACCTGAGCCGCTACAAGGTGATCTACATCAGCGGCGAAAATCTCACGCGCGCAGCCGCTGAAAAAGTTGCTGCGTGGGTAAAGGCCGGCGGCACGCTATACACCAGCGGCGGCGGGCTGCAGCGCGACGAAGCCAATCAGCCGCTCGATCTTCTGCAGCCGATGCTCGGCCTGGCTGCGCGCGCGCCGGTCGAACACTGGTACAGCGTTTCCGCGTACGGCGCGACGAAGCTTGAGACATGGGATGACCCGAAGAAAATCCTTGCTCCCGTTCCGGCGGGAGCGGAGATCGTCGGCGAAGGCGACTTCGCGCGCTTCATGCCCGTCGTCGGCCGCGAGCCGCTTAAAGCCGCTGCGGGTGCGCAGGTCCTGGCGAAATTCGCTGACGGCTCGGCGGCGCTCACCTGCAACAGCGCGGGCAAAGGAAAAGTTTTCGTCGCCGGCTTCTATCCGGGACTTGAGTACAGCGCGAAAGTGCGCCGCGAAGATTTCGACATGAGTGCTGATTTCGAAGCCGGCCGGCGGCGTTACGTCAGCGTGGCGGCGCTTGAAAAAGTTCAGCCCGTCGTCGACGCGGCCGAGCCGCTCGTGGAGGGCGTGCTGCTGAAAACGCCGGCGGGAAAGCGTGCGCTGGTGCTGATGAACTGGGCGTACAAAACGGGTGCAAAGCGCAGCGTGAACGGAAAAATCTCTTCGGCCAAGGTCGTCATTCCGTGCAACAATCTCAAGATCACTCTTCGCGGTGTGGCGCCCGTGGCGGCTGCAACGTCGATGACTTCCGGCAAGCCGCTCCAGGTGATCGCCGGCGAGTCCACGGTCATCGTGCTTCCTGAGCTCCAGGAAGGCGACGTGCTGCTGCTCGACTAAGATTCAGCAATGAAAATTTATTGCTTGGGCGCGCGGTCCCAGGACCAGTCGCAAAGGGCATCAAAGAGCGACCAGCCCGTGGCGCTCAGCTTCCCTGCGGCGGTATCGAAGAGGAAGATTCCGCCGCGCGCGCCTTGGGCGGCGGTGCCATCCGCCAGCGTCGCGCCGCGTTCGTAAACAAAGAGCATTGCTTTCGATGGATCGTTTTCCGCCGTCGCGATCATCGTGGCCTTCTCTGATGCGCGTCCCCAGCTCAGCTGCGCCGGTTCGGTGGTGACTTCGATCGCTCCGGAGCGTTTGAGCGCCAGGGGGTGGCCCTGTTGAGCGATGCGGATTTCTCTGGTTCGCAGCACCGTGCCCCAGTCGCGTCCGTGATTATCGCCCGCACTGATGCCCAGTTCGGGATAAAGCCGCGGTTCCCACACGATGACCGCCGCTCGCGACTCTTTCAGCCTGCGTCCGAATTCCTGCGCCAGCGCGTCGCCCTCCAATACGATTGTCGACGAAACCAGGATCATTCGCGCGCTTGAAATCTGTTCGGGCGTTACGTCGTTGAGCGCAAGTGTGAGTACCTCATCGCCGCGCCCTTTCAGGCGTGCAGCGATGGCCCGGTCGCCTGCGTTCAGCGCCGTGTCGCCGACTATGAAGAGCATCTGGCGGCCCGAGGCTTTCACCTCCGCCACGGCAGTCGCGCTCTCGCGAATGCCGAAAGCCGCATCCGGCGCCGAAACTGCCGACTGCCCGGCAGAAACTTCCAGCTGCCGACCATCGCTGGAGCGCGTGAAGCGCACGCGGCCTTCACTGACGCTCAGCGTGGTTGACGAGCCATCGACGCTCACGGAAAAAACGGTGCCCAGAACTTCAGCCGTGGCCTGCGGCGTCACGACGGATAGCTTGCGCCCGGCTGCCTGAGGCGCGACCTTCAGGTCAATGTTTCCGGCGGGGATTGATAACTGCGCGCCCGCGCTGGATTCGGTGAAACTCAGTTCGGTTTGCGCGCCGACCGTGATTCGCGTCTTGTCAGCAAGCTCAACCAATGTGCCCGCGTCCCCGGCGGTTGCGAGCAGATCGCCATTTTGAAGCGCTGTTTCCGCGCTGATCTCCACGGTGTTGCCGTCGCGAATCAGCCGTGCGCCGGGGGCGCTCTGCATAATCGCGGCGATCTGCGCCGGCGGGTTTACGGGCGCTTTGCTGTACTGCAGGAGCACCAGGGAGAGCAGTACACACGCTGCCGCAGCCGCGGCGATAAATTTCACTCGGAAGCGCGCTCGGCGCGCATCCGTGCTGTTCACACGTTCGACCACCGCGCGTGAGAAACCTTCGGCCTCGCGCGCATAGCGCAGCTCGCGCAGAACGGAGGTGGCGAGCTCCTGCGGATCGCGCGCGGCATGAAGCTCGTTCAATCCCTGATGGAGCTGAACCTGGTCAACGAACTCGCGCAGCGCCTGCGGATCGGATTCCAGGTAAGCGGCAAGCCGCTCGCGTTGCTCCAGCGGGAGCACGCTTTTCAGGTATTCTTCGCAGAGGCGTTCAAATTCGTCGCGGCTCATGGATCGCCTCTCCCGGCCGCGAGTTTCTGCTCGATGCATGCTTTAAGTTGCGCGCGCACGCGGAAGAGCGTGACTTTCAGTCCGTCTGCGGCGCGGTCGAGTTCCTCGGCGATGGCCTGCAGCGGCAGGCCTTCTTCGTAATAGCGAGAAAGCAGCGTGCGCGTCCTCTGCGGCAGGCCGCTGACGCAGTCGCGCAAGGCGTCGAGCATCGCGTCGTCGCGCGGGCTGTCTTTATCCAGACGCTGCGAGAGTTCGCGCGCAGCCAGCTCGGCGACGTAATCACGCTCGCGGTCATGCCTGCGGCTGGCCTTGGCCAGCTCGCGGCGCAGATGGTTGAACGCAATCGTGCGCAGCCACGCGGGAAAATCAGTGTTCAGCTCGAACTTATGGAGATTCTGATATGCAGTGACAAAAGCCTGCTGGACGATGTCATCGACCCACGCTTCGCGCAGGACGTACCGTGCGACGAACGCGCGCAGACGCGCCTGGCAGGCGTAGACGACCAGGCCGTAGGCTTCGGAATCGCCGGCCTGCGCGCGCGCCAGCGCCTGCTCAATTTCCTCATCGCTCAGCACCCGTTGTCCCTTCATACCTTCCCCCAATCTATTATTCGCGTCGAACGGCTGCTAGTTAACGCAAAAAGAGCATAAAACGGTGGAAAAATAATCTCTTCAGCGCACCGGGTCGGAATTTGCAACGCTTGATGTTCGTGGCGTGGGCGCCCCGCCCACGAAAACTTTCAGCCGGACGGACGCCAAAAAGTTGGAGAGTGACCATGTTTCTGCTGCTCGAAAACGGTGAGATATATGCCCCCGAACACCTCGGACGAAAGCCGGTTTTCACCGCCGCCGGGCAGATAATCAGCATTGGCGGAAAAATGCCGGAGTTTCCGCCCGATTCCGAAATCACCTTCCGGGTGCTGGATGCTTCCGGCTGCATCGTCTGTCCGGGTTTCATCGACCCGCACGTTCATCTCATCGGCGGCAGTGGTGAGGGCGGGTTCAGCAAGCAGACTCCCGACGTGCCGCCGGAGACAATCGAGGCCGCCGCAATCACCAGTGTAGTCGGCGTGCTGGGCGTGGACACAACAATGAAGAATCTTCCCGCGCTGCTCGGCCGTGCCAAGGCGATGAAAGAACACGGGCTGAGCGCGTTCATCTACACCGGAGGTTACAACGTGCCTCCGTCGACAATTACCGGTACGCTGCGCAACGATATCATGTTCATCGAGGAGTGCATCGGGGCCGGGGAGATCGCGATCGCCGATGAGCGTTCGACCGATCCCAATGCACCCGAACTCGCGCGGCTGGTGCGCGACACCGCCGTCGCGGGGCTGCTCAGCGGAAAAGCCGGCATCACGCATTTTCACACGGGAAGCAAAGCGCAGCGCCTGAGCGTTCTGCGCAAGATTGTGGAAGAGCATGCCATCGAGCCGCAGTGTCTTTACCCCACTCATATTCAGCGCTCGCGCGATCTGATGGCCGAAGCCGTCGAGCTCTCCCGGCGCGGCGCGATGATCGACATTGATACGGTCGATGAAGACCTGCCGCGTTGCCTGAAGATGTTCCGCGAGCTCGCGGGCGATCCTTCGCGTCTGACAGTGTCTTCCGACGCTGACAGCTCGCCGCCCATGACACGGTTTGAGCAGATCGGCGCATGCTATGCGCAGAATCTCTTTCCGCTGCCGCAGCTTCTCTCGCTTGTTACCAGCAACGTGGCGCGCGTGCTGAAACTGCGCGGCAAGGGTCGCCTGGTTCCCGGATGCGACGCGGACATTGCCGTCATTGAGCCGGGCAGCTGGCGTCTGCGGCATCTGATCGCGCGTGGAAGCGTGCTCATCGAAGACTACGAGCCCGCGCAAAAGCAGCAGGCGGAAACTGTCTCCGCCACGTGATTTGGTTCGCTGCCGCGCGTGCGTGTACACAAAAAATGTAACGTGACGATGTGTTAGGAAACTAAATCGAAGCGCAGGAAAAGTGAATGCGTCCTCGCAGGCACGGAACTGTATTGAACCTTGCTGACAGGCTCATTTTGCACCAGTCCGGAGATTTAAGATGCGTCACGCCGCAGAGAAGTTCTTCACGCCCTGCCTGCTTCTCCTTATCTATACCGGTCTGAGCCTTGCCGGCGAGGCGGCCCCGCCTGCACCGGAGCCCACGCGAATCGTGATTGAATGCGAAGACATGAAAGGCGTCGCACAGGACAAGTTTGGCCCCGGTTCAGGCTGGCAAGTCGGGCGCTGGGGTGAGGATCTCTACCAGAACATGATTTTCGGCGGCGTCTGGGCCAGCCGCCTGCGCATGGCGATGACAGACGAGCGCGACGGCAATGCTGAAGCGCACTCTATCATAGAGGTGCCCGCCGACGGCACGTACAAAGTCTGGGTGAAATACGAGTGTCCGCCAAACTTCAATTACGCCTTCGGCATCCGCATCGCCCCCGAAGATTCTTCGGACAAGCCGCTGTTCAAGAAAACGTACGGCCTGATCGACGCGCCCAAGCATTACTGCTTCACCAATGATCTGAAGACCGGGAGCCTGTACTGGAACTGGGGCATCGATCACGACGCGGCGGAAGGCTACGAGGTTGCGCTGCCCAAAGGGCGCTACCGCGTGACGCTTGAAAAAGCTCCCAATCCGGCGCCGGCGGGCGCGCGTTCAGTGGATGCCATCCTGATCACCAGCGATCTATCGAAACTCTCGGCGCCGCACTTTCCGCGTTATCCGCTGCTGGATGAATTGCGCCGCGCCAATCACGTTTACTTCCGCTTCCGTAACCAGTCCGATACGCCCATCCGCATCAGCTGGAATCACTGGGGGCACCGCTACAACGATTTCTATTCGGCGCAGTACCGCGACAAAGTTTCTTTCTATGATGCTAGCGGCAAACAGCTTCCCGCGCCGGCCAAGAACACTGGCGACTGGCCTGAAGCCATCGCGCCGGGACAGGCGAGCGTCTGGTACGATCTCGGGCCCACGATGAACACCGAGAGCACCTCCCCGTTTCTCGTCAATGCCGTTCCTGAAGGCACGCCGAAGAAAAAAAAGGGCGAGAAGGGCGAGAAGACTGCGAGCGTTCCGTTTGCCGTTGATATCGCTCTGCAGCCGAACGAAAAGGCGATCGTGAAATCGTTCGAACTCGGCAAAGGCGAAGCGACGCTCTCGTTTCTCGTCCAGCCCGACCTGCACCGCAAGGAAGGCGTCGAATTCACGCGCAAGATTCCGGATATTTACCGCGAGGTCGCCAGGGAGCTGAATTCCAAGCCGCGCCTGGGCCCGCTGCCGAAGAAGATCATGTTATTTGCCAGCACCGGTCACGACGGCGCGGGCGCGGGAATCGAGACCGAAGAAGAATTCCGCTACGCGCTGGGCCTGAACACGCTGGGCGGAACCCATGATAAGCAGAAGATCGACGAGGTGCTGAAATGGTGGGAGCCCAAAGGCGGGCTGATCCCGCGCTCGGTCCATTACCATCACAGCCAGAAACCGGCCGAGGTGATCGAGAAAGTCAAGAAGGCCGGCATCGAAGACCACTTCTACTGTCTCTCGTACGGAGATGAGATCGGCTTGCCCGCCGTGGATGTGAACGATCCAGCGAAGATCGCCGGCTTCAGAGATTACATCAAAGCACACAAGGAAACGCCCGAGAGCCTGGGACTCGCGAACTGGGAACAGGTCAAGCCGCTCAACGCGCTTTCGGCGGACGTCGCGGTGCAGATCGGCGTCATTCCGAAGGAAACGCCTAAGACCGAACAGTCCGCGCTGCAGCTCAAGCGCCTCTACTGGTACAGCCTGCGCTTCCGCAGCGATCAGGGTATCAAAGCGTTCGCTGAAAAGACAAAGGAGCTTAAAGCGGGACTCGGAAACAGCGTGGAATCGACGGCGAACCTCGGCGGCATGCATCCCTTCTACTGGATGCACCAGGCTGCGTTCATCGAATCCTTCAAGCACAAGGCCATGTCGCTGGC